>ERZ1034952.23-NODE-23-length-121164-cov-23.436920_pt1 | contig 121164 bp, 100 predicted proteins | sample MGYA00520625_ERZ1034952 | MGnify/ENA primary metagenome ERZ1034952 (study PRJEB33766, sample SAMN09781773) | gut metagenome | biome: gut microbiome | host: Homo sapiens | place: Madagascar | study: EMG produced TPA metagenomics assembly of the PRJNA485056 data...
CGGACAACTGGCTTACAGTTCAGGAACTTTCTGAGGGTGATGAGTGGCCGGAGGACATAGAGACGCCAGATGCGGCTGATGAGAGAACACTCAGGCAGACTCAGTGGATGGAGAATTATTTTGATGCTCTGGAGGAACTGTAACAATAAAATAACATATTGTATCACTTGTCATGCAGGAGCAGATAAGTGCAAATGATGTGAGGACGTGTGTGATGGTTGTCATGCTTTTAATGATTCCTGTGTGGTGGAATGTAATCAGGCAGCTTCTAGATTGTTGAGAAAGATGTTGATTCAGACCAGGTGTAGAATGATAACAGTAGCGGGGAGAGTAAAAGATCGGAAAATGCAAGTCAGGAAGGTGTAAGATCAGAAGAGCCGTTGACAAAGAGCGAGGTAAGAACCCTGTATGTGTTTGCGGAGAAGCTCTATGCAGTTGGAAGTGCTATGAAAATAAAGATCAGACTGAAGCTCAGATATGGTATGTAGACAAGATCTGCAGTAACGGATTTAATTATTCATAATAAAATAAAGTTATCCCGCATGATTTCTTAGTTTAGAAAATTGTGCTTAAAATACTAAAAAGATATACTATATGCATAACTATACCGAAAAGGAATGATGGCATATGGATATAAGAGATATGAATTATTTTTTACAGATAGCGGAGTATGAGAACATATCGAAGGCGGCTGAAGAACTGCACATTTCACAGCCGCCGCTCAGCAGGCAGCTCAGAAAGCTGGAGGAGGAACTGGGCGTGGAATTGTTCACGAGGGATAACGGCAGGCTGCAGCTCACGGAGGCCGGGCACTTTTTCAGGGAGAGGGCGCAGGAGGTCATATCGTTGGTGGACAAGACCAGAAGCCAGATAGCGGAGAGGTACAATGGAGCCGGAGGCAAGATAAGGATAGGGACTATAGAGACCTTAAGTGCAGAGAAACTTCCGAAATGGGTGGCAGGATTTCATGAGATTTATCCAGATGTGACTTATCAAATAGTGAACAACAATTCCGAGGAGATCATACGGATGGTGGACAAGGGGCTGCTTGATATGGGAATTGTGAGGGAGCCTGTGAACAGCCAGTATTATGAGAGAGTAAGGCTTCAGGAGGATACATGGATCGCATATATACCTAACAGAAATCCTCTGTCGCAGAAGAACAGGACAACGATAGAGATAGAGCTTGCGGATCTCAGAGACGAACCGCTTATACTTCCGTCGAGGGGAATACACGAGAAGCAGATAAAGACGTGGTTTGAGATGATAGGCGCCGAGCCGAAGGTTGTATGCTGGTATTCGTCTCTGGTAAATGGTGTGTCTCTCGTCAAAAATGGCATAGGGACAATGCTCTGCCCAAAGTCTGCGCAGTCCATTCTAGATTACAGCTGTGCTGCCGTGAAGGAGATTGTGAATCCTACCATGACAACGGGATCGGTAATCGTGTGGAAGAACTTCCACAATCTGTCAGAGTCTGCAAGAAAGTTTATAGATTACGTGAAGTCGAAGGAGATAAAAGAATAACTAAAAGAATAGGTAAAATAACAGATGTCATACCTGCAAGGTATACATACGCGGACTGCATATCTGCCAGGGTATAGAAAATTGAAAAATGGTGATTTGACAATCTATACGAGCACTGATATTATGTGCCCAACGAAAACGAAATGCAGTTGATCAGGCAAAGGAGCCACTCTTTAGGGAGAGGCTCCTTTTCTTTATATCTGACAGCCGCTGTATTTTAACAAAGGCAGGAGGAAAGAATATGCATGATATGAGACGATATGTTACAGATCAGATCAAGTGGATAAAACAAATGTCTTATGAAGATATACCAGATGAAATAAAGACTAGGGCGAGATGGATCCTGCTGGATTCCGTGGGCTGTATAGTGAACGGAATGTCGGGGGATAAGCTTCCACCAGATATATATGAGGCGGTGCTGAAAAGTTCGTCGGCTATGGTGTCGACAGAGCTTTATGAGGGAAACAGATTTTCTATAGGGCATCCGGCATGTCACATAGTTCCGCTACTCTTGGTTGAAGCTGGAGAGAGAGCAGATCTTACATATAAAGATGCTTTAAGGATTTTCATTTGTGCATATGAGCTTGCATCAAGGTGGGGGCGTTCGGTTAGATTTACAAATGACATGTTGGGGCACGGAACCATCATGAATGCTGGGGCGGCGGTTGTGGAAGGGCTCATGACTGACATGACTGAGGAGAAATTTGTAAATTACCTCATGACATGCGAAGTGCTCCCGGAGGTATCGACGTGGCAGTCGGTATTTGAGGGAAGTACAATACATGACTATTATCCTGGAATCGCGGCGGTAAATGCCAAGAATGCACTTTACATGTCAAACAACAATGTGAAGAGCAGTGAGGAACTGATAAGAAGCGTGTACGGGAAGATAACAGGAACAAAAGTCATAGAGGACAATCTGGCTGATGACGATGACATAGGCTGGTACATAGCGAAGAATTATTTCAAGGTACATTCAGGATGCAGATTCATACATCCATTTGCGGATGTGATAGAACAAATGATGAAGGAAGGGCTCACCAAGGAGGATGTGAAGGAGATACAGGTATCTACATATAAGAAAGCGGCAATGATCTCAGATCGGCATGTGACAAATGTTCTGGCGGCGAAATTCTCTACGCCGGTATCGTTGGCTATCCAGTTGTCGGAGGGGCGTTTATATCCCGAAGATATAGAGAGGGCGCTGCATAATAAAAGTGACATTCAGGAGCTGGCATCAAAAATTTCTCTAAGGGAGGATGACAGATATAACGAACTGCTTCCGGATGTCCGGGGCGGAATGGTGAGAGTCGTAAAGAATGACGGGCAGGTGATAGAGAGGGAGGTATTCCATGCGCATGGTGATTTTGATGATCCGGCCGGATATACAGAGAGACAGCTCACGGACAAGTTCCGGAGTGTGACGGAGCGGTGCTTAAGCACCACACAGCAGGAAGAGATTATAGAGAGTATATTGAGGGGCAGTGATGAACTTACAGTGCAGGAGATTTTCAGGACATATTTTGAATGTGTCAGATAGGAGGAGATTATGAGCAAGACAGAGTTTCTGTTTTTGTCAGAGGACGACCTTGTGAAAGCAGGGGTGCTGAATGCTTCGGAATGTATAGATACCTGCGAGGAGGTATTTGGCATACTGAGTGATGGAGATTACCTTATGGGTGGGCTGAATCACAATGAACACGGACTGTCCATTGTGTTCCCAAAGGAGACAAGATTTCCTGGGATGCCGGTGGCAGGACCGGAGAGAAGATTTATAGCGATGCCGGCATATCTGGGAGGTGATTTTCATGTGTGCGGAGAGAAGTGGTACGGATCAAATGTAGAAAATCCGAGACACAGAGGACTTCCGAGATCAGTACTTATGATAACCTTGAATGATCCGGAGAGCTGTGAGCCGATCTCGTATATGTCGGGCAACATGATAAGTTCCATGAGAACGGGATGCATTCCAGGGGTGTTCCTCAGATATTTCGGAAATAAGGATGCGAGGACAGCGGCACTCATTGGAACCGGACCGGTGCAAAGGGCAACGGTGCTTGCCATACATTCGGTTTTGCCTGGAGTACAGAAAATATACTGCAAGGCGGCACATATAGAGCATGCCGAAAAATTTGCAGAGTGGGTGAAACAGGAGACCGGAATTAATGCGGAGGCTGTTTTATCCATGGAAGAATGCATAGCTGCGGGAGATGTGGTGAGCATAGCAGCTTCACCAAAGGATCCGCTCTATATAAAGAATGAATGGATAAAGGACGGCGCATGTGTACTGCTGACATCCCCGATAGAAGCGGATGATGATTTCTGGTTGAAAAATGGGCTGTGCTTTGACAACACGAAAATGCACATGGCTTACTACGACGAGGCGCTGGGAGTTGGAAGTATACTCAAGGCGAACAACGGCTGGGGAAAAATGTATAAGCTCATGGAGGACGGTCTTATGCCTGATCTCCGTTCCCAGATAAGTATGGGGGATGTGGTCAGAGGAAAGGCTGATGGCAGGATAGAGCATGACAGAAAAGAGATATTTGTGACAAGCGGGCAGGTGCTGTTTGACCTGGCATGGGGCTATAGGCTCTATCAGAAGGCGCTTGGATCAGGTGAAGGAACAAGATTGAAGATATGGGATGACCCATGTTGGAAATAAATAAAAGATACCAGAGGAAGAATCAAAGAAAAATTCAAAGAATGGGACAGAGAAAGCAAAGAGACAAAAAGAGAAGAAAGAGAAGAAAGAGAGGCGTATGTATTATGAACAAAAAGATTTTTAAGGCGGCAGCGGTGAACATGGATTGTGAACTTGGAAATGTGAAGGCAAATCTTAAGAAGATGGCGGATTTCTGTAAGGAGGCATCGACCAAGGGCGCACTTGCCATATGTTTTCCTGAACTGGCAACGACAGGATACAGTCCGACAATACTTGGTGAGAAATACTACGAGATATCAGAGCCGATACCGGGACCTTCAACAAACTATCTGTGCAAGGTGGCAAAGGCAACAGGACTCTATATCGTGACAGGTATCTCAGAAAAGAGCGGTGTGCCGGGAAGACTTTACAATTCACAGATAGCGATATCTCCGGAGGGTAAGATCGTCAGCATTTACCGCAAGATACATGTATGGGGACTTGAAAAGCTCACATGGAGAGAGAGCATAACGTGCGAATATGGAACATTTGACATGCCGATGTGCAAGGCTGGACACATGATATGCTATGATACCTCATTCCCGGAGACAGCCAGAGTATTGTCACTCATGGGAAGCAATGTGATATTTGACTCGGCTGCATGGAGAAATCTTGAGGCTGATATATGGGAACTCAACACGAGAGCCCGTGCAGTGGAAAATCATGTGTTCATGATCTGTTCAAACAGATGCGGTGTGGAGGGGGATTCCACTCTCAACGGTGAGAGCAGGATCATAGGACCAAGAGGAAATGTCCTTGCGGCAGCAGGTCATGAGGAGGAGATCATTTACGCAGATATAGATATAGATTCCTGTATCAAGGACAATGCGATGATGCTCTCATATATGAAAGACAGAAGACCGGAGGCATATTCACTTATATCAGATACAAGAAACTTTTAGTAAGACAGAGGTTTCTGGGGAAGCTGAGAAAGGATGTATACATATGGCAAATGATATTTATATAGTGACGATCCAGAGACAGTTTGGAAGTCTTGGACGTCCGATAGCGAAGAAGTTATCTGAGATATTGCAGATTGAATATTACGACAGGGATATTGTGGAGCTTGCCAGCAAAGAGATGAATAAGTCCAGGGAGGAGCTCTCAGATTATGACGAGAAATCCTATTCTAAGATGAAGTATCCGATGGGCATAGGAACTCCAAAGATGCAGAATTATTTGTTCAGCGTTCAGCAGTGCATCATTTCGGAGATCGCGACGTATGACAAGTCTTGCATCATAGTTGGAAGATGTTCTGATTACATACTGAGACACCTGAAAAATACGATCAATATATTTATATATGCCCCATATGAGAAACGACTGAAGAACTGTATAGAGGTTCTCGGTATGAATGAAAATGAGGCGAAGGATATGATAGCAAAGGTTGACAGGGCGAGAGACAATTATCACCAGTATTATACGGGAATGCCGGCGGCAACCATAAATGGCAGACAGATAATGATAGACTCCAGTTTCGTCGGCGTTGAGCACACTGCGGAGATGCTGGCGGATATGATAAAGAAGAGAGTCGCGATGGGATTTGAAGAATAGTGCGATAACGGGAGGTGGCAACCATGGAAGGTGCACTGGATACCAACAGAAAAAATGCAATTGAGATAAAAGGTCTCGGCAAGAAATATGAAAGTTTCAACGATGGAGAAAGTCAGTATGTTTTGCGGGATATCAATATAGACGTCAAGGAGAATGAATTTGTGTGTGTGCTCGGACCATCCGGCTGCGGAAAGTCGACACTGCTCAATCTGATATCCGGTTATATCAAACCTTCTGATGGTGAAATAGATATTTTCGGTGAAAAGGTCACTAAGGCAAGTGGCAGAGCGGGAATGGTATTTCAGGAACACGCTCTCATGCCGTGGCTCACGGTCAAGAAAAATATTATGATGGGACCGAAACTGCATCACAAGAGCAAAGAAGAATGTGAGAAGATCGCAAAGAAATACATAGATATGGTTGGACTTGGCGGTATAGAGGACTACTATCCGAGACAGCTGTCAGGCGGTATGGCGCAGCGAGTTGGAATTGCGAGGGCTCTGGCAAATGAACCAAAGATCATCTTAATGGACGAGCCGCTCGGAGCACTGGATGCCATGACAAGGGAAAATATGAGAAGAGAGCTTCTGAATATATTTCAAAAGACCCAGATCACCATATTTTTTATCACCCACTCCGTGCAGGAGGCTGTGTATCTGGCAGACAGGGTGATCGTGTTGAAGAATGCAGCTGTTGACTGTGATGTAAAGATTGAACTGGACAGACCAAGAGATATGAAATCACCGGATTTTGCAAAGTATATTGAGTATTTTGAAAAGAGGCTGGGTGACATACCTCTGACGAGTGATTGAGGTGGCAGATATGAAGAAAAAGAAAAGAAATAAAAAAGAACTTATATTGAGTATCACATCACTGATCCTGTTTTTTGCGATATGGCAGATAGTTACACAGATGAACCAGATGCATGAGTGGTTCAATCCAAAGTTCCTTCCGGCTCCCACAGATATCATCAAAAAGGCAGTGGAATATGCTGGTGATGGCACGCTGTGGCTGCACGCTTCCGTATCAATTAGGAGAATACTGCTGGGATTTCTGATAGGCGGAGTTTTGGCGGTAACGGTTGGAATTATATTTGCAAATCAGAAACTTGTGGAGGCATGGTTTTCACCGATCATCAATCTGCTCGGACCTATTCCGCCATACGCACTCCTTCCTATCATAATAATATGGTTTGGAATCGGAGAGTCGTCGAAGATAGGACTTATTGCATATTGTACATTTATGACTATGCTGCCATACATAACCGATGGTCTAAAGAATACACCACCGGTTCTGATACGTGCAGCGACTTCCCTGGGGGCAACGCAGTTCCAGATATTTACACGGGTTATGCTTCCAAACGCCGTACCGAATATATTTGTCGGAATGAAGGTCACACTGGCAATGACATTCGGAGCACTCATGGTATCAGAGATGCTGGGCGCATCAAAGGGGCTTGGATATATGATCATCAATGCAAAGCAGTGGTTTAAGATGGACGATATGTTCCTGGCGATCATAATGATCGGTCTGATCTACATAATAATGTTCAGTATAATACAGTTTGTCGAGCATATAGTGCTCAAATGGAAGACAGATGTTACAAATGCCATCGAAAAGTAACGGCATTTCTGACATACAAAAGCAGAAGTAGTATAAGTGCTTATCAACAACTGGAAGCCCAGGGCTTCTCAGAAAAGGTCAAAATAAGGAGGATACTATGATGAAAAACAGAAGATTATCGAAGAAAGTCGTAAGTGTACTTACAGTTGCAGCCATGGGAATGGCTCTTCTGGCAGGCTGTGGAGATTCAGGAAAAAGCAGCGGAACAACGGCTGCATCGTCTGATGATGGAGGTCTGACACCGGTCACAATATATGGTGTCACGGATCCGCAGGAGGCTGCACAGATAATAATAGCAAAAGAAAAAGGCTATTTTGAGGAGGAGGGTCTGGATGTCACAAACAAGCTCATCGAGTCTAGTTCGGATCTCCCGGCATATATAGCAAGCGGTGAGGCTCCGGTATCAGCCGAGTCGCAGTATACCTGTACCGAGGTTGCAGCACAGGGCGTTAAGCTTAAGACCTTGATGACGAACAGCAATACTTCAAATACACAGGGACTGATACTTGGTAAAGGTCAGACTATCAAGAGTGCAAAGGATCTTGAGGGCAAGACGCTTGGAATAATGAATGGCGCCGGTTTTATGCTTGCTATTCAGAACATGTGTAAGGAAATGAACGTGGATATCGACAAGATAAATATAGTATACCTCTCCCCATCAGAGCAGGTCGCAGCTCTTGAGAATGGTTCAATAGACATGATGGCATGCTGGGAGCCTTATATGAGCCAGGCGCTCGATGCCGGAGGAACTTTGTTATTTACAGGTGTAAAATCATATTTTCCGGAGAAGACAGGTGATGTCGACTGGCTGAACTTCTACTCAACATTTGAGGTGACTGAAGATTACTACAATGAGAACAGGGATACATGTGTCAAGCTTGTCAAGGCGATGACAAAGGCAACGGACTATATCAATGCAAATCTCGATGAGTGCGCAGGAATAATCGCAAAGGAGCTGAACAACGACAAGGATGCCATATATGCTATCATGGCTCAGAATACCTATGAGAATATATTTGATGACACATTTGAAAAGGCTGTAAATGATATGGCCCAGTATATGAAGGATGCCGGAAATATCGATAATGTACCGGATTTTGACACATACTGCGATCCGTCAGTGTTGAAAGAGGTAAAGCCTGAGAATGCTACATATGAACCGTCGAAGTGATGAACGTGATGTAGACTGATCTGCAAAAAACGGGTGCAGGATCGGTCGGGAATAACTAATAACATCTAACATTTGGACAGTATAATCATGCAAAATTGCATTGACTATACTGTCCTTTTTATTTAATATGTGGATGGTGTTCGGAAAGATAAATATTCATGCCAAATTTTAAAGGAAGAGGAATAAGTATGAAGAGTAGAATGACGAGAAAAGAAATGCTTCCGCTTGTGGGAATGACCATTTCGGCATTCATATTCAACACATCGGAGTTTATGCCAATAGGACTTCTGACGGACATAGCGGGTTCGTTCAGCATATCAGAGTCGAAGGCGGGAATGCTTATAACAGTATATTCATGGATAGTCATGCTGCTGTCCCTCCCACTCATACTTCTGGTGTCGAAGATCGATTTCAGAAAACTGTTCATGGGAACGATCGCATTGTTTGGAATATGTCAGATCATGTCGGTGCTTGCACCGAGCTATGGAGTGCTCATGGCGTCCCGAATCGGTGTTGCCTGCACCCATGCGATATTCTGGTCCATAGCCTCACCGGTTGCAATAAGACTGGTAAATGATGAGCATAGATCGTTTGCACTCAGCATGGTTGTAACGGGAACTTCCATAGCGACAATAGCGGGACTGCCGCTTGGAAGACTGGTTGGACAGTATATGGGATGGAGAGTTACGTTTCTCATTGTCGGAATCATAGCATTTGCAGTGCTCGTATATATGGCGTTTGTTTTCCCTAAGATAGCGAGTGGAGAGCAGTTCCATGTGAGGGATCTTCCGGCACTCCTGAAGAATCCGGTGCTCATCTGTCTGTATGTTCAGACCATACTTTTTGTGCTTGGATATTACACAGTTTACAGTTATATAGAACCATTCATGCAGCAGGTCGCAAAGCTGCAGAACAATGTCATAACCATAGTGCTCCTGATATTTGGTGCCACGGGACTTCTTGGAAGTTATCTGTTTTCAAAGCTGTATGACAGACATAGATTTGCATTTATAGGGACGGTTATGGCAACGCTTCTTGTCTGGCTGCTGCTTCTGCTTCCGGCATCAAAGAGCCTGGCAACTATGGTCATTCTCTGTGCATTCTGGGGAATCACGGCCATGGCGTTTAACGTAACTACTCAGTCGGAGGTCATCAGAAGTGTGGATGAGAAGGGGGCTGCCGTGGCGACAGCCATATATTCAGGACTTTTCAACCTTGGCATAGGTGGGGGAAGCTGGGTAGGCGGAATAGTGTGTGACAAAGGTGCGATATCGTATATAGGATTTGTGGGTGCGGTATTTGCGGTTATATCAGTTCTATTCTTTGCATTTGTACTTCTAAGAAAATTGAGACAGAGTGTGAACTGACAGCGTATTTGCATATAATTAAATGTAATTGAAATATAATGGCGCGGCAGTGCTGACGTACAGGTTCGGTTTGGAACATGGCATGTCAGGACTGCCGTTTTTTAGTAAGTTTCAAATAATAGGTTGACAAATTATCAAAATGATAATATCATGTAAACAACTTGCAGATATTATCATTTTGATAATAACGACGATGGCGCATGTAGATATATTTATATGTTTTATAAGGAATCCGTGCCTTTGTGGGTTTTCTTATGAAAGCAGATAGCAGAAAATTGAAAATCGAAAATTTACCAATCAAAAATTTTAAGTTGATAGTTGAATGGAGAAGGAGAAGAAGAAGAATTATGGACAATAACAAGAAAAAGACACTTATAGTAGTTGACATGCAGAATGATTTCATCGATGGAGCACTCGGGACAAAGGAGGCAGCAGCCATCGTGGAAAATGTGAAAGCAAAGATAAGAGAGTATGTTGACCGCGGGGATGAGATCATCTTCACAAGGGATACGCATTATGAGAACTACATGGAAACCAACGAGGGAAAGCATCTTCCGGTCCCTCACTGTATAGAGGAGACCAAAGGCTGGGAGATCGCAGATGGTCTTGAGGTTCCGGGCGCTATATACATCAACAAGACCAGCTTTGGATATACAGGCTGGGGAGACTTTGATCTTCAGGATGTTGAGATGGTCGGACTCTGCACAGATATTTGTGTTGTGTCCAATGCACTCATCATAAAGGCGCTGTACCCTGAGATAAGTGTGAAGGTTGATGCGAGGTGCTGTGCCGGAGTGACGCCGGAGAGTCATGAGGCTGCGCTTGCCACCATGTCGATGTGTCAGGTGGATATAGTCAGATAGAGGCGGAAATATATAGGAGGATGAAGCAGACTTATGAAGAAATATGAGATGAGTGACGAAGAGAAGGAATTCCTCGCTGGATATGACCTAACAAAATATGACAGGCCATCTGTTGCCGCGGATGTGGTTGTATTTTCAGTTATGAAGGATGACGAGTGCAAGGATGTAAGAAGACTTCAGGAGAAGAAGCTCAAGATACTCCTGATAAGAAGAGGTGGATTTCCATATAAAGGATGCTGGGCTATGCCTGGTGGGTTCTGCAAAAAGGGAGAGGATGTCATAGATTCAGCCAGAAGAGAGCTTTGCGAAGAGACAGGTATAGACGATGCATATGTAAAGCTTGTCGGAGTGTATGGCGAGCCGGGCAGAGATCCTAGAGGCTGGGTCATATCATCAACTTATATGGCACTTATGAATGCCAGAGCCTGTCATCTGAAGGCAGGAGATGATGCACAGGATGCGAGATGGTTTACGGTTGAACTGACAGATGTTTCAACAGAGATGTCAGGTGCAGGTGGACATTCTGTGAACGAGATGTCAACAAAGGTGTCAGGCACAGGCGAAGAAATTGTTAAAAATGAAGATGAAGCTTCACGTAAAGTCCAAAATGAGAAAAGATACAGGTTGGTTCTCAAGGATGCAGATTCTGATATAAAACTTACGGCAGTGCTGCGCAGAACAGATATGAGCTCATGTGGACGAAGCTCGGACAGTTACGATATAGAGGAATGTGAAGGACTGGCATTTGACCATGCAAGGATCATAACAGAAGCGGTGCTCGGACTGCGGGAGGATGTCAGGAGAGACATGAAGCTGGCATTTGACCTGCTACCGGAGAGATTTACACTCACTGAGCTTCAGAATGTATATGAACAGATATGGGACATGGAACTCACCACACCTAACTTCAGAAGAAAGATTGCGGAATATGTTGAGGAGACTGATGCATATCAGGCCGGTGAGAGATACAGACCTGCCAAATTATTCAGGCGCAGGACAGACGTAAGATAATGAGGTGTAGCGTAAGGAACTAACATAGAGAGAAAGGGGACAAATATATGACTTTGAAAGAATTTGTGAGAAATGAGATAGAGGGCTGGAAGAAGCTGGAGGTCGCCTGGCTGCTTATAGCATGTGCGGTCATCGTGGGACTGTCCATATACTGGGATGATACGGTTATGGGGATCATATCATCAACCACAGGCGTGATCTGTGTGGTATGCACGGGAAAGGGAAAGTTGTCAGCGTACATATTCGGTCTTGTGAATACTGTGCTTTATGCAATCATATCGTATAAGGCGGCGTTGTACGGAGAGACGATGCTCAATGCGCTATATTATGTGCCTATGCAGTTTGTTGGATTCTATGTATGGTCAAGACATATGAACGATGAGACGCATGAGGTCAGAAAGAAACACATGAAGGCAGTGGGCAGGATATTCATGGTGCTGGCGGTGGCACTCGGCACATTCCTATATGGACTACTGTTAAAGAGACTTGGGGATGCTATGCCATTTGTGGATGCATTTACAACAGTTTCATCGGTTGTGGCGATGGTTGTATCTGTAAGGATGTTCGCGGAGCAGTGGTGGATATGGATCGTAGTAGATGTGTTTACAATATATATGTGGGCACGAAACTTTATGAGTGGCAATGACAACATAGCGACGCTGCTCATGTGGATAGTGTACCTTGGAAACGCCGTTATTATGTGCGTCAGATGGGAGCGTGAAGTCAGGAGAAATCGCCTGGACGAAGCACACGTTTTCGAAGACAGTACGGCGGCAGAGTAAGGGAGGCTGACAAATGATGTATAGATATAAGGTAGGAATGTATGGGGGTTCGTTTGATCCACTTCATATAGGGCACATCCATGATATCATACGTGCTGCGGCGATGTGCGAGGAACTGTATGTGATGATAAGCTGGTGCGAGGGCAGAGAGTCTACCTCTAAGGAACTGAGATATCGCTGGATACTCAACAGCACAAGACATCTGCCAAATGTTAAGATAATCATGATAGAGGATAAGGCGGTCTCAAAGGAAGAATATAATACGGATTATTACTGGGAAAAGGGAGCTCAGGATATCAAGGACACGATAGCAAAGCCCATAGATGCAGTGTTCTGTGGTTCGGATTATCTTGGAACCGGCAGATTTGAGAGCCTGTATTGTCCGGAGAGTGAGATCGTGTACTTTGACAGGGCGGAGGTTCCGGTATCCTCGACAGAGATCCGCGAGTGGGCAACGGCACACTGGGAGTATATTCCAGAGGTGTGCAGGGATCACTACGTCAGAAAGGTTCTGGTGGTCGGCGGTGAATCCACAGGAAAATCCACACTGGTTGAGAATCTTGCACTGGCATATAACACGAATTTTGTACGGGAAATAGGGCGTGATACCTGTGAGTACGCGGGTGGCGAGGAGTTCATGGTTGAAGATGATCTGGTGGAGAACTTCATCAGACAGAAGGACGAGGTCCGCAGGGCAGCCAGGTATAGCAACAGACTGTTGTTTGTGGATACCGATGCGCTGACTACAGGATTCTATTGTGATCTGCTCATGGATGATGACGAACAAAAACGCAGGCTCACGGATGTGGCGGATGCGATAAATGCAACAAATGAGTGGGATCTGGTGTTGTTTCTTGATCCTGATGGAACGGATTTTGTTCAGGACGGAACTCGGAATGAGGATATAATGCGGGAGAGAAGACATTACAGTGATTTGCTCAAGGCGTGGTTTGACAGGCATGGAGTACACTGTGAGACGATATCGGGAGATTATCTTTGCCGGTTTAACACCGCGAAAAAACTCATTGAGGAACGACTTGCGATAACCACTGTATTTTAAATAAAAATGATGATGTATTTAAACATTCACGACATGGTTTTTAAAACAACGTGTTGTGGATGTTTTTGTCTGTTTTTTATCGTATTTATGACTATGAATAAAAAGCCAATGATGATACAATAGTAGATAATATAATAATTATATAGTAGGAAAAGGCTGAAAAAGTAAATGAAATGCAAAATTAAAACGTACAGGTGAAGACAGAACTGTACAAATATATTGGAGAGGTGGACAAACATGGCAAAGTATATCTTGAGCTGCTGCTCAACAGCAGATCTTTCAAAGGAGCATTTTGATAAAATAGACGTGAAATATATATGCTTTCACTATGAGCTTGATGGTGTGGAGCATCCTGATGACCTGGGACAGACCATGCCATTTGAGGAATTTTACAGGAAGATGACAGAAGGTGCGGCTACTAAGACATCGCAGGTGAACTCAGATGAATATTATGATTTCTGGAAACCTTATCTTGAACAGGGGTATGACATACTTCACCTGACATTGTCATCGGGAATAAGCGGGTCTATAAACTCTGCAAATATTGCCAGGGAGGATCTGGAGGAAGAATTCCCTGACAGGAAACTCTATGTGGTTGATTCTCTGGGAGCGTCCTCAGGCTATGGGCTCATCATGGACACGCTGGCAGGCATGAGGGATGAAGGCAAGTCCATAGACGAGCTGCATGACTGGATAGAACAGCATAAGCTGGACCTGAACCACTGGTTCTTCTCAACAGATCTCACATTTTATATCAGAGGTGGAAGAATATCCAAGACTGCTGGAACAGTCGGCACAATACTTGGAATATGTCCACTTCTCAACATGGATGACGAGGGCAGGCTGATACCGAGATCAAAGGTAAGAGGCAAAAAGAAGGTTATTCAGGAGATAGTAAAGCGCATGGAGGAGAATGCACAGGATGGGCTTGATTATTCAGGCAAGTGCTATATATCGCAGTCGGCATGTATGGAGGATGCCGAGGCTGTGGCAAGACTTGTCGAGGAGAGATTTCCAAAACTTGACGGCAAGGTGGAGATCAATTATATAGGAACTACCATAGGAAGTCATACAGGACCTGGCACAGTTGCCTTGTTTTTCTGGGGCAAAAGACGTCAAGGGTAGGATAATACATTGTGCATTCATTTTTCCACTGCTATAATGTAAGAAGAGTTTATATTTATTAATTTTTGATGCGCTTGGGTCGATTTTGATATTTAAGACCGGGCGATACAGGCTATGTGTTGAAGGCTGGAGGAGAGAGAATGGATAATACAATTGATAAAAGCATACAAATGGACAGCCGGATGAAAGAATTCTTCGAGTGCATAGGTGGGGACGCGGATACACAGCAACAGAGAATCCAGTGTATAAGGAATGGTCTTGCTGCTATTGCTGACAGGCTCAGGCTGGGAAAGGCGGAGATTACTGTTGATATTCCGAAAAACAGGTTTATGCCGCTTGGAGAAAGAAGCAGCGCAGTATTATACGGGGAAGAAGGGGCTGAATTGGGTATCCCCGTTGATATAGAGATGAAGATCAGAACCGGTGGCACAGTGTATATCAAGGATTACCCATATGGTCCGGGCTATTCAGAAGAGGAGATACAGACACACAGGTTTATATTCAGGGAGATATTTATTCAGTACAATCGGACGTTGGCCCAGTGCATGCTTGAAAAGATCATGAATACAGATATCAACACGGGTGTTGCCAATCAGGGTGCCCTGATGTATTATGCGGTCAATCTGATAAAAAACGGACAGATTGATGATTATACAGGCATCTTTTTTAATATCCACAATTTCAAGTATGTGAATAAGGTTTTTGATTATTCACAGGGAGATGTGATACTTAGAAATTATGCGCAGATGGTGAAGTCATATCTTGACAGCGATGAGGAGATAGCAAGGCTTGGAGGAGATAATTTCGTTGTAATCTGTCGTAATGAGAATGCGTCTGATTTTATAAACAAGATTAAAGATGTCCATATAAGCCATGAGTACAGATCTGTCAAAAGAGAATTCCAGCTGGGTGTTACAGCGGGTATAGCAGGTCTGGAAGGCGTTGCTAAGCCGAGGGAAGTCATGGCCAGAACCAGCATTGCGTATCAGGCTGCCAGAAAAAACGGAGCGGGCTCCATAGTGGTATATACAAAAGAGATTCAGAAGCATCTTATGGATGACCAGGAGATTCTGGCTGCTTTTCCGCAGGCACTTGCTGCGGGTGAGTTTGTAGTATATTATCAGCCAAAGGTGAGGATTGCAGACAAAAGCATATATGGTGCGGAGGCACTTGTCCGCTGGGTGAGAGATGGGCAGGTGGTCACACCTGCGAGATTTATTCCACAGCTTGAGAGAGAGGGCAGTGTGTGCAGGCTTGACTACTATATGCTTGAGCAGGTATGCGGTTTTTTGAAAAGCAGACTGGATAAAGGTCAGAAGATCGTGCCTGTATCAGTCAATTTTTCCAGAAGGCATCTGGAAGAAAGTGATCTGGTAGAACGTATAATAGGTACCATAGACAGATTTGGGATAGACAGAAGTTATATTGAGATAGAGCTCACAGAAAGTGAGGATTATCAGAATTATGAGATCATGTCCAGCGTTATAAGAAGACTCAAGGAACGAGGCATAAGTACATCCATAGATGATTTTGGCACAGGATTTTCTTCACTCAACATGATCAAAAAGGTTGACCTTGATACTATCAAGATAGACAAATCGCTGATACCTTTTGACGATGTAAACAATAATAAGCACCAGGATATAGTAATGTTTTCAAGCATAATAAACCTCATAGGCAGACTCGGAAAAAAGTCAGTTGCGGAGGGCGTTGAAACAACTCAGCAGCTTGACTATCTGGAAAAGCTTGGCTGTGATATAGTACAGGGATATGTGTTTGATAAGCCCCTGCCAAAGGATGAATTTGAAAGAAGGCTGGAATGGGGATATAGTTTATGAAGGTGTTGATATGCCTTTGTATATCGAAAGAAGGATTTTAACGCTTTATCAAAATAAATTGTTGGCATATGTCTAAAATTGAATTATTATTCCGAATATAAAAGTGGCAATGGAGCCATATGAACTCCATTGCCGCTTTTTGCGTATGTAGTAAAACGGTAAAATATATATACATGGGGACTTGTTTCTTCACCGGGAAAATGATAAAACTGTTGAGAGGATTGATAAAGAAACACAGCAAAAATTGCTGCTTGAGATGGGGTTTGCCAGGGAAGTGGCTGACCGTGTTATATTTATGGTTGATGGGATCATAGTTGAGGATGGAACTCCGGAGCAGTTGTTCGGGGACCCGCAGAATGACAGGACAAAAGCGTTTCTCAGTTCAATTCTCAACACCTAAGAGAGTGCCTATATGGTTTTATGCTGTGGCACGGACTAAAAAGAACGAGAGGTTTCACAGATGAAGAGTAGACAGGTAAGGAATTCACTGTTGCTGGTTTTGACAGCTTTTATATGGGGCGTAGCCTTTGTTGCACAGAGACAGGGAGGAGATACGGTTGGACCGTTCTCTTTCAACGGAATACGATCGCTGATCGGCGGTGCTGTTCTTATACCGGTCATATTTATAATTGACAGGATAAAACCGTCTGATAGGAAACCGCGCAATAGATCAGATAGAAAGAGACTTGTGATTGGAGGTATATGCTGTGGAACTGTTCTGTTCCTGGCAAGCTCTGCACAGCAGCTTGGTCTTTATATGGGAACACCGGCGGGGAAAGCGGGATTTCTCACAGCGTGTTACATATTGCTGGTTCCAATACTGAGTCTGTTTTTGAAGAAGAAATGTGGCTGGAATATATGGCTTGGAATAGTTATAGCTGTGGTGGGGCTTTATCTGCTTTGTGTGAGCGGGTCACTGTCATTTCAGAGCAGCGATCTTATGATGCTTGTATGTGCATTGCTTTTTGCTGGACATATACTTGTGATAGACCACTTTTCACCTCTTGTGGATGGAGTCAGAATGTCCTGTATACAGTTCTGGGTATGTGGAATTCTCAGCATATTCCCGGCGTTTTTCTCTGAGATGCATCACAGTGTGGCCGGGATTGCGGCGTGGGTTCAGCCTCTCGGTACATTGAGTGCGTGGATTCCTATACTATATGCAGGAGTATTGTCGTGCGGAGTGGCATATACACTTCAGATAGTTGGACAGAACGGACTAAATCCTACAGTCGCATCAATGATCATGAGTCTTGAATCGGTATTTTCTGTCATTGCCGGATGGTTGATACTTGGTGAGAAGATGGGAGGCCGGCAACTGGCAGGATGTGGGCTGATATTTGCGGCAATACTTCTTGCCCAGATCCCGGCCGGACGAGAAAAGAAAGAGATGGTATGAACGTCTTGAGAGTCGATGATAAAAATACTTTGTTTTCACAAGAAAAAATATGCAGCAGGTGTACATATATCGCTGAAACACTTGAAAAAAATACGAGTTTTTATTTACTTGCAAAAATGGGTTGACATTAAAATACTTCAGTGCTAATTTATGTACCGAACAAAGAGCAAATGCAAAGAACAGAATACGGTCGTCAAAGATCGCATACTTCAGAGAGCCGCCGGTTGGTGTGAGACGGTGTATGTCCTTGATGATTATCCTCTGCGAGCAGTACACTGAATTCCTTGGTCATGAGATATCAGGGACAATAGGTGTCACCGGTTTTCTACCGTTACATAGAAGCTTATTTCAATAGACATTGAGTAGTGGTCAGGCGAGATGAGATCAGAGAGGTCATCCTTTTATGATGGCAAATAAAGTGGTAACGCGGAAGTATACAGGCTTTCGTCTTTATGAGATTGCATAGAGACGAAAGCCTTTTTTAATGTGTTTTTTATGTATAAACTCTTTGTACGAATAAATCATGTATCAGCCAGCTTGAGGCCATTACGGATTCATGAGCAGGCATATACTTAAAAAAGGAGCCGCTGCAAGGCGGGAGAAAGGAGAAAGATATGAATAGTTTAGTTATCATTCTTATCGCAGTAGTAGTTTTAGGTGCTGGTTATCTTGGCTATGGAAGATGGCTTTCAAAGAAGTGGGGTGTAGATCCAAATGCAAAGACCCCGGCAGTTGCAAACGAGGATGGAAAGGATTATGTTCCTTCATCAAAGCTTACAGTATTCGCACATCAGTTTTCATCGATAGCAGGTGCCGGTCCTGTTCAGGGACCTATCATCGCAGCCATGTTCGGATGGGTTCCAGTTTTACTCTGGCTGCTTGTCGGAGGCGTATTCTTCGGTGCAGTTCAGGATTTTGGTGCACTTTACGCGTCAGTTAAAAATGGTGGTAAGTCGATAGGACTTGTCATCGAGAAGTACATAGGCAAGGCAGGAAGAAGATTCTTCTCACTGTTCTGCTGGCTCTTTACACTTCTTGTTATAGCAGCATTTACATCGATGGTTTCATCGACATTTAACGGTTTCACAGCAGGTGCTGATGGAGCTGTGACAAAGAACTTCAATGGTGCTGCAGCGGCAACAGTTTCAATGTTGTTCATAGTAGTAGCCATGGTATTCGGTGTGGTTATGAAGACATGCAAGAATATGAAGGAGTGGCTCAAAGCTATAGTAGCCATCGTCCTCATCGTTGCAATGTTTGCGGTAGGTATGAAGCTTCCTTGGTACTTAAATGGTGACCAGTGGAATTACGTCATCATGGCTTACCTCTTCCTCGCATCAGTACTTCCAATGTGGTTACTCATGCAGCCAAGAGATTACATGACAACATTCATGCTCGTAGGCATGCTGATCGGTGCATTTGTCGGTGTCCTGGTCGGACATCCTGACATGAACCTGAATGCTTTCAACGGTTTCACAGTTGTATCATCAACAGGTGTTAAGAGTTATCTGTTCCCAACACTGTTTGTAACGATCGCCTGTGGTGCGGTTTCCGGTTTCCACAGCCTTGTTTCATCAGGAACATCATCAAAGACAGTAAAAAATGAAAAAGATATGCTTTTCGTAGGTTACGGCGCAATGATCCTTGAGACACTCCTCGGAGTTATCTCACTTATAGTAGTTGGTGCTGTCGCAGTTGGCGGCAAGGCTCCGGAGGGTCTTACACCTTTCCAGATCTTCTCACAGGGTATCGCAGGATTCCTCGAGAAGTTTGGACTTCCAAACTCAGTCGCAAATGTATTCATGACAATGTGTGTATCAGCACTTGCTCTTACATCACTTGACTCAGTTGCACGTATCGGACGTATGTCATTCCAGGAGCTCTTCATGGGAGACACAACAGATACATCCAAGATGCCTGCATGGCAGAAGGTGCTCACAAACAAGTATTTTGCAACAGTTATAACACTGTTCTTTGGATATCTTCTCTGCAAGGGTGGATATTCAAATGTATGGCCACTCTTCGGATCAGCAAACCAGATGCTTGCAGCCCTGGTACTTATAGGAGTAGCAGTATTCCTCAAGGCTACAAACAGAAAGCATGCAATGCTCTACCCACCTATGCTGATAATGCTTGCTGTTACATTTACAGCCATAGTGCTCAATGTAATTGGCAATATACAGAAGTTCCAGGCTGGAACAGCTACATTCCTTGTAGAAGGACTTCAGCTTATAGTCGCTGTATTCCTCATCGTTCTTGGTATCATAGTGGCCATCACATGTATCAAGAAGCTCGTTCTTATGAAGAAGGAGAATACTGAAAAGGCAGAGGCTTAATTGATGAGTGGGGGATTCCCCGTAAAGATTTTAAATATAATATCTATAGAGAGGCACCAATACTCCAATCGTATTGGTGCCTCTCGTTTTAGATTTTCGAAGGTTAAAAATATATTAATATTGCACAAAAAAAGTCTGCTATTTATGACATTGACAATAAACAACAACATGTTGTATCAATAATGGTAAAAGGGAAATTGGGCATATATGTATGTGTTGAAAGTTATACATAAAAGATAAAAAGAGGGGAGAAAACAAAATATGAAGACTACCAGATCTAAAATACTAATATTGACAGGGGTGATTATGTTTGTCCTGTCAATTCTAATATTCAATATGGCACATGTCAGTGCGGCAGATACAGAGGTATACGATACAAAGGATGGAAAATGGATGTACCAGATTGTCAATGCATCAAAAAAAACAGTCAGTCTGGTGGCGTATTGTTCTGATGACAAAAAAGATTTTCCACAGACACTTAATATACCATCATCTGTTGTCTCGGAGAAAGGTGTTAAGTACACTGTGACGGAATTAGGCTATGGTTATGTAGATTATGATGAAGTATATAATGATAATTTATTTGAATATTGCGATGGAGATTATTCTGAGAAAGTAAAAAAAATAGTTATACCCTCATCTGTACAGAAGATAAATCAGGGAATGTTTGGTTATGGTTTGCAGGCAACTGTCGCATTTGCCCAAAACAGTAAATGTACAACCATTGGAGAATATGTATTCAGTGAATCTGATATTACAGAGATCACGATACCTAAACTGGTGAAAAAAATTGACAACTATGCTTTTGAAAATTGTGAAAAACTTAAGAAAGTAAGCTTTGAAAAAGGATCACAGCTTACCAGCATAGGTTGTTATGCATTTAGCAAATGCAATGCTTTGACTTCATTGAAATTGCCTTCAGGTGTTACGACTCTGGGGGAGAGCTTTATAAGTGAATGTGATTCACTTACAACTTTTGAGATACCGGCAGGAATAAAGAATCTGGATATGGCTGCGTTTATAAATTCGACGGCTATCGTAAAGTTTGCTGCAAATTCTACATGTATAAAGATATATAATTCGCTGGGGTATTTTGACGATTCTGCAAATTTAGGTGACTTTGTAATACCTGCATCAGTCAAGGTGATAGACAATAGTTCATTTTACGGTGCAAAGGTTACGTCGGTCAAGTTCGCATCGGGGGCAAATTGCACAGGTATTGGGGGAAGTGCATTTTCCAGTTGCTCTGGACTCACAGCAGTAACGCTGCCGGCAAAGCTGACATCGATCGGTGATGGGGCATTTGAGGACTGTACAAAGCTGAAGAGTATAACGATACCGGCCGGGGTAACAAAGATAGGTGAATATGCTTTTGCTGGATGTAGTTCTCTCACCACAATTACAATGAGTGCAAATTCAAAATTGACTGAAATTCCCGATTACTTTGCACAAAACTGTGGCAAACTTACAGCTTTTACAGTGACAGCATCAATCAAAAAGATTGGTACGGAGGCATTTAGCAGATGTAGATCACTGGCATCAGTAACTTTTTCAGCAAATTCGAAATGTTCAGACATAGGTGACTATGCTTTTGCGGGCTGTTCTGCATTGAAGAGCATCAAATTGCCAGCGTCAGTAACTAAACTGGAATCAGGAGTGTTTATGTCGTGTATAAAACTTACTGAGATCGATATAGAGGCTGATAGTATAGATCTGCCGTATTGCGACACATTTGCAACAAATGCATATAGCTCTGATGAGGGTGCATGGTGGGGACTGTGGAGTGATTTGGGAACATTCAGCGGTAATATATATGTCAACAATGATGATGTAAAATACAGTGTTTCGGATGAACTTTGGGATTATCAATTGACGGATGAACCAGTAGTACCCCAAAGCTGTATTATCATACGAAATTACACAGTTGTTCTGAAAGAGATAGATAAATCACATGGAGTAAAAATAATAGCATCGAAAACAGTTGGTTATAATGAGAAGTTCAAAATATCCGATTTTGCACCAGCTGCTCCGGATGGATATAAGTATGTATGGTCACTACCTAATAGAGGCGGTCTTGTAGATCCGAATGCTGCATTTAGCAGATTATCAAAGAATGGATATTTGTCTATTCTGGGATGGCTCAGTGAATGTACATACACTGTAAAGTACGATGCAAACGGTGGAGCTGGCAAGATGGGCGCGCAGGAGGAAATCAAGTACTCTTCAGATCTGACACTTAGAACAAATGCATTCTCAAGACGGGGATACGTGTTTGGTGGTTGGAATACCAGTGCTGATGGAACAGGTAAAGCTTACGCTGACGGTGCATCTGTAAGTAAAATTACGAACAATGATGAGATCGTCCTGTATGCACAGTGGAAGAAGATAGAGAGTTTTGCATATTACCTGCCATATTCTATAAAAAATGGAAAGTTTGTATGCAACGATTATTCCCATACAGTGTACAGTGGAAATGTCGAAAGCGTAATGGATTATGATCAGGCAGCAGCTGCTGCATCGTCTGTGGGTGGAAAGACTGTGACTGATGAACTGACATACATATATATGGATGGTGAGAATAAGGAACAGACCATAACCAAGAAATGGTCTGACATAGCTGCATTTGAAGGTTGGAATACGACAGATCAGACTGATGGCAGAGTGTCATTCAGATATCCAGGCACAGCAACAGAGAGTACTTATAGAAGCGGTCAGAATATAACGATAGGGGCTTCTGTGGCACTTGTCCCTAATATAGTATATAAGAAGCTCACGATAAGCTTTGACGGCGGACAGGCAGAGGAAGATATGGTGGATGTTGTGAGTGAGCATGGACAGCTGGCAAGCGAGTCTCTGCAGAACAAGCTGAACAGGGATGGGTATGAATTTGCAGGCTGGACGGTCGCACAGATGACATCAGGAGTGAATGAGAGCGTGCTGATACCGGCGGTGGATCTGAACCGTGGTGGGCAGCTTGACGAGTCGGATGTCTATGCGCTGTACATGTTTGCGGACAGCAATCTGCATGTGACTTTGAAGCCGGTTTGGAGCAGACTGGAAACTTATATGATCCAGTTTAAGGCTAACGGCGGAAGTGGCTCTATGAAACAAATAACATATATATGTGGTGAAAAGAGAAAATTACCAGAATGTACATTTTACCGAAAGGGTTATATATTTGCAGGCTGGTCGGTGGATGGAATCGGACCGGTAAGCTACGGGGATGGCTCAGTTATAAGCCGTACAGCAGAAGAAGGCGATGTGCAGCTGTTTGCGGTGTGGAACAAGCTCAACTACACACTGGTATATGATGCAAACGGCGGAGACGGATACATGCCAAATCAGACAGTTGAAAGTCAGTCGAGGCACACTCTTAAGACTGTGGGATATGTAAAGGAAGGTGCTGAGTTCCTGGAATGGAATACCAGGGCTGATGGTTCTGGAACAGCATATCCTGATGGCGGCACTATGATACATGCAGCCCTGGCTGAGGGAGAGACGATGACTCTGTATGCGATATGGAATCCTAACATAGTGATGCTGTCATTCAATGCAAATGGAGGATTGGTAAGCAGAGCATCCAAACAGGTACAGTATGGGGAGCCGTGTGGAACACTTCCGACACCAAAGAGGACGGGCTATACCTTCAGCGGATGGTTCACAAGAAGGAATGGAGGCAGTCAGTATACAGCAGATACGATCGTAGATGTGGACAGCGATATCGTACTGTACGCGAGATGGGAGTCACAGAAGTATAAGGTGTCATTCAATGCAAACGGAGGAAAATTGAGTGGTGTCAGCACGATTGAGGTCACATCAGGAAAGTCGATTGGCCAGCTTCCAGGTGCAACTCGAAAGGGATATGCATTTGACGGATGGTACACTTCAAGTGAAGGCGGAATTAAAGTAAATACGGTATACAAGGTGACTGGAAATGTCACATTGTTTGCCCACTGGAAGCTTACGACCAAGAAGATAAGGATAGTTATGAATGTGGCAAAGATAGCTGGGGCAAAGGGATATGAGCTTCAGTATTCCACATCTGCCGGATTTGGCGGGGCCGTGACTCTCACGGACAGGATGACAAATGCAGGAAGTTATTCAAGAGAGGTAGGTAATCTGAAAGCAGGAACGACATACTACTTCAGAGTCAGATCATATGCTGTCAAGAGAGGCAAGAAGGTATATGGATCCTGGAGCGCTGTTCAGAGAAAGACCACGTCAAAATAAATGATATAAAGGGAAAAGGGAGGAAACATTATGTTAAAGAAGATGAGAGTATGGCTGATGTTGGTGTGTGCATTTATAATGGCTGCGACAGTCGTAAGCAGTGTATCGTTTAAGTCAGATGCTGCGACTACGATACAATACACCGTCAAGGATGAGCTCAGTAGTGATGAAGCGTGGAGAATATGGGTACAGAAGGACGATGGTAAATGTATCATAAGACCTGTGACAACATCAACGATAACAGGTGTCAATTCAGGTGCGGTGGTTATCCCAACTAAAGTAACAGTTAAAAAGACCAAAAAGAGTTACACAGTCAACACGATAGGAAACAGTGCATATAAGGGAAACACAAAGATCACATCGGTCAACTTCAAGAACGCAACAGGACTTGTATCTATAAGAGAGAATGCATTCAGTGGATGTACAGGTTTGAAAAGAATATACAACCTGAACTACGCAACGGGGCTTATAACAATATCAGCTGGGGCATTCCAGGGGGATACAGCACTCATGAGTGAAAATACAGGAGGACTTGCACTTCCAGCAGGGCTTAAGACAATAGGCGCAAATGCTTTTAATGGATGTAAGAATATCAAATGTATAAATTCAGTCAGAACAAAAAATCTTACGGCAATAGGAACAGACGCATTTAAGGGTGTAAATTCAAAGTGTGTGACATATGTCGATAGTACAACACGCAAAACTTTATATACAGGAAAGGTTCCTGGAACAGTTATAGTTTATTACTATAAGATAATTTATAACAGCAATGATGGACAAAAAGATACATATACAGAAAATTTGACATATCAGACAAATAACGATAATTATTCCTGGAGTTTTATACATGATGCATCCATATTTAGCCGCAAAGGATATACTTTCCAGAACTGGAATACAAAGGCAGATGGAACAGGAACTATATATAAGCCTGATCAGGAAGTGGCCAACCTGACAAAAACAGGAACCTTCAATCTCTATGCGATATGGAAGAAAAATACATATAAGGTACACTTTGTGAAGAATGAGCCGAAAAAATTCGACACTCTGGAGAGTTTCACGGTATCTGGAACAATGGCGGACACATCATGTACATATGATGTCTCAAAGGCAATTCCGGCAAATTCATATACGTGTACAGGTTTCGTATTTGATGGCTGGTACAAGAATGCTGATTGTACAGGAAGTGCAGTCACAAGCCTGTATAATCTGATCCCTGTAAATGGAGGTACAGTTAATCTGTATGCCAAGTGGACCCCGATATACTATCAGGTAAAGTTTGACTCAAATGGGTCAGGTGATCGCCCTGAGAGTTATAAAGTGTACTACAACTATTCGTTCAGCCTGCCAAAAGATATATTTGACAAAAAGGGATATAATTTCAAAGGATGGTCAGATACACAAACGGGCAGCGTCAAGTATAAGAGTGGACAGTCAGTCAGCAATCTGTGCAGTACTAATGACGGAGTAGTAACACTCTATGCAGTGTGGGAACCGATAAGTTATACTGTAACATTTGTAAAGCCGGTACTGATGGAGAACCGTGACGAAAATATCCAGACGGCAGTGTCTGGCGAGGTAGACAATGTCAGTGCAACGTATGATGTCAGGACAGAACTCCCAGCGGGGTATACATGTAAGGGATATACATTTAAAGGCTGGAAGACGGAAGTCGGTGATAAAGTAGAAAGTATATATAACCTCACAGATAACGACTATGAAATAGTAAAGCTCTATGCGGATATGAGCCCTGTTGAGTACTCAGTCAGACTTGATAAAAATGAAGGAGAACTGAAGGACGGAACGGCCGAGTATGAACCTTTTAAGATGCTTTATTCGTATTCATATGCCATAGATGGTGACAGATATCAGAGGACAGGATATGTACTCAGCGGATGGTCAACGGAGAAGGATGGCGCAGTCCAGTACAAGACTACAGACAAAGTAGTGAATCTGAGAGATACTGAAGGTGAGGTTACACTATATGCAAAGTGGCAGCCAATCACATACACGGTGGTTTTTGATTCAAATACTGAGGATCCGGACAGTGTAGATGGGTACAAGGATCCTGTAAAGTTTACATATGATGTGGCAAAGAAACTTGGAAATTGCGGCTTTGAGCATAAGGGATATGTGTTCACTGGATGGAACACAGAGCGCGATGGAAGCGGAACGGCATATACAAACAACCAGATAGTAACCAATCTCAGCACCGAGGATAAAGCGGTTATCACTTTATATGCACAGTGGAGGCCGATAAAGTACACGGTAGTATTTGATCTTGGAATAGGTGGAGAGGGCACAGCCCCTGACAGTATAGAGTGTACATTTGGTGAAAGCTTTAATATGCCGGAAGAAGATACGGACAAGATGACAAAACCGGGATACAGGCTTGACGGCTGGTGTACCAATATGAACGGAATTGAAGATGAGGACACGGACAAGATATTTGATCTAGGACAGGAATGCAGTGAACCGCTCACATATAATGACGGAGAAGAGGTTACACTGTATGCACAGTGGAAATCAGAGAAGTTCAAGCTGAGATATGTCACAGGCACCGAGGAGGTCATAGCAGACAGCAGAGTGACATCAACCAATTCCAGAACGGGCGTGCTGACACCGGAGGCAGAGGAATCGTACAAGAGTGGATACGAGTTTGCAGGATGGAACACAAAGGAGGACGGAACAGGTATTACGGTAGGAGATAGCTTCAGACCTCTGAACAATACAGCGGCTCTCCGCGGCGGTACAGTGGATGAGGGAGACAGTTACACAATAATAGTTACACTGTATGCACAGTGGGCACCAAAGTCCTACGAGGTGAATATCACGCTGTCCTGTCCTGGCTATAAGACGGGAAGCCTGGCAACCAATACCCCATTAAAGTACACTTTTAAGTATGGGCAGAAATTTGCATCGAAACTTCCAACTCCGACACTTAAAGGATACGATTTCCTTGGATGGGCAACCTCAGACAACAAACTCATAACCTCAGACTCAGAATATAAATATACAGACGATATAGAGGTTCACCCGGTATGGAAGATAAAGCAGTTCGCAGTGAAGTTTGACTGTAGTGGAGCAAGCATTAGTGGCAAAAATACATACACAAAAACCTATAATTATAATGAAAAAATAGGCAATATAGTACCTGTTTTGACGACTGCACAGAAAAATGCGAATAAAAAATTTGTTGGATGGTATTACGTTAAAAACGTTAATGGAAGGCAGGAAAAAAAATATATTACAAAAGACTCCAAAGTAACTTTTTTGGTTACCCTGAAGGCAGATATCAGCAGACCTACATATAAAGTGACCTATAATCTTAATTACAAGAGGAATAATAGAGTAGTTAAAGGATATGAGAATGTGCTGTATAACCAGACACTGGGAGAACTGGGAGCCGGAAGTATATACAACAGGTGTAGGAAGAGAACAGGATATCTGTTTGGTGGCTGGTATTACAAGAGTGGCAACAGGTGGATAAAGGTAGGAAACAATACACGTATAGAGGGCAGTGTTACACTTACTGCAAAATGGATCAAGCCAGCAGTTGTGAAAAAAGCGACAAAGATCGATAATAAGAAAAAGATCATGATTGTGTCATGGAAGGAAGATACAAGTTTTATCGGATACCAGTATAAGGCAGCACTATCAGAGCGTGGTCTTAAGGGTGCTAGTATATATACGGTAAATAAAAAGTCAGGGAAAAAACTTGGAAATTGGTTGCAAGTGTCAACTAGTCAGAAATTTGTAGTTGTACAGGTACGGGCTATATATAAAGATTCAAATGGAAAAAAGGCATATTCTGCGTGGGCAACATTTCGTGACGTGGGATGTACCAGGGTGTCAGCGACATTTGACCCTAATGGTGGAAAGATAGGTGGCACAAGGGAGGCAAGAAAAGTCACTTTTATAAAGACCAAACCGCTTATAACCAGTTCCAATTTCCTTACCGGTAAGTTATATACACCGACAAGAAAAGGATATACATTTAAGGGCTGGTATTATATAAAGGGCGGCAGATGGACAAAGGCGACAATAAATACCAGTCTTGCACCAAATACCAGAGTATGTGCAAAGTGGCAGAAAAACAAATAGCATACAGGAGACAAAGATAATGAATCAGCAGATACAGCAGCTTATAATCGAAATAAAGAAAGCAATAAAGGGTAAAGATGAGGTCATATGTAAGGTGATAATGGTAATACTTGCATCTGGACATATACTACTGGAGGATAATCCAGGACTTGGCAAGACGACACTTGCCAAATCACTTGCCAAGGCGATGTGCCTTGGCGAGGATCGTATCCAGTTTACCCCGGATACAATGCCGAGTGATATAGTGGGATATTCCATACTTAACAAGGAGACAAATAAAATGCAGTTCACCAAAGGTCCTGTATTTACGAACCTTCTTCTTGCCGATGAGATCAACAGAACATCAAGCAAGACACAGGCGGCTCTTCTTGAGGCTATGGCGGAGGGCACGGTTACAGCGGAGGGAAACACATACAAGCTCCCTAATCCGTTTATCACCATAGCAACGCAGAATCCTATCACATCAGGCGGTACACAGGCGCTCCCTGACTCACAGCTTGATAGATTTATGGTAAAACTTAGCATGGGATATCCGGATGTACAGAGCCAGATGGCAATGATACTCGAGGATCACGGAGGTAATCCTATAGATCAGATAGTTCCTGTTATGAATCTGGAACAGCTTGTGGCCATGAGAACACAGGTTGCGCAGACATATATATCACAGGAGGTTGCTGAGTATATATCTCTTCTTGTAGATGCAACAAGACATCACGATAAGATTGAGTGCGGAATAAGTCCAAGAGGAACAAAGGCATTTGCCAATCTTGCAAAGGCGTGTGCATATATGAACGGAAGAAATTATGTCATACCAAATGATGTGTCTGCCGTTATATATGATGTGTTCATGCACAGGCTAGTACTTACACCATCTGCCCGAAGAGAGAAAAATGCGGCAGAGAATATAGTTAAGGGCATTGTAGGACAGATAAAACCTCCTGCAGTAAACGGAGCGAGAAAATAGGTCTTATGTGAGGAGAATATGTGATGAGAAAGAAAATATATGGAATCCTTGTGGCGGGACTCATACTTTCGATGGCAGCGACCGGATGTACGAGACAGAAGTCAAAATTCACAATGAGAGATAACCAAAATACGGAAGAGCGAATGAACGACCAGAAGTTTGCTGATATGGCAGACAAAGATGCCGAGGATTCAGAGGAAGATTCAGGCGATAAGACTGAGGAGGAGACAACGGAAGCTACGACGGAGGCGACAACTCAGGCTACGACGGAGGCCACAACGGAGGCAACCACTGAGGCTACGACGGAGGCAACCACTGAGGCTCAGACTGAGGCTCAGACAGAGCAGCCATCTACGGAGCAGCAGGTCGATCCGTCTGATATCACAGTTGGTGAAGAGCCAGACGATAGCAGTGACGATCCGGGAGCCGGAATAACGGTTGGCGACGGAGATGGTGACGGTTCCGGCTCAGGTGGTTCTGGTTCTGGTGGTAAGGGCGGCTCAGGCTCCGGTGGAAGCGGCGGCAAAGGCGGCAAAGGCATCGGAATCGGCGGCGGTGATGACGAGCCGGGACAGGTCGACATTATAAGTATAGATGAAGTGGAGTAACTTATGGGAAATGAGATCTCAATAGACATAAGCGGAATCAAAGCTTCTTCTAGAAATACGTGGATACTCAGGGGACTTATAACATTCTGTGCAGTACTAAGTCTGGTGATGGGTATCTCTTCCGGGTTCAAGCTTGGCACAGGCGTAACTGCGGTTTTGCCCGGCGCACTTATAGGCGGCTTCTTGTTCCAGTTTTTGCTTAGAAAAAAGAAATCTGCGATCATCGGCTATGTGGCATTCCTGGTGGCTGTTGCAGTGGCGGGTATTGCGATGATGAATCAGGTCGGGAATGGATTTGCAAAGCTTGCAAACGATGTTCTGACGACCGTAAATAAAAATATGGCTATGGCCAATTTGATGTTTGTTGTGGATGAGAGTACTGCAAAAACTGATGAGCTGATAACTATGATACTGCTCTCATTTGTCTCTGCTGCGGTTATGGCGCTCATTATCCGGGCAAGACTCAATCTGCTTGCATCTGTGCTGGTATTTTTGGCAGTCACACTGCCGATGATATACAAGGGTGACGGTAGTGCTGTATGGCTTATGCTTGGGCTTGTCAGCGTGGTGCTCATAATGTATGTAGGCAATGTCCACGGCAGCATCACAGCGGATATGTATGTCCATCTTGGAATATGTATGGCGATGATAGCGGGACTGACCATGGCAGTATATATGTTTATGGCATACAGTCCGCTTCAGGTAGTTGATGACATCAAGACCAATATGCAGTATCACGGCGAGAATGTCATATACGGTAAAAGCGATTATCCTGAGGGAAAGTTTTCCAGATATGATGACACTATCATAACCGGAGAGGAGAGATTGCAGATCAGAATGTCCCAGCCAAAACAGATGTACATGAGAGGCTTTGTAGGCTCAAAGTACACAGAGGATGGATGGGAGGACAGTGATCTCAAGATATATGGCGGTGATTATGAGGGAGTATTTGAGTGGTTTTCAAGTAATGACTATTCGCCGCTGGCAAATCTGTCAGCATATGTTACACAGTCAGCGGGAAATGGCGGTGAGGCTGCTGATAACAGTATCTATGTGGAGGTATCCAACATCTCAGCAAGGAGAAAGTATCAGTATGTACCGGAGTGTGTGACATACAGTTCTTTGGAAAATCTGTATGCACCGAAGAACGATGTGAATTTCAGATCCCAGGGACTTGGCCGAGAGACGGATTATTTCTTTGATATGGTGGATGTCATAAATAATGATTACAAAGCTATATATGGAGAAAAGTGGTATCAGGATCAGACCGGTGACAAGACATTCCATGACAGTGAGAATGTATATGGTACATTTGCAAGAAAATATTATGAGGATATTCCGGATGATATGATGGAATATTTTGACAGCCATGTGCCGAATGCGGGGCAGAAGATGAATCCGTTTGATGCCATAAAAGTTGTCCGTGATTATATGGCAGGTCAGATGTCATACAGAAATGACGCGGATGAGTATACAGGTGATGAGGATTTTGTCATCGAGATGCTGGATGGGCATAAAGCGGGATATTCAGCGCATTTTGCCACTGTGGCAACCATGCTTTTCAGATACTACGGTATTCCGGCAAGGTATGTCGAAGGCTATCTGGTAAATCCGGTTGCAGGGGCGGATGTAATATCCGTTACGGATGAAGATTCCCATGCATGGGTAGAGATATATGCTGGTGGTCTGGGATTTATCCCGATAGAGGTAACACCAGGATATTACGCTGAGGATGATGATACAGGAAAGGGCAATTCAGACAGTGGAACAACACCTCAGACAATACCACCTGAACCAGAAGATCAGCAGGAAGATAACGGCGGTGGTGGCGGCTCCATGGAGACTGTTCTTCTTATAGGATATATCATACTTGGACTGATCGCATTGTTCATAGTTGTTCTCATAATCAGGAGAATAGTATGTGCGATAGTGAGAAGAAAGAGAATGAATGATCCCGACAACGAGAAGTCCATTGCGGCATCCGGTGATTATATGGCTGCCATGATGGCTTACCAGAAGAAGAATCTGGAGGATAACATAAGTCCTCAGCTGCTTGATCTGCTTCGGAGATACAAGTTCAGCAGATACATTCCAACATCGGAGGATGCGAAGTTTGTCAGGGAGACAGCTCTGGAGATGAAGAAGAAGGTAGTTCACGAGGAGAATATACTGAGCAGGATCAAAATGGGATTCTGGAATGCAATTAGGTAGGAGAGGTATAAATATGAAAGCAAAAATTGAATATGCCATAATAGTTATACTGCTCCTGCTAGTGTATATATGGACCAATAACCTGTATACCCTGTGGATCGCAGCTGCGGTTATCGGAGCTTGGATCATAGCTGCAGTTATCAATCTATTCGTGGCAAAGAAGATAAAGATCAGCTTTACGATACTGAATGAGCTTTCGGAGGACAGACAGCTTCAGCTGTGTGTTGAGAACAGCTCTATATTCCCAGCATCCCATGTCAGAGTTGTATTTGGCTGTCAGAATGTGGTATTTGCCTCGGATTGCAATGCCACAGTGGACTGCTCTGTTGGCGGAAAGAAGACAAGCACATATGAGGTTCCTATAGGAAGCAAATATTGCGGAAGGATCAATATAGATATATTTGGCATAAAAGTTTATGACTGGCTTGGTATAACTGCAAAGAAACTCAGACCCCATGGCGACTGTTATTTTTATCAGTACCCGGATGAGTCGGATGAGGTGCTTCAGGAGTTCGAGGGAAATAAGTCGAGTGACAGTGATGTGAATTATAAGCATGTCAAAGGAAATGATGTGTCGGAGATACTTCAGATACGAAAGTATGTGGTGGGTGACAGCATCAAGCAGATCCACTGGAAGATGTCGGCAAAGTTCGATGACATAATGGTGAAGGAATTTGACAGACCAAATGATATGTCAACAATGCTTGCATTTGATTATGCTTCGTCAAATGACAAGGAGGAGAATAAGAAGATTATAGAGGCTGTGGCGACCATCAGTAAGGAGCTTCAGCAGAGTGCCACAGGCCATACGGTATACAGAATGGATACGGCAAAGACAAAGGTTGTTCACCGAGATGTATTCGAGTACACGGAGTACGATGTAATGCTTCAGGAACTGTTGGGTACAGTGGCGAATGGTGGAGAATACAGTGTTGTTGATCATATTATAAGACACAACACCATAGAACGCTTTGCAAAGGTTATATATATCACAAGTGCAAGAGACAGGGGCAGAGCGGCAGAACTTGACAGTCAGGAGAAATGTTTTGTGATAGCGGTATAGAATATAGAATAATGTTCATGTTCAGCAAAAAATAAATATGTAATAATATAAAATCGTCAATCGGGCAATTGCAGGGTTGGCGATTTTTTATTTATACTATTTGAATTTATATGGAATTTATACGAATGAAAAATATAAAATATTCGCAGAAACTATTGACAATTGAGTTAGACTAAACTAACATATATGCGAATATAAAAATAAAAACATTCGCAAAAGTACCGTGATGTAAAGTCAAACAGATGGGAATGCTCTGTGACCAGTCGCGTTTGTCTGTGCGGATGGAATAATACACAATATAGGGAGGGTGAACTATGTTCATAGAAGGAAAGAATCTTGTAAAGCAGTATGGTAAAGGGGAGGCCGTGGTATTTGCGCTGGATCATGCAGACTTCAGCATGGAAAAGGGGGAGGTTATCGTAATCCTGGGACCAAGTGGAAGTGGTAAGAGTACACTTCTGAATATACTCGGAGGTCTGGACAAGGCCACTGCGGGAACCCTGATCGTAGATGGGAAGGATCTTGAAAAGATGTCGGCAAAGGAGCTGGAGCTTTATAGGAGAGACAGGCTTGGATTCGTATTTCAGTCTTACAATCTCACCCCGGATCTGACAGCCCGTGAGAATATAGAGATGACAGCGGAGCTTGTGGGGGCGCCGCTCAGTGTGGATGATCTCGTACAGGCGCTGGGACTTACAAAGTACGAAAAGCATTTTCCAAAGGAACTGTCAGGTGGACAGCAGCAGAGGGTGGCGATAGCCAGAGCCATGGTAAAAAAACCGAATATTCTGCTGTGTGATGAACTTACGGGAGCTTTGGACTCCAAGTCATCAAGAGATGTTCTTAATAGGGTTCAGAAGATGAATGAGACATACGGAACAACTATCCTGATAATAACCCACAATGTAAACATTGCGAATATGGCGGACAGGATCATAAAGATCAAGGATGGCAAGGTCGTAACAAACATCAAGAACAACAATAAACAGAATGTGGAGGAGATGGAGCTGTAAAATGACGATCAATAAAAGAGCTGCGCGCAGCATAAAGAAAAATATTTCCTTCTATATAATAAGTACGATTCTTACTGTACTGATATGTATTCTCATAATAGCGCCGATGTCCACAGGACACAATATGACAAATGTGATAGACAAATTCGTGGATGACTACAAGGCAGAGGATGCAGAATTTGTCACTTATAATCCTATATCAGACGATGATATGGCGAAGCTGGAAAATGATTACGACGTGATCATGGAATACAGCAGATATAAGGATATCAAGATCGATTCAGGTGATCTTGAAGGTTCAACGGTCAGAGTGTTTGATATGCCGGAGAAACTGAATCTGTGCAACGTTAGGGATGGACGTATGCCTGAGAGTGGAGAGGTACTTCTCACACAGAATTTTGCAGATGCCCATGATATCAAGGTGGGTGATACTGTGAATGTTGGAGAGTATTCATACAAGGTGTCTGCATTTGCGACGAAGGCTGATTACATATATATGCTTGAAAAGCTTTCAGGTTACGTTGAGAAAGATAAATTCGCGGTGATGATGGCATGCCATGACGATTATGACAAGATAGATGCAGATGAGACCGCTTACTATTCAATAAGATACAACAGAGACAACAGCAAGAAGGTGCGTGCGAAGCTGAATGATGACTATGTCATAGCAAGCTACCTTGCCGCTACCACAAATACAAGAATATCGATGCCTGTAAATGAGGGAGATGCAGTCACAAATATGGCGACCATGTACGCCCCTATCATGTTTATAATAGTTCTTGCGCTTATTGTCATGGTACTAGGAAGAAATATAAGAAACGAGCAGTACCTTCTTGGAACATTTCTTGCACTTGGATTTTCAAAGAAACAGATAGTTAGGCATTATATGAGATTTGGCATGCTGCCGGGAATCGTGGGAAGTGTGATAGGAATAGTTGCGGCGATTCCAGTTACGAAAGCCATAAGCTATTTCTATATAGAGTATGATTTTGAGAAACTTGAGTATACGGTTACATATGACGTTTCTTCTATATTGATAGCGTTGATACTTCCGACAGTGATCTACTGCCTGGCTATAGCTGTTCAGGCATCAAGACTTCTTAGAAAGTCCCCTGTGGATCTGCTCAGGAACACCGGAAAGGATAGCAAGGCCATAGGGATAATGAAGAACAGTCGTGCAAAGACGCAGTCCAAGATGAGGATAAGAAGTGTGCTCGGACATCCTGGAAGAAGTATAGTTACAACGATTGGAGTGTGTGTGGCGGCATTCTGCATCATGGCAGGACTCATCATGGATGACAGTCTGGACAGCCTGATGCATGATGGGTTGACAAGTTCAGTAAAATATAATTATCTGTACAGACTTAATTCACTCGGCGAGGGTGAGCCGGATGAGGGTGAGGCGCTTTTCCAGAATTACTATGAAGTGGATGGAAATACGGTGCAGCTCTCCACACAGGGAATAGATGAGGGGTCAAAGTATTTCCCGGATAAGACGGATACCGGGGAGAAGCTGGATCTGGACAAATACTATCTCACAAGTGCGGCTGCGGAGACATACGGAGTGAAAACGGGGGATGAGCTCACGTTCTGCAACATTGCAGATCTTAAGGAACACAAAGTGAAGATAAGTGGCGTGGTGACAGACAATACACATTGCTATCTCTACACTTCCAGAAAAAATGCAACAGAGCTTGCAGGTGTGGACAGCGGTGTGTACAACTGTATCATAAGTGATGATAAACTGGAGCTTGATAAAGACCTGGTGGCAAGTGAGACCAGCATGGCTGTATCCGCAGATACAATGGAGAATATCATGGGTCCTATGAATGCGATCATCGTAGGTATAGAGGTGCTTGGAATCATACTTGGAGTGTTTGTCCTGTATCTGGTGATCAACATGATAGTGTCTGAAACAGGCACAAATATATCAGTCATGAAGGTTCTTGGTTTCAGCAAACGTGAGATCACGAACAGAGTTTTGAACGTCAATCACATTCTGGTGTGCATAGGATTCCTGATAGGAATACCGGCAGCTTATGCATTTGTAAAGGTTGGATATGCGGATACCATAGAGAATTATGGAATGTTGCTTGCACCTGTAGTCAAGGTCAAGGCGGTAATTATAGGGTTTGTTCTCACATGGATCACATATGAGATATCACTTCTTCTTCAGAAAAGAAAAATATCAAGGATTGACATGGTGGAGTCTTTGAAGGAAAATAATAGAATGGAGTAGCCGCTGAGCGTGAGCGAAGGGGCGATACCAGAATAGCTGCCATGTGCCGAAGGCGCATTGCGGAATGTCGGTTTAGGAGAAAGGGATCCACATGGCGAAAAGAGTGTTTACAGAGGAAGAACGAGAGGAATACAGAGAGAAGATGCTGGCGGCGGGATTTGACCTGTTGAAAGAGTACGGCATGACGCATATGTCCATTGCAAAGATCACGGACGCTGCGGGGATAGGTGTGAGCACCTTCTATAACTTCTTTCCGTCCAAGGAGGCCTATGTGTATGAAGTTGTCAGATACAGGAGAAAGATAATCCCGGATCTCATGAAAATGGCGTTAAATGGCAAGGAGAAGGCCGGGCCGGCCGAGGTGAGGACGTATCTTAAGTTCATGGTCGATGAGAACTACAGCACATTTCCAAGCCTTACACCGGAGGATGAACGGAAATTCCTTGAGATGCTGCCTGAACAGGCAAGACCGAATCTGCAGCGAGAGAAAGAGATCGGAGCAGGATTCCTCAAATGGATGGATGGTGTAAGGACTGATATGAACATTGCGGTGGCAGCCAATCTCATCAAGATTTATGTACTTGGAGCGGAGGGCAGAGATATGCTGCATGAGGTGGCGTATGAAGAAACCATGGAGCGCATGAGGGACGCCATCATATATGAGATCTTTGGACATCTGGAATAATAATATGAATAGATAGCGACAGGTATTTGCTGTATTGACAGTAAATATCTGTCGTTTTTAATTTAATAATCATTGACATATATATCGCAGTACGATATAGTTCATATATCGCACTGCGATATATAGAAGCCCGGTGAAAAAAAGTGTAGAATAGAGACAGTTGTTTATTGTCTGCACGCTGGAAGGAGCACTTATATATGGATGCACATATTAAGAAGGTATATGTACCCATGACGGAGACCGGATTCTATATACTGCTATGTCTGAGGACACCGAATCACGGATATGGAATAGTCCAGAAGGTTCGGAAGATGACGGGAGATGAGATCATACTTGCCCCGGGAACCATGTATGGAAGTCTGTCCAAGATGGAGAAGGATGGACTGATAAGATACGTGACGGAGGAGGACAAGAGAAAGATATACGTGATCACTGATCTCGGCAGGGAGGTCCTTGATATAGAGCTTGCGAGGATAGAGCGTTTGTATAGGAATTCAAGGGAGGAACTACAGTGAGTAAGCAGGATAAGACAACGAAGAAGATGATAAGATTTTTCTCCATAGTACAGTATGAGAAGGAGGCCGAGTTCCTGAGACAGGAACATAAAAATGGCTGGAAGCTCAAAAGGGTATCGGGTATCGGAGTGTACGAATTCGAGGCGTGTGAACCGGAGGATGTGGTATATCAGCTTGATTATTGTCAGGCAGGAAAGGCTGACAAGGTAGAGTACATAAAGATGTTCGAGGACTGTGGCTGGGAGTATCTGTCAGACTATAGCGGATACAGCTACTTCAGGAAGAAAGCCAGTGAGATGAACGGGGATGAGAAGATATTCTGTGACAACGAATCCAGGGTGGATATGATGAACAGGATAGTGAGGGCGAGGCTGCTGCCGGTGTGCGTCATTTTCCTTTGCGTCATCGTTCCATGTTTTTACAGGGTCATGACTGGATATAGTCTGTTGTCAATTCCGGGAATTGTATGTATAATCTTAGTTGCATTATATGTTCTGATGATACTTATGTGCACAGTTTCATACAGCTCATTTGCAAGGCGTATGAAGAAGAAATATTAGGATGCAACGGAGAATACAGACATGATACAGGATATAGAACCACAGAGGTTTAATAATCAATACAGTAACAGGAGAGAACCAGAGGATCACGATAAGGTTCTCTCTTTTTCTGAGAAAATGATATTTGCAAGGGTGATGGACGATGAGAACTGGCTTGAGTTTATGACGTACGGAGAACTGCAGAAAATAAATGGATGTGACAGGAACATAGGTGACCTGGTGTATCTCTTTTCAATAGATGATACCGCATATTTCCTGTGGAATGGAGACGGCAGACTGACTGCTCCGGGATATGAGTACCGAAGCATGTATAAGACAAGAGCGTGCCATCCGAAGACCGCCGTCCTTGCGGCAGCTACCGGCTGGCATCTGTCGCTGTGGTACAGAACAAACAGATTCTGCGGAGCCTGTGGAGAGAGAACTGTGCATGATGAAAAAGAGAGGATGCTCAGATGTCCATCATGTGGAAGACTGATCTTCCCAACTATAGCCCCTGCGGTCATAGTGGGTGTGACTGATGGAGACAGGCTCATACTTACCACATATGCGGGCAGGGAGTACAAGAGATATGCGCTGATAGCGGGATTTACCGAGATAGGTGAGAGTGCTGAGCAGACTGTCAGACGTGAGGTCATGGAGGAGGTCGGCATCAGTGTTAAGAATATCACGTATTATAAATCACAGCCATGGGGCTATGACAGCAATCTCCTCATAGGTTATTTCTGTCAGGCGGACATACCGGAGGGCGATGATGGACATCTGACCATAGACAGACAGGAGCTTGCAACCGGAGAGTGGGTAAGGCGTGAGGATATCCCGGACTATCCGGAACACCTGAGCCTTACCCATGAGATGATGGTGTACTTTAAAGAGCACGGACAGGAAGTGTTTAAGTAACATACAGAGCTGAGATCTCAGAGCTATTGAATATACGACGGGGGATCATTGTAGATTGCAAGAAACACACTGAGCTTAAGCTCGCTGTTCATTGCATATTGTACCAACGATGAAGAATACGGCACTCAGGACCAGCATCCACGGAATAAAGTCGTATGTTCCCCGGATCATCTGGAACAGGGCAAAGTGACCGAGATATTTTGATGCGCCGAGGTTTACTGCGTAATACATGAAACCTGCCATGTAGCCGAGTATGAACTGATTTGTCAGACTGCTCACGAGATAGCATATACTGCCTAGAAAGATGATCTCAGCAAAGCTTCCGGCAAATAATCTGCCGTATGCAATGGTTCCACCGGAATTTTTTATTATAGATAAAATTACTAATACTATGATCGCTGCCACCAGTATAGCGGTGGCAAGTCTAACCAGCAGGAGCTGCCATAAAGGTAGCTCCTTTGATCTTATAAGAGCTCTTATACTGCGGTCCTGCTCTGGTATGAGCAGAGGGGCGAACAGCAGCATCCCGGTTATAGAAAAGTACATCTCCATGACTCTGGCGGCCTGGGCGGTGTCCAGATTCGAGTACCCGATCACTGCCGGGGATATCAGACAGAATATAAGTGCTATAGCCATATGTGGAGCGTAGTGGTATCTGACAAAATATCTTTCCACAGTGGACAAATTCTCCATCGAATTTTCCCGCTTGCTGTATTTGCATGAAGAAGGATCAAAATTATTGACATGCGTCTGATCAGTTGCTTTTTCCATGACGTCTAAGACCCCCTTTTCTCTTGATGCTGTATATGATCATCGTGAGGATCACGGCAAGTATCGCAAGCCCGGCGTAAAATAACCTGTTGATGTACAATTCGTTCCTGTGCTGGAAGAAATAGTCTGCATTGCCGAATGTATTCCATCTCGGCATGAGCTTCAGCCCCCAGTTACCCACAAGAATGCTGCTTGCAAGGTCGCTTAAGAACACATATAGAGCAGGTACGATAACTGCGATCACACCATTTGTCAGCTCTGCCAGCAGATAGGAGAGAGCCATGATCCAGGCGGTGATCGGAACCAGCCAGATAACTGTATACTTCAGGAAAGACAGGTAGTGTGGAACTACGCCCAGTGTGTGCGCCTGATATATATATGGAAGCTCCATTGCAAATGCCAGTATTAGCACAGGTATAAGAACCATGACGAGGTTTGACAGGTATCTGGACAGAACTATCTTCGCAGAGGATACGGATTTGGCATAGATCACTTGAGTGACATGGGAGCGCTTATCCCGGGCGCATCTTGTAACCATGACAAATATAGGGAGAAATCCCAACATGATGGAGGCATAGTCGCAGAACAGTCTCATGTATGAGTCGGTTACATGGTCAATGTCGCATATCTCGTTGTAAGATGTCATTGCCTGGTCGTAGGTCATAGGTATACGGGTGGTCGTCTCAAAAGCGCTTCTTTCATAGCTGCTTCCTTTACCCACTATATCGCACACCTTTGCCATCTCGGCAAGAAATGTATCATAGTCGAGATCATCCGCCAGAGGGATGGTAAAGCCCTGGTCGGTTTCACCACCCGCATTCTGAACCCACTCATACTCCATGTCTGCAAGTTCGTCCATGCTGCACCCCGTGCACCGTTCAAGTATATCGGTGAGCTTTTTCAGATCATCTTTGTCCGGGACGACAGTTTTGAGAAAACCCCATGGATATGTGTCAAATGTGCTGTTGTCTATGTCCATGAAAAGATCCGTCAGAGTTCCTTCCATGATGGCTGTTTTGTCGGATGTATATGTGTAGCCATAGTCCTGCTGTCCAGGTTCAGGCATGCTCACCACGTCGACTTCGTTCATCTGTGATGCCATGAACAGTACGAACAGTACTATGTAGATGTAGAATACAAGACTGGATAATATCTGTCTGCACTCCTTTGTAAATAAATTTAGAAACATTATATCGCCTCCTGTCTGTGCATGATGTACATATACGCATCCTCCACATCGGCAGAAGCATTTGCGGCGGATTCAAATGGCTTTTCATCGGAGATGAGTTTGATGGTCGTCAGGCTGCCTGATGTGAGAATACCCGTTACAAGGTAACGCTCCTTGACTGATTCAAGCTCCGAGGTGGAAATGGTGGCAGTGTACACTTTGCCTGATACCATGTTCAGAAGCTCCAAAACACGGCCCCTGAATATGATGTGTCCGTGATCAAGTATGGCGATCTCCTCACAGGTTGCCTCTATGTCGCCGACTATGTGTGTGGATAGAAGGACGACCCTGTCCCTGGCGATCTCACACAGCATATTTCTGAATCTCACACGTTCCTCCGGGTCGAGACCGGCTGTGGGTTCATCAACTATGATAACCCCTGGATCATGGATTATCGCCTGGGCTATGCCAAGCCTTCTCTGCATGCCACCTGACATTGACTTGACTCTGGTCTTCCTCTGATCCAGGAGGTTGACCTTTTCCAATGTCTCAGGTACTTTTATCCGTCTGTCAGTTTTGTTCATTCCGGATAGTGTTGCCAGATAGTCAAGTGCATCATAGGCAGTCATATTGGCGTACATGGAAAAGTCCTGTGGCAGATAGCCGATGATCCTGCGAATGTCTCTGGTCTTTTCCACAGGGATGCCGCAGACAGATATATTGCCTTCGTTTTTCCTGAGCAGCGTTGATATGATCTTCATGAGAGTTGTCTTGCCGGCTCCATTTGGGCCGAGCAGACCGAACATTCCCTGGGGAATGTCCAGATCGATGTTGTCAAGGGCTGTTTTGCTTCCAAAGCGTTTGGTGAGCCCTGTTATTTTGATTGAATTATCCATAGTGATCTCCTTTTCTCTTATTGAGTGATAAGACAAAAATAGAATTGATCCGGATTTTTATGTATCTATATCACTCATTGCCATACACACACTATATTGCAGGACTCCCTACAAATACCCTACGGACAGAAAAAAGGTTATTTAAGTTTTAAACAGTTGTGTAAATGAAGGGAGTTATTGTAATATAGACAGATCGAGGATATGGATCCTTGGAAAATATATGGGAGAACGTTTTATTATATTAAGGCATTTTGAATGGGCTTATATCGAGAGAAAGGGGTAAATGAACATGAAGAAGACAGGAATAGTAGTATGTATGCTGGCGGCGCTGGTGGGACTTGCGGGTTGTTCCTCCGTGGTGATCAGCGATAAAGCAGGTGGAGCAAATGAAACCAAACCCGGTATAGAGACCCAGGGGCAGTTCAAGGTGAACACTCCTGATGAGGATTGGTTTAAGGAGGCTGCGCTTGATGTGGCGGATTCAGTGCATGAGCTAGCAAACGATGAAACTTATATAAACATGATGGGCGGAAGTGATGAAGTGATGAATGTTGTAAGTGGCTGGAGCAGCAAAACTGCTGATACCAGTGGCAAGATCGCAGTAGTGAAGATCACGGAAAGTACAGCCCAGATGCTGATGGGACAGGCTGGCGGTGCGGATTCCATGTCGGAGACTGCAAAGGATCGTGTAGAGAAAAATGCGTGCCTGGCATTTGGCAACTATGTGACAGCCAGCGCCGGAGGAGCAAATGCATTGGCGGCGTCTTCTATATTAAAGTACGATCAAGCATATGTTGTAAGTGAGCCTGTTGAGGATCAGGTATGGATCATCCCGGCTGGGGATGGCTGTGCACTGTGGGTGGCATTTAGCAGCTACGGTGATGGCGTAGTCAGCGTCAGCGGAAGCTACATGGCACTCCCTGACGATCAGACAGTAGAAGAAGCAGCAGACTCACTGCTTACTGCATGGGGCCTGGAGGCAGAGGTGCGTGAGTGGTAAGATCACTCTGATATATGTGTTTTAAATTCGGCGGAGACTATGGCTCCGCCGTTTATTTTGTTGATATGCCGGAGCGCACCGCCGTGCTTTTCACATAGCTTTGAGCACATATAAAGTCCCATACCGAAGTGATTATCCTTCTGACTGCCCTCAGTCCAGTACAGTGTGGCTGCATGCTCCAGCCCCCCTGCAGAAAAGCCCGGGCCGTCGTCCTCCACATACACGATAAGCCGCTCATCCGCAAATGACAGCCTGACAGTGATCAGTGATCTTGCGTATCTCACGGCATTTGACACCAGATTCTCGCATACCTCCATGACAAGGGAGTAGTCAAGGGCGAGTGATGCTGGAGTGCAGTCATCCACGATGACATTCGATGACTGCGAATCGTTCAGAAGGGAGAGAGTCATGCTGTTGATATCCCCGGAGAGCTTTTCTATGGATACAGGTGTGCAGTGGAGCTCCCACATCTCTATATTCTGGATCTCGGACATGGTTTTGGAGAACTCCAAAAGTCTTTCCTGCTGCTCAAGAATAGTGCGGAGTCTTTCCAGAACCGCCTCCTGTGACAATTTGCCCTGCGGAATGAACTTAAGTAGAAATTCAGTGTATCCCTTCATGACGGTGAGGGGAGTTCTCATATCATGTGCAAATGCAGAGTTGATGCTTTTCTGTTCCTTCTGCAGTTCCCACTCATCGCGCCTTCCTTCCAACAGACGCAGCCGTAAAGCTTCTGTCTGTGCAGCCAGCTCACCGATCTCATCACTTCCGGTAAATGCCTGTTCGTGGCTCAGATCCCCAAGGGTCAGATATTCCAAGGCATTGTGGACGGCCTGAGTCTCAGATGTGAGCCTTAATCTGACAAATCGTCTGATCCCGATGATCTCAGCCAGAAGTACCCAGAATATGGCGCTGTGGTTGGAGACCAGCTGCAGAAATCCAAGAACATATTTGATATTTCCACTTATGGAAGTGACTTTGTCACCGTACACTGATATCAGACCGTATCTTTGCATGATGACTGTATACCAGCCTGAACACAGTATCTTTACAAAGATGTAAGTGGTCATGCCGAGCACAAAGTACAGGAGCATTATGTAAGAGATGCTTCTGCCTATACTAGAATTGGTTATTTTGTTTTTTGCTTTTGTTATAATAGTTTCTATCAGATCCATTTGTAGCCAACTCCCCATACAGTTTCTATGTATTCAGTGTCAGTGAATTTCTTTATCTTCTTTCTTATTCTCCGCACATGCTCCATGATGATGGACGCGTCAGCCTCACCGTCAAAGCCTCTGACATTTTCATATATCTGCTCCTTGTCAAATACACAGCCTGCGTGGGTGATAAGGAACTCACATATAAGGAATTCCGTCTTTGTCAGACCGATGTCAGTGTTGTCATACAGCATCTGGCCGGAGTCGAAATCAACGGTAAGATGCCCGTTCATATATACATGGGATGAGGTCATGCGACGTTCCTCCCGGCGCAGATGAGCCTCAATACGTGCAATAAGTTCATCCATGCTGAATGGCTTGGTGACATAGTCGTCTCCGCCAGAGCGGAAGCCCTTTATCCTGTCGGCATCCTCAATCCTTGCGGACAGGAAGATGATAGGACAGTGGATATGCTCCCTTATCCGCTCACACACCTGGTAGCCATCCATACCTGGCATATTGATGTCAAGGAGTATGAGATCCGGGCCTATGTTCATGAGGGATAATGCTTCGGTGCCATTTTCCGCTGTGTACACCAGATAGCCCTCCATCTGGAGATAATCCTTCAGCATGCTGCATATATCAGTTTCGTCGTCGATCACGAGTATTTTCTTTGTAGTCATAGCGTGTCTCCATTGTAGTAATGTATTCGGAATATAATCATACATTTTATCATTATATATATCAAATTCCTACAAACTCCCTATTTTAACAAAACAGATAGACAGGGCTGATGAAGCAATATTTACAAGTTGACTTTTAAGTTTATTAATATAGAATATTAGTGTGCATTTTTTAGGCTGAAATCTACATAAAGGGAGATAAAAGATATGAGAGACAGAAAGAAATGTACATTTGTTACCGGGCTGAAACGATTGGTTGTTGCGGGGGTCGTAGCGGCTATGGTGGCAGTATCTATGGGAAATGCATTGGGGGATGGTATTGTAACCGTAAGCGCAGCGACAACATCATCTTCAAGGGTTAAGATCAATAGCAAGGCTTTTCCGGACAGTAAGTTCAGGTTGTACGTGAAGTATTATTTTGATACCAACAGCGACGGTTATTTATCGCAGAAAGAGCGCAATAATGCAGAATTGATAAATGCACGAAACTGGAAGATCAGCAGTTTTAAGGGAATTCAGTATTTCCCTAATCTCAAGTATCTTGACTGTGAATATAATAATCTCACATCACTTGATCTGTCCAATAATAAGAAGCTGGAAAAGCTTGACTGTGGGTACAACAAACTCACATCACTTGATTTGTCCAGGAATACGAAGCTTAAGACGCTATTTTGCAATAATAACAAACTGAAAAGTTTGAATGTCCGAGCGAATGTGGCACTGGAGACATTTTCCTGTATGAACAACAAGCTAACCAGTCTGGATCTCAGTAAGAATACAAAGCTTAACTGGTTTTACTGTTCAAATAACGAGCTTACATATGTCGATGTAAGTAAGAATACTGGGCTTGAAAATCTTGTATGTTCAGGCAACAAGATGACTAGACTTGATGTGAGTAAGAACAAAAAGCTGAAGAAGCTGAACGTTTGTAACAACAGTCTTAAGTCGTTGACTATAGGAGGGGCCACAGCCCTTGATGAAGTGGATTGCTCAGGCAATAAGCTTACAGCTCTGTCGACCGGAAACACACCGAAACTCAAGACTCTGTATTGTGATAATAATAGTTTAAAGACGCTGGATGTAAGCAAGAGCAAGAATCTTGAAAAGCTGTTCTGTAAACATAACAAGCTTACCAAAATCGATGTCAGAAAGAATAAGAAGCTGACAGCCAAGGGTGGCGTTATCGATACAGATAAGGGTGTAAAGGTAATAAAAAAATAGATACAAAATACAATTATCCATATTATTTTGTGACATAAAGTTGTAAAATAACAGTAATGATATATAAAGTATATGGCAGGCGATGATAAAGGGCGGTAAGCCCTTTATTTCGTGTTATACTGGATCGGTGTATGATGGCGTAATAGCGAAGAGAAAGATCTTTTGCCAAGTCACATAAGGAGGAAAATGAGATGAAACTGAAAAAGATAAAAAGAATGGTTGCAGCGGGGGCAGCTATGCTGATGACGCTTTCCCTTGCCGGGTGCGGATCGGGCAGCAGATCCGTGAAGCTTGGTGCAGCGGGAGTTGGCGGCGGGTATTATGCCTTCTCAAATGCATTTGCACAGATGGCAGTGGCAGCAGACGAAGATCTTGACTTTGAAGTAAAGGCGACTGCGGGATCTACAGCGAATATAAGACTCCTGTCAGATGGGTATATTGACATGGCTATAGCACAGGCAGATCTGGTGGATGCAGCCTACAATGGGACAGGAGCAACGGACAAGAAGAGATACAGAGGATATTCGGCTGTTGCCAGTCTGTACACTGAGGCGTGCCAGATCGTGGTGAGAGCTGACTCAGGAATAGACAATCTGGATGATCTTCAGGGAAAGAAGATCTCTGTGGGTGAGGAGGAATCAGGAACCCAGAGAAATGCAGAGCAGATACTGCAGATGACAGGTCTTGTGGAATCCCTTGTGGACACAGTAAATCTCGACTATGTGGATGCGGCAAATGAACTCAAATCAGGCCAGATAGATGCATTCTTCTGTACAGCAGGTATACAGACTTCAGTGATCGAGGAGCTGTCTAAAGAGTGTGATGTGAAGCTTATCGGAATAGATGATAAGTGCAGAGATAGACTAAAATCTGTGTATGGCTTCTATACGGATTACACCATACCGGCGGGAACATACGAAGGTCAGGATCAGGATGTTGAGACTCTGGGGGTCAGAGCGGTGCTTCTTGCAAGGGACGATATGGATGAGGAAATAGTGGAGGAGCTCACAGGACTTCTCTTTGAACATTCACAGGATATACAGTATTCCATACCACTCACTTTCCAGATCGACGAGAGTGAGGCTGTGAAGAACGTAACCATCCCATTTCATGATGGTGCGAAAGCTTATTATCAGAAAAAAGGGATAGAGATCCCGGCTGAACAGTAGTTGTCAGCGGATGATAATAAATATACTGAATGCGGAAAAGAATATATGCAGATGATATTGGATGAAATGGTGTCGCCCCCTCGCATGCGATCAGCGGCTACTGAAGGTATCTGATCACGGATGTCTGCATGTGTATATAATATAGATAAGAGAGGTCTTACATGGAGATACAGATAGATATGTATCAGACACTGGCGGTGTCAGTTCTGGTACTTGTATTGGGACAGTTTTTAAAGAAAAGAATTAATTTTCTGGAGAAATTCTGCATACCGGCGCCGGTCATAGGAGGTCTGCTTTTCGCAGTCCTGACCTGTGTGTGTTACAGTCTTGGCATAGCAGAATTTACATTTGACGATACACTTAGAGAGGTGTGCATGGTATTCTTCTTCACGTCAGTTGGATTCCAGGCGAATCTCAAGGTTTTAAAGAGCGGAGGAAAGTCGTTGTTCATATTCCTTGGGCTGGTTGTGGTGCTTATAGTGTCACAGAATTTTCTGGCACTCGGAGTTTCAAAGGTACTTAACCTTGATCCGCTGGTTGGCTTGTGTACAGGTTCCATTCCTATGGTAGGTGGTCATGGAACTGCAGGAGCGTTTGGCCCGGTGCTGGAGGATTTTGATGTCAAGGGGGCAACCACTATATGCACGGCTGCGGCAACATTTGGACTTATCGCAGGAAGTCTTATAGGTGGTCCTATTGGCAAGAGACTCATAGACAGGAAGAAGCTTCTGGACACTGCAGTTGCCGAGGACGACAGTATACTGGTTGAGGATGAGAAGAAGCATGAACGCCATACAAATATGTATGCGGCAGCAGTGTTCCAGCTCATCATAGCAGTAGGAATAGGAACCATCATATCGGAGCTTCTCACAAAGACAGGACTTACATTTCCTATATATATAGGTGCGATGATCGCGGCTGCGGTCATCAGAAATATCGGAGAGTATTCAGGTAAGTTTGATATTTATATGGGTGAGATCAACAATCTCGGTGGTATCTGCCTGTCACTGTTCCTTGGAATGGCGATGATAACCCTGAAGCTGTGGCAGCTTGCAGAGCTTGCACTTCCGCTTATCATACTGCTCTCGGCACAGCTCATACTCATGATATTGTTCACATATTTTGTTGTGTTCAACGTGATGGGCAGGGATTACGATGCGGCGGTTCTGTCCGCCGGAACATGCGGATTCGGTATGGGAGCAACGCCAAATGCAATGGCGAACATGCAGGCTATATGTGACCGCTATGTTCCTTCGGTCAAGGCATATCTGATAATCCCACTTATAGGAAGTTTATTTGCTGATTTCCTGAACAGCCTGGTAATTACATTTTTCATAAACATACTTTAGGGGGTATAACCAACTATGAGAGAAAAAAATAAAGAACAGCATAAAGAGCATCACAGATTCAACATGTCATTTGACAATCTGGCTATTCCTGAGGTGAACACAAAGAGCCATGATGACAATGAGGATAATGTGGGTGAGGATGACTCGTCTGTGACATATGACACGGTGGCAATCCCTGAGATCCACATAAGGAAAAAGAAAGACAAATAGTGATTAAAATCGTCCGGTTGTGTTAGAATACAGTCGGGCGATTTTGTATTAAGATTATTTTATTATTGACAGGTTAATCGATATTGCTGCGAAATTGACTTGTTATTGGATATATGGGGGTTGTATATGGGTGACAGCAAGGTGAAAAATGAGAATATGATTTTGGATTTTACTCACGTATATCGTGATGAGGATATAAAAGATATAGATAGGTTCAGATATATAGATTGCTCTGATATACAAGAGACAGATATGTATTGTTCAAAAAATGCGTATGAAAAAATATGGGGCAGGATAGAGCCGTACGGAATTCAGGGTATACATTATATCGATTCGGGAAATTATCATTATATTTCAAAGATAATAACGGATCATATAGATGAGCCATTTGGGCTTGTCATGTATGATCACCACACGGATATGCAGATACCGATGGTTCCAGAAATGATGAGCTGCGGAGACTGGGCGGGACAGGCTTTGAGTCAGAATAAAAACCTCAGGCAGCTTGTGATAGTGGGACCGCCGGAGTCAGATATAGAGCAGACTTTGGAAAGTTATAGTGGGAGTCAGAGCGGAAGATTGTTGACATTTTCCGCCGAAGACCTGCATGGTGATCTGCTTGAGAATAAGCTGAAACTTATTAGAACAGATCTGCCTCTGTATATATCTATAGACAAAGATGTCCTCGGACCAGAGTACACGGAGACGAACTGGAGTCAGGGGGATATGTCAATCGATGGACTTGAACGCCTGCTTAGTGTCTTTCTTGGCGGTCAGGGTGAAGGAAAAAATACAGACGCTTGTCGTAATGATGAAAGAAATGCCGGTGATATAAGACATTCAAGAATATTGGGTATTGATATATGCGGAGAGATTCAGACGGATATTCCGGTGCCTGAGTATCTTGAGGCGGAGGAGAAGAATGAGAAGGTCAATATCGAGCTGTTTCGGTTTATATCGGAGCATGTGAAGAAATTCAGATAGTATTAGATATAATAGTTGTATACAATTATGAGTCCGATTAGAAAAATGTAGAAAATGGAAAACTAACAACGAGAAAATTAGAAAGCGTAAGGTGAAAATATGGAGGAGATTCAAAAGCATCTGTTTGAACTACAGGATATGGCATACAGAGATTTTCACAGCAGGCTTATGCCAGGCATCGACAAGGAGACGATTATAGGCATAAGAGTTCCTGTGCTCAGAAAATATGCGAAGAGCATAGCTGGAACAGAATTGTCAGAAAAGTTTATAAAAGAACTTCCACACCGTTATTACGAGGAAAATAATCTCCACATGATGCTCATAACCGGGATAAAGGATTATGACAGATGTATTTCGGAGATAGAAAGATTTCTTCCATATATAGATAACTGGGCAACCTGTGATTTCCCTGCGCCGAAGTGTTTTGAAAAACATAAGGATGAACTTCTACCGTTTATAAAGAGGTGGATAGATTCGGGTGAGACGTACATGGTGAGATTCGGAATAGGAATGCTCATGAGGCTTTATCTGGATACTGATTTTGACCCTGAGTATGTGCGGATTGTGGCGGAAGTTAAGTCTGATGAGTATTATGTCAATATGATGATTGCATGGTATATGGCTACAGCCCTTGCAAAGCAGTGGGATGTGGTCATTCCGTACATAGAAGAGCATCGCATGCCAGACTGGGTTCACCGAAAGACAATACAGAAGGCGGTGGAGAGTTACCGTATAACGGACGAGCAGAAGAGATATCTTAAGGGATACAGATAATTACATAATTGCAACACAAGAAAGGAAAAATATACATGACGACAAGAGAGGAAGTACTGGCATATGGTCTCTCATTTCCTGATACATATCAGGAGGCTCCATTTCACGACCAGAACTGGCAGCTTGTGAGAGTCAAGGGAAGTAAGAAAGCATTTCTATGGACTTATGAGAGGAATGGATATATCAATCTGAACGTTAAAGCTGATTCAGAGTCGCTGGATTTCTGGAGGCAGGCATTTGAATCGGTTATACCGGGATGGCACCAGAACAAGGAGCACTGGAACACCATCATACTTGATGGAAGCGTGCCCGATGATGCGGTAAAGCAGATGATAGCGGAGAGCTATGATATAGTTACATACAGCCCGACAAAGAGGATATATGATGCGGTGAAGAAGATACCGAAGGGATGTGTTGCAACTTATGGTCAGGTAGCTGAGCTGGCAGGGGATAGAAAGATGGCGAGGGCGGTCGGAAATGCGCTCCACAAGAATCCAGATCCTGATAACATACCGTGCTACCGCGTGGTGAATTCCAAGGGCGAGCTGGCGGGAGCGTTTGCATTCGGCGGAGCAGATGTCCAGGCAGAACGGCTCAGAGCGGACGGCATAGAGGTCGAGAATGGCCGTGTAGACCTAAAAAAATATGGAGTGGAAAATGCGAATATAAAAATGATGTAGAATTATTATAGGCAGAACTGTAATTGTATACAGTATATATAAGATAATACAGACAGAAATATTACACAGACAGGAATATTACACAGACAGAAATACGACACAGACAGGAAGGCAATACAAAAATATGGCAACCGATAATACAAAGACAAACGAAAATCAGAACAATCCCATTGGATATGAGAATGAGGCGCATCTGCTCACAAGATTTGCCATACCATGTATAATATCCATGCTGGTGACCGCGCTTTACAATATAGTCGACCAGATATTTATAGGACACGGAGTAGGAATGCTGGGAAATGCTGCGACAAATATAGCATTTCCTCTGTCCACGGCGTGTACCGCCATATCGCTTCTTCTTGGAATAGGAAGTGCGACCAGCTTTTCACTGAAGCTCGGTGCGGGGGATGAGAAGAGATCTGCGGAGGCAGCGGGAAATGGAATTTGTCTCATGGCGATATTCGGTGTGGCACTCTTTCTGGTGACAAGCATTTTTCTGACACCGATGCTTAAGGCATTTGGCGCAACGGACAAAGTCCTGCCATTTGCGCAGGAGTATACAAGGATCACGGCGATAGGTTTTCCGTTCCTGATAGCGAATACCGGAATGAGCAAGCTCATCATGGCGGATGGAAGTCCGAGATATTCTATGATATCCATGCTGACAGGAGCCATCATCAATACCATACTCGATCCAATACTGATATTTGGATTTGATATGGGGATGCGCGGTGCGGCTCTGGCAACCATCACAGGACAGATCATATCATTTGCCATAAGTCTCAGATATATGTTCCATTTCAAGACAATAAATCTTACCAGAGAAAGTTTTGTTATACGAGGAGAGACCTGCGGCAATATATTCAGATTCGGTGCGTCGGCGTGTTTCAATCAGATAGCCATGGCGATAGTCCAGGTGGTCATGAACAATACTCTGTCAAGATACGGAGCACAGTCGGTGTATGGAGGAGACATACCTCTTGCGTGTTCAGGAATAATAAGCAAGGTCAACATGATATTTATGGCTATAGTCATAGGAATATCCCAGGGAACCCAGCCGATCATAGGCTTCAACTATGGTGCAGGAAAATACAGGAGGGTGAGAAAGACTTATCTTCTGGCGCTGGCAGCAGCATCAGCTCTGTCGGTTGTGGCATTTGTGGCATTCCAGTTATTCCCAAGACAGATCATCAGCGCATTTGGAGAGGGAAGCGAACTGTACTTCCAGTTTTCCGAGAGATATTTCAGGATATACATGTTCCTGACCATCGTAAATGGAATCCAACCGGTGACATCCAATTTCTTTAACTCCATAGGCAAGGCAAAACTTGGCGTGTTCATGTCGCTCACAAGACAGATACTCTTTCTGCTGCCGCTCATCATCATATTCCCTATATTTATGGGAATTGATGGTGTCATGTATGCGGGACCAATAGCGGATGGAATAACCGCGATTGTCTGCGGTGTGTTTACTGTGAGGGAACTTAAGGAACTTACTTCTATAGACAGAGATGCAAATGAAAAAGCCGTGAAAATATAGACGATAATCAGGATCTATATATTGCGCATAGAACTCATCGTGTTATAATTGAGAAAAAATATCAATAAACACAAATAGACGGCATTCGACAGACGATTTTGTGGCATTGAAAGACCGCGGGGACGAATCTGGACGAATGATGAAAGAAGGATAATCAATTATGACACTGAGAGATTTGAAGGTGGGACAGAGCGCCAGAATAAAGACCGTTGGCGGTGAAGGAGAGCTAAGACAGCATTTCCTTGACATGGGTGTTATCCCCGGAGCGGAGCTCACCCTTGTGAAGCTTGCCCCGATGGGCGATCCTATGGAGTTTCAGATCCACGGATATGAACTTACACTCAGACTGGCAGATGCAGAGCAGATAGATGCAGAGCAGATAGAGACAAGATCCAGAGCTCACACCAGGGTTGAGACAATAGAGGAGAAGGAACATCCGGGACTTGGCGAGGAAGGAAAATATCACGTCAAAGGGGATGGCGATCCGCTTCCGGAAGGAACAAGACTTACATTTGCCCTGGTTGGAAACCAGAACTGTGGAAAGACGACACTGTTCAATCAGCTCACCGGATCAAATCAGCATATAGGCAATTTCCCCGGAGTAACTGTCGACAGAAAGGATGGTCCGATAAGGGGCAGGGAGAATACTTCCGTGACAGATCTTCCCGGAATATATTCGATGTCTCCTTATAGCAGCGAGGAGATCGTGTCCAGAAACTTCGTGCTTGACGATCACCCAAAGGCTATCATCAATATAGTAGACGCTACTAATATAGAGCGAAATATGTATCTCACAATGCAGCTTCTCGAGATGGATATACCTGTTGTTGTTGCGCTCAACATGATGGATGAGGTCACAGGCAATTCAGGCTCCATAGATGTAAATGGGATGGAGGCAATGCTTGGAACCCCGGTTGTACCCATATCTGCGGCAAAGAACGAGGGTGTGGATGAGCTTGTAAGACACGCCATACATATAGCAAAGTATCAGGAAAAACCTGGAAGACAGGATTTCTGTGATGAGAATGAGTTTGGTGGAGCTGTTCACAGGTGTATACATGCGGTGGCGCATCTCATAGAGGATCATGTAAAGGCAGCAGATCTGCCGCTTAGATTCGCTGCAACCAAGATCATAGAGGGAGATCATCTCATACTTGAAAGGCTTGGACTTGATGAGAACGAGAAAGAAACGATAGAACATCTTATAATCCAGATGGAAAAAGAGCGAGGACTTGACAGAAGTGCAGCTATAGCTGATATGAGATTTAATTTCATAGAAAAGGTATGTGAAAACTGCGTAGTTAAGCCAAAGGAGAGCAAGGAGAGGATCAGAAGCGAGAAGATAGATCGCATTCTTACGGGTAAGTATACCGCAATCCCATGTTTTATAGGTATCATGCTGGCGGTGTTCTATCTGACATTTAACGTGATCGGAGCAGGACTTCAGAAACTTCTGGAGATGGGGATAGATGCACTCACGGTTCAGGTCGGAAAGCTTCTCACCGCAGCAAATGTAAATGTGGTGGTCAAGAGCCTGGTTATGGATGGAATATTTGCAGGAGTGGGAAGTGTGCTCAGCTTCCTCCCAATAATTGTTACCCTGTTCTTCTTCCTGTCACTTATGGAGGACAGTGGATACATTGCAAGAGTCGCGTTTGTCATGGATAAGCTGCTAAGGAAGATTGGACTTTCCGGCAAGAGCATAGTTCCGATGCTGATAGGCTTTGGCTGTACGGTTCCGGCCGTTATGGCAACCAGGACACTCCCAAGTGAGAGAGACCGAAAGATGACTATTCTGCTCACTCCATACATGAGCTGTTCGGCTAAGCTTCCTATATATGCGTTCTTTGTAAGCGCATTCTTCCCTGGAAAGGGTGGTCTTATTATGGCAGGGCTTTATTTCCTCGGAATTGCGATAGGAATAATCGTAGCTATGATTTACCGGAGCACATTGTTTAAGGGCAATGCGGTTCCTTTTGTCATGGAGCTTCCAAATTACAGACTTCCGGGTGCGAAGAACGTAGGCCAGCTCCTGTGGGAGAAGGCAAAGGACTTTCTTCAGAAGGCGTTCACAGTTATATTTCTTGCAACTATATGTATCTGGTTCCTTCAGAGCTTTGATATGCACCTCAATATGGTGAAAGACTCGCAGGACAGCATACTTGCTGCGATAGCCGGACTTTTGGTACCGATATTTAAGCCGCTTGGACTTGGCGATTGGAGAATATGTACGTCGCTCATAAGCGGTATCATGGCGAAGGAGAGCGTGGTATCCACACTCGAGATTCTGTTTAACGGATCAGTGACCGCAGCCATTACAACCAGGGCTGCCGCATCGCTGCTCGTATTCAGCCTGCTTTACTCGCCTTGTATAGCAGCCATCGCCTCCATCAAGAGAGAGATGGGACACCGCTGGGCAGTCATGGTAGTGATCTGGCAGTGTGTTGTGGCGTGGCTTGCAGCATTTGTGGTGTATATGATAGGTGGAATCCTGTGATAAAAGCCTGGAGTATGGGGTTGATACATTCTGGAATACGTTTGGTATTAGTGTATTATTACACCAGTTTCTTTTCCGTCCACTTTCCACTTCGCCAGCGCAGGACCATACCCACTGCGCGCACACATTCGTCACAGGTAAGGCCTATGTAGGCGCCGGCTGCAAGGAGCCCAAGGTGCAGGCCGAACATCCATGTACCGCCGACAGCACACACGTACATAAAGACTGCTGCTATGATAGCCGGGAATAGCGCATCTCCGCTGGTTTTCAGAGCCTGGCCGTAGACAAGGTTTGTAACTCTGCCAACTTCGAGGATGATGTCAATTGCAAGAAGCCTTGTGACAATATGAACCATGTCCGGGTTGTCGGTGAACAGTCTCATGGTCCATGGGGCTGTGACAGCAAATAAAGTTTCAAGACAGGTCGCCACGATCACACCGATGATGGCGGCCTTTTTGGTATCTCTTTTACATGCATCTATATCGCCGGAACCGATATGCCATCCGGTCATGATGGCATTTGCCTGGGCGAGCGCTGAGCCGACGCAGTAGGAGAAGTTGCTTATCTGGACTGCGTAGGATCGTGCCGTGACATTTATTCCGTCAGTATCCATCTGGTTCAGAAACTTGACCACCAGCATCATGGCGACATTGTACAGAACGGATTCGAATGCAGATGGCAGTCCGACTCTGATGATCTGTGAAAGGACAGTTCTGTTAGAAAGCCTTTCGGGATTTTTCCCTGCTTTTACAAGGGTGCAGGAGAAAAAGATAACAATTGCAAGGTTGATAACCTTGGATATGACTGTCGCTGTAGCGACACCCTGCACCCCTTTATGCAGTGCAAAGAGAAAAACTGCATTTAAGGCGAAGTTTACAAGGTTGCCGATTATGGTAGCGATGAGAGGCTGCTTAGTATGTCCAAATGCTCTGAGGTAGCTTGCAAATATTGGAATCAGTGCGTTCAGAAAGCAGCCTCCGCCTACGATCTCAAGATAGCTCATGGCAGGTTCTCTGAGATTTCCGGCTATTCCTATCAGGTCAAGAATGCTGCCGGAGAAGACGAACAGGAATACGGACATTCCCACACCTATGACTGAATTAAATATAAGACCAAGCTGACGAGCCTGATAGGCAATGCCAGGCCTGCCTGCACCTATGTTCTGTGTCATGACAGTCATCATTCCTGATGATATGATGGAGAACATGATGATAAACATGCCTATGTAGCTGTTGGCGGTTCCGACAGCACCCACGGCATAGTCGCCCACTGATGAGAGCATAAGTGTGTCCACCATGCCAGACAGCATATAGAATAGTGTTTCAAAACATATAGGTATAAAAAGTGCGGATAATTTCTTCATATAATCAGTACTCCTTTGGTGATGGGTATAAAATCATGAGTTATAACTAAATTGTATAATATCGCATTGGTGCCGCTCGAATCTTGTACTATTTCAATTAAAAGTTGCACATATTCCACATATGAGTTAATATGACGAAGTTGCATGATATAAAAAGCAACGCAATATATAACAAATCAATATCAGGGGATAACAATGTACGCAGAATTAAAGGAAAATCATCCGCACGGAACAAGAGAATATCCATTTTGTGAGTATCATATGCGATATTTTCCTCATGCATTTCAGATCCCGGTCCATTGGCATGATGAGATGGAGATAATATATGTGAGGAAAGGTCCGCTTACGGTGGAGATTGATGGACAGAAGTTTACAGGGGAAGACGACTCGGTGTTTATTGCAAGTCCGGGAGTGCTGCATATGATGAGTGCCCCAGACACTCCTGTGGACTATTTTACATTTATATTTCCTCTGGAATTTATATCATTTCAGACCAAGGATGCCCTGGAGGATGAAGTGTTTTTCCCACTCAGGAATCACACCCGGGGATTCAGACCAGAGGTGGCGGATCGAAAACTGCTTGGAAAACTCATACCTATTCTTGATGAACTTGTGGAGGAGAATAGAAAGATGGGTACACACAGACAGATACAGGTAAGAATCCGGCTTTTACAGATGATGGATCTGCTTGTTGAATATAGTCAGCTTGAAGAGTTGACAAGGAATGCATCAGGTGAACTGGAAAAGGAGATACTTTTGTATATACAGGATAATTATCATGATAACATAGGGCTTGCTGAGCTATCTGAACATTTTCATTTGTCAGAAAAATACATGTCAAGGTTATTCAGCGAGAGATTTCACATGACACTTACCCAGTATGTGAACTATGTGAGACTGAGGTATGCTAGACATCTGCTTGAGTCCACAGATCTGTCGGTGACCGAGATTGCCATGAAATCGGGATATCAAAATGTAAGCTATTTTATCAGGAGATTTTCTTCTGCTATGGGAGAGTCTCCACTAAGATATAGAAATGGTAAGACCAGAAGAGATAAGAAAAATAAAATAAAAAATTCAAAAAATGATGTCTGTTGACGAATGAAGTGGATAAACATATAATTACAGTATTAAATCAATAACATCTGAGGAGATCGTGAATGAGAATCAGACAATTTAGAGAAGACCATTGGGACAGATTGCCTACAATAAGGATACAGAAGGCCGTCCTTGATAATTTCAAGAGCGTTGAGCATGGCGAGATAGTATTTGCATGCGGAAAGAAATATGTTCCGTATGGAACGGAAGCAGATATATTGGGGCTGTATGGACAGAATGGATCAGGAAAAACGAGTTTTATAGAGGCGTTAGCTATTTTAAAATTGCTGATGATGGGTGTTGAAGTGCCCGGAGTATACGCTGAATGTGTGGCAAAAGGACAGGATAAGTCCAGACTTGAGTTCACATTTGATCTTCAGTACCCGGATGGGCATATAAGAAAGGCAGTGTATGAGTTTGCACTCTCGGCAGTTGAAACCGAACAGCCTGGCGGCTTTGGACAGTACGGTGCAGACGATGCCGGCAGTTCGCAGCACTCAAAGTACAGGGTTAAGATAAGCGACGAGAAACTCAGCATGTCAGGGGATTTTGACGGCAGAAAGATCATAATGCAGCCGATCATAGATACGTCCGGGGATGAGAGACCATTTGGCCCTGTGTCGAAGCAGAAGTTTTTCGTGGCGGGTGACAAGAAGTCTCTGGATGAGCTGAACATAGTGAGAAGACTTTCGGAGGAGAAATCAACATCATTTGTGTTCTCCCTTGGTGCTGCAAAGGTATTTGATGACTGTGGGCTGTACTCGGAGTTTTATCAGGTCGTGCTGGAGCTTGCGTATTACAGCCAGCTCTATCTTCATGTGGTGGATACGAAGTCTACAGGATATATAAGGCTCAACTATGGACTTCCTCTTTATACCCAGAGCGGCAGGTACCTGCTCAAGACTGACATGCCAAATATAATGCCGGATTTTGTGTTTTCAGAACTCAAGTCGCAGTTTGACAATATTAATATAGTGCTCAGTCAGATTGTACCGGGATTGAATGTAAATATGCATGAGCTTTCTCCAACCATGATGAAGGATGGCAGCATGGGGCATGTTGTGGAGATCGTGTCGAGCCGCAATGAATCAGATATGAGCAATGAGCACAATGCCGATGCTGCGCCGGATGGAAGACTTTTGATGCCGTTTCGATATGAGTCTGATGGAATCAGAAAGATCGTGTCAGTGCTCAGCCTTATCATAGATGCGTACAATGAGCAGTCGTGTACGATCGCCATAGATGAGCTGGATGCAGGAGTGTTTGAGTATCTGCTGGGGGAGGTGCTGCAGACATTCCAGGAATCAGGAAAGGGACAGTTTATTTTCACATCGCATAACCTGAGACCGTTGGAGGTCATAGATAAGGACTTTATATGCTTTACGACTACCAATCCGGAGAACAGGTATATCAGGATGAAGGGGATTGGCAACACAAATAATCTGAGAAGTACCTATTTCAGAGAGATACTTGTGGGGGAACAGGACGAAGAGCTGTATAGGAATACCAAGAAATACAAGGTCGTATCAGCGTTCAGAAAGGCGGGGATTGATAATGGGGAAACGACCTAAGAAGAAGATCGTGCTGTTTCTGGTCGAGGGAATGTCTGACAAGAATGCATTTGAGATTCCGTTTGGACAGCTGCTTGAGGACATAGATCCTGATATATTGCTTGAATTTGCCATGGTCATGAATGACGATGGACATGCCGGCGGAGATATAACGTCAAAGAATGGTATATATCCGGACAATATAGAGAGGTTCATAGATGAGATAATGGTCAGTCCATTCTTGAAACAAACCGGATTATATCCAAAGGATATTCTGGAGATAGTTCATTTTGTAGACACGGACGGTGTATATATAGATGATGCGCTGGTGGCGGCCAGCGGCAATGAGACAGATGATCCGGTATACTATCCGGATTACATAGTGACGGGTATTCCGGCTCATGTCGTGGAGAGAAATCACAGAAAGAGTGACAATCTGGATGTGCTCACATCGCTTACATCCATCAAGATCGGAAGTAAGAAGGTAAAATATTCGGCGTATTATTTTTCCTGTAATCTGGATCATTTTCTGCATGGAGATGCCAATTTCAATGAGCATGACAAGACCAGAAAGGCTCTTGAATTTTCTATAGCTCATGAGGAGTCCGGATCTTTGGAGAAGTTTTTCTTTGAGAATGAGACGGAGACTACGGATATGTCCTATGATGAGTCCTGGGATTTCATAAGGAGCGGGGAGAATTCGCTGAAACGCCACACAAATGTAAATCTGCTCATAAAGAGACTGATGAGTCTTGCGAGGCAGAGAGGAGGAACAGATGGGAAAGAGCAAAAAAGATAAAAATGACGATGGTATATATAAGAAGCCTACGCGTGGTTTCAGCAAGAAAACGAATATGATAGTGGGCATTGCATTTGTGATATTTGTTCTGGTCTGCTGCATAATAAGGATGTTCGTATAAGGTTTCAGTAAAGAAAAGCTGCGATGGTTGATTTTTAAAATCTTCATGTTATACTTTGCTTAGTTATATGAAGATATTCAAGGAGGATAGACCTGTGTTTGGTAGTAAATCAAGCAAGAAGACGGGACTGAAAATAATAATAGTTGGCTGTGGCAAGGTTGGCGTTGCGATCCTTAAACAGCTGGCGAATGAAGGTCATGACATAACGATCATAGATAAGGATCCGCAGAAGGTAGCGACATATTCCAATCAGTATGATGTGATGGGGGTTGTCGGAAATGGGGCTAATCACAGCGTACAGCTGGAAGCCGGAATACAGAATGCGGATCTTATTGCTGCGGTGACGTCATCGGATGAACTCAACATCCTGTGCTGCACTATAGCAAAGCAGGTTGGAGACTGTGCAACCATAGCAAGGCTTCGAGATCCGGACTACAGCAAGGAGGCAAGTTATCTTAGGGAAAAGCTTGGACTCACTATGATCATCAACCCTGAGCTTGAGACCGCGATAGAGGTGTCTAGAGTCCTCTATTTGCCGACAGCACTTGAGATCAATTCATTTGCACATGGACAGGCGGAGATGACAAGGATCAAGATACCGGAGAAGAATGTCCTTGACAACAAGAGCATAGCTGATCTGGGTAAGGATCTTGCGAATAAACAGAAACCTATCAATATACTTATAGCGGCGGTTGAGAGAGCAGGAGAGTTTTACATACCTTCTGGAGATTTTGTGCTCAAGGCAGGGGACATAATGTCATGTGTCGGAACAAGACCTATGTCCAGAAAATTCATGGAGCATATAGGCTTTAAGACTGCCAGAGTCAAGGATACCATGATAATAGGAGGCGGCAATGTCGCTTACTATCTGGCGGGACAGCTTGTCAACATGGGAATATCTGTCAAGATCATTGAGGAGAGCAAGAAACGATGCGAGGAGCTCTCTGTGCTTTTACCAAAAGCTATCATCATAAACGGTGATGGAACGGATCAGGAGATATTGAATGAGGAGGGACTTGCCGAGACCGAATCATTTGTATCGCTGACAGGAATAGATGAGGAGAATATCCTTCTCACTCTGCACGCGAGAAAGCACTCAAATGCAAAGACGATAACCAAGATAAACAGAAGCAATTTCCGCGAGGTTATAAACAGTCTGGATCTTGGCAGTGTTGTTTATCCGTGCAGTATCACAGCAGAGTCGATAGTTGCATACGTCAGGGCAAAGCAGAACTCTAACAGCAACAATATAGAGACTCTTTATCACATGTTTGATTCGCGGGCAGAGGCGATAGAATTCAGGGTCGACGTGAAGTCTGAGGTGACGGATATTCCACTCAAGGATCTAAAACTCAAGAAGAATCTGCTTATCGCGTTTATAAATAGAAATGGTTCAATACTTCTTCCTACAGGACAAGATTCCATACAGATTGGAGATACAGCCATGATAGTTACAACGGAGACGGGATTTACAGATATAAGAGATATACTGGCTTAGGAGGCGCGCTATGAATAATTCCATGATCATATACATACTCGGGCAGGTCGTGAGACTCGAGGGAATATTGATGATCATACCATGTATCACGTCTCTTATATATCAGGAGCATGAAGGGTTTGCCTTTCTTGTGGTCATCCTTGCCTGTGTGATAGTGGGTACACTTATGACTATAAGAAAACCATCGAATCAGACTATATATCTGAAAGAGGGGTGCATAGCTACGGCATTTAGCTGGGTACTGCTCAGTATATTTGGCTGTATGCCATTTGTAATATCTGGGGAGATCCCATCATTTACAAATGCACTTTTTGAGACGGTTTCTGGACTTACAACCACAGGAGCAAGTATCCTGAGCGATGTTGAGGCGATGTCCCACGGAATGATGCTCTGGAGATGCTTTACGCATTGGATAGGTGGAATGGGAGTCCTGGTATTCCTGTTGGCAATCATTCCTATGAACAGCGCATCAGGATCAAATATGAATCTTATGAAAGCGGAGAGCCCTGGCCCATCGGTGGGTAAGCTCGTGCCAAGACTTAAGCACACTGCGCGCATACTCTATGCAATATATTTTGCCATGACGCTTCTTGAGGTGTTTCTTTTACTGTTTGGACGAATGGGCCTGTTTGATGCATTCTGTACAGCTTTTGGAACGGCTGGAACCGGTGGCTTTGGTATCAAGAACGACAGTTTTACAAGTTTCTCGCCTTACATACAGTGGGTAGTAACAATATTCATGATGCTGTTTGGCGTGAATTTTAACTTCTATTATTATATACTATATAGAAATGTTAGAAAGGCTCTGTCCATGGAGGAGGTAAGAACATACTTCCTGATAATCCTTGGAGCTATCGGAATAATATTTGTCAACCTTATGCAGACCATGTCAAATGCCTGGGATGCGCTGAGACATGCATCGTTTCAGGTTGCATCTATCATAACAACAACGGGATATGCATCAGCAGACTTTGATCAGTGGACGCAGACATGTAAGACTGTGCTCGTAATACTGATGTTCATAGGAGCCTGTGCCGGAAGTACAGGTGGCGGTATGAAGGTGTCAAGACTTATCATAATGTTCAAGACGGTTGTAAAGGAGCTCAGCTCGTATTTCCACCCGAAGAATATCAAGAAGATCAAGATGGATGGAAAACCGGTGGAGCATGAGGTCGTGAGGGCTGTAAATGTGTACTTTATAACACTTATGGGTATATTTACTATATCTGTTTTTCTGGTGTCATTTGAGGGAAGAGATCTGGTGACGAACTTTACAGCTGTGGCAGCCTGTCTCAACAACATAGGTCCGGGTCTTTCACAGGTTGGACCAACACAGAACTTTGGGATGTTGACGGGATTTAGCAAATATGTATTGATGTTTGACATGCTTGCGGGAAGACTTGAACTTTTCCCACTGCTGCTCATATTCAATCCGGGAGTATACAGGGATATGATAATGGGAGCAGTCAGATATGTTAAACGTAAAATTGCAGCGCGGAGAGTGAGTTAGGGCGAAATGATAAATGTTATCACTATACACATCCCTGAATGTATTGACACACAGGTAAAATTTGGATATACTCGTAGATAGTTAGACACACCTAACTATAGCTCTTCCAATCATTTTATAAAGAAAAGGCGAGGTCCTCTTATCACAACAGGTAAGAGGGCTTTGTTTTGCTTAAAATTCCTTAACAAGATTAAATAGATGTAATCAACAGACAATTATTTGTTATAATGTACACAGTTTTGGTGCAGTGCTTACTGCGCCGGCATGGATATGAATGTGTATATTTGACGAAGGAGCATGAATATGGAAAATACAGTAGAAAATATGAATGAGAACGAATCAATAAAGGTTCTCGTGGTGGATGATGAGCAGGATATAAGGACTTTGCTCAACATATATCTGAAGAGACTCGGATATGAGGTCGTTGAGGCGGCAGACGGAGTTGAGGCGGTGGAGACAGTCAGAGCCAACAGTGATATAGATCTCATAGTAATGGACATCATGATGCCAAAGTTGTCTGGAACTGAGGCGTGTGAGCAGATAAGGGAGTTTTCTTCCGTGCCGGTACTGTTCCTCACAGCAAAGACAAAGGAACCGGATCAAAATGAGGCGTATGTTGTGGGCGGAGATGATTTCCTGCCAAAGCCATTTACCCAGAATGATTTCAACAGAAAGGTAAATGCCCTTATAAGGAGATACAGAGTGTATCGCGGCAAGTCAGAGGTCGACGCCAAGAACATAACAGTGGGCAACATAAGCATAGATTCATTTAAGCGTATAGTGACTAAGAATGGTGAGATCGTAAAACTCACCGACAAGGAGTATGCGCTCCTGTTCTTCCTTGTTGAGCACAGGGGGAAGCCATGGTCACTGGAGGCACTGTACGAGAATATATGGCAGGAGAAGTATCTTCCATCATCATCCAACACGGTCATGGTGCACATATTGAGACTTAGACAGAAGATAGAGGATAATTCCGCACAGCCTGAGATCATAAGGACCATATATGGAAAGGGATATCAGGTAGACTGATATGAATAAGACATTCAGACGTACGCTCAAGGTCAAGATGTTCATAGTTGTTGTGCTGGGACTTCTGACGGCGGTGATATCATTCTTTGCAGGGATGCTTGCACTGGACACGTATGTGGCAAATGTCTACATGAGTGATGCAAATGTACAGCAGCGTTCTATGCAGCAGATCCAGAGCTTTGCCGCCTATGTGAACAGTCATTCTATGAAGGCATCTGATTCCAGGGCGCTCAGGGCGTGGCAGGGAAAGCATAAAAATGTATATATACTGATATACAACAATGATGATATAGTGTTTGATTCCCAGTGGATGATAGAAAAGCGTGGTGCATACAAGTACGTGATTACCAATTCTGCTACGGGAGAGATGGTAATCCTGATCCAGGACAATCAAGGTACCATAAGGAAGATCAGAAGACAGAACAATGGCAACAGCACAACAACAAACAAAAATAGCGGTGTTACAAAGAAACAGAGCAATGCGACAAATGGAGCGAGCGGCGGTACTGCAATAATGGAGAAGCCGGAGACATCGGAATATGCGGAGGATACCGGGGGGCAGGAAGTGGATTATGATTTCTACCCAGTTCTGTTCAGGGATGGAGTATTCGATGTGTGCATAGTAGATTATTCGGATGACACGTTGAAAGAAGTCGGTAGGGTAGCGATATTTGTGCTCTGCAGTATGCTGTTTATAGGGATAATAATATATTATTTTGGAAGAGAGATAAGAAGACTCAGGAAACTTACCAATCAGGTCATGGATATAAAGAATGTGGACATCAATGGACCTATTACGATAAAGGGACAGGATGAGATATGTCTGCTTGCGGAGAATATAGACACTATGAGAGCAACCATCATAGAACAGCTGAGCAGAGAGAAAGAGGCATGGCAGGCAAACAGTGATTTGGTAACGGCCATGGCGCATGACATCAGAACCCCGCTCACGGTCATGGCGGGATATCTTGAGCTTATGAAAAATAAGGAATACTCCTCCCAGGAGGAACTTGATGAGTACATCAGGATAAGTTCGGAGAAGGCAGAACAGCTCAGGATGATGTCCGATAAAATGTTCAGATATTTCTATGTATATTCCAAGAGCAGTGATGAGCTTAATATGGAGACATTCCAGGCGGGACCGTTCCTCAATCAGATGCTTGGAGAGTACATGGTACTTCTCGGAGAGAATGGATATCAGTTCAATGTCGACATATCAGATAGGGAAGCGGAGATATCGGTGGATGTACAGGGGATGAAGAGGATAACCGACAATGTATTTACCAATATACGGAAATATTCAGACAAAACTAAGCCGATAGATGTTAGAGTATATGTTGATGTCCGCAGAGTAAGGATATTTTTTAGAAATTATATAAGTGTTGAGAGTGCCAGGGCAGAGAGCACACACATTGGAACATTGACATGCCAGAAGATGGCAGAGGAGATGAACGGATCGTTTGTGACATGTAGAAAGGGAAAGATCTACGAGGCGACACTTACCCTGCCGAATGTGTTCTATGACGACAATGTGGGTGTGCCGACACAGGGACTCACGGCAATATTGTCGGGAGGCGGTCATCACGGTTCAGTGTAACGTATTTTCAAAGAAAATGGACACAGATCGGGACGTGCGGGATCAGATGATTCTGTACGTCCCTTTTTAATGAGGTTTTTGATAAAATAGATTTTCTGATAAACAGGAAGTAAAAGTGGTATACTACAAATGAAAATCACGATAAGTATGATGAGGAGACAAAAGCTTATGAATATTTTATTTTACGATACAAAAAAGTATGACAGAGATTCATTTGATGCCATAAAAGGTGGATACCCACAGCTTTGCATAGATTATGTGGAGGCAGATCTCTCGGTGAGAACAGCAAGACTGGCAAGAGGATATGAGGCTATATGCGCATTTGTGAGCTCGGATGTGAGCGCAGCTGTTGTAAATGCGCTGAGCGAGGTCGGCGTAAAACTCATACTCATGAGATGTGCAGGATTCAACAATGTAGATCTTGACGCCACAGAAAAATGTGGCATGACGGTGCTCAGAGTTCCCGGTTATTCACCTGAGGCAGTTGCTGAGCATGCCATGGCGCTGGCAATGGCAGTGAACAGAAAGCTGCACAAGAGCTATATAAAGGTTCGCGAGAACAATTTCAGTCTTGTTGGACTTACGGGGATGAATTTTCACGGTAAGATAGCGGGAATAGTTGGAACTGGCAAGATAGGAGCAGCCATGGCGAGGATATGTCATGGATTTGGGATGAAAGTCATAGCTTATGATATGTATAAAAACCCGGAGCTGGACTTTGTGACGTATGTGGAGCTTCAGGAACTTTTTAGAGTATCCGATCTCATATCCTTGCACTGTCCACTCACAGATGACACATATCATCTGGTGAATGCAGACACCATAGCTCAGATGAAGGATAAGGTGATATTGGTGAACACATCTAGAGGGGCGTTGATCAAAACTGAGGATTTGATAGCAGGCATAAGAAGTAGAAAATTTTTCGGCGTGGGACTTGATGTGTACGAGGAAGAGACAGGAAATGTATTTGAGAACCGGGAAGATGATATCCTGGAGACATCCATAACAGCAAGGCTTCTCTCTTTCCCAAATGTAATAGTGACTTCACACCAGGGCTTCCTGACGGAGGAGGCGTTGGAGGCGATAAGCAGGACAACCCTCGACAATGCGGTTAACTTTGAAGCAGGCAATATAGACAAGGCAAATCTCGTTGTGTTATGATGGACAAATGAGGTCGTTATTTAGCGGAGGAAGACCGGATGAACATCAATGAAATATTTGGCAGACTGGACAAGCTGTTTGCAGAAAACAGAATATCTGAGGTTGAGCGTTATCTGACGCAGGCACTGAGCGAGGCTGAGTATGACGGAGATCGTGAAACCATGCAGGCCATATACAATGAACTTATCAGCTTTCACCGGTCTACAGGGGAGTATGACAAAGCACTCTATTTCTGTAGACAGGTGATAAGGCTGGCGGAGAAGATGGAGATAGACGATACTGTGTCATACGGAACAACGCTGATGAATGTGGCAAATACCAACAGAGCCGCTGGAAATCTTCTGGAGGCACTGGCCTATTTCAGGCAGGTCAGAGATATATACCAGGGACAGGTGAGTCCTTATGATATACTGATGGCAACATATTACAACAATGTTGCCATGCTCTATCAGGATCTGGGGGATTTTGACAAGGCTGTTGATTCATTTGAACAGGCACTTGCCATCATAGAGAGACATGATAAGGCGGGAAATGAGATAGCGATAATCTATGTGAGCCTCGGTGAGAGTCTTCTCAGGGCGGGCAGGCTGGATGAGGCGAAGGACAGACTTGCTGAGGCAGTCAGGCGATATCAGCTTATGGGGGAGCGCGGATATCACTACAGCGCGGCGTTGTCAGCTATGGCGGAGACTTTTTACAGACAGGGAGATCTTGTACAGGCGCTCAAGTACTATGAGCTGGCGGCGGAGGAGATATACGGGATCTATGGTGACAATGATACATACAGAGTCATAATGGGAAATATAGAGACAGTAAAATCGCAGCTTATGAATTGAATATGAAATATCGGGAGGAAGCGTGCTGTGTCCTCCCGATATATGTATATATTAGGTCTGAATGTGAAACAGATAGATATAGTATTTCGGTAAATAGAGATAAATTAAGATAAATGGAGATAGGTATGAATTACAATGGTAAGGTGCTTGACGTTATAGAGGAAGTAAAGAAGGTCGTTGTTGGAAAGGACATATGTGTTGCCAAGATAATGGCATCTATAATCGCTGGTGGAAATATACTCATGGATGATGTTCCGGGAGTTGGAAAGACGACCATGGCTCTGGCATTTGCAAATGCAATGGGGCTTGAGAACAAGAGAATGCAGTTTACACCGGACGTATTACCGGGGGACATAACAGGATTTACGATGTATGACAGGGCAACGAACAAATTTGTGTATAGACCGGGGGCTGTGATGTGCAATCTCTTCCTCGCAGATGAGATCAACAGAACATCACCTAAGACACAGTCGGCACTTCTGGAAGTTATGGAGGAAGGGCATGTGACAGTGGACGGTGTCACGTATCCTGTTCCTGAACCGTTCATAGTTATAGCAACGGAAAATCCGATAGGAAGCGCCGGAACTCAGCTCCTTCCGGATTCCCAGCTGGACAGATTCATGGTGTGCTTAAAGCTTGGTTATCCATCCATAGAGAACGAACTGGATATAGTCAAGGGAAGGACATCAGCCAATGGATTTGAGGAGATCCATCCGGTGATCGGTGCGGCAGAGCTCCGCATGATCAGAGAGGAAGTCACACAGGTGAAGATCAGCGATGAGGTGTACACATATATAGGCCAGCTAGTAACGGAGACCAGGGACAACCCTAGCCTTGAACTGGGAGTCAGTCCAAGAGGAACAATCGCCCTCACGAAGATGGCGAAGAGCTGGGCATATATAAGCGGAAGAGATTTTGTCATACCTGAGGATGTTCAGATGGTATGGAAGGATGTTGTGCGACACAGGATCATTCTGAATGCCAAGGCAAGGGTAAACCATATTACCCCGGAGGCTGTGCTCAAGGACATCATGGAGCATGTGTATAAGCCAACTGTGAGACGAAGAAACAGTCCAAAAAGATAGTCCGTTGCAGGATGCGGAGATAGTGGGTAGATTATGAAAAGAGGAATAATATATATTTTACTGATCCTGGTCTGCATATATATAGGAATCATTAATCGGGAAGAGGCTTATTTCTACGTGGCTGCACTTATGCTGGCAGTCATGGTATGCCTCCTTGCGGGGCTGTTTACCAGGTTTTTCAGGACAGGCATAAGTATGCAGATGAACATACCGGTGGTTGAGAAGAACAGAACATTTCATCCTGAACTTACCGTGAGATCGAACTCAGGTCAGGTACCTTATGTGTCAGCAGTTTTCAAGGTCATGGCAGCGGGTATGAAGAAGAAACAGAACAGCACTTTTAGGCAGATTGACAATGAAAATGGGGTATGTCAGGGGGCTATGTCCCTTGCTGTCAGCGGCAGATATGAGATCGCAGCGGCAGATGTGAGGGTGTATGATGCATTTCATATGTTCTATATAAAAAAGAAGATAAAGAACTCGGCAAATGTATATGTGTTGCCGCAGTGTTACCTTATGCCTATAAATATCACGAAAAAAACGAGAGACTTTGTGACTGACAGTGATGTATATCATGCAGATATACGGGGGGATGACTCCTCCGAAGTTTATCAGGTCAGAGAGTATAGACCGGGTGACAGTGTGAGAAATATACATTGGAAACTGACAGCGAGACAGGATGAGATAATGGTGAGAGATATGAACAAAACATTGTCGTGTCCTGTCATTATATGTGTAAACCTCAATGGAAAGGACTGCAAGAATTATGGGCATGCCATGTCGGCAGCGCTTGAGTCTATGGTATCTTTAAGTTTTTCACTTATAGATATCAGGGTACCGCATTTTATAGCGTGGTATGATCCTGAGAAAATGTCTATAACTAGGTACAGGATAATAAAAGAAGAGGATGTGTATGACGCGGCAGCTCGGATGTCCTATGTAGATGCGAGAAGTATGGATTGGTATGATGTGATAGGCATGTACAGAGAGAAGTATCGCGGCGAGGATTTCACCAGTTTTATAGATGTTGATATGAAAGGAAATATACAGTGCGGGGATGACAGATATCATGTTAAATTTGAGACATTGAAGGAAGATATTACTCATATTTGTCTCACAGTTTAGGTGAGGTTACAGATGTAGTTGCAGATAGAGGTGCAGATTTGAAGATTATATTGGGCCTGGCGGTGTGGATGCTTTCATCAGGAATTGCGTATCTGGTGGGGGATATAGCATTTAGCTCAGATATATATAAATATATGGAACCGACCAATCTTATGATGTTATGTGTGATCGGAGGATTGGTCATAGCGGCTGTGTACAGCTGCTGGTATCTACTTAGAAAAGAAAAAAGACTTACAGACATACTTGTTCCGGTGTGTACGCTTCTGGTATGGGGACTTGCCCGAAGAAAGATGCTTTACACCGGCGGAAGAGGTATGATATATAGCATTGCTTACGAGATAAAAATGGCATATGGAGTCAGGACAGGAGCTGTGGATCTCGACTACATAAGTGTAGGTGCGATGTACGAGTTTATTCTGTTTGTCACGGCTGTAGCCATGTTTTTTGCCGCATATATGATATTTAGGTGCAGCAGTATATTGATAGGCGTCGGGCTTGCATTTCTGTTCATGGCGGCAGGAGCCATGTTGGACGTACATGTGAGTCCGGCTGGAATCGTACTCACGGTTCTGTCACTCATAGTTGCAAGATATGTACTCATGAGAAATGGTCAGCCGTTATCAATAAAATGGAATGTTGTGGTTCCGCTTATCTCCCTTGCAGCCTGCATTATAACGGCCATGCTGGTATACTCAGCCGCGTATGAACGTGGCGTAAAATTTCAAGGTGTGCTTGTGGAGATGGTTGAAAATGTGGAATATTTCTTTTCTGGGGACTCTGGAAAAGGTTACTCAACATATTATAAGGTTGACGGCTCTGAGGTGAAACCGACTGATGAGGTTGTGGACGAGATAACGAGAAATGAGAAGCCAGATGGCAATCTATACGTGAAAGCCAGAAGTTATGTCGTATACGACAATGGTACATGGAGAAACAGGGATATAGGATACAGCCCGGACAGCGAGATACTGATCAAGTACGACAGTGATACATTCAGTGGATACGGAAAGGCGATAAAGGAACTTACTAAGAATGCAGGAACAGATGACAGTGCCGTTGTGGATAAGGTGGTCGAGTATATAAGACAGCATATGTCTTATACGATATCGCCAAAGCCTTTTGCATCGGACGTGGATCCGGTTCTGTATGCGCTATACACTGGCCATGAGGGGTATTGTGTGCATTACGCCTCTGCGGCTGCGATAGGTCTTAGAACCATGGAAATACCGACAAAATACAATACAGGTTATGTGGTGCCTTCATCGGCGTGGACGAGGCAGGCGGATGGAACATATCATGCATATATACTTGAAAAGTACAGCCATGCGTGGATCGAGGCATATGAGAGGGATGCTGAGAACTGGGTGATAGTTGATGCCACCCCGCTTGGCAACAGGGCAGATACCCTTGGTATCCCGGATGAACCGGACAACTCAGGATCACAGAATGGTCAGGACAAGGATGATGATCAAAGCGGCGGAGACACTGAGCTCACCACGGAGAATATAACAACAGAGATCACGACAAAAGCTTCGGAGGAGAGCACGGATGATGATGGAGAAGATGCCGCTGATGCGACTACGGAAAAACATGCATCCTCAGTGAGTGAGGATACAACTGAGAACAATTCTGGAAACAGTGGCACAGGTGATAATGGTGGAAATGGACAGAACCAGACCGGAGGTGGTGGCTCCGGTGATGCAAATGGCCTGTCGGAGCTGTTTGACAGCAGAACGTTTAAGATAGCAGCGTCAGTCATATCGGTGGCGATACTCCTTATGGCTTTGGTCATGCTGAGAAGACGCGTGCTCGTTACGCGGCGTAGGCGCAAGCTTGTTGGAAGAGACCGTATAGCTGCCGTGCATGAGATGTCGGCTGCCATGTGGGATATGCTCACATTTGCCAGACTCACGGATGGTGTAGGCTCAGATGACAGCGAATATGCGGATATTGTGACTAAACGGGTGAAGATTGTAGGCGGAGATGAGTTCAGGACATTTGTGGCTTGCGTTCAGGCTGCTGTGTACGGACAGATCGTACCGGATGACGAGCAGTTAAAGATGGCAAGAAAGCTTTATAATAAGATAAGGGCATACACGTACTGGAGTCTGAACTTTAAGGAGAGGCTTGTGTGGAAGTATGTGAAGTGCTACGACTGTGGGGGACGCAGACGAAAGAGATAACACAAATTTGTAACGAAAGAAGTAGTATTAGAGATGGAATTTAGAAAAGGATTAAAGGATGGAATACCGATAGCACTGGGGTATTTCGCGGTAAGTTTTAGTTTTGGCCTGCTGGCGGTGAAAGGAGGACTCACAAGTTTTCAGGCGGTCATCATAAGCCTGACAAATGTAACCAGTGCGGGACAGTTTGCCGGACTCAAGATCATTCTTGCGGGGGGAACGCTGGTTGAGATGATACTCACACAGTTCATAATCAATCTGAGATATTCCCTTATGAGTCTGTCACTCTCGCAGAAGCTTGGAGAGGCAGTGGGCATCAAGGAGAGGCTTGTGATCGCATTTGCAAATACTGACGAGATATTTGCGGTTGCCATGGGACATGTGAAGGAATTGACATTTGGCTATATGATCGGCCTTCAGATGCTGCCGATAGTTGGCTGGACAGGCGGAACCCTGTTCGGTGCGATTGCCTCAGGACTTCTTCCAAAGTCAATCAGCAGCGCACTCAGTCTGGCACTCTACGGAATGTTCGTCGCCATAGTCATGCCGGTTGCCAGAAAGTCCAGACCGGTTGCCATAGTCGCGCTTGTGGCGGCAGTTATATCATGTGTGCTTTATTACGTTCCGATATTCAAGTTTATATCGACTGGAATTGCCATAATCATAAGCACGGTGGCAGCCTCTGTGATAGGAGCTATATTCTTTCCTGTGGGAGCTGCTGAGAAAGAGGAGGTGCAGTGATGAATATATACATATATATAATAACCATGGCGGTTGTCACCTACCTCATAAGAATGGTACCGCTTGTGGCGTTCCGCAAGAAGATAGAGAACAGATTTGTCAATTCATTCCTCTACTATGTGCCGTATTCATGTCTCACGGCGCTGACACTTCCGTCTATACTATACAGTACGGAGAGTATCATAAGCGCTGTGTGCGGATTTGCGGTTGCACTCATACTTGGAATAAAGCAAAAGGGACTTATAGTTGTCGCTGCTGCGGCATGTGTGACCGTGTTCGTGGTGGAGTGGATATTGAAGCTTATGTAGAAGGAGGTAGGCAGGGATACCTGCAGATAAAATATGAGATTTCCGAAATTTATAAAAAGGGGCGATACGATAGGTTTCGTTGCGCCATCATTTGGCTGTGATACAGAGCCGTATAAGACTGCATTTGGCAGAGCGCAGGAGAACTTCAGGAATATGGGCTTTGGTATACAGATCGGGCCAAACTGTTATGTCGGAGAAGGCATAGGAATCAGCAATAAGCCAGAACTGTGCGGGCAGGAGATAAATGACTATTACACATCGGAGAAGAACGATGCACTCATATCCTGCGGTGGCGGAGAGCTCATGTGTGAGATACTTAACTATATTGATTTTGACAGGCTGAGGGCAGCAGACCCTAAGTGGTTCATGGGATATTCGGACAATACAAACCTCACGTTCCTGCTCACCACTTTGTGCGATACGGCATCCATATATGGTCCGTGTGCGGCGGCATTTGGACAGGAGCCGTGGCACCGATCAGTTGCGGATGCGATGGCGGTCCTTCAGGGACAGAAACTGTCATTTGCCGGATACGACGGATGGGAGAAGGAGTCCCTCAGGGATGAGGAGCATCCATTCCTGCCGTACAACATCACGGAGCCGAGGGTGATAAAGGGCTATCCAGAGAAGTTCCAGGTGAGCGGGCGAATGATAGGTGGCTGCATGGATTGTCTGGTGAACCTTATAGGAACAAAGTTTGACCATGTTGGCGAATTCCTTGAGAGATATAAGGATGATGGATTTATCTGGTTTCTCGAGTCCTGCGATCTGAACGTTATGTCCATAAGACGTGCTATGTGGCAGATGGATGGTGGCGGATGGTTCAGATACTGCAAGGGATTTATGATCGGCAGACCGCTGCAGTTCGGACAGGAGATGATGGGTCTTGACCAATATCAGGCTGTGCTGGGAATCATAGGAAAATACAATGTGCCTGTTGTGATGGATGTGGATCTCGGACACCTGTCACCGATGATGCCTGTGGTATGCGGCAGCATGGGAACTCTTGTGGTGGACGGCCAGGATATGAGTCTTTCCATGGAGATGAGGTAGAGAGAAGTCTGTTGGCTGTTTGATTGGCTGAAAATGGTTGAAAAATAAAGGCAAAAAAATAAAAAATACTATTGTGAAAAAAAATATATCGTGCTACACTAGGTGGCAGATAAGACAAAGGCATAGACGGAAAGAGTAGTGTGGTGGATGCATCCAGAGAGAGCTGCATATGTGGATCAATATTAATCCTGAACATATGGTGGGAGCAGCTTATGATATATCACATGAAGACCACTCCCGAGCCGTGCGCGATAGAAGCGTCACCGCGTAGCTGCGTTAAAGGCATAATTGAGTTAAAAGTTAAGGTGGAAACGTGCATACGCACCCTTAGATAGATTATATCTAGGGGTGCTTTTTTAGTTGTTACAGAAAGCTCATGTATAACCAGACGCCGGGCAGAATATATATTGATGTCTGCTGCGTCTGCAACGTATTTTCACTTTATAAGAAGTAAGAAGGAGAACTGACATGGTTAATTTCAAAGAAGACGAACAGCTTAAGACACTGAATCATTCCTGTGCACATCTTATGGCACAGGCTATCAAGCATCTGTACCCACAGGCAAAGTTCTGGGTAGGACCGGTAGTTGCAGAAGGATTCTACTACGATGTAGATCTCGGCGATGACGTTATCAGAGGCGAGGAAGATCTCGCAGCCATCGAGAAAGAGATGAAGAAGATTGCCAAGAGCGGCAAGAAGATCATCCGCAAGGAGATATCCAAGGAAGAAGCTCTTGAGATGTTCAAGGATGACGAGTACAAGCTCGATCTTATAAATGGACTTGAGGATGGAACGATCACATGCTATGAGCAGGGTGATTTCACAGACCTCTGCCGTGGACCTCACGTAGACAATGTAAAGCTTTGCCGTAACTTCAAGCTCATCAGACATTCAGGAGCTTACTGGAAGGGCGACAGCAAGAACAAGGTTCTCCAGAGAATATATGGTGTGTGCTTCCCTACAAAGGAGGAGCTTGAGGAGCATCTTAAGTTACTTGAGGAGGCAAAGGAGAGAGACCACAGAAAGATCGGCAAGGACATGCAGCTCTTCATGGTCGATGACCTTGTAGGACGTGGACTTCCAATGTTCCTTCCAAAGGGATATACAGTATGGCAGGAGCTTGAGAACTACATCAAGCGCAAGGAGAGAAAGCTTGGCTACCTCCACGTTATGACACCTTGTGTAGGTACAGTAAACCTCTACAAGACATCAGGTCACTGGGATCACTACAAGGACAACATGTTCCCGGCAATGGAGATGGAGGGAGAGTCATTTGTACTTCGTCCAATGAACTGCCCGCACCACATGATGATATATGCAAACAAGATGCACTCATATAAGGATCTTCCTATCAGGATCGCTGAGATCGCACACGACTTCAGATTTGAGGCAAGTGGTACACTCAAGGGTATTGAGAGAGGAAGACACTTCTGTCAGAACGATTCACATATATTTGTGACACCAGACCAGATCGAGGAAGAGTTTGCAGGAGTTGTTAAGCTCATATTTGACACATACAAGGATTTCGGAATCACAGATTACAGATGCGTACTGTCACTCCGTGACCCAGAGGACAAGGTAAAGTATCACGATGACGATGAGATGTGGAACAAAGCAGAGAACGCCCTCAGAAGAGTTCTTGATGATATAGGAATCGATTACACAGAGGAGATCGGTGAGGCTGCATTCTACGGACCAAAGCTTGATGTAAATGTTAAGCCGGCCGTAGGAAATGAGTATACACTCTCGACATGTCAGCTCGACTTCTGTCTGCCAGCCAAGTTCGATCTGAAGTATATCGACAAGGACGGCGAGAAGAAGACACCTGTAGTTCTCCACAGAGCTATCCTTGGATCTCTCGACAGATTCATGGCTTACATCCTTGAGGAGACAAAGGGTAATCTTCCAACATGGCTTGCACCTGTACAGGTAAGAGTTATGCCTGTAAAGACAGACAACGAGGATCTTATGGCTTATGCTCACAAGGTCGTTGATGCCCTTGATGCCATCGACGTTCGTGTAGAGCTTGATGACAGAGCAGAGAAGCTTGGTTATCGTATGCGTGAGGGTCAGGTTCAGAAGGTTCCATACCTTCTCGTAATCGGATTCAATGAGGCTGAGAACGGAACAGTATCATACAGACTTCACGGTGAGGCTGACACAACAGTTCTTCCACTTGACGAGTTCGTACAGAAGATCGACACAGAGATCAAGACAATGGCTCACAAGTAAGAGTGAATGTGAATAAATACAAAGGAGTTCTGCAATATATGTTATTGCAGGACTCTTATTTTTGCTATCGCCAATGTTTGGAGGCTATGTTATACTAATTACATTAGACTTCAGGAGGTATGTATATGGGCAGTTATTTGAATCCGGGAAATGATCTGTTTAAAATGGCAAGGCAGTCACAGATTTTTATAGATAAAAGTGGATTGATAGATGTAACCAATAAGAGCCTTGGAACTTTACAACGCTATATGTGTGTAAGTCGTCCAAGAAGATTTGGTAAGTCGATGGCTGCTGATATGCTTGCGGCATATTATGGAAGATGTGCGGATTCTATGCATTTGTTTCACGATCTTAAGATAGAAAGCAGCGATACATTTGAAAAGCATCTCAATCAGTATGACGTTATAAAAGTGGATATGCAGGAATTCCTCAGCGCGACTGATAATGTTGCAGATATGCTTAAATTGATACAGGACAGACTTATCAGAGAATTGGTGAGCGCGTATCCGGAATATGTATGCACGGACAATCTGGTATTTGCCATGAAAGATATATACTCGGCAACTAAACATCCGTTTGTTATACTTATAGATGAATGGGATTGCCTTTTTAGAGAATACGAGCAGGATAAGGATGCACAGAAGAAATATCTTGATTTTCTGAGGTCGTGGCTAAAGGACAAGGATTATGTTGCTCTGGCATACATGACTGGAATTTTGCCGATAAAAAAATATGGTTCACATTCCGCTCTTAATATGTTTATGGAATATTCAATGACTGATCCGGGAAATCTGGCAGAATATTTTGGATTTACGGAGACGGAGGTAAGGGAGTTGTGCGAACAGTATAATATGGAGTTTGATGAGGCAAAGGACTGGTACAATGGATATCATCTGGTGTCGCACACTGCTTCAGGAGATTTGACATTCTCCATGTATAGTCCAAAGTCAGTTGTTGAGGCTATGTTGCGTCATAGATTTGGCACATACTGGAATCAGACTGAGACATATGAGGCGTTGAAGATATATATCCAGATGAATATGGATGGACTTAAGGATGCGGTGGTAAAGATGCTGGCGGGTGAGAGTGTCCATGTCAACACCGGAACGTTCAGCAATGATATGACTACATTTGCATCAAAGGATGATGTTCTTACGCTTCTTGTACATTTGGGGTATCTCACATATAACAGTGATGGTGAAACTGTTGCGATTCCAAACAAAGAGGTTTCTAAGGAGTATGTAAATGCTATAAGCACGATGCAATGGAATGACGTTACACGTGCAGTTGATGGCTCAAGAAAACTTCTGGAATCACTGTGGAACATGGATGCCCAGGCGGTTGCTGAAGGTATAGAATCAGCACATCAGGAGATACCGTCAATTGAATACAATGATGAGAATTCACTCAGTTGTACGGTAAACCTGGCATTTTATTTCGCGAGAGAGTATTACATAATAGTTCGAGAACTTCCTGCTGGGAGAGGATTTGCTGATATTTGTTTTATTCCTAAGACCAGACATCTGGATAAGCCGGCAATCGTAGTTGAGCTAAAATGGGATAAGGATGTTCAGGCTGCTATAGATCAGATCAGGGAAAGAAAATATGTGGATGCATTAAAAGACTATAAAGGCAATTTGCTTCTTGTTGGGATAAATTACGACAAAAAGACTAGAAAACATGAGTGTAAGATAGAAAAGTTCGAAAAATAAGTAAGCGATAGCGTAATTGGATATTACCTAATAGAGGAGACTGACGGCATAGTTGGTCTCCTAATTTTTTCTTTATTCCTACAATGTTAATTTACGTTGCTTGTACATTAAATGGTTTATCTGTTCCGGATGCGGATGTGCTGATCAATATGGCAAACTTGCTTGGTGTGTCAGCAAACCAGTTCCTTGTAAGCAAGAGGAACGATCAGAAAATTATAGAAAATGATAAGGATGAGGATAACGAAGAAAACGATAGAGAGGTGTGGGAGACTCTGATAAATGCGGCGGCATACGACTTCCCAAATGTCCGGCAGCTCAAGGCGGATATACGGACTATACTTGATTCAGACATGGAAGATGCTCAGATCGTTAGGAATAATAGCGGAGATCCGTACAAAAAAGTGCTGTGTCTTGGGACGGAGGGGACATATGTGGAGGAGATAGCCTAGAATTTCTGTGACAGCCTAAGTTCACGCAGACTGTCACAATGTAAAATGGTCTAAATGCAATAGTTATCTGCCGCCTCAGGTCTTTCTGCCACAAGGTCAGCGATGGTGGTGGTGTCTACCACGTCCCGGATCGCTTTGTCCAGTCTGCGCCAGAGACCTATGGTGGAGCATCTTGCCTCGCGTTCGCACTGGAATTCATCTGCATCAAGGCACGCAACAGGAGATATGCCGCCCTCAGTGAGCCTTAAAACCATTCCAACAGTTATGTCCTCCGGTGCTTTCCTTAGAAGATAGCCTCCCTGCGGTCCTCTGGTGCTCTTCACCAGCCCGCCGGAGTTTAGCACAGAAGTGATCTGCTCAAGGTATTTCTCGGATATTTCCTCCTGTGCGGCAACATCCTTGATGCTCACTGGCTTGCCGTCTGTCCTCGATGCTATATTTATAAGAAAACGCAGGGCGTAACGTCCTTTTGTGGATACTTTCATAATATAAACCTCCCAAATGCCTGTATTTACTGATGATTTTACATCATTTACACGTCTATTATAACATCTGAAAAAAAACAATCAAGATAATTCATAAAAAACCTATTGACAAAGTGGGAATTAGGCTGTAATATACAGCTATGCTTAATTCATAGTTTCCGAGTAGGAATTATGTGAAAAGTAAAAATAATCACAGAAATGATACGATCAAGTCAAATTTCAAAGACGAAAATCGAGAAAGAGGTGTTGATATGCTGGGAAGTACATTTAAACCACAGTACCTTAACGAAGACAGACGAATGTGTTGCATAGAAGTCGTGTGTTGCTGCTGTTAAAGCGAACACAGAACAAATTATCATGACACAGATATAAATAACAGATCATACATAATAGACAGAGAATAATAAAGAAGAGTATAATGCCACATGAGCTCATATACATGACAAGATGAATGGGCAGGTGCGCATGACAGATAAAATATTTGAATTTAAGGAGAATAAGATCATGGCAAAGAAGACAAGAGCAGAGAGAAATTTAAAGTTTGAGACATTACAGTTACACGTAGGACAGGAGACAGCAGACCCGGTTACAGATGCAAGAGCGGTACCAATCTACCAGACATCATCATTCGTATTCCACAACTCACAGCATGCAGCTGACAGATTTGCACTCAAGGATGCCGGCAACATCTACGGAAGACTTACAAACCCAACAGAGGATGTATTTGAGAGAAGAATCGCAGCCCTCGAGGGTGGCGTTGCAGCACTGGCAGTTGGTTCAGGTGCAGCGGCAGTTACATATACAATTCAGAACCTTGCACTTGCAGGAGACCACATTGTAGCAGCAAAGAATATCTATGGCGGAACATACAATCTCCTTGCACATACACTCAAGGATTACAATGTAGATACAACATTCGTTGATCCACTTGATCCACAGGCATTTGAGGATGCTATCCATGAGAACACAAAGGCCCTCTACATCGAGGTTCTTGGAAATCCTAACTCAGAGGTTTCAGATATCGAGACAATAGCAAAGATTGCTCACGCGCACAAGATTCCACTTGTGATCGACAGCACATTTGCAACACCATACCTTGTAAGACCTATCGAGTACGGTGCGGACATCGTAGTTCACTCAGCGACAAAGTTCATTGGTGGACACGGAACAACTATCGGTGGTGTCATCATCGACAGCGGTAACTTCGACTGGAAGGCATCAGGCAAGTTCCCACAGCTCACTGAGCCAAATGAGAGCTACCACGGTGTAAGCTTTGTAGATGCAGCAGGTCCTGCAGCATTTGTCACAAGGATCAGAGCTATCCTTCTCCGTGACACAGGTGCTACGATCTCACCGATACACTCATGGATATTCCTTCAGGGACTTGAGACACTGTCACTCCGTGTTGAGAGACATGTATCAAATGCACTCAAGGTAGTTGAGTACCTGAACAACCATCCGCTTGTTGAGAAGGTAAACCATCCTTCAGTTTCAACAGATCCTGAGCAGCAGAGACTGTACAAGAAGTACTTCCCTAACGGTGGTGGTTCGATCTTCACATTTGAGATCAAGGGCGATGCAGAGACAGCCAAGAAGTTCATCGATAACCTGGAGATATTCTCACTTCTTGCAAATGTCGCTGATGTTAAGTCACTGGCTATCCACCCGGCATCAACAACTCACTCAGAGCTGAACGAGGCTGAGCTTATCGATCAGGGAATCAAGCAGAACACGATCAGACTTTCAATCGGTACTGAGAACATAGACGATATCATCGAGGATCTTGACGAGGCATTCAAGGCAATCCAGGAGTAATCGATATAAATAATGAATATAAGACGGCGCTGGCTTTGGATGACATTTTGAAGCCCAGCGTCGTTTAAAACAGATGGACAATGAGTAGAATATAAGAGAAGACTACAAATAGTGAACATAATAAATATCAGGAAAGGTAATGGTACGATAATATGAGTAATATATATAAGAGCGCAGCAGAGCTTATAGGTAAGACTCCACTTCTGGAGCTTTCAAACATAGAGAAGAAGAATGATCTCAAGGCAAATATCCTTGCGAAGCTGGAGTACTTTAACCCAGCAGGAAGCGTTAAGGACAGGATTGCATTCCAGATGATCGAGGATGCGGAGAAGGACGGCACACTTAAGCCGGGCGCAACCATCATCGAGCCTACATCAGGTAACACAGGTATCGGTCTTGCATCCATAGCAACAGCCAAGGGTTACAAGGCGATCATCGTTATGCCTGAGACCATGAGCGTTGAGAGACGTAACATCATCAAGGCATACGGTGCTGAGATAGTTCTCACAGACGGAACAAAGGGAATGAAGGGAGCCATCGCAAAGGCTGATGAGCTTTCAAAGGAGATCCCTGGCAGCTTTGTAGCTGGCCAGTTCGTAAATCCATCCAATCCAAAGGCACACAGACTCACAACTGGTCCTGAGATCTGGGAGGATACAGACGGAAAGGTAGATGTATTTGTAGCCGGTATCGGAACAGGTGGAACTATCACAGGCGTTGGCGAGTATCTGAAGGAGAAGAATCCAGATGTAAAGGTCATCGCTGTTGAGCCTGCCACATCACCAGTCCTCTCAAAGGGCGTTTCAGGAGCACACAAGATACAGGGAATCGGTGCAGGATTTGTTCCTGACACACTTAACACAAAGGTATATGACGAGATCATCGCCGTTGAGAATGATGACGCATTTGCAGCAGCAAAGGAAATCGCATCAGCAGAGGGAATCCTCGTAGGAATCTCATCAGGTGCAGCTTACTTTGCAGCAAAGCAGATCGCAGAGCGCCCTGAGTATGCAGGCAAGAACATCGTAGTACTTCTTCCAGACAGTGGAGACAGATATTACTCAACTCCGTTATTCGGCTAAATGGATATAAAGTAATTGCTGTGATATAGAATTTATACTAATGTAGCCCCGCCGCATTGGGATGATGCGGTGGGGTTTTGTGTGCAAAAATGTTGTATGATAATATACAAACAATGTAGTTCAAGTTATTGGAAACAAGTTCAAAATATGATATAATTGAACTTAAAAATATGGGATGAACTTGTAAGGAGATTTTTATGAGAAAGTTTAATTATAAGAATTTAGCTGAAAAATGCTGGGATAATGATATACTGCTTTTATGCTCAAGAATTCATGAGAGTAAGGGAAGGCAGGAGCTTTTTGTACGCCAGAAACCTGCACAACTTGAACGTTTGGTTGAAATATCCAAAATCCAAAGTACTGAGGCTTCCAATAGGATTGAAGGAATTGTCACAACAAGTACACGAATTAAGAAGTTGTTTGAGGAAAAGACAACTCCAAAGAACAGGGATGAAAAAGAGATTCTTGGTTATAGAGATGTGCTTAATACGATTCATGAAAGCCATGATTATATTGATGTAAGTCCAAATCACATTTTGCAGCTACATAGGGATTTGCTAAAGCATGCAGGAATAACTTATGGTGGCAGTTTTAAGAGTGTACAAAATTATATAAAGGAAACAAAGCCAGATGGGACGGAAGTGATAAGATTTATGCCGCTTGCACCATACGAGACGCCTGAGGCAATAGGACTGATATGTAAAAGTTACTGTGAAACCATTGCCTTAGAGATAGTGGATCCGCTTATTTTAATTCCGGCATTTATTTGTGACTTTCTGTGTATTCACCCATTTAATGATGGCAATGGAAGAATGAGTAGATTACTCACGTTACTTTTACTATATAAGAGCGGATATGAAGTTGGAAAATATATTAGTATTGAGAGACAAATAGAGAAGACTAAGGATGTTTATTATGATGTACTCCAGGAAATAGATCGTGGATGGCATGAAGAAATGAATGATCCGACACCGTTTATCAAGTATATGCTCCAGATGGTTCTTGCCTGTTATAAGGAATTTGAAGAGCGTGTAGGTATTATGGATGATGTGGGAGTAAAGAGTTCCACATATGATATAGTTAAGTCTTATGTTGATAATAAGCTTGGCAAGTTCACTGCTGCTGACGTGCTTGCAAATTGTCCTAGTGTTGGACGTACTTCTGTGTTTAATGCTCTTAAAAAATTAACTAGTGAGGGGTATGTTGAAAAACATGGGGAGAGACAAAAAGCTTTTTATGTAAAGAAAATGACCGGCCAATGGTAGTGTAAGAAAATATTTGTGGGGAGAACATACAAATGATGTGGGCATTTATTTTTATATTTATGTTTGCGGCGTTCATAGCCGCATGTATATATCTTATCACAAGGGTCAGAAAAATTGCATTGGTAGATAAGCTGGCGAAGGACAGAAAGTGGCTTAGCATTCTTATCAGCGCGCTGACCTGTGTTGTCTTCATAGTAGTTTTAAGTCTGGCTATGGGGTATATCAACGCAATCATAGTCACGATCTACATGATATTGTTCTGGCTTGTCTGTGAGTTCGCATTCTGGCTGGTGGGTAAGGTGAAGAACAGAATGAAATCAACGGCGGGTGAGACAACTGAGAGCAATATAATTAAGAACAATGCAGAGAGCAGCGTAAAACCTAAAAAAAGAAAGATATATTATGCAGGTGTGACCGCTATAATCATTACAATCGTATACATGTCGTGGGGCTGGTATCAGGCTCATAACGTGTGGCAGAAGGACTACACGATACATACCGACAAAGCGGTCGGCAGTATAAAGCTTGCGCTTATCGCAGATTCCCACACGGGAACAACATTTGACGGTGAGGGATTTGCAGAGCATGTGAAGGCGATACAGGCACAGGATCCTGATGCTGTGCTGATAGCAGGCGATTTTGTGGATGATGATACGAGCCTTATTGATATGAAGAAGTGTTGCGAGGCGCTTGGAACCCTGGACACTAAGTACGGCGTATATTATGTGTTTGGCAATCACGACAAGGGGTATTACGCATCCGAGCGCAGGGGTTATGATGGAGATGATATCATAGCTGAGCTTGAGAATAATGGAGTTGCAGTACTTCAGGACGAGACTGTGCTGCTGGGCGACAGCTTTTACATAATAGGCAGACAGGATCTGTCCGAGGTGACGGACCGCGGCGGCAGCAGAGCTGACATAGAGGATCTGGTGAAGGATCTTGACGATGACAAATATCAGATAGTCATGGATCACCAGCCTGCGGATTATGCAAATGAGAAGGCGTCGGGAGTTGATCTTGTACTTTCGGGACATACTCATGGTGGTCAGCTGTTTCTCATAAAACTGTTTCAGAAGATAACAGGCATGGGAGGAAATGACCAGATATATGGTCTGGAGAATATAGATGGCTCGGATTTCATCGTGACATCAGGAATATCTGATTGGGCGATCAAGTTCAAGACGGGGTGCAGGTCAGAGTATGTGATAATAGATATTCAAGGGAAGTGATCTACAAATATCAATCTTGCAGAAACGATGAAATCATAGTCATTGAATAGGATAAATATGAAAAGTATGTGAAACATACCATAAAGGGGTTGCACATGGAGTCCACTCCAGTGTTATAGTTAAGATATCTTAATTAGCTGTAATTGTCAGAATAGAAATATGACAGTTGCAGCTTGTTTGGATATCTTATTTTTATGTCTGAATGGGCTCTAAGTTTAATGTGTGTGGTAAAAATCACAGTAAGACAAAATAAAATGGAGCATGGTTCAGGAAAGGACATATACATTATGGGAAAAAAACTTGATATGCTAGTGGAATTTTTTAAGGCAGAGGATCTGATAGTTGGCATGCAGACATGGGCGAATACCTTGCCTGTAAAGTGGCTATGTTCAGGCAGTGTGATACGGTAATAATCAACAGGGATACCAACATGTATGACCGTGTGCGGGAGTCAGTTCCGAAAGGCGTGAAGGTGATTCTGTTTGGACAGAAACAGTATGATCATGACCCGGCAGATGCCAGGATAGGAAATGTGCAGATGGGAATGTCTGGACTTACATTTGAGCTTTCCTACAGAGGAAGAACTGATACTATACATACAAACCTGGTTGGAAAATTTAACGCTGAGAATATAACGGCTGCAACACTGGCTGCTCTTGAGCTGGGGGTGGATATTGATACAGTTAAGAGTTCGGTTAAGGAGCTTTTTATTCCAGGACGATTGAATCTTGTTGAGGCGAATGGAAGACACGTTATCATAGATTATGCGCACAATCATATGAGCTATAGCAGTCTTTTCCGAACCATCAGAAGTATATATCCAACTGCCAGACTTACGGCATTGGTTGGTGCTGTGGGAGACAAGGCATTTGGCAGAAGGCGGGAGGCTGGGCAGATGACAAATGTATATGCAGACCGGGTGGTGATAACAGAGCAGGGTTCAGGCAGTGAGCATCCGGCGAAGATTGGCAGTGAGATAGCCAGATATGTGCATAAACCATGTAAGATAGTGCCAAGACGTGAGGCTGCGATCAGGTATATACTTGATAAGTCTGATCCTGGAGATGTGATCGTTCTCACAGGAAAGGGAGCTGAGAAAACACTGCGTGTTGGAAGAAATTCCGTGAGACCGTATGCCGGCGATCTGGAGATAGTGAAAGCGTGGCTTCGTACAGATATGACAATAGATGCAAAATAAAGCTGATTATGCTTGTATTTTTTTCGTTAGATTGTTAATCTATTGTACGAAACAGGAGATCAGCCGCCACGGCAGCAGCTAATTGCCGGTGCATTTGAGATAGTGGGCAGATTGGGATAAGACTGATCTGAATGAATTGATATTAGGGTAAAAGGAATATAAGACTATGAAAAAACTATCAGATAGACAGAAAACACTTATAAAATGGTTGTGTGTGCTGGCACTTGTAGGTCTTATCATTTACGTATTCCGTGACATGGCAGGCCCTATACTGTCGCAGCTTGTAAAGACAAGTCCTGTAGTTGTGGCAGCCATTCTTGGAGCGACGCTTTTATACGGAGTGATAGAGAGCTGCATAACGTTTATCCTCATGCGACAGGTGGAGAACAATATGACATTTTTCGATGCAAATATTATGACGTATTTTGTGTCATTTTACAGGGTGTCAACTCTTGGGAGCGGCACCATAGTGGCATCCACATTGTTCATGAAACATTGTGGCATACAGCCGTCGAAAGCGCTAGGTCTGTACTCTATTGATTATGCGATACACAAAATGACCATATGCGTTATGGCGGTGGCATTGTTTCTTGCAAACAGAGAATATATGCTTGGAGTATTCGGCAAATACAGTTCATATGTTGTCCTTGGAGTTATAGCGACCATACTCATAACGATGGCGATAGTGCTCTTTGCGTGCTGGCCACCGTTTCACAGATTTCTCAGATGGCTTCTCGAAAAAGCTAATGCTTTGTTTAAAGGGCGATTTGCAAAGCTGATTGACAGTTTAAGTGAGCAGACAGCTATGATGGAGGATGCCACCAGGGTTGTACTTAAGAAACCGTGGCTTATAGTGGTAGTCATGCTGCTTGATATATGCAAGTTCGCGTGCTGGTTTGCCATACCTTATATAGTGTGTCACAACCTGTGTGATATGAATATTGTCACGTCAATAGGTATAACAGCCATGAGTGTCATGCTGGCGGCAGTCATTCCTATGCCGGGCGGGATCGGGTCAAGTGAGCTTGTTATGACAGCGATCTATTCGGGACTTGTTGGTTCTGCTGCAGCCGGAGCCATGGCACTTCTCTATAGATTTGCCACATTCATGTTCCCATTTATCATAGGCGCATTTACAGCCATATTCTTCAAGAGGTTTAAGAGATATAAGGTGGCACAGAATGAAAAACAGGGAATCTAGTATGGCGGATACAGACTCATAGCTGAACCGATAAATGAGTTTATAAAGAACTGATATATATCAATGGTTAGCAAGACGCGTGGCGGGTGATATATATCGGCTGGTGAAGGGAAAAGATACATATGAAGAACATAGTCGCGGGCATACTGGCCCACGTTGATTCAGGCAAGACCACACTCTCCGAGGCGATGCTATACCAGACTGGACGTATCAGAAAGCTTGGACGTGTGGATCATCAGGATACATACCTTGACACGGACAGTCAGGAAAAGGACAGAGGAATAACCATATTTTCAAAGCAGGCGGAGCTTACCTATGAGGACATGCATATAGCTTTGCTTGACACTCCGGGGCATGTGGATTTCGGCACGGAGATGGAGAGGACACTGCAGGTTCTTGATTATGCGGTTCTGGTCATCAATGGCATGGACGGAGTGCAGAGCCACACGGAGACACTGTGGAAACTGCTTGAGAGATATGAGATTCCTGTATTTATATTTGTAAATAAGATGGACATGACGGGGTATGACAGGGAGTATCTCATGGACAATATCAGACACAGACTGAGTGATGGCTGTGTCGATTTTTTATGTGAAGATGCTGGTGAACACATAGCCATGTGCGATGAGAATATGCTAGAGAGATTCCTCGAGACCGGGGAAAACCGGGAAGATGACATAGCTAAGGCTGTGGCAGACAGAAAGCTGTTTCCTTGTTATTTTGGTTCGGCACTTAAAAATGATGGTGTGGCTGAGCTGCTGGATGGAATGAACAGATATGTGACGGAGCCTCGGCGAACGGATGAATTTGGAGCCAGGGTATTTAAAATCGGCCGTGATGACAAAGGAGAGAGGCTGACCTATATGAAGATCACAGGGGGAACCCTGAGACTAAAGGATGTACTCACGCTTACAGGCAGACAAGGCGAGGAAACACTTGAAAAGGTAAATCAGATAAGGGTATACTCCGGTGCAAAGTATGACATGGTGGATCATGTCACTGCGGGCTGTGTATGTGCTGTTCCGGGACTGGTGAATACCTACGGCAGACAGGGAATCGGTGCCTGCCCGGATGGAGAGCTTCCAAGTCTGGAGCCGGTTCTCAGCTATAAGGTTATGTACCCGACTGATGTGGATGCGGTCACGATGGTGTCAAAGCTCAGACAGCTTGAGGAAGAGGATCCATTGCTGCAGGTGCAGTGGAATGAGGCAGCCGGTGAGATATACATCAAGGTCATGGGACAGGTGCAGCTGGAGGTTGTGGCGCAGATGGTCAGAGACAGATTTGGCATAGCCATCACGTACGGTCAGGGCAGGATAACATACAAAGAGACGATCGCAGCTCCGGTCATGGGAGTGGGACATTTTGAACCGCTCAGACACTATGCTGAAGTACATTTGCTGCTTGAACCTATGGAAAATGGCAGCGGTATGTGCTTTGACAGCATTTGCAGCGAGGATGTGCTGGACAAGAACTGGCAGAGATTGATCCTGACTCATCTACAGGAAAGGGAATTCAGAGGGGTGCTGACGGGATCCCCGATCACGGATATGAAGATAACTATCACCGCAGGCAGGGCACATCAGAAACACACTGAGGGCGGAGATTTCAGGCAGGCGACATACAGGGCTGTGAGACAGGGACTTATGATGGCGGAAAGTGTCTTGCTTGAACCTGTGTATGCATTTAAAATAGAGGTGCCGCAGGAGTATGCGGGCAGAGTGCTTGCTGACATAGTGAAGATGAGCGGCAGCATGGACGGACAGGAGATCGCAGGCGAGACAACGGTTATCACTGGACATGCTCCGGTATACACTATGAGAGAGTATTACAGTGAGCTCACGGCATTTTCTAGAGGTACAGGCAGGCTTCAGGTGGATATAGACGGCTATCAGCCATGCCACAACACCGAAGAGGTTCTGGCTGAGAGACATTATGATCCTGAGCTTGACAGGTTTAATCCATCATCATCGGTATTCTGTGCCCACGGTGCAGGTTATCTGGTCGACTGGTACGATGTGTATGAGAACATGCATGTGAAGGAGGATCCGGGATTTGAGATCTCAGGTCAGCTGGGGTATACAGAGGATGGCGATGTTACGGATATTCCTGTGAACAGGCCGGGAAAGAGCGTGTCGGATATGTCCATCACGGACGAGGAACTCAGCGAGATATTTGCAAGGACATTTGGCGGAGATTACAAGGATAAGGATGTGGCACTGAACGGAAGATTCAGGAGAACTACATCTGAGTATAAGGTAAATGGAACTTCCAGCAGAGGAAGTGACGGCACAGCCGGAGGCGGCGCGTCTGCTGGTACGGCAGGAGATTCTTCAAATTCGGGATATCGTGGAAATGGACAGTATAATAAGAGTCAGTCCAGAGACAGACAGCCTGGGAATGGGCCTGTGGTGGGCAGCAGGCCAGCCGACAGAGGGATAGCAACACCTGGAGCATTTAAGCGCAGAAAGACTGGCGAGGATTATGTCATAGTGGATGGCTATAACGTCATATTTGCGTGGGATACACTTCGGGAACTGTCGGAGCACAACATAGACTCCGCGAGAGGAAAACTCATGGATATCCTGTCGAACTATCAGGGATATATGAACTGTCATCTGATAGTGGTATTTGACGGCTACAAGGTGAAGGACAACAAGGGGGAGAGATTCCCTTATGATGATATAGAGGTTGTGTACACAAAAGAGGGCGAGACCGCTGATGCGCACATAGAAAAGCTCACACATGAGCTTGCGAGAAAGCATAAGGTCACTGTGGTCACATCGGACGGACTGGAGCAGATAGTCACCATGGGACAGGGCGCGATCCGCATGTCCTCAAGAGACTTCAAGGCAGAGGTTGAGAGGGTGAATGAACATCTGAGAGAGAATTATCTGAAAAATGACTAGGGCCGAGCGTCCGTAAATCAGAAGGAGGGCAATTTGGCAGATTATATAATGGCGCTGGATCAGGGAACGACCAGCTCAAGGGCGATAATATTTGATAAGGAAGGCAGGATATGCTCGGTGAAGCAGAAGGAGTTCACCCAGCATTTCCCGAATAACGGCTGGGTGGAGCATGACCCTATGGAGATATGGGCAACCCAGATGTCGGTGATGATGGAGGCGAGGGAGACCATGGGAATCCGCACCGAGGACATAGCCGCAATAGGAATCACCAATCAGAGAGAGACAACCATAGTGTGGGATCGAAAGACCGGTAATCCGGTGTATTACGCCATAGTGTGGCAGTGCAGGAGAACTGCAGACAGGATAGAGCAGCTTAAGGCTGAAGGATATGACAAGGTGATAAGGGAGAAAACGGGACTGATAGTTGATCCGTATTTCTCTGCAACGAAGATAGAGTGGATACTTGACAATGTGCCGGGAGCCAGGGAACGCGCAGAGGCAGGGGAGCTGATGTTCGGAACTGTTGACACATGGCTTATATACAAGCTCACAGGCGGAAGAGTCCATGCAACGGACTACACAAACGCATCGCGTACCATGCTTTTCAACATTCACACACTGGAGTGGGACAGGGAATTACTTGCAAAGTTCAACATCCCGGAGAGCATGCTTCCGGCAGTGAGAAATTCCAGTGAGATATACGGATACACGGACAGAGAGATATTTGGCGGTGAGGTGCCTATAGCGGGAGTTGCCGGAGACCAGCAGGCTGCGCTGTTCGGGCAGTGCTGCTTTGAGGCCGGAGATGTGAAGAACACCTACGGAACAGGTTGTTTCCTCCTCATGAACACGGGGGATAAGGCAGTTGACTCGCAGCAGGGACTCCTCACCACCATAGCCATAGGACTTGACGGAAAAGTCAGCTATGCGCTTGAGGGAAGTGTGTTTGTGGCTGGAGCAGCTATCAAGTGGCTCAGGGATGAGATGAAGCTCATAGACAATGCAGCGGATACTGAGCGTATTGCTCTGTCTGTGCCGGACAGTAATGGTGTGTATGTGGTACCTGCATTTACAGGCCTTGGCGCCCCTTACTGGGATGCGTACGCCAGAGGGGCAGTGTTCGGCCTCACAAGGGGAACAAATAAGGCACATTTTGTCAGGGCGACAGTCGAATCGCTGGCATATGAGACATCGGATGTTCTTGCGGCTATGGAGATGGATGCAGGGCTTTCTATCACAAGCCTTCGAGTGGACGGCGGTGCAAGTGCCAACAACTTCCTGATGCAGTTCCAGGCAGATATAGAGAATGCCGAGATAGTGAGGCCTGTGATCACGGAGACAACAGCTCTGGGTGCTGCATATCTGGCCGGACTTGCTGTTGGCTACTATGACAGCCTGGATGAGATCAAGGGCTATTGGAAGGCAGACAGAAGATTTAAGCCGGGGATAACCGAGGATAAGAGGGAGACTCTTCTTGCAGGCTGGAAGGATGCTGTGGAGAGAACGAGAGTGACAAGGTGATAGGAGGAGAGAGATGGACAAACAGCAGCTTGCCTCAAGAATATGGGAATCTGCGAACAAGATGCCATTATGAAAAAAAGTGCTGTCAGTCCTGTGTTTACTATACATGTTTGTAAATTTTTCTATAAAAAAAATATGAAAAACAATTGGCTAAATATTGGATAGATGGGATAATACATTAAGAATAATGTTACGCGTTCTGTCATCTGTCAGAGTGCGTATTATAGAGGAGGGACTTATGTATTTAGTATTTGATGTAGGGGCAACATTTATAAAGTATGCGTTAATGGACGATGAGGGCAATATATCGGGAAAGGGTAAGACTCCAACCGACAGATATGCCGAGGCTGGAACTCCGGCATTTGTGGCGCAGATCAAGAAGGTGTATGACGAGAAAGTACTGGATTGTGACATAACAGGAATTGCCATGGGGCTTCCTGGACAGATAGATGTTGAGCGCGGCATAGTGTACGGCGGTGGCGGGATCAAGTATCTTGATGGTGCACATCTTGGTGATCTCATATCAGAGGCATGCGGCGGTGTGCCTGTAGCCCTTGAAAATGATGGCAAATGTGCGGCTCTAGCAGAGGTGTGGCTGGGCAATGCCAGCACGGCTACAAATGCAGCAGTCGTTGTCGTGGGTACAGGAATCGGCGGTGGAATAATAATTGACAGAAAGATCCACAGGGGCAAGAGACTTCTGGCAGGTGAATTGTCATATGCCCTCATGAACATGACAAGGGAAGAAGCTGATAATGTCAGATGCTGTGAAGAGCTGACTGTCGAGGAGACATTTGAATATAACCCATTCATGGTGACATCAACATGTACTGCAAGCTCAATTACATACAAGGCATCCAAGATCATGCATATGAAGCCTGAGGAGGTGTCCGGTGAGATGGTATATCAGTGGATCGATGAGGGCAATCAGGAGATCATAGATATGGTCGAGGACTCATACTTCTCCATAGCAAAGCTCTGCTGTAACCTGTACATGACGATCGATCCGGATGTCATACTTATCGGAGGTGGAATGAGTGCCAACCCGAACTTTGTTCCGGGGGTTAAGAGGTATGTGGACAAGATTAGAAAGATGACCAAGACCTACGATGGTATGGTTATCGACACATGCAAGTTTCGCAATGACTCGAATCTTCTTGGTGCGCTTTACAACTATAAGCAGAAGTATGAGGGCGTGAAATAAAGGCTGGCAATATTATAAATAAAATATGGAGGGACAAAACTATGGTGATAACAAAGAAACATGGACTTCCGGAGAACTTCCTCTGGGGAGCATCAACGAGCGCATATCAGGTTGAGGGTGCCAATCTGTCACACGGCAAGGGACCAAGTGTACAGGACATCAAGACAGTTCCAGCGGGAACAAGTGAGCTGGACGTGTGCGCTGATTTTTACCACAGATATGCAGAGGATATAGCCCTCATGGCTGAGATGGGCTTCAAGACATTCAGATTCTCCATCGCGTGGAGCAGAGTCCTCCCAGAGGGAACCGGCAGAGTCAACCAGGAGGGAATTGACTTCTACAACAATGTGATAAATGAGTGCCTTAAGTACGGAATCGAACCTCTTGTCACAATGTTCCATTTTGATCTTCCTGCGGCTCTTGAGAAGAAAGGCGGATGGTCGAGAAGAGAGAGTGTTGACGAGTTTGTTGAATTTGCAAAGCTTCTCTACACAAATTATGGCGACAGAGTAAAGTACTGGCTGACTATCAATGAGCAGAACATGCTCACACTTGTGGGTGACGTGATCGGAACCTGCAACATGGAGGGCGTGACAAATAAATACAAGAAGCTTTATCAGGAGAATCACCACATGCTCCTTGCTCAGGCAAAGGCCATGAAGCTTCTCCATGAGATGTGTCCTGGGGCAAAGATTGGTCCTGCACCAAATATTTCACTGGTATATCCTGCTACATGCAAGCCGAAGGATGTGCTTGCAGCACAGAACTTCAACGCGATAAGAAACTGGCTTTACCTTGATATGGCAGTGTATGGAAGATACAACGACCTGGTATGGAAGTTCCTTGAGGAACATGATGCCATTCCAGTCATCGAGGACGGAGATATGGATATCATGGAGCAGGCAAATCCTGATTTTATAGGTTTCAATTATTATAATACTGCAACGGTTGAGTGGGATGACAGTCCGGTTGCTGTGACGGATTCAGAAAAAAAGGATCAGCAATCAGCCGGTATTGAGCCGGGGGTATACAAGGCGTATCCAAATCCAAATCTTCTTCGCACAGAGTTTGGCTGGGAGATAGACCCTGACGGCTTTAGGGCAACTATAAGAGAGATGTACAGCAGATATCACCTTCCTATGATCGTGACAGAGAATGGCCTCGGCGCATATGACAAGCTCACAGAGGACGGCAAGGTACACGATGACTATCGTATAGAGTACTTAAGAAAGCATATAGAGCAGATCAAGCTGGCAGCAGACGAGGGCGCAGAGATGATGGGTTACTGCCCTTGGTCAGCAATTGATCTCGTGTCCACCCACGAGGGAATCACCAAGAGATACGGATTTATATATGTCAACAGAGATGAGTTTGACATGAAGGATCTTGCGAGATACAGAAAGGATTCTTTCTACTGGTATAAGAAAGTCATCGAGACTAACGGCGAGGATCTGAGCTAAAAATTATCCAGAAATCAACAATTTAGGCCTAAAAGATACAAAGTTCCAGAAAATTGTATCTTTTAGGCTGTTTTATAATTTTTTGTGAGAAAATTATTCTGGAATCTTGATTTTCTACGAAAAAGGATAAAAACAGCCAGACTGTTTTCTAAGGTGGGATATTTAGATCCTGGTCTGCAGATGAAAATAGAAAAGCCCAAGATTGCATTTTTGAATAAAGTCCTTGCATTAATTTATTTATGTGCTATACTAAACAAAGCTACTAACATACACCAACGCGTTAAAGTGACGCAAGTTTAAATTGAGAAAATATCGGCCGTTATTAAAAATCCCATTGAAAGGTTGATGTAAAAAAGAAGAAGGAGGACACTATTATGATAGGCGGAGATTTGATCACCTACAGACCTGACATTCAGGTACTTGACGCAACAATAAGAGATGGAGGACTTGTCAATGATTTCTATTTTACTGACGAGTTTATAAGAGCCCTCTATGAAGCGAACATCAAGGCGGGGGTTGATTATATGGAATTCGGCTATAAGGCCTCCAAGGAAATGTTTGATGTGAACAAATTCGGCAAATGGAAGTTCTGTAACGAGGAGGACATAAGAGCCATTGTCGGGGAGAACAATACAGATCTGAAAATCTCGGTTATGGCAGATGTCGGAAGATGTGACTACAAGAAGGATATTATCGACAGAGCCGACAGTGTCATCGATCTGGTGAGGGTGGCGACATACATCAACACTATGCCGGCAGCCATCGAGATGATTGAGGATGCACATGCAAAGGGATATGAGACAACATGCAACATCATGGCGGTTTCAAAGGATCAGGAGTCGGATATCGATCTTGCCCTTGAGATGCTTGGTAAGAGCAATGTAGATGGAATATACATTGTTGACAGCTACGGCTCACTGTACCCTGAGCAGATCAAGAAACTCGCGGAGAAATATGTCGCAGTTGGAGAGAAGTATGGCAAGAAGATAGGAATACATGCACACGACAACTTAAAGCTTGCCTATGCTAACACTGTTGAGGCAATGAGGAGTGGTGCGAGCATGCTCGATGGAACTGTAAGCTGTATGGGCAGGGGCGCAGGAAATTGTGCGCTTGAGCTTCTTCTTGGATTCCTCAGAAATCCAAAGTACAACCTGTACCACATCCTGAAGTTCATAGAGCAGTACATGGTTCCGCTCAAGGCAAAGGGAGATGCAGTATGGGGCTATGATGTGCCATACATGCTGACCGGAATGCTGAATCAGCACCCAAGGGAAGCCATCGATTTCATCAAGAATGAAAGACACGATTACGCAGATATGTACAGCTACCTTATGTACAGGGAGTAACCAGCTGCTGTGAATGCATACAATACAGAGATAAAACAAATATCACGATATATGTCTTGTCAATAGCTTATAATAAGCGTTGGCACAATATTTAACATAAAAACAAAATAATATACATATTGTGGTTTGGACACAGGCAATGGTGTTCAAGATAAAGGGGAGGACTTCTGGTGTCAGTTATAGCTGGCATCAGGAGTTTTTCTTCTTTTTTCCGGGCTGTGTGTTATAATCGGGTGTGTAGTGTCAAATTTGTCAATAAACAACAAGAGAATAATTGGGAAGATTGATATGTGCAGCGATAGCACCCGAAAACATATAGAAATAGCAGGAGGACAGCACGTGAACATAGGAATATTGGGCGCAGGCAAGATTGCCGGTGTCATGGCAGATACGATAAATAAGATGGATAATGTGGAGCTGTATGCAGTAGGTTCAAGAACTTTGGAAAAGGCAAATGCATTTGCCAGGGAATTTGATATAGATAAGGCTTATGGAAGTTATGAAGAACTGGTAAGTGATGACACGATAGATCTTATATACATTGCAACGCCGCATTCACATCACTATGAGCACATGAAGCTCTGTATAGAACATGGGAGAAATGTACTCTGCGAGAAAGCATTTACCTACGATGCTGCGCAGGCTGAGGAGATCGCAGCTTTGGCAGCGGAGAAGAAGGTGTATGTGGCTGAGGCAATATGGACGAGGTATATGCCATCAAGACGTATAATAAATGAGATCCTGGAATCAGGTGTGATAGGGGATATCAGGACAATGACCTGTAATCTGTCTTATCCGATATCAAAGATAGAGCGCCTGATCAGACCAGAGCTGGCAGGGGGTGCCCTTTTAGACGTGGGAGTTTACGGGCTGAACTTCATTGTCATGCATATGGGTAAGGAGATATCAGCTATCGAATCGTCTGTCATGATGCATGAGACCGGGGTAGACGGACAGGAGAGCATAACAGTCAAATACGAAGATGGAAGGATGGCAGTGACGACCCACAGCATATATGGCAGATCGGACAGAAAAGGAATCTTCTATGGCGAGAAGGGATATATGATAGTCGATAATATAAATAATCCGCAGGGGATAGATGTGTTCGACTGTGAGGACAGGCTTATCAGACACGTGGATGTGCCGGAACAGATAAGTGGTTATGAGTATGAGATCATGGAAAGTCTGGATATGATAAGACAGGGACGGACGCAGAGTGAGTCGATGCCTCTGGCTGAGTCGATATATATGATGAAGTTTATGGATGATATTAGAAAAGAGTGGGCTGGTGCATTAAAAAGATTGTAAAAATCCGAATAATATAAAGTCCAAAGAACTTGAAAATATGCCGGCGTCATTTATACTATTTTATTAGATTGTATTTTGATCTTCGAGTGATTAGAGATTAAGATAGCAGATGAGAAAAAGAGGATTGCACAAGACTGTATGATGAACGAGGGAGGTATTGTATGCGGGAGATGCGGAGAAGTGACAGGATGATAACAGATCGTGAAGAGATAGTGGATGTACTTGATTCGTGCAAGGTGTTCCGGATGGCGGTGCATGATGAAGAGGGAATGTATATAGTTCCGCTGAATTTCGGTTATACCTACGAAGATGATGTCCTGAAGCTTTACTTTCACTCTGCCGGTGAGGGCAGGAAAGTAGATGCTTTGGCGGCAGATCCGAAGGTTGCCATAGAGATGGACACGGATCATTATCTGGTCGAGGGACCAAATGCATGCAGCTTCGGTTATCTCTACAGCAGTATTATGGGAAATGGCACAGCCAGAAAGCTCACAGAACCGGAGGAGAAGTGTGCGGCACTTAACTGCCTCATGAATCATCAGCTCACAAGAAATACTGATAATATGAGGTCATTTGACAAGATAGAGAAGAAGAAATACAACTACTCAGACCAGGCGCTTGCAGCGGTAAATGTGTATGAGATAGTTGTGGAGAATTTTACGTGTAAATCAAGAAGATAAGTGCACTAGGATGACAAGAGTTGGGGATAATCAACACCAAAAAAACAACGCAGCACGCGGTGCAGATAAGAAACGATATCGGTTGTGGCGTGATTGGTGAAATTCAAGTAAGTTATTACGAGATCAATAGTTCTTGTGGTTTAAAGAATTGACGTAAAACATAATACAAATTATAATCAGACAGGATATAGTACAAATGAAGTATATATATTGTTCCGCAGTACAGTTCAGATGATGCGGGATATTTAGAAGATTTTAAAACATGAAGTAATTAGGTAGAAAGGTGAAAACAGGAGATGGATTACAACAAGTTAGCGGATTTGATATTTGCGGATATAACAGATACAGTGGATGACCTCGAGAAGAGGTTTCCGGAGAGAGATCTTCCAGAGGGAGCAAGGGTGACAAGATTTGCACCAAGCCCTACAGGATATATGCACATCGGCGGACTGTATGCTGCCATGATCTCTAGAAAGCTTGCAAAGCAGAGCGGTGGCGTGTTCTACCTCAGAATAGAGGACACTGACAGAAAGAGAGAGCTTGAGGACGGTGTAAATGAGATCATCAATTCGCTGAAGAAGTTTGACCTTGGATTTGACGAGGGACCATTTGAGGGCGGTGAGACTATATATGGTCCATATAAGCAGAGTGAGAGAAAAGAGATATATCAGACATGTGTCAAGAAGCTTATGCAGGAGGGATATGCATATCCTGACTTCACAACAGCCGAGGAGCTTGATGAGATCAGGGCAAAGCAGGAGGCTGCAAAGGTTGATATAGGATATTACGGCGAGTATGCAGTAGGAAGAAATCTGACATATGAGCAGATAGAGGAGAAGCTTGCAGCGGGCGAGCCATATGTTGTTAGACTTAAGAGTCCGGGCGAGGCAGGAAAGACTGTTATCTACAGCGATCCTATCAGGGGCAAGATCGAGATGCCTGAGAATATCATGGATGTGGTACTTCTGAAGTCAGACGGAATACCTACATACCATTTTGCACATGCAGTTGACGATCATTTCATGAGGACAAATCTTGTCATCAGAGGTGACGAGTGGCTTGCATCATATCCACTTCACAAGCAGCTCTTTGATCTGTGTGGATTTGCGCTTCCAAAGTATGCGCACATCGCACCTATCATGAAGCTTGAGGTTACAGTGGACGAGGAGGGCGAGCACCAGAGAAAGAGAAAGCTCAGCAAGAGAAAGGACCCGGAGGCTGCGGTTGGCTTCTATGCAGAGCAGGGATTCCCATCAGTCAGCGTGCTTGAGTACCTTATGACAATAGCAAACTCCAACTACGAAGAGTGGCATGCAGCACATGCAGACAAGACAATAGACGACTTTACATTATCACTCAAGAAGATGCCTGTCAGCGGCGCACTTTTTGACATGGTGAAGCTCAATGATGTCAGCAAGGAGATGATCTCAAAGCTCACAGCCGAGGAGTGTTACGACCTCATCATGGAGTGGGCAAAGGAGCATGACGAGAACATATATACATTTGGCACACAGGACAAGGACGGCTTCATGAAGACCATCAACCTGTGGAAGATGTCAGGCAAGAAGGTTCGCAAGGACGTCGGCAAATGGTCAGATCTGCGCGCGATGTTCGGCTATCTGTACACACCTGAGGATGAGCTGGATCTCCAGTATGAGATAGACGGGAAGTACACACCGGAGATGATCACAGAGGTTATCGAGGAGTACAAGAAGGATCTCTTCCTTGACTCAGAGGACTGGTTCTCAAGCATGAAGGTCATGGGCGAGAAGATCGGCTACTGTCCAAATGTCAAGGAGTATAAGCAGAATCCTGACGGATACAAGGGCAGCATCACAGATGTATGTACCATAGTAAGAGTTGCCATCACAGGCAAGCAGAACTCACCTGATCTGTTCACCATCATGAACGTGATTGGAAAAGACAAGACCATTGGCAGACTGGACAAGTTCCTTGCGTGGGTGAATAGATAGGATGTATCAATTGGCTGCGAACATTAAGTTGGCAGCCAATTGAGGATGCTTGGTTAAAATACATTTTAGAAGGGATTGGATTACTATGAATAAGAAGATATATGACGGTTATACATATGTAGACGGTGGCGTGTGTGCTGCAAAGGGTTTCACAGCAAATGGACTTAACTGTGGACTGAACCCTGATAAGAATAAGAATGATCTCGGAATGGTATTTTCAGAGGTGCCATGTGTGGCAGCAGGCGTGTATACACAGAACAAGGTGAAGGGCGCGCCGGTTACAGTTACCAAGGAGCACCTGAAGAAGTCTGGCAACAAGGCACAGGCAGTCATTGTGAACTCCAAGAATGCCAACACATGCAACGCAGATGGAATAGAGAAGGCTGAGAAGATATCCCAGCTTGCAGCGGATGCCCTTGGCATAGATGTGAACCTTGTCATTAATGCTTCAACAGGTGTCATCGGACAGATCATCCCTATCGAGCCATTTGAGAAGCATATGAAAGAGCTTGCAGACGGTCTCTCAGCAGACGGCAACGACAAGGCGGCAAATGCTATCATGACCACAGACACAGTTGACAAGCAGGTTGCTGTCCGGTTCGACATAGACGGAGTGACATGCACCCTCGGAGGTATGGCAAAGGGAAGCGGAATGATCCATCCAAACATGGCTACAACGCTTAACTTCATCACATCAGACATAGCCATCACATCAGAGCTTATCCAGAAGGCGCTCTCAGAGATCGTAAAGGTTACTTACAACTGTCTCTCAGTGGATGGAGACCAGTCCACAAATGATACCCTGACAGTCATGGCAAATGGCCTTGCGGGCAACAAGCTCATCGACACGGAGAATGAAGCATATGAGAAGTTCAAGAAGGCACTCTACATAGTTATGGAGTGCATGACCATGATGCTCGCCTCGGACGGTGAGGGCGCAACCAAGATGATCGAGTGCACAGTTGCAGGAGCACCTGACCTTGACACAGCCATCATAGTTGCAAAGAGCGTTATCCGCTCCCCACTTACAAAGTGCGCTATGTTTGGCGAGGATGCCAACTGGGGACGTATCCTCTGTGCCATCGGATATGCGGAGGCTGACTTTGATATAGATAAGGTTGCAGTAGATCTTGAGTCAGAATTTGGCGTGGTTCCAGTATGCCGCAACGGCGCAGGCGTACCATTCTCAGAGGAGAAGGCAGCCAAGGTATTGAGCTCAGATGAGATACACATCAACATAGATCTCGGAATCGGTGAAGTGACAGCCAAGGCATGGGGCTGTGACCTGACCTATGATTACGTGAAGATCAATGGGGATTATCGTTCATAGTCTTAAATATATACAGTGAGATTTGAATATATAATAACAGAGGTGGGGAGCTTTATCCCCACCATTGTTTTTTCTGCATTACCGGGAAAATAATAATAAGCAAGATAATAAGTAAGATAGTAAGCAGGATGGAAATGCTATCAGCACAGCAAATAAACAGAGTTTTCCATATCAAAGAATGGATAAATCTTGTAAAATAAATAACATAGTGAAGTCGTGAATAAATAGGTGTTCAAAACGTTGGAGGTTAAATACATGGAAGATAGAGTACTTGACTGGGCAGTATATGAGAAGACAGCCCGTGAGATGGTTGCAGAGGGACTTGTTCTGTTAAAGAACGACAACAAAGCTCTGCCGCTTAAGCAGGGAGAGACGGTTTCTGTATTTGGACGTATGCAGAACCATTATTATAAGAGTGGAACCGGTTCGGGCGGCATGGTGAATGTTGCCAAAGTGGTAGGAATCCTTGATGCACTTAATGAGTGCAAGGATGTGAATGTCAATCAGAAACTGGCAGAGACTTATGCCGCATGGGATAAGGAACATCCTGTGGAGCTGGGACTTGGCTGGGGACAGGAGCCGTGGTCACAGGCGGAGATGCCGGTTACAGAGGAGCTCGTGCAGGAGGCTGCCGGTGAGTCGGATTCGGCCATAGTGATAATCGCTAGGACGGCAGGCGAGGACAAGGACAATACACTTGAAAAAGGAGCATTTATGCTCACTGATATAGAGACTGATATGCTTAGACTTGTCAGAGAGAATTTCCAGAAGATGGTCGTTCTCTTGAATGTCGGCGGTCTTATAGATATGTCATTTCTTGACACGATTTCCCCGGATGCCTGCATGTATGTATGGCAGGGCGGAATGGTCGGAGGATATGGAGTGGTTGATGTCCTCGTAGGGGATGTCAGCCCTTCAGGAAAACTCACAGACACGATAGCCTACGATATCAAGGATTATCCTGCGTATGACAATTTCGGCGGCGAAGAGAGAAACTTCTACGCTGAGGATATCTATGTGGGATACCGTTATTTCGAGACATTTGCAAAGGATAAGGTCAGATATCCGTTTGGGTACGGATTGTCATACACAGACTTCAAGATCGGCGTAAAACATGCAAGCCTGGATTTTGAAAAAGGCGTGGCGAATATCTGTGTCAAAGTCACAAATACAGGAAAGAGACTTGGCAAGGAGGTTGTCCAGGTGTACGGTGAGATGCCTCAGGGCAGGCTTGGCAAGCCATCCAGAGTACTCATTGATTTTGCGAAGACAAAGGAGCTTGTTCCGGGACTCAGCGATGAGCTGAAGTTTGAGATCCCGCTTGACCGTATGGCATCATTTGACGATTCAGGGGCGACAGGCCATAGAAACTGTTATGTGCTTGAAGCAGGAGACTACACTATCCATGTAGGAAACAGCATAAGAAATACAACAGAGTGTCTGTTCTTTGAGCTTGCCGAGACTGTGGAGCTTCAGAAGCTTCAGGAGGCACTTGCACCTTATGAGAAGTTTGACCGCATGAAACCATTCTGTGATGAGAACGGCAGGATGCTTATAGAGTATGAGGAGACACCTCTAGTCACTGTTGATATGTATGACAGGAGAGAGCAGGAGCTGCCGGAGGAGATACCGGTTACCGGTGACAAGGGTATTACGCTTCTTGATGTAAGGGAAGGCAAGGCAACCATGGATGAGTTCATAGCGCAGTTTGATGATGAGAATCTGGCATGCTTTGTCCGCGGAGAGGGAATGGGAAGTTCTCTTGTGACGGCGGGAACAGCGTCCGCATTTGCCGGGGTATCGCCCAATTTGATCGCACATAAGATCCCATCGGTGTGCTGTGATGACGGACCTTCCGGAATGAGACTTGATTCGGGCATGAAGGCCTTCTCACTTCCAAATGGCACTCTGTGCGGATGCTCATTCAACCGGGAACTGAATACAAGGCTTTACGCACTTCTTGGGCTTGAGATGACAGCTAATAAGGTTGAGGTCCTTCTTGGACCGGGCATGAACATTCATCGCTATCCGCTTAATGGACGAAACTTTGAGTATTTCTCCGAGGATCCATACCTTACGGGTTCCATTGCAACTGCACAGTTAGAGGGACTTAAGTCCAGCGGCGTGTCCGGAACGATCAAGCATTTCTGCGGAAATAATCAGGAGTATCACCGCCATACAATGGACTCGGTCATCTCCCAGAGGGCACTCAGAGAAATATACCTGAAGGGATTTGAGATAGCTGTCAAGTCAGGATATGCCGACTCGGTCATGACAACATACGGTCTGGTAAACGGTCTCTACACCGCAGGAAGTTATGATCTGAATACCACAATACTCAGAAATGAGTGGGGATTTACAGGCGTGGTCATGACAGATTGGTGGGCATCCATCAACCGCAGAGGTATGGAGCCGGATGCAAATGACTTTGCGACTATGATACAGGCACAGAATGATATGTATATGTGCTGCCCGGACGGCTCGAAGAATATGGGTGGAGACAATGTCCTAGAGGCACTTCATGACGGACGTATATTGAGAGCTGAACTCCAGAGGATCGCAAAGAATGTGTGTAGCTTTGCCATGGATACAAATGCATTTAAGCGTCTTGTGGGAGAACCTGTAGAGATAGAGATAATAAACCGTCCAAAGCAGGCTGACGATTTTTCAATTGATGATGTGGAATATATCAATGTCGACAGAGACATACTTATAGATCTGACAGAGAAGGCCAGCACCGCCGACACGAATTATGTCATAGCCCTTGATGTTGAACATCCGGGAGAGTATGATGTGAGTCTGAGGGGAAGTTCAACTCTTGAAAAGCTTGCCCAGCTGCCGTGTACCCTGTTTTTCAACGGATTCCCTGTGAGCAACTTCACATTTAACGGAACTGACGGCAAGGATGTTGTGATCAGGAAAGAGGTCAAATTTTACAGCAGATTCAATGTGCTCCGACTGTATGTGAAGTCGAATGGACTTGACCTCAAGGATATTAAGTTCAGTTTTGAAAAAGAGTTTTGATCTGAAAATAAATATTGACATAGACTGCCATAGATGGTAACCTAAATTAACTCTTTGCACTGCATATAAATCTACAGTACAAACTGAGCAGACCATTGGCGAAAGCCAAGGAGTCGGGCCATCATGGCAGTGGAATCTTTACATCCACGGGACAGTAGTTACTAATACTGAGTCGTGGGTGTTTTTTTATACTCTTTTAGACATTCTATAAAATCTCCCACATATATTTAGTGATAAGAGCTTTCTGAAATTTATTGATCGCACAGCATAGGTCTTTTGATTAAGGTGATTATCAATAGACTGGTGTTCATTAGGAAAGGATGGCTGATTATATGGAAAGCGCAAACAAAATAAACACGATGGCGGCATCTGCCGTATCAGAGGATGAGTTTAAAAAGGTTGCAAATAAAGTATCGTTTATAACGATAGTACAGAACGTACTGCTTTCAGTATTCAAATTATTTGCGGGAATATTTGCACATTCAAATGCAATGATAAGTGATGCGATACATTCTGCATCAGACGTGTTCAGCACCATAATAGTCATAATCGGGGTGAAGCTGGCGTCGAAGAAATCCGACAAGGAACATCCATACGGTCATGAGAGGCTTGAGTGTGTGGCGGCGATCGTGCTGTCTATAGTGCTGCTGTATACCGGTATCAAGATCGGCTCGCAGGCGGTTAAGGACATAATCGGTGGCAATTACCAGAACCTGCAGAAACCGGGGATGCTGGCACTGGTTGCGGCTGTTGTATCCATTGTCACAAAGGAGATAATGTACTGGTACACAAGACACTATGCGAAGAAGATAGATTCAAGCGCACTTATGGCAGATGCATGGCATCACCGCTCAGATGCGTTGTCATCAGTCGGCGCGCTTGTCGGTATCGGTGGTGCGATGATGGGATTCCCAGTTATGGATTCCATTGCAAGTATTGTTATCTTTGTATTCATAGCTAAGGCGGCATATGATATCTTCAAGGATGCCATGGATAAGATGGTGGACCATTCCTGCGATGATGAAACAGAGAAAGAGATGAGGGATTTTGTGCTCGCCCAGAAAGAGGTTCTCAGTGTTGATCTTCTCCACACAAGGATATTTGGCAACAAGATATACGTAGATGTGGAGATAGGAGTAAACGGTTCATATACATTAAGACATGCGCATGAGATAGCGGAAGAGGTCCATGAGGGCATAGAGAAGAATTTTCCAAAGGTAAAGCATGTGATGGTGCATGTAAATCCTGCGGATGCTTCATAGTAATATAAATAAAATAATAATTCAAAAGTATAGGGCGTTGACCGGTGGGGGCAACGTCTTTTGTTTTATTAATACCGGGAGCTGATGGGGATGAAGGTGCCTGTCCCCTCCGTCCCCACTTTGAGTAGAAAATAACAAACAGTCAAAAACAATCAGAAATGTTCAAAAAACCTCAAAAATATGATTGACAGTCTTCATTTACGGTGATATTATGCATGTAGAATGATTGAAAGTGACTGAAATCAAGTGAAAATCACCCTGAAACAATCACAAACAATTGAAAACAGTCAAAAAGTATGATATCCTAAAGAAAACGAAGTTATAGATCACGGATATAAATATATTTCAGTGAAATTACTACGAAAACACACAGACTAACACATACAGGAGACGTACTTGTTGTACAGGAGGCAATTATTATGATGACAGAGGACAGATACACAGCGATTTTAGAAGCACTGAAAGAGAAAAAGTCTATGACAGTTGCAGAGTTCACGGAGATCACGGGAGCGTCAGAATCTACTATAAGAAGAGATTTGATAGCTCTGGACGATATGGGTAAGATCAAGAGATTCCATGGTGGTGCCAAGGCGATCGAGCATGAATACATCACCAATGAGGCACCGGTTTCAGCCAAGGCACAGCTCAATGTCGAAGAGAAAAGTGCCATTGCAAAATACGCGGCAACGATGATCAATGATGAAGATTTCATATTTATAGATGCAGGAACCAGCACGGCGCTCATGATCGACTATATCGGCGAAACAAATGCTACATTTGTCACCAATGGAATAGCACATGCCAAGCGGCTTCTCAAGAAGAACCTTAGAACGTATATGATAGGCGGACTTGTAAAGCCGATCACAGAGGCGATCATCGGAGCCGAGGCGGTCAATTCCATGAAAAAGTTCAATTTCACAAAGTGCTTTCTTGGAACAAATGGAATCCATATGGATTATGGATTCACAACGGTCGATGTGGAAGAGGCTATGGTGAAGATGGAAGCGGTGAACAGATCTTATGCCAGCATAGTCCTTGCTGACAGCAGCAAGTTTGACAAGGTGACAGCGGTGACATTTGCGGCAATCGAAAAAGCCTGTATTATCACGGACAGACTTGTAAATGATAAGTACATAGACGCCACAGTTGTAAAGGAGGTACTCAGATAATGATTTATACGGTGACATTTAATCCGGCGCTCGATTATGTTGTCAAGATGGACAGCCTTGAGCTTGGAATGGTGAACAGAAGTAAGTCAGAAGCCATATTCTATGGCGGCAAAGGTATCAATGTCTCAACCGTACTTAAGAACATAGGAGTTGATTCCGTAGCTCTCGGTTTTGTTGCCGGATTTACCGGTAAGGAGATTGAGGACGGAGTCAAGGCCATGGGAGTTAAGACAGATTTTATCCAGCTGAAGAATGGTCTCAGCAGGATAAATGTCAAGATCAAGGCAGAACAGGAGACGGAGATCAACGGACAGGGACCCGACATTAAGAAAGATGAGCTTCAGCAGATGTTTGACAAGCTGGACAAGCTCCAGTCGGGAGATTGCCTGATACTTGCGGGAACCATCCCTGCTTCACTTCCATCTGACATATACGAGCAGATCATGGAGAAGCTTATGAACAGGAACATCGACATCGTGGTGGATGCGACAAAGGATCTTCTGCTCAATGTATTGAAGTTCCATCCATTCCTCATCAAGCCGAATAACCATGAGCTTGGCGAGATGTTCGGAGTTGTCTTAAAGACAGACGACGAGATCGTTGAGTATGCGAAGAAGCTTCAGGTCATGGGTGCACGAAATGTACTCATATCCATGGCAGGGGATGGAGCAATACTTATCACAGAGACAGGAGAGGTTCACAAGATCGGAGTTCCAAAGGGAACAGTTGTGAACTCAGTAGGGGCAGGTGATTCTATGGTGGCAGGTTTTACAGCAAGCTACCTGAAGGATCACGATTACATGGAAGCGCTGAAGAGAGGAACAGCAACCGGAAGTGCCACAGCATTTTCAGAAGGCCTTGCCACAGCGGACAAAGTAGAAGAACTCTACAAGCAGTTATAGTAAAACGTACGCGTTCCGTCGTGAGAGGGAATACTTAGGAGATTCAGATATCGCACAGCAGCATATGTGGATGCGGCTGATTATTTAAGAGGAGGTTACGCTTATGAGAATCACAGAGCTTTTATCAAAGGAAAGCATTGCTCTGGGTGTAAAGGTAGATTCAAAGGATGCAGCGATCGACTACCTTGTAAACCTGCACGATGCAGCAGGCAACATCTCAGACAAGAAAACATACAAAGAAGGAATACTTAAGAGAGAGGAAGAGGGCTCAACAGCTATAGGAGAAGGAATAGCAATCCCTCACTCCAAGAACAAGGCGGTCAAGAGACCTGGACTTGCAGCTATGACAGTCCCTGACGGAGTTGATTACGATTCACTGGATGGACAGCCATCAAACCTGTTCTTCATGATCGCAGCACCAGAGAGCGGATCAGATGTACATCTTGAGGTACTTTCAAGACTGTCTATGCTCCTCATGGATGAGGACTTCAGAGCAGAGCTTCTGAAGGCAGCAGACAAGGATGCATTCCTTGCAGTCGTTGACAAATATGAGAACGCAAAGTTCCCAGAGGAGACAGCAGAGAAGCCTGAGGAAAAGGCAGTTGAGAAGGCTCCTGAGAAGAAAGGCTTTAGAGTGCTTGCCGTTACAGCGTGTCCTACAGGAATAGCTCACACATATATGGCAGCCGAGGCACTTGAGAAGGCCGGCGCCAAGATGGGATATGCCTTAAAGGCTGAGACAAATGGCTCAGGCGGAGCAAAAAATATACTTACTGATGAAGAGATCGCAAACTGTGATGGTATCATAGTTGCAGCTGACAAGAGTGTTGAAACAGCAAGATTTGATGGAAAGCCGGTTCTTTTCACAAGAGTGGCAGACGGAATACACAAGCCTGAGGAGCTCATACAGAAGATCGTGGATGGTCAGGTTCCTGTTCACCACGAGGAGGGCGGCAGAAAAGAGTCAAGCAGTGCAAATGGCAGTGTGGGAAGCAGAATATATAAGCATCTTATGAACGGAGTATCACACATGCTCCCATTCGTAATCGGCGGTGGTATCCTCACAGCTCTTGCATTCCTTATAGATACACTTTGCGGATTTGGTGCAACAGGTGGATCCAACTTCGGTTCCATGACCCCGCTCTCAGCATTCTTCAAGTATGCCGGTGGCCTGGCGATGGGCGTGATGGTTCCGGTGCTTGCAGGATTTATAGCAGAGTCTATAGCAGACAGACCTGGACTTGCGGTTGGTTTCCTCGGCGGTATCCTGGCATCTTCCGGAAATGCAGCCTTGTCCGGTTATGTATGGGCAGGAGATAACCTTGGCGGCTTCCAGTCATTTATATCAAAGTTTGGATTCGTCGCAGAAGGCGGCGGAAATACAGTATCAGGTTTCCTCGGCGGTATCGCAGCAGGTTTCCTTGCAGGATATGTAGTTCTTCTTCTTAGAAAGATCTGCTCCAAATTCCCTAAGTCACTGGAGGGAATCAAGCCAACACTTATATACCCACTTGTTGGTATGTTTATAGTTGCAGTACTTATGATATTTATACTCAATCCGATTATTGGATTGATCAATACAGGACTTTCAGATATGCTGACAGCCCTTGCAAATAAAAATCTTCTCATCCCACTTGGAATCATCCTCGGCGGTATGATGGCGATAGACATGGGCGGTCCTATCAACAAGGCGGCTTATGTATACGGAACAATGGTTCTTGCAACAGCGTCAGAGCTTGTCGCAGGCGGCGCACAGCTTTCAGATCCAGCAGTTCAGGCGTGCTATATCTCAATGGCATCAGTTATGGTAGGTGGTATGGTACCTCCACTTGGAATTGCCCTTGCATGTATCTTCTTCCCTAAGAAGTTCACAAAGGCAGAGAGAAACTCAACAGTATCAAACATCGTAATGGCTTGTGGATTCATCACAGAGGGTGCAATACCATTTGCAGCAGCAGATCCACTCCACGTAATACCATGTACACTCGTAGGCGCAGCAGTTGCAGGTGGAATGTCAGCAGCATTCAAATGTACACTGATGGCACCTCACGGTGGAATATTCGTATTCGCAACAGTAGGCAACTGGTTACCATACATCATTTCATGGCTTGTAGGATCAGTGATCACATGTATCATGCTCGGTCTTATCAAGAGAAACGTGCAGGAGTAAAAAAATGCACAAAAGTAATGCACAAAAAACGACAGAATGTTATAATTTATACAATTGGGGTTTGTGAAAATCTGTCGGATATATGGAATAACGAAAAAGGTGTGGGGAACATCTGGCTGTGATACCATATAACAGAAAATGCAGATCAAATGTTTTACAAAATTCTGCTAAATCCGAGGGTTGATAAGAAACAGCACCATAAAGCAGATAATTACAAGTCACAATATATTATTAAACAAAACAAGGGCCGCTTATGTAACACAAATTCTGCAAGTGATATATACAACCACTTGCAGTCGTATAATGATCATTGCGGCCCGTATTAGAAAAGGAGAAGATTATTATGGTAGCACAGACAGTAAAAGTAGTAAATGAACAGGGACTTCATATGAGACCAGCAGGAGTATTTGCAAAGGAGATGACAAAGTTCTCAAGCGCAGTAACTCTTGAGGTGGCAGGCAAGAAGATCAATGCCAAGAGTGTAATGCTCATCATCGCAGCATGCATCAAGTGCGGTGCAGAGGTTACAGTAGAGTGTGATGGTGCAGATGAGAAGGAGGCTCTTGCAAAGGCAGTTGAGCTCATCGAGTCAGGATTCGGCGAGTAATATATGTACATTGCCCTGACGTCGAAGCGGACTATTTATATATGAAATCTGAAATCAGACTTCAGTACAGGTTACAGGCAAATGGTACTCGGCTGGAGTACCATTTGTTGTATAGAGAATAATTGGAGGTTTTCTTATGAATAAAGGAATCGCGGGTTCAGCCGGCTACGGCGTTGGAAAGGTTGTGATCATATCTGACGCAAAGCCGGAATATGAGAACAGAACGATCACAGATACAGATGCAGAGATCAAGAGATATGACGATGCAGTTGCAGCATTTACAGAAAAGACTCATGCCATGGCGGAGGCTATGAAGGAGAGTGTCGGAGAGCACAATGCGGAGATACTTGAGGGACACATACTGCTCCTCACAGATCCGGGGATGGATGAGATCACAAAGGGCGCGATTATGAGCGGAACCTGTGCAGAGGCTGCATTTGAGAGTACATGCGATATGTTTGCCGGAATGTTCCAGATGGCAGATGATGAGCTCACAAGACAGAGAGCAACGGATATCGGCGACATCAAGGTGAGAATGCTCAAGATACTTACTGGCACGCCGGACATGAACATATCAGAGGTTCCAGCCGGAACTATCCTTGTGGCTGAGGATCTTACCCCTTCCATGACAGCGGGAATCGTCAAGGAGAATGTGGCAGGAATCATCACCGCGGTTGGCGGCAAGACATCCCACTCTGCTATTCTTGCGAGGGCGCTGGAGATACCGGCGGTACTCAGCGTGGATGGAATAGTTGACATGGTTTCAGATGGAATGACAGCAGTAGTTGACGGATGCGATGGAATCTGCATACTTGATCCGTCCCAGGAAGAGGTAGATGAATATCAGGCAAAGAGAGAGAAGTATCTTAACGACAAGGCTCTTCTTGAGGTATATAGAGGCAAAGACACAGTCACAGCTGACGGTGTAAAGGTACATTTGTATGGCAATATTGGTAATCCGGAGGATGCAAAGCAGGTTGCTGCATGCGATGGAGAGGGTGTTGGCCTTTTCAGAACAGAGTTCCTTTTCATGGGTGCATCGGAGCTCCCATCTGAGGAAGAACAGTTTCAGGCATACAAGGCGGCTGCTGAGACCATGGAGGGCAGAGAGGTTATCATCAGAACCCTTGATGTGGGCGGTGACAAGGATATCCCATACCTTGGACTTGAGAAAGAGGACAATCCGTTCTTAGGTTTCAGAGCAGTGAGATATTGTCTGCAGAATAAAGATTCATACAGAGTACAGCTGAGGGCACTTCTCCGTGCGAGTGCATTTGGCGATATCAAGATTATGGTACCGCTTGTCACATGTGTTGATGAGATCAGAAGTGTGAAGGCTCTTGTTAAGGAGCTTATGGTTGAGCTTGACGCTGAGAATATAGCATACAACAAGGATATCCAGGTCGGTGCAATGATAGAGACTCCTGCGGCAAGTATCATAGCAGACCTGCTTGCAAAGGAGGCAGACTTCTTCAGCATAGGCACAAATGACCTGACGCAGTACACCATGGCGGTCGACAGAGGTAATGCGAAGGTTGCTTATCTGTACTCATCCTACAATCCTGCAGTTCTCCGCTCCATGAAGAATATCATCGAGGCGGCAAATGCAGCGGGCATCATGGTAGGCATGTGCGGTGAGGCGGCAGCAGATCCGTTGCTCATACCTCTCCTTATATCATTTGGACTGGGAGAGTTTTCAGTTAGTGCCACTTCAGTCCTTGCGACAAGAGGAACCATAGCAAAGTGGTCGAAGGCTGAAGCAGATGAGCTGGCAGCAAAGGCACTCTCACTTGCAACAGAGACGGAGGTTGCGGAACTTCTCAAAGCAAATGCAAGATAGATTAAAAGTGCACAATATGGCTTGGTAAAATATGAGCACATTTTTGTATGTTTCATGTGTTTGAGAAAACAATAATGAACAAAAACAATGACCCACAGTGACTATTTTCACGAAAATAAAAAAGTCGGCATTTTTAACTGGAAAAAGTGCCGATTTTTTTGTTACAGTATATTTAGTAGCAAGAAGAAGCTTTAGTGAACAGAAGGCAGCCTTGCGAATCGAAACAGACAAGCGTATCATATAGCAATTTTAGAGCGTTTGTTTCAATAGCATTGTAGATGGAAATAATATGGATAGGAGGATGTAAAGATGTTTGAGAATGAAAAAGTAAACCATGTGAAGTTTGGTGAAGGCAGTGTGATGGAATGTGATGGAAGCCATATAAGAATTGTATTTTCTTATAATAATGTAGAAAAGACATTTGCCTATCCGGGAGCATTTGACAAGTTTGTCAGCTTCCAGAGTGAAGAGGCACAGCAGATGGCTGAGAGTGAGCTTGAGCAGATAAAGCTGAACCAGAAAAAACTTGACGGCATGAAGAAGCTTCTTCAGATGGAGAATGAGCGCAGAAAAGAGGAAGCTCTTAAGGCCAAGGCGAAGAGGAAGAGATAGTAATATAAGGTAAGCCTAATATAAAGTAAGATATAGAAAAAGCTAGTAATATACATTGACGCTTAAATGTGTCAGTAAGATTGTGTAATGAGACAAAAGAATAATAGTGTATGCAGTTTTGTATCACTAGAGACATAATAGTCCCTGCCAGAGAGAAAATTTTCTCTTTTGGCGGGATTTTTTGTGCTTGAGGATAATTAGGGGGAGTTTTGTGTCTGAAGAGACAAATAAGGTACTTGTAAGGATAAATTTGGACCAAATCTGAGAAGAATAAGGGAAATGTGAAAAACACAGTGTTGCAGTAATGCAGTGCTATTTTTACATATACCTTGATTTTGTTGATATTTTTTGCTAAATTAAGTACGTACGTGTATAAATAGGGGCAAATGCACCCATTTACAGAATAAAATGATCATAACAGTCAGAATTTGGCTGTCGGAAAGGACGGAGCACAGAGTGTATAAGATTACTAAGGTTGAACAGTTGACAGAGACCATATACCTCATGGACGTGGTTGCACCACGAGTTGCAAATAAATGTCTTCCAGGACAGTTTGTAATTGTCAGAGGTTCAGAGGATGGAGAGAGAATTCCTCTCACTATCTGCGATTACTCAAGAGAGGACGGAACCATCACTATAGTATTCCAGGTAGTTGGAGCTGCTACAGAGATGATGAAGAATAAGAAGGTTGGAGATTCATTTGCAGATTTTGTTGGACCACTTGGTTGTCCATCAGAGTTCTGCAAAGAAGATATAGAAGAACTCAAGAAAAAGAAGATCCTCTTCGTTGCAGGTGGTGTTGGAACAGCGCCTGTATATCCACAGGTAAAGTGGCTCCACGAGCAGGGCATCGATGCTGATGTCATCGTCGGAGGAAGAAATAAGTCGCTCATCATTCTTGAGGACATGATGAAGAAGGTAGCCGGCAACCTGTATATCACAACAGATGACGGTTCATATGGAAGCAAGGGTGTCGTTACAAATGAGATCCAGAAGCTTGTAGACGCTGGCAACAAGTATGATGTGTGCGTTGCTATCGGACCTATGATCATGATGAAGTTTGTATGTAAGCTCACAAAGGAGCTTGAGATTCCTACAGTTGTCAGCCTTAACCCTATCATGGTAGACGGAACAGGTATGTGTGGTGCCTGCCGTGTGACAGTAGGCGGAGAGGTTAAGTTCGCGTGTGTAGATGGACCAGAGTTCGATGGTCACAAGGTGAACTTTGAGGAGGCTATGCAGCGTCAGCAGCTCTACAAGACTGCAGAGGGCAGAGCATTCCTTGCAGCAAAAGAGGGCGATACACATCATGGCGGATGTGGAAACTGTGGAGGTGACAAGTAATGGCTATAGAAGTAGATGTTTGGAAGAGAGTGCCGGTTCGCGAGCAGGAGCCACAGGTACGTGCAAAGAATTTTGAAGAGGTTTGTTATGGATATAATGAAGAGGAGGCTATGGCTGAGGCTTCAAGATGTATAGGATGTAAGAACGCCCCATGTATGAATGGCTGTCCTGTATCTATCAATATCCCTGGATTTATAGCTCAGGTCAAGGAGGGCAACTTCGCTGAGGCATTCAAGATCATCAGCGAGTCATCAGCACTTCCTGCTGTATGTGGCCGTGTATGTCCACAGGAGACACAGTGTGAGCAGAAGTGTATCAGAGGAATCAAGGGCGAGGCGATATCCATCGGTAAGCTTGAGAGATTTGTTGCTGACTGGGCCCGTGAGAACGGAATCAAGCCAGAGCCTGCAAAGGAGATGAATGGTCATAAGGTGGCAGTCATCGGATCAGGCCCTTCAGGTGTGACAGCAGCCGGAGATCTTGCAAAGATGGGTTACGACGTAACTATATTCGAGGCACTTCACCAGCCAGGCGGAGTTCTCGTATACGGAATCCCAGAGTTCCGTCTTCCAAAGGAGAAGGTAGTTGCCAAGGAGATCGAGAACATCAAGTCACTTGGTGTCAAGATAGAGACAAATGTAGTAGTAGGAAAGTCAGTTACGATCGACTCACTCCTTGAGGATGAGGGATTTGACGCAGTTTTCATCGGATCAGGCGCAGGACTTCCTAAGTTCATGGGTATCCCAGGTGAGAATGCCAACGGCGTATTCTCAGCAAATGAGTACCTTACAAGAAGCAACCTTATGAAGGCATTTGACGAGAATTCAAATACACCTATCATGAGAGGCAAGAAGGTTGCCGTAGTCGGCGGTGGAAATGTTGCTATGGATGCAGCAAGAACAGCACTCAGACTTGGCGCTGAGACACATATCGTATACAGACGTTCAGAGGAGGAGCTCCCAGCCAGAGTTGAGGAGGTTCACCACGCTAAGGAAGAGGGAATCATATTTGATCTCCTCACAAACCCAACAGAGATCCTTGAGGATGAGAACGGCTGGGTTTGCGGTATGAAGTGCGTGAAGATGGAGCTTGGCGAGCCTGATGCATCCGGCAGAAGAAGACCTGTTGAGATTCCTGATTCAGAGTTCACAATGGACGTTGACACAGTCATCATGTCACTTGGAACTTCACCAAACCCACTTATCTCATCGACAACAGAGGGACTTGAGACAAACAAGTGGAAGTGTATCGTTGCAGAAGAGGCAAACGGACAGACAACCAAGGAAGGCGTATATGCCGGTGGTGATGCCGTAACAGGTGCTGCAACAGTTATCCTTGCAATGGAAGCTGGTAGAGCTGGTGCAAAGGGAATTGATGAGTACATCAAGAATAATAAGTAATAACTATATAGAGTCATAAAACGAGGCTGATGTGTATAGGGAATACTTCACATCAGCCTTTTTTGATAAAATAACTTAGATGACAGATATTCAAAAGGGAGGAAATAAAATGGGGAATATAAAGAAAATGATATCAGTGATACTGGTAGTGGTATGTGTGTTTGCGTTTACAGCGTGTGGTAAGACTGAGACGCTGGATGGAAAATGGGTGCTTGTAAAAAGTGAGACATCAGATGGCAAGACGTATAAGGTCAAGAGTGAGGACACAAAAGAGATCTATGAAATAAGTGGTGATACTGCAACATTTTACTATTCCGGTAAGGCGATGGGGGATAAGACTATCAATCTGCAGGTGGAACAGACGGGGGATAATCAGTACAACTTTAAGATGACGGATACTCTTAGCTTTTCAACGGGTACGATAGATGGAAAATATCTGAAATGCACCATAGGAGATACGACATTTATATATGAGAAGGATTAGAAGGTTGAACATAGAAATAACAGTAAAGACTTGTAGGAAAAAACGTGACGAACAGGGGAAATAGATATGTACGATGAATTTGCAAAATGGTTAGACAGGGTTCTGGATGAGAATATGCCGTTACCGGGTGTGGCGATCAACTTCAATATATATGAAGAAGTTGACTTGCGTTGGTCGATCCAGTTGATAAGTTCAACTTATTTTGATGCGGAGGATGAGGACTGGAATTGCTACGAGGAGTTCACGACAGGTGAGGATTTGTACGGATGGCAACAGGATACTGGCTGGGAGGAGATCCTTGACATTTCCTGTGAGATGATCAGAAAGTATCTCACAGAAGGAAAATATGCTGAGAAACTTAAGAAGTACGAGGCTGTTGCCGCTGGATTCGTGGACGGCGATGTGGAAATCCTGTACAGAAGATAGAGTGTTATGGAAACTAGTATGTAGTAGAAAATTGAAAATCTAGTGGGGAGTAGGAAATCGAGTGAATTGTGGGAAAACGAAAGCATTATAAGAAATAATGCACGTTGTATGAAAATGTGTGAGTTGTAGAAATATAGTATGTATTGCAGAAAAATTGTGATAGATGGGTGACAACATGAAAACTTTATATGTATCAGATCTGGACGGTACGCTTCTTCGCAGCGATGAGACCACATCCGAGTATACAAACAGTGTAATCAATAAACTGACAGATAGAGGAATGATATTCTCTTATGCCACGGCGCGTTCACTTGTTACGGCGAAGAAGGTGACAAATGGACTGAGGGCAGAAATTCCGCTGATCGTGTACAATGGTGCGTTTATAGTAGACAATCTTACCGGTGAAGTCCTTGCTGCGAATTACTTTGATGAATCGGTAGGATCAGTGCTTGACGATCTATTCGGTAATCAGATCTTTCCGATAGTGTATGCGCGGATAGATGGCAAGGAGAAGTTTTCATATGTCCCGGAGCTGTGCACAGATGGTATGAAGAAGTTCCTGCTCAGCAGGCAGGGGGATGTCAGGACAAATGTCGTAAAGTCTGCGGAGAATTTGAAAGTGGGAGATATTTTCTACATAACCTGCATTGACAGTCCGGAAAAGCTAAAGCCAATGTATGATAAATATAAAGAAACATTCCACTGTGTATACCAGAAGGATATTTATACGGATGAACAATGGCTGGAGATCATGCCGTTTGCTGCATCCAAGGCAAATGCAATAAAACAGTTGCAGGAACTTCTGGGATGCGACAAAGTGGTTGCTTTTGGAGATGGCAGAAACGATATAGATATGTTTGAACTTGCTGACGAAAGCTACGCAGTGCAAAATGCTGATGAACAGCTAAAAAGGTATGCCACATCGGTTATATCATCAAATGATGAGGATGGGGTGGCGCACTGGCTTGAGGATAATTATACCGTAAAATGACGAAAACATTATGAGTAAAAATCAGGTTGCGTATAACAACACAACAACAAATATACATAAAAATCAGGTTGTAATTTGCGCAGAGCAGGGTATATAATGACACTACACATTTATAATCTAAAGTAAATATGCTAATATGATTGTGAAACACAAGTTGCACCCCGATATAAGGTGCTTGAATAGGAAAAGGGACAATTGTGGATTATGCGGGATAAGAGGGGCGTGCCTGACTGGTTGATATATCAGGGAAACTCCGTTATTTTAAACATAATTATTGTAATTGCCTTAGAAAGTGAGAAGGAGAACATATCTTATGGAAAAGAAAGAAATGATATACTACAGACTGGATGAGGTGGATGAGAAGATACTTGCCATGCTTCAGGACAATGCACGTGTATCACTCAAAGATATAGGCGCTGAGGTGTCCATGTCACCTACAGCGGTTGGAACAAGAATAGACAGGATGCTTGCCGAGGGCGTGCTTGAGGGATTTACGACCAAGCTGAATCCTGAGGCTATGGGTCATTATATCAAGGCATTTATCAATCTGGAGGTTTCACCGGAGCAGAAGGCTGAGTTCTATCCATATATAGACAGCGTGTTAAATGTTGTGGAGTGCAATTGCGTGACAGGAGATTACTCAATGCTCATAGAGGTACGTTTCAAGACAACGGCAGATCTTGATCATTTTGTAGGAGAGCTTCAGAGATTTGGCAAGACCAAGACTCAGATCGTATTTTCCACAAATGTAAAGCACAGATGCAGATACTGGAAGAATGATCTTCACCATGACGATGACAAGTAGTAGAAGCTGAGATCAGTGGAAAAATATCTCGGATTATCTTCCGTGGCAACGGTCATAACCAGGAACAATGTTTACAAATGATAAGCGTAATTGATAAATACAGGGGAAAATTAAGCAAAAACAAAAAAATACTTAGATTTCACAAGTTTTTTCTTTACAATCTTAATTTCCTATACTATAATAGGGAACGTGGTCAGGAAATAATTAACAGGTCACGATATATAATCAGTTTAGGAGGATTTTTACTATGTCATATGTTGATGAAGTACTCGAGATAGTACAGAAGAAGAATGCAGATCAGCCTGAGTTCTTACAGGCAGTAACAGAGGTTCTTGATTCACTCAGACCTTGTATCGAGGCAAATGAGGAGCTTTACAGAAAGAATGCTATCCTCGAGAGAATCACAGAGCCAGATAGACAGCTCATGTTCAGAGTACCATGGGTAGATGACAACGGACAGGTACAGGTCAACAGAGGTTTCCGTGTACAGTTCAACAATGCCATTGGACCATACAAGGGAGGTCTCAGACTTCACCCATCAGTAAACCTTGGTATCATCAAGTTCCTTGGTTTCGAGCAGGTTTTCAAGAACTCACTTACAACACTTCCAATCGGTGGTGGTAAGGGTGGTTCAGACTTCGACCCTAAGGGTAAGTCAGACAGAGAGATCATGGCATTCTGCCAGAGCTTCATGACAGAGCTTTGCAAGTATATCGGTGCTGATGTCGATGTTCCAGCTGGAGATATCGGAACAGGCGCTAGAGAGATCGGTTTCATGTTCGGTCAGTTCAAGAGAATCCGTGGATCATACGAGGGAGTTCTCACAGGTAAGGGACTTACATATGGTGGATCACTTGCTCGTACAGAGGCTACTGGTTACGGACTGCTTTACCTTACAAACGCACTGTTAAAGGATCATGACATTGATATCGCAGGCAAGACTTGTGCAGTATCAGGTGCTGGTAATGTTGCAATCTACGCAATCCAGAAGGCACATCAGTTAGGTGCTAAGTGTGTTACATGTTCAGATTCTACAGGTTGGATCTACGATCCAGAGGGAATCGATGTTGCACTTCTTAAGGAAGTTAAGGAAGTTAAGAGAGCACGTCTTGATGCTTATGCTGCTGCTAGACCATCAGCTGAGTACCATGTAAAGAAGGATGCAAATGATCACGGCGTATGGTCAATCAAGTGTGACCTTGCTCTTCCATGTGCTACACAGAACGAGCTTAACCTTGACGATGCTAAGATGCTTGTTGCAAACGGCGTTATCTCAGTAACAGAGGGCGCTAACATGCCTACAACTCTTGAGGCTACTAAGTACCTTCAGGAGAATGGTGTTCTCTTCGTTGGTGGTAAGGCTGCAAATGCAGGTGGTGTTGCTACATCAGCTCTTGAGATGAGCCAGAACAGCGAGAGACTTTCATGGACATTCGAGGAAGTTGATGGCAAGCTCAAGGGAATCATGGAGACAATCTACGCTAATATCTCAGATGCAGCAAAGAGATACAACATGACAGTTGGCGGAAACGCAGACTATGTTGCAGGTGCTAACATTGCCGGCTTCGAGAAGGTTGTTGACGCTATGCTTGCTCAGGGTGTTTGCTAATCATAAGCATTTGACGAGAGCCACATCTTCAAATCAACTAGACATAAGATTATAATATAAGACTATAGACGTCCATCTGTGGAGTGATCCGCAGATGGGCGTTTTTGCGTTGCGGTTGTCTTCAGTGACTTCTGTTGGTGTAATCTCTATGTTGTATATCCAATCACGTTTGTCTACCCTCACTTTGCCTTTGCTTCCATCGTGTACGCCGCGCCAAGCACGATAAGGGCGCCTAGCTCTCCGCGGCGACACAGAAGCGTCAAAGTTCGGTCGCCGGCACTACCGATTGGATATACAACATAGAGAATACACACCAACAGGAGTCACCGAAGACATTTTTTTATATTTAAAGTTCGTTTAAGCTTGGTAGGCTATTATAACATCATCAAGAGGAGATAAGATAAGAAAGGATGATGCTTATGGCAGATAATACATTTAAAAGATACGAACTTAAGTACATGCTTGACAGAGAGCGGTATGAGCAGGTAATGAGCGAAATGATAAGGTATATGCAGCCGGACCGGTTCGCACATAGCCAGATCATTAACATATATTTCGACACTCCTTCCCACAGACTCATCAGGGACTCCATAGAAAAGCCGGTTTACAAAGAAAAGCTCAGGCTCAGAAGCTATGGAGTCCCGGATGACGATTCAGAGGTTTTTATAGAGCTCAAGAAGAAATACAAATCTGTTGTGTACAAAAGGAGGCTGGAGGTGCCTGAACAGGAGGCCATGGATTATCTGGTGGGCGGTCAGCCACTGCACGAAGATTGCCAGATAGGAAGAGAGATAGATTATTTCATGCAGGTGTACAAGGATCTGGAGCCTGCAGTGGTTCTCTCATATGAGCGTGATTCTTACAAAGGCATGGACGATCCGGAACTAAGGATTACATTTGACTACGATATACTCTGGCAGAACGATGATCTTACACTGCAGAAAGAGCCGTATGGGCACAAGGTCATACCTGAATATAATGTGTTGATGGAGATCAAGATGGCAGGCGGATTTCCACTGTGGCTGTCACATCTGCTCACAAAATACAATGTATACAGAACATCATTTTCAAAGTATGGAGAGGCATATAAACAGATGGTTGGTTGACATAAGTCAAGGGCAAACATAAGCAGGAGGATATAGAAGATGACAGGATTATTTGACAGTGTATTTGGTACAGCGACAACGATAACGGTGCAGGAGTTTCTAATCTGCATAGCGGTATCTCTTGTGATAGGCGTATTCCTTGCAGGGGTGTACGCGTTTAGGAGTAAATATACACAGAGCTTTTTGGTGACACTGGCACTCATACCAGCAGTCGTGTGCGTGGTGATAATGATGGTAAATGGCAATGTTGGCGCGGGTGTTGCGGTGGCAGGAGCTTTTAGTCTGGTGAGATTCAGATCGGTGCCTGGCTCGGCAAAGGAGATATGTGCGATATTTCTTGCGATGGGAGCAGGTCTTGTGACCGGAATGGGATTTATCGGATACGCGGTATTATTTGCGATAA
>ERZ1034952.25-NODE-25-length-119388-cov-6.483068_pt1 | contig 119388 bp, 103 predicted proteins | sample MGYA00520625_ERZ1034952 | MGnify/ENA primary metagenome ERZ1034952 (study PRJEB33766, sample SAMN09781773) | gut metagenome | biome: gut microbiome | host: Homo sapiens | place: Madagascar | study: EMG produced TPA metagenomics assembly of the PRJNA485056 data...
CACCTTGCCAAGGTGGAGGTAGCGGGTTCGAACCCCGTAATCCGCTCCAAAACTCCCGTGCATTTGCACGGGAGTTTTCCTTTTTCCCCCATCCACTGCCGCCCGCATTTTTATAAAGCGCAAGCCCCGGCGTTGCCGGGGCTTTGCATTTATATGAGTTTACAAGGCTATCCGACCGGGAATATATCAACTCCGGAAACCTCCGCCAGCGGGTTTTGGGAAACAAAGACAAACTTGTTTTCCCCCGCGGGAAGCGAAATTTCGCGATAGTCGTGCTCGGTGCCGCCGTTTGTATTGCCGACAAGGAGCGCAAACGCGCTTTTTTCGTTCACAAGCGCTTCGATGTTCGTCTGCGCCAGACCCGGCACGGCCGAGCGGTAGCTTACCCGTATGACGACCCTGCGCGAAGCGGGATTTTCGATAACGGCTTCCCCGCCGTTTACCGCTGCGCTTATCTCCGGTTCACCGACACAGACTGAAGCCGGATCGTGCTTGCCGTAGCCGTTGAGCAGCGCCTGATACGAGAGACTTTGCAGCGCGAATGCACATATGTTGTACGCGCACGCACGCAGCTCGCCGCGGGTGAGTCTGCCTTCCGCAAGCGCGGAAGCAAGGTCGTCCTCGCGCCGTGCGGCATCCGGCGTGACCATATATATATCATTGCGTGCATGGACCATTTCCGAAAGCGCGGTAACATTGCCGCCTGTTTCGGTACCGCCCACGCGCGCCCACCAGTCTGTCATGACAAAGCCGTCGAACCCGAAATCATTGCGCAGCAGACGAACCGTAAGATCGTAATCCGAAGCGGACCAGCGCCCGTTTATCGGGTTGTAGGAGGTCATTACCGATCTGACATCGCTTTCGCGCACGCATATCTCAAACGGGCGGGTATATATCTCGCGAAGGGCGCGTTCCGAAACAACGGCATCCATGCCGTGGCGGTTGTATTCGCGGTTGTTGGCCGAAAAATGCTTTACCGCGCCCGAAACGCCCGCGCGGGAAAGACCGCGGCATATCGCCGCGGCGCATTTGCCGGCAAGCAGCGGATCTTCCGAAAAGTATTCGAAATTTCTGCCGCAGATCGGATCGCGGTGGATATTCGTGCCGGGTCCGAGAAGTATGTCCACACAGTGGGTCGCAAGCTCCTGCCCGCAAAACTCGTACATATCCTCCGCAAGCGCATCATCCCATGCGGCGGCAATGCAGGTGGCATCCGGATATCCGACACATTTTGCATCGCTTACCATGCGGACACCGGACGGCCCGTCCGTGCAGCACATAACCGGGATCCCGAGCGCGGAAAGCGACGGAGTGACACCGCCGAAGGCGGCACCGGTGCCGGGAGTGACCTTCGGACTGCTCATCCCCTCTCCGCGGACAATGTTCACAAGATCGGCATCCGAAAACCTGCGGACAAATTCATCGAGCGTTATTCTTCCCTCGTATACATCGAAAAGGGTTTTTCCGTCCTTTTCGATGGCGGGAAGCGTTTCGGGGATCGGCTCAGCGGCGTGAACGCGCAGCGGAACCGGTTCGTATTCCGCACCGCTTCCGCGGTTGACAAGGCGTTCGAACGGGATAACCGGCTTCAAAGCGCTTTCCACGCGCTTTATGACCTTGTCCTCCGCCAAAGTAACGGCGAACGAAGCACTGTTGTCGCGCACGTTTTTGCCGATACGGAACACATATTCGCCCTTTTCGAGTATATAGGCATTGTTTATATCGTCAAACGAAGCGAAATCATATTCGCCGAAGGTGAGCGTGACAAGCTCGCTCCCGCCGGGGAGAAGCTCGCCTGTTTTTTTATAGGCGCACAGCGACAGCGCCGGCTTCCCGAGCCTGCCGCAGGGCGCTTCGACATAGCATTGAACGACCTCCCTGCCCGGCACGCTTCCGTTATTGACAACGAGCACACGCACGCTGAACACACCGCCGGACACGCTGTGCTCTGCATAGGATATTGCAAAATCGGTGTAAGAAAGCCCGTAGCCGAAGGGGTATATCACCTTTTCCGGTTCAAATGTCTGAAAATAGCGATAACCGACATATATATCTTCGCGGTAGAAAAGGCGGTTTTCGCCATAGAAATTTTCATATGCCGGGTAGCTTTCGCGCCCCGCCGCTATCGTATCCGGAAGCCTGCCGGAGGGGCTTTCCAGCCCGCAGATCACATCCGCGGCTGCCCTTCCGCCCTCCATGCCGCCGTGCCAGACGATCATCACGGCATCGGGAGAGGCGGCTTTGAGCTCCGTCATATCCATAATGCCGCTCACGTTAAGAATGACCGCGACACGCGCAAACGAACCGCGAAGCTGCGCAAGCGTTTTGAGTTCGGTCTCGGTAAGCATATAACCGCCGCGGCCGTCAGGCAGATCGCCGTCCTCGCCGGATATGCGCGTTATCACGAAAAGCGCGGTTTCGTTCCTTTGTGCCAGATGCGAAACAAACTCATCCTCCAGGGCCGGCTCCTCCTGAGATGAAGGATTTGTCCAGCCGTTGCCGACCTGATAAGGATGCGAGGCGACAAAGTCCGCATAAAAGGCTTCGGCTTCGGTATCAAGTTCTATCCCGTTTTCCCGCAGCGAATCGAAAATGTTCGTGTTGTATTCGGATTGCACCCTCCCGCCGGAGCCGGTCCCGGACGCAAGATAATGCTTCTGCATCCTGCCGAAAAAGGCAGCGTGTGCGCCCTTTTGCAGCGGAAGCGTATGCCCGCGGTTTTCCAGCAGGACAATGCCTTCCCGCGCGCCGCGCCGTGCAAGCTCATAAGCTTTGGTTTTGTCGTATTCTTTTGCACCGGAAAGGTACTCGAAAGCTATTTTCCCGTCCATAATAACCCCGCATTGGTTTTTTTTTCATTTTAGCAGATTTCACGCGAAAGTCAACCGAAAAAAATTTTGCTTTGCCTATTGACAAGCCGCCGCGAACGTGTTACAATGCGAAAAACATTAAATCCGACGATTCGGGAGAAGTAGCCGAAAACACTGCTTTTCAGCGAGCCGGGGGCGGTGTAAGCCCGGCAGGTAAGCTTTTTGTGAATGGACCCGATAGGAGCAAGGCGGAACGCCGTTTTTACGGTCATTATGCCGCGCCGATACGTCCCTGCGTTAGTGGGAAGGGTATTTTACCGATACCCGAGAGTATAATTTTTGAGTGGCACCGCGACGATATATCGCCTCAAATGCGTTATATCTCTGCGGCGTTTTTTATTTTTCACAAGGAGGTTTTTAACCATGAAGCACGAGATACCGTACCGTATCAATCTTTCCGAAAAGGAGATGCCCAAGGCGTGGATGAACATACGCGCCGTCATGAAAAACAAGCCTGCGCCCATGCTCGACCCCGGAACGAAAAAGTCGGTAACGGAAGAACAGCTTTCGCAGATATTCTGCACGGAGCTTGCGCGGCAGGAGCTCAACACGGATGATCTTTTTATCGAGATCCCGCAGGGAGTGCTCGATTTTTACAGAATGTACCGTCCTTCGCCGCTGATCAGAGCCTATAATCTCGAACGCGAGCTCGACACGCCCGCGCAGATATATTACAAATTCGAAGGCTCCAACACGTCCGGCTCACACAAGCTCAATTCCGCCGCCGCGCAGGTTTATTATGCCAAGGAGCAGGGCATAACAAAGCTCACCACCGAAACCGGTGCCGGTCAGTGGGGCACGGCGCTTTCGATGGCTGCCGCCTATTACGGGCTTGATCTGACAGTCTTCATGGTGCGCTGCTCCGCGATGCAGAAGCCGCAGCGGCGCGAACTGATGCGTACCTTCGGCGCGACGGTCATCCCCTCCCCTTCCGACAAAACAGAAGTCGGCAGACGTATCAACGAAAAGTTTCCGGACACAAACGGTTCGCTCGGCTGCGCGATATCCGAAGCCGTGGAAACAGCCATAAAAACCGAAAACTGCCGCTATGTGCTCGGCAGCGTGCTGAACCATGTTCTGATGCACCAGACGATTATCGGGCAGGAATCCAAAGCCGCGCTCGAAAAATATGACGTTTACCCGGATATCGTTATCGGCTGTGCGGGCGGCGGCTCCAACCTCGGCGGGCTTGCCACACCCTTCTTCGCGGACAAGATATCCGGCACGCACGATCCGGAGATCATCGCCGTGGAGCCGGCAAGCTGTCCTTCGCTCACCCGCGGGAAATACGTTTACGATTTCGGCGACACCGGCCATATGACCCCGCTTATGAAGATGTACACGCTCGGATCGGAATTCATGCCCTCCGCCAACCACGCGGGCGGTCTGCGCTACCACGGAATGAGCACGATACTTTCGCAGCTTTATGACGACGGATATATGTCCGCACGCAGCTATACCCAGACAAAGGTGTTCGAAGCCGCAAAGCTTTTCGCAAAGGTGGAAGGCATTCTTCCCGCACCCGAATCCTCCCACGCGATACGCGCGGCGATCGACGAAGCGGTAAAGTGCAAGGAATCCGGCGAAGGGAAAGTCATTCTTTTCGGCCTGACGGGCACCGGCTATTTCGACATGACCGCATATGAAAAGTTCAATAACGGCATCATGTCGGATTATATCCCCTCGGATCAGGAAATAGAAAAGTGCATCCCGCACCTTCTGTAATTCAACGATAAGCAAAAAAGCCGACCGTACCACGGGCCATGCCCGATGTACGGTCGGTTTTGTTTTATTTGAGTTTTGTGCGTTTGAGCAGGAGCGAGTTGGTAACGACCGAGACCGACGAAAGCGCCATGCAGGCACCGGCGATAACGGGCGAAAGCAGCCCGAACGCCGCAAGCGGGATACCGGCGGTATTATAGAAGAACGCCCAGAACAGGTTCTGCTTTATCTTGCGCATTGTCGCCCGCGAAAGCCGGACAGCGGACGGTATGGAAGCGATCCCCCCGCGGGAAAGCACTATATCGCCGGATTCGAGCGCTATATCCGATCCGCTGCCTATCGCAAAGCCTATATCGGCCTCCGTAAGCGCGGGCGCATCGTTTATGCCGTCGCCTGCCATTGCGACAACGCCGTATTCGTTACGCAGCCGTTTGATCTCGTCGACCTTGCCGCCGGGAAGCACTCCGGCAACAAAATGCTTTATGCCGACCTGCGAAGCGACAGCGCCCGCGGCGCTTTGGTTATCGCCGGTGACCATGACCGGCTCTATCCCGAGCGAATAAAGCTCGGATATCGCATCGGGCGAATGGGAACGTATCGGGTCCGAAACGGCTATCGCCGCTTTAAGCACTCCGTCCTCCGAAAGGCAGACGACCGTCTTGCCCTCGTTTTGAAGCTCCGTAACGGCGGCGGGAATGCTTTCCGTTATCCATTCCGGTTTGCCCACGGATATCTTTCTGCCCTCGATAATGCATTCGATGCCGTTGCCGGAGCTTGATTCAAAGCTTTCCGCGGCGGGAAGCTCACCGCCGTAATATGCGCATATCGCCGAGGCGATCGGGTGTTCGGAGCGCGATTCCGCCGCCGCTGCAAGTCGAAGCGCACCCTCCTCGTCGCCTTTGAATACCTTCACATCCGTAACGCGCGGGCGCCCTTCGGTGACGGTTCCGGTTTTGTCGAGAACGACAGCCCTGATCTCGCAGGAGCGTTCAAGCGCGGCGGCATTTTTGATGAGTATACCGTGCTGCGCGCCCAGCCCGATCCCGACCATGAGCGCCGTCGGCGTGGCGAGCCCGAGCGAGCAGGGGCAGGCAATGACCAGAACGGCGACGGCGTGCGAAAGCGCTCTTTCGGCACTCCCGGTAACAAGAAGGGTGATAACGAACGTCACAAGTGCGATCCCCGCAACGGAGGGAACAAAATAAGCGCTGACCTTATCCGCCACGGTCTGTATGGGCGCTTTGGAGGACTGTGCCTCCTCCACCATGCGGATTATCCCCGCAAGAACGGTGTCCGCGCCGACGGATACCGCACGGATATCTATGCTCCCGCGGCCGTTCACGGTGCCGCCGAAAACGCTGTCGCCGACATTCTTTTCCACCGGCATGCTTTCGCCGGTGAGCATGGATTCATCGATATGCGTTCCGCCGGAAATGACCGTTCCGTCCACGGGGACAGCCTCACCCGGGTGGACAACGACGGTATCGCCGACGGATATCGCGGAAACCGGGAGCTCGAGCTCGGCTCCGTCGCGGCGGACAGTCGCCGTGCGCGGCGCGAGCGAGTAAAGCTTTTCTATGGCTTCACCGGTTTTGGATTTTGCGCGTGCTTCAAGCGTTTTGCCCAAAAGCACGAGCGTGATTATCATTACCGAGCTTTCGAAATAAAGCGTTCCGCCGCCGGAAAAAAGCGAATAAACGCTGTACGCATACGCGGCTGTCGTACCGAGCGCCACAAGGACATCCATGCTCGGGCTTTTGTTCACGAGCGAATGCCACGCGCCGCGGTAAAATCGCGCACCGGCAAACACCTGTACGACCGTCGCACAGGCAAACTGTACATAGCCGTTGTGTATCACGGCGGGCATAGGCGCACCGACAAGCATAAAGCCCATCATCAGGAAGAAGGGTGCGGAAAATACTGCGGAGAACAAAAGCGTGAACAGAAGCGTTTTCAGTTCCCTTTTGCGCGCGGCAAGCGCATTCTCCACAACGGTGTACCCGGCTTTCTTTATTGCTTTTGCAAGTTCCTTTTCGTTTGTCCGGGAATCGTCATACCGCACCTCCGCCCTGCCGTTGGCATAGGAGACGGCGGCGTATTCGACCCCCGGCACACCTTTGAGCGCGTGTTCCACGGCGGCGCTGCAACGGACGCAGGACATCCCGCCGACCTTTATAACCGAATCCCTGAGCATAAAAGGCTATCTTACCTCCGCGCCGAAGCCGGCATCGTTTACGGCGGCGACCATAGCCTCCACGTTCGTTTTGGCGGGGACATAGGTGACGTGTGCGGTTGCGGATGCAAGATCGACATCAACGCTTTTTACCCCTTTGAGCGAAGAAAGAGCCTGTTCGACCTTTCCTCTGCAATGGTTGCAATGCATTCCGCTGACGGAAAGCACGGCTGTTTCGGTTTTATCAAACATTATTTGATCCTCCTTTTCGTTTCTGTCTGTATTTTATACGAGCCGTTTGCGGATTGCAATAAGTAAAAAAACAATTATTTTTGTTTTTTTACCCTTCTTTTATGTTTATTTTGTCTTACAAACGCCGCCGTTATTACCGAAATCAACAAAACAGCCGACAAAGGCACCGCGTATATACCGGCGCCGGCAAGCCTGTATACGACAAAGGAAAGCAGATACGCAAGCGCACATTGATACGCAAAAGCGAATACCGAAAGTCCGGCGCTGCCGAGCGCACGGCGGCAGGCGGCAACCGCGGCAATGCAGGGCGCACAATACAGATTGAAGCAAAGGAAGGAAAGCGAGCCGGCAAACCCGAGCTCGCCGAGACCGATCACCCCGGCGACACCGACTATCTCCTCCTTCGCCAGCAGCCCGAAAAGCGTCGCAATGACGGCGCCGGAACTGCCGAACCCGAGCGGAGCAAAAATCGGCGAAAGCAAAGAACCGAGCCTGCCGATAAAGCTTTGCGCGAGCGGAACGGAGGAATAAATACCGAATCTGCCGCCGAGCCACCCGCAGTGCGAGCCGAGCCACACCGCGATCGAAGCAATGAGAATAATACTCCCCGCGCGCAAAACGAATTCCGCCATACGCGCAGCCGCGGTGCGGAAAACGCCGTAAAAATGCGGCATTCGGTATTCCGGAAGCTCGCAGGCATATTCGCTTCTTCCGCCGCAAAACGGCGGCAGCCCTTTAAGCAGCAGACCGGTCGCCGCGACGGCAAGCATACCGGCAGCATAAGCCGCAGGCGCAAGGTACCACGGCGAACCGAAAAGCATACCGGATATCATCGCCGCAACGGGCAGCTTTGCCCCGCATGGGATAAACGTTGCGGCAATGGCGGCAATGCGCCTTTCGCCGCGGTTTTTTATCGTGCGTGTCGCCATTATGCCGGAAACTCCGCAGCCGCTGCCGACAAGCAGCGGCACGAACGAATTCCCGGAAAAGCCGAACGGAGCGAGCAGCCTGTCGGTAAGAAAAGCCGCACGCGAGGTATATCCGCATTCCTCCATCAGCGAAAGCAGCGTGAAAAGCACAAGCATCTGCGGCAGATAGCACACCACCGAAAACACCCCCGCCGCCGCTCCGTCCACGGCAAGCGAGACCACCGCCGCAGAAGCGCCCGCACCCGAAAGAAGCGTGCGCAAAACCTCCGGCAATCCTTTTATAAAAATGCCGCACACATATATGCCTTCGCCGAAAATACCGTTTCTTAAAACCGCATCCGCTCTTGCCCCCACGGCGCCAAACGAAATATAGCAGATTGCAAGCATGGCAAGCAGAAATATCGGGAACGCGGTATACCTGCCGGTGAGCAGACGGTCGATACGCATTCCCGCGCTGTGTTGCTTTATATTACGGAAGCATTCCGCGCATACTGCTTCCGCCGCGTCAAAGCGTTCGCCCGCTATTATCGCATCCGGGCTGTCGCCGAGCTTCCGCTCCGCCTCGGCAATATAGCGTTCCACTTCCGCGCGGCAGCCGCCCTGTATCAGCAGCGCAGCCTCTTTGTCCCGCTCAAACACCTTCACGGCGCAAAAACGGTTTTTGCACCCGCACCGCGATATCGCAGCAAGAGCGCGCTCCGTCGCGGCGGAAAACCGCATACATTTCCCCGCTCCGCGCCGTGCGCATTCCTTTGCCGCGCGCGCAAGCTCCGCCGTGCCCTCTCCGCGCCGTGCGGATACCGAAACGACGGTGCAGCCGAGCGCATCCGAAAGCTTTTCGGTATCGAAGGTTATTCCCTGCCGCCTCATCGCATCGGACATATTCACCGCGACCGTCACGGGAATGCCGAGCTCGATAAGCTGCAGTGTCAGATATATTCCTCGGACCGGCTTTGTGCCGTCGATAACGCTTATGATAACATCGGCCTTGCCGCCGAGAAGCGCTTCGCGCGCGCAAAGCTCCTCCGGCGAAAACGGGGAAAGCGAATATATCCCCGGCAGATCGCAGATATCCAGCTCCGAATACAAAGTGCAGGCGCGGGTTTCGGTATCCACCGTAACGCCGGGGCGGTTGCCGACGGCTCGTTTCCCGCCGGTAAGCACGTTGAAAAGCGTTGTTTTGCCGCAGTTCGGGTTGCCCGCAAGTAATGCCGTGACACTCATGCGTTTTTGCACCTCCTATTGAGTTTTTATATTCGCGGCAAAAGAAAAAAAGACCCCCGCGTGGATCGCAGCGGGGGACGGAATATTTAATCAGCCGTTTTTTTATATACGGGAAGCGAAAACTCCCGAAGGATAAACGCTGCGCTGATAATAAACGCAACGGTGTCGTTCACGGGTGCGGAATAGAGCACCCCCTCCAGCCCGAAAAGGCGTGAAAATATCAATATCAGCGGAACGATAAGCGCGACCTGCCTTATCGCGGAAAGGATCATACCCTTCACCGGCTTGCCGACCGCCGAAAAATAATTGCAGATCAAAAGCTGTACGCCGTTGAACAGCACCGTGGAAAGGAAAACACGCATCGTCTTTACGGCAAACCGTTCATAAAGCGCATCGCCGTGGCCGAACACGGCGACAACGTATTGCGGGAAAAACATGAATATCGCAAAAGCCAGCACCGAAACGGCAAATGCGATTTTCGAAGCGAGCGAGAACACCGCCTTTGAGCGATCCGCCCTGCCGGCGCCGTAGTTATAGCCGATTATCGGCTGCGAGCCCTGGCTGATCCCGACGAATACCGAAATGAATATCGAGTTTACCTTCATGACTATCCCGAACGCCGATATCGGTATATCCGCGCCGTATTCCGACATGGCGCCGTAGGTACGCAGCGTGTTGTTCAGCACGACCTGAACTATACATATCGCAACCTGATTTATGCTGCTGCTCATCCCGAGCGAGGCAATGGCACGGCAGCGGGAAAGCGAGGGCACAAAGCAGGCGGCGTTCGGCTTTACCGTCCTGAACCGGAACAGATATACAAGCGCGAACACAAAGGATATAACCTGCGAAATGACTGTCGCAAGAGCCGCACCGGCAACGCCCATACCGAGCCCGGAATCGTAAATGAATATCGGGTCGAGTACCGTGTTGACGACAGCGCCGGAAACCATGCACAGCATGGAATACCCGGGTGATCCGTCGGCACGGATGAAATTGCTTATGACGTTCGTGACAATAAGGAACGGCATACCGAGCGCCGTTATACGGACATATTCGAGCGCAAGAGGAAGGCTGTTATCCGTCGCCCCGAAGGCAACGAGCAGCGGTTCGCGGAACACATATACTATAATGCCGTACAGAATGCCGGACACCGCCGAAACCGTTACCGCCGTGCCGACGCTTTTTGCCGCCTCCGGGTGATTGCCCATGCCGAGATGCAGCGAAAAGCGCGTGGCACCGCCGATCCCGATAAGCAGCGAAATTGCAAGGCTTATCGTAACGAGCGGGAACGCGACGTTTGTAGCCGCATTGCCGAGATACCCGACACTGTTGCCGATATATATCTGATCCACGATATTGTAAAGCGAGCTTACGAGCATCGCAACGACACTCGGAACGGCAAAGCGCCTCAAAAGTGTGGATATTTTTTCGTATCCGAGCGGATTCTGCGCGGAGCTTACGTTCATGCCGGGAACCTCTTCTGATTTTTTGCTTACATCCGCATATGATACCACATAAAGCGGCTGCTTTCAACCGGTTTCGCTAAATTAACCCGTTGTTCACGGCGGAAGCGATCTTCACGGTGTTTTTGCCGTATCTTTCGCATATCTTATCCACCGCGGATTCGAGAGACAGGCGCTTTTCATAGCGCTCTTCCTCCGAGGTACGGAACATGGTCTGCTGCACTCCGCGCCCGTCGGAGGGCACAAGCCTTTCCGCGCGCAGGGTAAGCGAATATATCTCCTCGCCGGGGCGGCGAAATCCGTTAATTATCGCTTTTGCGGCGGCGGCAAGATCTTCCGAAACGCAGGTGGGCGCTGTAAGCTCCGTTCTGCGCTCGCGAACCGAAAGATCCACCCCGCGTATAGCAACCGCAAGTGTGCGGCAGCACATCGAATGCCCTCGCAGCCGCCTTGTGATACCCATAGAAAGATACTTTACCGCAAAGGAAATATCCTCCTCCGAAACAAGATTACGCCTGAATGTCATCCCCTGACCGACAGATTCCGGCCTGCGGCGGTAGGTGCATTCCCTTACGGGTGCAAAATCGTTGCCGCGGGCAAATTCACGCAGCATCAACCCGCTTTTCCCGAGATATTCGCCGATAAATGCTCCGTCCGCCGCCGCAAGATCGCCGATCGTGTATATTCCGACACGGCTCAGCCGCTGCGTAACGGAAGGCCCGGCAAAAAGCAGCGCGGAAACGGGAAGCCGCCACACGGCGGAAGCAAAGCTTTTGTAAGGGATCACGGTCGTCGCATCCGGCTTTTTCATATCGCTGCCGAGCTTTGCAAACACCTTGTTGAAGGAAACGCCGACAGAAACCGTCAGCGAAAGCTCCTCCTTTACCCTGCGCCTTATTTCCGCGGCAATATCCTCGCCGCTTCCGAAAAGACGTGCGGAGCCTGTCACATCAAGCCAGCTTTCGTCCACGCCGAACGGCTCCACAAGGTCGGTATAATCGCGGAAGATCGCGTTCATTTTGGCGGACATCTCGTCATAAAGCCCGTATGTCGGGCGTACGGTAAGAAGCTGCGGGCATTTCTTCTTTGCCTGCCATACCGGCTCCGCAGTAGCGACACCGTACCTTTTCGCAAGCTCGTTTTTTGCCAGAACTATCCCGTGGCGATCCTCCGTGCTGCCGCAGACAGCCATCGGAACACGGGCATATTCCGGGTGGAGCGCCGTCTCGCAGGAGGCAAAGAAGGCGTTGCCGTCGCAGTGGAGCACTGTCCTGCCATAGCCGTCCGGCGGTGCAGCCTCCGCAAAATTGCTTATATACATCAGCGCTTTTCCGCTGTCCGTGCCCATATACAAAGCAAACATCCCCCGATTTGCGAATCCGTATTGCGATTCTACCACACGAACATTTGTTTGTCAAGAACAAATGTTCGTGTTTATGGGTGCCGGCATATAAAAGACAAAGGCGGGCGAAAAGCGCCCGCCGATTTCGGCATATGCAATATATATTCCGCGAATATCCGCCGCTTTACAGCAGCCCGATAAGCGTTGAGGCAGCCGCGATATCCGTGCCTTCATCCGCATCCTTCCGCGGCTTTGACATATTTATTTCCTCCCAATGGGCTTTGGTCAATACATTTGTATGCTCGACCCGCACCTCGTGCATCAAAGGAACGGGGACATCCGTGCGGGTGATGTGATATACGAACCCGAGCTTTTCCTGAACTCTTTTCGATTTCAGGTTTCCGTCGCAATAGCTGCACCAGATAACCTCCGTTCCGAGCTCTTCGAACCCGCGGCGTATAAGCGCGCCCGCCGCCTCCGTCATATAACCCCTGCCCCAAAACGGCCTGCCCAGCCAGTAGCCAAGCTCGCATTCGGTCATAGCGGTCCTGCCGTTAAGCTGCAGCTCAACTGCGCCGATAGCCCTTTCTTTTCCCTTTTCGCATATGGCGTAGCATTCCGGGCCGTTCAGCACATTTGCAATAACGGCGCGGCTTTCCTCCACGGATTTGTGCGGTGGCCAGCCCGCAATGGGCCCGACTGCCGGATCGCTTGCATATTCAAACAGGCTTTCCGCATCCGATTCCTTCCATTTACGCAGCAAAAGCCTTTCTGTTTCCAACATAAAAGCCATCCTCCCTTGCATCCTGCGGCATGACGTTTGCAAAACATTTGTTATTCAACGCCATACCCTTATACCACTTTCTGCGCGCAATGTCAAGAGCCGGAGAAAAAAGCACCCGCTTTAACAGCGGGTGCGGAGAATACCGGGTTCAGACGGCGACGGGAAACCTGCCGATCTTTTCGCCGTGGACATAATTTTCCACGGTAAAGCTTTCGGGCGTGAATTTGTAGAAATCGGTTATGCTCGGGTCGAGCGTCACCTTCGGCGCGGGGTGGGATTCCCGCGTGATAAGCTCCCGGACAATGGGTATGTGCCTGTCATATATATGCGCATCGGCGATAACATGGACAAATTCACCGGGAAGCAGCCCCGAAACCTGTGCGAACATCATCACAAGCGCGGCATACTGCGCAACATTCCAGGCATTTGCCGCAAGCATATCCTGCGAGCGCTGGTTGAGTATGGCGCACAGCCGCCCATCCACCACATTGAAGGTCATGCTGTATGCGCAGGGGTAAAGCGCCATTTCGTGCAGATCGGCAAACGTATAGATGTTTGTCATTATACGGCGGCTGCACGGGTTGTTTTTCAGGTCGTAAAGAACGCGGTCGACCATATCGAATTCACCCTCGCGGTATTTGTGCTTCACGCCTAGCTGATATCCGTATGCCTTGCCGATCGAACCGTTTTCATCCGCCCACGCATCCCATATATGGCTGTCCAGATCGCGGATGTTGTTGGATTTTTTCTGCCATATCCAGAGTATCTCGTCCACCGCCTTCGCAAGCGATATCGGGCGCAGAGTAAGCAGAGGAAATTCCTTCGAAAGATCGTATCTGTTCACCACGCAGAATTTCTTTTTTGTATATGCGGGTTCTCCGTCCTCCCAATGCGGGCGTACACGCTCATCGCGCACCCATGTACCGTTATCGAGAATATCGCGGCAGGTTTCGATAAAAGCCTTGTCGGCAGAGCTCATTGTTTTGCACCTTCTTCCCATGTTCTTTTGTTATTTTATCATCCGTATGCCGCTTTGTCAACAAAGCCGCGCCTTGCCGCGTTTTATCACACATACTGCACAAGTGCTTATCGCGGTCGATTCCAAGTAAATTTTTGCGTTTTATGTCGATTGCAAGCAGCGAGCGCAAGTATATGCAGCTTATTTTCGCTTTGGTTTTAGCGCTTGCGAAGCGAGAGTGCTCATTGTTTACAATTTGAACAATGAATCCGCTTTTTTTGTTAACACACGAGGGCTATACTGCAAATGTCGGTAGGAGGAAGGAGCCGGGCGGGCACAAAGCCCCGGCGAGCCGGTATCCGCTCCGCGCCGCTTAGCAAAAAGTATTTTATCATATCGGAGGTATTTATCATGTTTGAACTTACTCCTTTTGTACGCAAAAATCACCCCGCACAGGCTTACAACCCTTTCAGAGATCTTGATGAATTCGAACGCAGCTTTTTCGGCAGAAACGATGTCGCGGAATTCAAGACGGATATAACCGAAAACGAAAAAGAATATGTGCTCGAAGCCGAACTTCCCGGCTTCAAAAAGGAAGACATTAAGGTCGATATCGACAATAATTATCTTACCGTTTCCGCCGAGCGCAAGAACAGCAACGACGAAAAGGATAAGAAGGGTAACGTTATCCGCCGCGAACGCAGCTACGGCAGCTTTTCGAGAAGCTTCGATATCACCGGCGTAAAGACCGACGATATCACCGCCGAATACAGCGACGGTATCCTGAAGCTCACCTTGCCGAAGAAGGAAGAAATAATTCCCAAAACGAGGCGGCTCGAGATCAGATAACCGGGCAAATCAAAGCACGGCTGCGGGGGGCGATTCCCCCGCAGCTCTTTTTTTTGCACTTGCAATAATGTCTGTTTCATGGTATATTTGCATATACTCATTTCGAAAACCGGTTCGAAAAAAAGGAGCACGGCAATGTCCAATCTCACAAAAAAGGCTATAAAAACCTCTTTCCTGAAGCTGCTCAACGAATACCCGCTAAGCAAGATAAGCGTGAGAAGCATTGTCGAGGACTGCGGGATCAACCGCAATTCATTTTATTATCATTACAGCGATATCCCGGCGCTCATAGACGAGATAATCCGCGAAGAAGTCGATGCGCTCATAAGCAAATATCCGTCGGTAAATACGCTTGACGAATGTATACATATCGCTTTTGCATTTTCGCTGGAAAACAAAAAAGCCGTCATGCACATCTACAATTCCGTAAACCGCGATATTTACGAAAGCTCGCTTATGAAGATCTGCGAATATGCCGTGACATCATACCTCGACACCGCATTCGGCAGAAACAACGTGAGCGAGCATTCTCGAACGCTTGCGATACGCTTTATAAAATGCGGACTTTTCGGGCTTGTATACGAATGGGTATCCACCGGAATGAACGACGATGCCATAACCGATATCGAATATGCGGCGAATATCCTGCACGGGCTGTCCGCCGATATCATAGAACGCATACGCGAAAACGAATAACGGCGCCCTTTGGAAAAAACGGGAGCGTGAAGAGAAATATCCTCTCTTCATGCTCCTCTCTTTTTTAGGCAATCGGCACCTATTTGCCCGAAATTGCGGCAGACGGGATATGTTTGCCCGTTCCGCGCAAAGCAAAGCCGTGATATACTGCCGGTGTAAAAAAGAAATGCAGTGGGCGGCAAAGCCCACACGAAGGGAGAAATTATTATGAGTTTTCGTTCGGTCACTCCGATGCGAACGGCAAAAATAGCCTATATCGCAATATCGGCACTGACCTGCGCTCTCGGGCTTGCTCTGATCATATGGAACGACGTTTCGGTTTCCGTGCTCGGCGTGATCATCGGGGTGCTGATGATAGTTTCGGGGCTTGTGAGAATGGCGGGCTATTTCTCGCGCGATCTTTACCGGCTCGCGTTCCAATACGATCTGCCGTTCGGGCTTCTGCTCACGGCGCTCGGCGTGCTTGTGCTGTTCAATCCGGAAGGGCTTATGACCTTTATCTGCATCATATCCGGCGTATGTATACTTGCCGACGGGCTTTTCAAAATGCAGATGTCGTTCGATGCAAAGCGTTTCGGGCTGAACAGATGGTGGCTGATCCTGCTGTGCGCGATCCTTGCGGGGGTATGCGGGCTGCTTCTGATTCTGCGCCCCGTGGAGGGAGCACAGGCGATAATGATCCTGTTCGGGATAACGCTTCTGTTCGAGGGGATCATGAATATACTCACGGCAATAACCGCCGTGAAGATAATCAAAACGCAAAAGCCGGATATAATCGATGTCGAATACACCGACGAAAGCGGGAGGTGATCGGCGGTGCGGTTTTCAAAGGCTGTTGTAAAGTTCCGCGTGCCGATACTCATTATCACGCTGCTGCTTATGATACCTGCGGTGTTCGGCATGGCGGGAACAAGAATCAACTACGATATGTTGGATTATCTGCCGGATGATTTCGACACGACGATCGGCCAGGCAGAGCTCACAAAGGATTTCGGCAAGGGCGCTTTTTCGCTTATCGTCGTGGAGGACATGAGCGACAAGGATGTCAAAAAGCTCTGCGAAAGGATAGAAGGCGTCGAACACGTCGATTCCGTGCTGTGGTATTCCACGCTTGCGGATATTACCGTTCCGAAGGAGCTTTTGCCCGACAGGATATACAATGAATTCAACACCGATCATTCCACGATGCTTGCCGTATTCTTCGACAGCGCCACAAGTGCGGATGTGACAATGGATGCGATCCGCGAGATACGCTCCATGGCCGGGAAGCAGTGTTTCGTTTCCGGGATGTCGGCGCTTGTCACCGATCTGAAGGATCTTTGCGAGAAGGAAGAACCGATATATGTCGGCCTGGCTGTCGCATTTGCGACACTGGCGATGCTCATACTGCTTGACAGCTGGCTTGCCCCGTTTGTGTTCCTTGCCTCCATCGGCATGATGATACTTCTGAACCTCGGGACAAACTATTTCTTCGGTGAAATATCCTATATAACAAAAGCTCTTGCCGCGGTACTGCAATTGGCTGTCACGATGGACTATTCCATATTTCTGTGGCATTCCTATAACGAAAAGCGCGCGCTTTGCGGCGACCCGAAGGAGGCTATGGCGCAGGCGATAAGAGAAACGCTTGCCTCCGTGGTCGGCAGCTCCGTAACCACCGTTGCGGGCTTCGCGGCGCTCTGCTTCATGACCTTCACGCTCGGGCTCGATCTCGGCATAGTTATGGCAAAAGGCGTTGTTTTGGGTGTTATCGGATGCGTAACGGTGCTTCCCTCGCTGATACTTCTGCTCGATAAACCGCTCGAAAAGACAAAGCACAAATCCTTGATCCCGGACATGGGCAGGCTTTCGAAACGGCTCGTGAAGATATTCCCGGTATTTATCGCCGTGTTTCTGCTGCTTATCCCGCCGGCATATTACGGTTACAGAAAGACGAACGCGGAGGTTTATTACGACATGGGTCAATGCCTCCCGGAGGATATAGAATACGTTATCGCAAATTCAAAGCTTTCGGAGGATTTCAATATAGCAAGCACGCACATGGTGCTTCTCGATTCCGGGCTTGAGGATTACCGTGTCCGCAGCATGATAAACGAAATGGAAGAAGTGGACGGGGTCAAATACGTTCTCGGGCTTGAATCGGTTATCGGCTCGCGCGTTCCGGAGGATATTATCCCCGAAAAGCTGAGATCCGTGCTCGAAAGCGACAAATACGAGCTGCTGCTTATAAATTCGGAATACAAGGTCGCAAGCGATGCCGTAAACGCGCAGGTCGAAAGCCTGAACGCCATTCTGAAAAGATACGACGGCAGCGGGATGCTTATCGGCGAGGCGCCCTGCATGAAGGATATGATCGAAACGACCGACCGCGACTTCAAGGTGGTAAACGCCGTTTCCATACTTGCGATATTCATTATTATCGCGCTTGTGGAAAGGAGCATCACACTTCCCTTACTGCTTATCGCCGTCATCGAGCTTGCGATATTCATCAATCTCGGTTTGCCGCATTATTTATGGCAATCGCTTCCGTTTATCGCTCCGATCTGCATCAGCACTATACAGCTCGGCGCAACCGTCGACTACGCGATACTTATGACAACGCGCTACAAATCCGAAAGGATCGCGGGGAACGCCAAGCGTGAAAGCGTTTCGACGGCGCTTTCCGCCTCCATACCCTCTATACTTGTTTCCGGATTCGGGCTTTTCGCCGCAACATACGGCGTGGCGGTATATTCGGATATAGACATAATCAGCTCCATGTGCACGCTTATGGCGCGCGGAGCTATCATCAGCATGATGTGCGTTGTATTTATCCTGCCCGCGCTGCTCATGCTTTGCGACAGGCTCATCTGCCGCACCACGGCAGGTATGCGCCATATCGAAAAAGGCGCCAAGGAGGAACAGAGATGAACAAAAGGGTTTTGAAAACCGTCGCGCTGGCGCTGTGTGCGCTGCTTGCGATAAGCGGCACCGTCGCAGCCTTTGCCGCAAGCGACGGAGGAACGGATAAAACCGTATCGGAAGCGGATGCCGAAAGCTCCGGCACTGCAAATGAAACGAAGGAAGCCGTAAAGAACGAGACGGTTTATGTCTTTACCGATGCAGAGGGCAATGTCAAAAGCATAACCGTAAGCGATTGGCTGAAAAACATATCCGGGCGCGATACGCTCCGCGACAGGAGCGATCTTGGCGATATCGTAAATGTTAACGGAGATGAAGAGCATTCCGCAAACGGAGATACGCTTGTATGGAATGCCGGCGGCAATGATATTTATTACCGCGGCAGCAGCGAAAGCGTGCTTCCCGTTACGGTATCGATCTCATACAGGCTGGACGGAAAGAAAATAAGCGCATCCGAGCTTGCCGGGAAGAGCGGCAGAGTCACGATACGCTTTGATTACAAAAACAACCTTTATCAGACAAAGCAGATAAACGGCAAAGAGGAAAAGATTTATGTTCCCTTTGTGATGCTCACCGGCGTTCTGCTCGATAACGATGTATTCACCGATGTCGAGGTAACAAACGGAAAGCTTATAAACGACGGCAGCCGCACCGCGGTGGTCGGGATCGCGCTGCCGGGCATGAATGATAATCTGGGATCAGACAGCAACGTGCCCGATATTCCGGAAGGCTTTGAAATCAGCGCCGAGGCAAAGAACTTCAGCCTGATGAACACCTTTACGGTCGCCGCCAATTCGGTGTTCAACAATATCGATACCGACGGGCTCGCAGCGGATGCGGACAGCATAAAAGAAGTGCTTTCCGGGCTCACCGACGCGGTGAAGCAGCTTGACGACGGCGCGGGAACGCTTTATGACGGGCTTTGCGAGCTTTACGAAAAATCCGGTACGCTTGTCGGCGGCATAGATTCGCTGGCGCATGGCGCCGCGGAGCTTGATTCCCACAGCGACGAGCTGAGAGAGGGCGCAAAAAAGGTTTTCGAAACCCTGCTTGCGGCGGCGAACAACAGCATAAAGGAAGCCGGAATAGATGCTCCCGAGCTTACGACGGATAATTACGGCAAGGTCATAGACGGGATAACCGCCGGGCTTACAAAGGAAAACCTGACGGCGCAGGCAAACGCCGCCGCGCTGGAAAAGGTGACGGAAAAGGTCAACGCCAGCCGTGCCGCGGTGGAGGAACAGGTCACAAAAGCGGTTTATGCCCAGGCGAAGGAGAATATCACGAAGCAATACCGCGTATCGGTGCTCAAAGCCGTGCTTCAAAGCAAGGGTATAAGCGAAGCCGATTATAAAAAGCTCCCTTCGGAGCAGAGAAATGCCATAGATACGGCTGTATCCGATACTCTTGCAGGAGAACAGTATACAAAGCTTATCGAAGCCGAAACCGAAAAATATATGCAATCGGAGCAGGGCAAAAATACCGTAAAATCGACCACCGATGCAAAGATAGACTCGCTGATAAAGGAAGCCCTGAATTCCGCGGAAGTCCGCGCGGAAATAAACGCCGGAGTGGAAAAGGGGCTGGCGGGGAGAGAAAGCCTTGTCACACTTAAAATGCAGCTTGATGAATACAACAAATTCTACACCGGTCTGAACGATTACGCAAACGGCGTAGGCAGTATTTACGGCGGCGTACTTACCGTCAAAAACGGTCTGCCCGCGCTTACGAACGGCATTGCCGCGCTGCGCGACGGTGCAGGCAGGCTTTCGGACGGTATAACCGAATTCACCAAAGCCGTCACAGACAAGCTCGGCTCTGCGGGGGATGTCGATCTCGCCGCGCTTGCCGAAAGGCTCAAAGCCACGCTCAAAGCATCCGAAAGCTACAACAGCTTTTCGGGGCTGGGAGACGGCATGACAGGAAGTGTGAAATTCATTTTCCGCACGGATTCGATCGGGCAGTAACAGCTTACCGAACAAAGAAGGCGGGAGCGCAAATGCGTTCCCGCCTTTAATTTTTTTGAAACGTATTATTCGTGGATAACGAAGGAGAACGGAAGCTTCCACGAGGAGTTCTGATAGTAGAACGTCACGCTCGGCATGGTGTATTCGCCCTTGTAATACATACAGGAGCTGCTGCCGCCGTCGAGATTGGCGGCGTTCACCGCACCGTATTCCTTCATGATGCCGATAAGATCGCTTGCGGATGCACCCAAATGCCCGGAGCTGCCGCGCCCGTCGGTAACGAGCATCAAAACCGCGCCGTCCGCGCGCTGCCCGATGGCGGTACGTGGGTTCAGACCGCTTCCCTGCCCGGTAAGCTGGCGTTCCTCGCCGTTGATGATAAGCTGAACAAAGTGATTGTTCTTATCGCTGCTTTCCTCCTGGAAGGTAACGGCATCGCGTATCTTTTTCTCACGAACAAGCTTTTCAACATCCGAAGAGCTCATGCCTTCGAGATCGATTATCTGCAAAATATCATCCTCGGTAAAGCCGATAAGCACCAGCCCGGGCCATTCCTGGGGGGCGTTATGCTGTATTTCACCGTTGCTGACAACAACGCCGTACGGCGCGCCGCCGGAGTTGTTCGTGGAATTATAAAGCCCGCCGTTTATACCGCCTATCGCTCGGCTGGATTCGACAAGCTCTTTAAGCTCCACGCCTTCGGTGCGCCAGGGGTATATCGTCGCAAGGCTGACCTTGGAGGGATCCTTGACAATAAGCAGTGTCGCAAAGAAGGATCTGCCGGAAATTTCGATCTTTTCGATCGGGTCGGTGTTCTTATCGTCGCCGCTCGTATCGCCGCCGCGGTCGATATGGATAAGATCGGTATTGACATCATCGTGCAGATCGCTCATTTTGTTTTCGTTCACGAGCGCCTGTATTTCTTCCGGGCTGAGGCAAATGGAAGCAAGGAACTTGAGCTGCCCCGATTCGAGCACCGTTGTTACAAACATCCGCTTTGCGGCGGGTGAAGTGTCGCCGCAGATCATGCTGAGAACGGTGTACAGCGTGCCGACAAGTATCAGCACCGTCACAAGCAGCACGGCAAGCACGCGGAGAGCATATTTGCCGACATTGCGTGCGGTAGAGTTTTTCTTGTTCATCGTTTTACTCCTTGTCGCTGTTGACCTTTCCGCGGATATCGGCAACATACCATTTCGCATCGGTATCGCTGTAATACCAATAAACCGTGGAATCGAACTCGTCCGTCACGTTTGCCCCTGTCCGCGTGAGGTACATATGCTTTGTAAAGGATACATCGCAGGAAAAGCACTTTTCGCCGTATACGCGGAAATCGGAGACCTTTTCCCCGGAGAATGTCGGGGTGCGGTGTGCGGCGGTGAAGGTATGGTCGACACCCGTCGCCCAATCCTTTGCCATCTTTTCAAGCTCGGAACCCTTCGGGAAGTATTTCAGTATGTCCGCAAGCTTGTAATCGTTTGTGTTGAACAGGCTCCAGTTTTTGGCAAACGCAAGGCTGTTCGGCGCATTTTTTACCGTACCGGGAAGCGTATCATGCGCGGTAACGCTTGTGATCTTCAACGGCTGCGAAGGATCGTATTCGACGGAATTTCCCTCGTGATCGGTTATGGCGACAACGGGCGTTTCGCCGGTGTCGAGATAATTCACGGCGTAGGTATCCAGCGTGGGAAGCCCGTCGAAATAAAGCGATACCGTGCCGAAATCGGCGATTTCCTCGGACGAAACGCGGCAGTAATCCGGAAGCGGGCTGCCGTTTGCTTCTGCCTTATATGTGGAGGGAATGACAAAAGCCAATGTCTTTACCGAAAGCTTTCCGCTGCCGTAAACATGGCTTTTTCCGAAAACGTCGGTTATGGTGACCTGCTGCTTATAAAGAGAATCGATGTCGTAATGAAGATCGCCGTCGCTCCCGGTGACCCCCGCTACTTCCCTGCCGTCCGCAGTAACGGTAAAGCCCATCGGAAGCGCAAAGGAAACCTTGGTGGAAGCAGGCTCAATGCTCACGATCGACCAATCCGCAACCGGGAAAACGATCATCCGCGTTCGTGCATTGCTGCTTTGCACCTTTACAACCGCAACCCGGTTTTCGCCGGAATAGACATCGTATGCGGAAACGGAAGGATCTGTCGCCGCGACCTTCTGCCTGAATGTGAGATCACCGCGGAGAAGCGCGGTATATTCCTCGCTCCCGGAGCCGAAAAGCGAAGCCGCACGGCTGTCGTAGCGTTCGAACAGGCTTTGGAGGCTGCCGTTTTCGGCGGCATCGTGAAGCTCCTGTACAGCGGTTTTTACGGTGTATTCGGGCTGTGAGCGTTCAAATTCCACAAGGAGGCTTTTGACATAGCCGAGCAGAATGATACCCACTGCAAGCAGCACCGATGCATATATCGCAAGTCCGATATAGAATTTGTTCGATTTCTTGCGGCGGGCACGGCGGCGCCTTGCGGAAAACTCGCCGTTTTCATCGCCGATCGGGCGTCCTGTGCTGTTTTTTGCGGATTCAGGCATTTGTTTTCTCCTTTTTCTTCCAAAGGGTGAAGTAATCTATCTTCGCGCCCCATTTGCGGTAGAGCGCATCTCCGACGGCGACACCGATAAAGCCGCATACCGTTCCGACAACGGCGCCGGCGAGAACATCCGTCGGGTAATGGAAAAACAGATACATCCGCGACAGGCACACAAGTATCGCTATAACCAGCGCGGGTATCGAATATTTTTTGTTCCCGCGGAGCAGAAATACGACAGCCGCTTCGACAACGGCGGTGGCGTGCCCGGACGGGAAGGAATAATCGTGAAGCTGCGGGAGCAGCATTTGAAAATCTATCGGGTAAAAATCATACGGACGTGTCCTTGCGACAAGCGGTTTCAGACCGATATTGCAGATCAGAAGCCCGCACAGCAAAGCGATGCCGAGCATTATCCCTACCTTGCGCGTTTTGGGAAATACCATCATCAAAACGGCGACGGTTATATAGAATATCCCCGCCTGCCCGAACATTGTCACAAGCGGCATGAAGATATCGAGAAAAGCGCAGCTCAGATTTTCGTGGATCCACAAAAGGACCTTTATTTCGCTGCCGTTCAAAGCATTCATTCGGATGCTCCTTTCTGTCCGTCTTTACCGGCGAACACCCATTCTTTTTGTATCCTGTAGCTGACAAAGGCTATCAGGACCTTTACAATGACCGTCATAACGGTGTAAGCGGCGCTGCCGTCGATCCCGAGCAGCGCTCGCGCGCCGAGATCGATACCGTATGTGACGGCTGCCTGTGCGGCAGCGAGCGCATAATAGCGCAGCACCGCACTGCTGCCGCCCCTGCCGAAAACGTACTTGCGGTTGATAAAGTAGTTCAGAAGCGAGGATACCACCCTTGCCGGTCCGAAGGACAAAAGCTCTGTCGCCCACCCGGAAAAGCTATCCTTAACGGCGGCAAAAACGGAGGTCTGTATGACCTGCTCCACGACAAAACAGCCGACGGAGCTGGCGACGTATTTGAAGAACCGTTTGAGTATCAGTGAATATATGCGTATCGAATCGCGCACCGGGCGGAAATGCGAGGAACGGTTATCCTCGATATATACCGTATTGATAGTATGCTCGGACATCGGGATTTTTTCATCCTTGATGGCGATAAGCATATTTGTTTCATATTCGTAACGGTCCCCGGCGACGGAAAGCATGACCCCCATGTACCGGCGCGGTATGGCGCGAAGCCCGGTTTGCGTGTCGGTGCATTTCAGCCCGATAAAGGCGCGCATCGCAAAGCAGGTCGCCCTGTTGCCGAACCTGCTGCGCGGCGGAACATCCGGAAGCCCGAAATCGCGCACGCCGAGAACCACTCCGCCGGTATCGCACATTTTTTCACCCACGGCGATTATATCCGCAGGGATATGCTGCCCGTCGGCATCGGCGGTAACGGCGCCGTCGGTTTCCGGGCGGTTTTTCGCAAAATAGGAAAAAGCGGTGCGCAGAGCTGCGCCCTTGCCGCGGTTGACCTCATGTTCCAGCAGCGTGACCTGCGGGTACGCTGCAACTTCGGCAAAGATATCGCCGCAGGCTGCGGCACTGCCGTCGTTTACGATTATGATATCGTCTATACCGGCGTCGACAAGCCCTTTTACAACGCCCGGAAGCTTTTCATCCGGCTGATACGCCGGTATGATGACCGAGAATTTATCAGTATGTTCCATGTACCGTTTTGCCCTTTCTTTCGCGGCGAAGAGCCGAAAGGTTCAGTTTATCGTATTCTACCACAAGATTCGGCACATATCAACATAAACTCTGAAAATTTGAAAATTTTCGGAAGCCATGTCACAAGACGGAAGCGTCGGGCAGAAAATGGAATAAATTACCTATAATAATTTCCGCCGCACGGCGCAAACTACGGGTGAGGAAAAAAGTCCTCGTAAATCTTAAAAGGAGAAATAACACGATGGCAAAGAAGACTATGGTTCCCGAAGCCAAGACTGCTCTTGAAAGATTCAAGATGGAAGCAGCCGGCGAAGTCGGTGTAAACCTCAAGGACGGCTACAACGGCGACCTTACCTCTAAGCAGGCCGGTTCCGTCGGCGGTCAGATGGTCAAGAAAATGATCGAGCACGCCGAAAAGAACATGAAATAACTCCCGATCACAGCGATCGGAAAGATAAAAGTCCGGGGTTTCCGCCGGACTTTTTTCTTATTTGTTTGTAAAAGGCGGCTTACTGTGCCGTGGTGCTGCGTTCGAATATGACCTCGAGCGATCCCATATTGTTCTCGCCCGCGACAGTGAGCTTTTTTCCGTTCGGTTCGCCGCGCGAGGGGATCTTTACCGAGCCCATATTGTTTTCGAGCTTCGTTTCGACAAACCATCCCGCAGGGACGTTTATCTTCATGGCGCCCATATTGTTTTCCACATAAAGCACGCCGTCGCCGGCATAGGCTTCGGGGTTTTCGAAATATACCGAGGTGCTGCCCATATTGTTTTCCACGGTTTCGTTTTTGAAAACGGCGCAGTCTATATACTTGACGGTGGAGCCGAAGCTCTTTCCGCCGACCCCATCGGACTTAACGCCGAAACGCAGCTTTTTGGGAAACAGGCAGCCCGCGGCAATGGTAAAGAGAAGCGCGCAGAGCAGTACGAGCCAGTTGTTCATGATATCGTCGACCGCAAGCCCGCACCAGCCGATGATGCTGTCTTCAAGAAGCATGAATATAAACGCGATCGGGAAGAATATCTCGGCGATCGCACCCCTTGTGAGCGATTTGACGACCAGCCCGAGCAGCAGCCCGCACAGGGCGATACGGAAGAAAGGTATTTCCGCATTGATGCCCATTGTATCCATAACCGCACCCGCGATAAGCAGAAGCGCCGCGGCAAGGAACGCCACACCCCATACTATGCTGCGCCGCCTTGAACGCATTTCGAATTTGAATTCTTTTTTGAATCCTTTGCCGTTGTCTTCGTTTTTGATTTCAAACTCACGGCCGTCACACTTTACCTTCATTGATATTTCCTCCTTTTGATTATGTATGTCATTTGGCAAATCTGGTCTCGTGTATTTTGTCTTTAAGTACCTTATAATAGAGCCTCGAAACATAGGCGATCTTTTTCGTCCCTTTGAAGCAGACCATGCTCGAACCTGTCAGGTTCTTTGTTATGGACGAAACCAGCGCGGAGTTGAGGATACAGGATTTGGAAACGCGGACAAATGTTGCGGGGAGAAGCGTTTCGAGCTCGCACAGCTTATATTGCGAATAAAGCATTGCCGTAGCGGTATGTGCGACGGTCTTGCCGTCTTCGGTCTCGAAAAAGAGTATCTCGCTCTGCGGGACAAAGAATTCCCGGTCGCCGAGCGTTAGCTCCATTTCGCTGCCGCCGGACAGCGCCGATTCTATATAACGGTATATCGCCGATGTCTTTTCGTCGAGCCTTTTGCAGCGGAGAATTATTTCTTCTTCCCCGCTCGGATCGATCTCCGTTCGTAATCTCATTTCCCCTCACCTCGCATTTGTATTATATTACACGCGCCGTTATTTGTAAAGCGCTTTGAGCCAACAGGTCGAAAACCGCGCCCGACAGGGAGGTTTTTGCGTCTTTCGGGTGCACACGGCACATAAAACCGGGTGAAATTGCCTGCCGGAACGCAAAATGCAAGAAATAATATTTTTCTTGCAAAAAGGACTTGATTTCGGGCGAAAGCAGTGCTATAATACCCGCGATAAAACGAATATGTCATTTGAAGCGTGCAGGAAAGGGCTTTGCCGCCGAAGGAGTAACACTCTCAGGAATAACGGACTGTACGCAGATGACGCTCCGGAGAAGTCCATTACGGATACCGAAGGTGCAAGGCGCCCGCGCGCGGGGCTGCTTAATCTCTCAGGTAAAAGGACGGAGTACAAATTTTTATGCGAAGGCATATTTTTTGTGTTTCCCGGGCGTTTTTTCGCCGGGGTTTTTGTTTTTTTATACTTTTTCATACCCAAGGGGGAGGAACAAAAAAATGTGGCAATCACTGATCGACAAAATCGCCGAGTTCAACGCGGCGATAAACGGCGTGGTATGGGGGTGGCCGGTCATCATCCTTATTCTCGGAACCGGGCTCCTGCTTTCCCTGCGCACCGGATTTTTGCAGGTGCGCAGGTTCGGCGATTCATTAAAGACGACGATCATACCCGCAGTACGCTCGCTCGGAGCAAAAAAGCAGAAAAGCGATACCAAGCTGAAAACCGTTTCGCAGTTTGAAGCGTTTGCGACCGCCATATCCGGCACGGTCGGCACGGGAAACATAATCGGCGTTACCGCGGCGATACTCACCGGCGGCCCCGGCGCAGTCATGTGGATGTGGATATCGGCGTTCTTCGGCATGGTGACAAACTATTCCGAAAACGTGCTCGGGCTTTTTTACCGCAAAAAGGATGAGGACGGCAATCTTTCCGGCGGCGCTTTTTACTATATCGAAAACGGCTTGAAATGCCGTGGGATTTTGGGCGGACTTGTAAAGATCCTTGCATATGCAGCGGCGATATTCTGCCTCTTTGCGGCGGTCGGTATGTCCGGAGTACAGACAAACAAGATATCCGGCACCCTGGCGGAATCGCTCGGGCAGGCGTTTGATGTTGCGGCGGGAACTCAGGCGGAAACGCTTGTAAAGCTGCTTATCGGCATTATCGTTGCGATAATCGCCGCCGTGATAATCATCGGCGGTATAAAGCGCATCGGCAAAGTCGCTTCAAAGCTGATCCCGGTGATGAGCCTGTTTTTCATGGTTCTTGCGCTTATAGTCGTTTTCGGCAACGCAAGCGCCATCGCGCCTTCCTTTGCGCTTATCTTCAAGAACGCCTTCGGCATGAAGCAGGCGGCGGGCGGCGTGCTCGGCTATACCTTCTCTGTCGTTATCAAAAAAGGCATGGCGCGCGGAGTATTCTCCAACGAAGCGGGGCTCGGTTCATCCGTTATAGCACATTCCGCCTCCGAAACTCGCGAGCCTGTCAAGCAGGGGCTTTGGGGCGTGTTCGAGGTGTTCTTCGATACCTTTATCATCTGCACGCTCACTGCGCTCATGTTTATCACTTCCAATTACGATATGCTCACCGAAACGCCTGCCGCGCAGCTTGCGGCGCTGGACGATTCGACAATGGCGCTTTCCATGTTCACCGATAACTTCGGCACCTTCGGCACAGTGGCTTTCTGCATTATCCTGCCGCTGTTTGCCTTCACAACGATAATGGCGTGGGCATATTACGGCGAAAAGGCGTGCGAATTCTGCTTCAAGTGGTGCAAAAGCAGAAAAACGCGCAATGTATGCGTGCTTGTGTTCAAGATACTGTTTATACTTTTCATCATAGTTGCCGCCGTTATAAGCGGAACGCTTGTATGGGATATCGACGATACCTTCAACGGTCTCATGGCTTTCCCGAACCTAATCGCGCTGGTACTGCTTTCCGGAAAGGTGGCACAGATCACCAAAAACTACTACAAACGCAAAAAGGGCGCAAAGATCGAACCCATGCTTTCCGCCTACCCGGAGCTGAACGAACAATTTTCGCGCGATATACAAAGCGAAGAAGAAGCATACAAATGATATGCCGCCCGTGCGGCGCGGTTTATAAAGCAAAATCAAAGAGAAAAGGCAGAGCAATCACGCTCTGCCTTTGTTCTTTATAAAGCTTTGCCGCCCTGTATGCGCATTATTCCTTGCGGAGCGCACGTTCGAGCCAGATCGTTCCGATATCGAAGGCTTCATAAAAGCTCTTCTTTTCGCACTGCTTTACGACCTTTTCGTTAAAGGAGATGCTGTCATCGGTGTTCTGGATCTGGACAAGGACTTTTGTCGCCACTTCAAGGTTGTTTACCTTTGCAGTGTCGAGAATATTCATGAAAAGAATGTACTTTTCATCCGGAAAGCCGTAAAAAATGAACCTTCCCTGGCGCACAAGGGGTTTACCCTTGTACATAAGTGTTTTGATATCGCTCATCGGATGTCACCTTTCTTTCTTGCTGCCGGCGGCGATGAAATCCTCGACCAAAGTGCGGAGCAGCTCGTCGCGGTCGATCTTGGAGATGATAGCGCGGGAGTTGTTGTAGTTTGTGATGTAGGTCGGGTCCTCGGAAACGATATAGCCGACAATCTGGTTGATCGGGTTGTAGCCCTTTTCCACGAGCGATTCGTATACGCTTACCAGCTTTTCGCGGAGTGCTTCCTTATGCTGCTCCTTCACGGGGAACATAAGTGTCTTCTGCTTGTTGTCAACAGCCGGCTGTGCTTTGTTTTCGGACATTTTCAACCCTCCTCGAAACAGTTGAATATTTGTTCGGTTTTATTATACACCCGCAGTTGCGCTTTTGCAAGTCTTTTTTTACGAGCGCAGCACTATTCCCTGCTCGGTTTCGAATCTGCGGACCACCTTTGCGACGGCGGTATCCGTTTCCTCGTCCGTCATGGTTCTGTCCGGATGGCGGAACACGAGCCGAACGGCAACGCTCTTCTTGCCTTCCTGAACGCCCTTGCCGGAATATATATCGAAGGCATAAACGCTTTCGAGCGATTTGCCGGCATAGGAACGGATATCCGAAAGAAGCTTTCCGACTTCCTCATCCCTGTCGCACACGAGCGCAAGGTCGCGTTCCATTGCGGGGTAAACGGGCAGAGGTGTATAGCCGCGTTCGGTCTTCACGGCGTTCATCATTGCGGTGATATCCGCCTGCGCGATGCAAACGCCCCGCGGAATACCGTAATTCTCGCACACAAGCGGGTGAACCTCGCCGATACGCGCGATCTTCACATCGCCGCAGTATACATCGGCGCATCTGCCGGGATGGAAGGAGGGATCGTCGCTCACGGCGACATATCGCCTTTCGGTGGTATGCACGCGGGTGAAGAGCGCCTCGGCATCCGCTTTGATATCGTAAAACCCGCCGCAATCGGGAGTGAAGCCAAAGCAGAGGACACGGCTTTCATCCGAAAGCTCGCCGTTTTTGCGGTAGAGCGTCATTATTTCGAACATTCTGCAATCGGTCACCTTGCGGCTGACATTCCGCGCGATAACCTCGAGCATGGAGGGCAGCGGATGTGTGCGCATGACCGAAGTATCCTCGCCGAGCGGGTTGATAAGCTTTATCTGATCGCGGAGCTTGCTTTCGGCGGGAAGATTGATCTTATCCAGCGCACGCGGCGAAACGAAGGAATATGTGATGCATTCGCAGTACCCGAGCCCTGCCATGGCCTCCGTCACATTGCCGCGGAAGGTGAATTCCGCAGTCCTGCCGCCAAGCTCCGAAACACCGGAAAACATGGTGGATTCGATCTTATCAAAACCGTAAAGGCGGACGACCTCCTCGGAAATATCGGCGGTATTTATGATATCGCTGCGGTATGCTGGAACCGAAAGCCTGCCGTCGCCGGTGGGTACAAGGTTTACCGAGCGGAGCAGTCTGTCCATTTCGTCATCCGGGATAGCCGTGCCGAGAAGAGCGTTTATACGGCCGCGGTCATATTCAACGGTTCTGTCGGAAATATCGGCATTGTTCACGTCGATAATGCCGTCCGCAACCTCGCCGCAGCCGAACAGCTCCACGAGCTGCGCCGCGCGCTCCACTGCGGGAAGCGTATTAACGGCGGGAAGCCCCTTTTCGAATTTGGCGGAACTTTCGGTACGCAAGCCGACGGCTTTGGATGTCTTGCGGATGCTTTCACGCGCGAAATTGGCGCTTTCGAAAACAACGGTAGTCGTATTTTCGGTGATTTCGCTGTTTTCGCCGCCCATAACGCCGGCAAGCGCAACGGCGCGGCTGCCGTCCGCGATAACGAGCATTTCGGGCGAAAGCTTTCTTGTTACGCCGTCAAGCGTGACGATCTCCTCGCCCGCTTCGGCATTGCGGACATTTATCTCGCGGCTCTTGATATATTCGTAATCGAAGGCGTGCATCGGCTGCCCGTATTCCAGCATTACGAAATTGGTTATATCCACGATGTTGTTTATAGGGCGCACACCCGCTGCGCGCAGCTTGGCACGAAGCCAGAGCGGCGAAGGAGCTATCTTCACATTGCGCACGACACGCGCCGTATAGCGCGGGCAGAGCGCGGTATTGAGCACGTTAACCTTTATGTATTCACCGGCTGTCTTTCCGCCCGCTGCGGGATGGACCACCGGCTCGGGAAGGCGCAGCTCACAACCGAAGGTCGCAGCTGCTTCACGCGCTATGCCGATATAGGAAAGGCAGTCCGGACGGTTGAAGGTAAGCTCGAACTCGACAACGGTGTCGCGCAGGCGGCAAACATCACGGATATCGTCGCCGGGCTTGCAATCCTCGCGCAGGAGGAATATCCCGTCCTCTGCGGCATATGGGAAATCGTGCGTGGTGAGCCCCAGCTCGCCGATCGAGCAGAGCATCCCTTCGGAAAGGACACCGCGCAGCTTGCCGGTCTTTATCACCTTCCCGCCGGGAAGATGAGCGCCGTCCAGGCACACGGGTACGAGTTCACCAGGGCGAACGTTCTGTGCGCCGGTGACGATCTGCAGCTCCCTGCCGCCGCCGACATCGAGCCGGCAGATTATAAGGTGATCCGAATCCGGGTGCGGTTCGGTTGACATAATTTTGCCGACAACAACATTTGTGATATCCTCGCCGAGCTTTTCATAGCCTTCGACCTTTGTGCCGGTCATCGTCATGCTTTCGCAGAACTCACGGATATCGTCCGGTATGTTAACATAATCTTTGAGCCAATTAAGTGATATCTGCATGATACAAACTTCCTTTCACCGCTTAGAATTGCCTGAGAAAACGCGCATCGTTTTCATAAAGCAGGCGCAGATCGTCTATGCCGGACATTATCATGGCAACACGTTCGATACCCATGCCGAAGGCAAAGCCGGAATAAATATCCGGATCTATCCCGCCGGCGCGCAGCACCTCCGGGTGCACCATTCCGGCGCCGAGTATTTCGATCCAGCCCTCTCCCTTGCAAAGCTTGCAGCCCTTGCCGCCGCATACAAAGCAGGATACGTCCACCTCCGCGGAGGGTTCGGTAAACGGGAAGTTGTGGGGGCGGAAGCGTGTTCTGGTTTCGGAGCCGAACATCGTTTTCGCGAAAAGCGCAAGAATGCCTTTAAGATCGCCCATGGTTATGTTCTTGTCCACGACAAGCCCTTCCATCTGATGGAACACCGGCGAATGCGTTGCATCGGCAACATCACTGCGGTAAACCCTGCCGGGGGAAATGATCCTGATCGGCGGTTCCATGCCGCGCATCGCACGGATCTGCACGGGCGAGGTCTGGGTACGGAGAAGCGTGGAATCGCTTATGTAAAACGTATCCTGAAAATCGCGCGAGGGGTGGTCGGCGGGCGCATTGAGCGCATCGAAGTTATTGAATACCGTTTCGACCTCCGGGCCTTCGGCGACCGAAAAGCCCATATCCACGAAAATTTCGGTCATACGCTGCATCGTGGCGGTTATCGGATGTATATGCCCCGCACGCGGAGCCTCTTTGTCATATGTCACATCAAGCTTTTCCGCTTCCAGCGAACGGGCGAGCATACGCTTTTTAAGCTCCGCACCGCGCCTTTCGAGCGCAGCTTCGATATCGGCGCGCACCGTATTGGCAATGGCGCCGACGGCAGGGCGTTCCTCTGCGGAAAGCGAACCCATTCCGCGCAGTATCGCGGTAAGCTGCCCCTTCTTTCCGAGGTATTTGACTTTTATATCCTCGAGCGAATCGCTTGCGGATTCTATATCCGCCAAAGCAAGTTCTTTGATTTTTTCGAGCTGTTCCTTCATCATTTTCTTCTTTTGCCTTTCGATGTCATTCAAGATAATCCTTAAGTTTTTTCGATCTGCTCGGGTGGCGGAGCTTGCGCAGCGCCTTGGCTTCGATCTGGCGTATACGTTCGCGGGTGATGTCGAACACCTTGCCGACTTCCTCGAGAGTGCGGGGTCTGCCGTCTTCCAGCCCGAACCGCAGCTTCAATACGGCTTCCTCACGCGGGGTGAGCGTATGAAGCACCTCGAGCAGATGCTCGCGCAGCATCTGGTAGGATGCGGCATCAGCGGGCGCCGGGGTATTGTCGTCCGCGATAAAATCGCCGAGATGGGAATCCTCCTCCTCGCCGATCGGCATTTCGAGCGAAACCGGCTCCTGGGCTATTTTGAGTATTTCGCGGACCTTGTCCACCGGCATATCCATTTCCTTGGCGATCTCTTCTTCCGTCGGTTCCCTGCCCATTTCCTGCAAAAGCTGGCGCGAAACGCGCAGGACCTTGTTTATCGTTTCCACCATATGGACGGGGATACGTATTGTCCTTGCCTGATCCGCTATGGCGCGGGTTATCGCCTGGCGTATCCACCATGTCGCATAGGTGGAAAATTTGAAGCCCTTGCCGTAATCGAATTTATCGGCTGCCTTCATCAGACCGAGGTTGCCCTCCTGGATAAGATCGAGAAAGAACATACCCCTGTTTACATAGCGCTTGGCTATGCTTACGACAAGGCGCAGGTTGGCTTCCACTATCTGCTTTTTCGCCGATTCGTCGCCGTGGGACATGCGATTGGCAAGCTCCAGCTCCTTTTCGGCGGAAAGCAGCGGCACCTTGCCGATCTCTTTAAGATACATTCTGACCGGATCGTCAATGGAAACGCCCTCCGCGGAAAGCAGCGTATCGACATCCTCCGGCGATTCCTCGCCGTCCTCCGAATCGATATCATCGTCCGTGATATCGAGCTCCACCTCCGGTATATCGCTTGCGATATCGATCCCGCTCTTTTCGAGCGAATCGCACAGATCGATAAAATCCGATGCGGAAACATCGGTGCACTCGGATGCTTTAAGCACCTCCGCCGGCGTTATGCTGCCTTTTGTTTTTGCTTCGCCGAGCTGCTGCTCGGTAAAGACGCCAAACTCCTTATCCATCCTTTTCCTCCTGTCCGTTTCGGGATTTCTTTTTGATGATATTAAGGTATTCCCCCAAAGCGCTTGCGGGGGATTCTTCGATTTTTTTATCGTATTCGTTCTTTTCGCGCAGCGTGCGGAGCGCTTCGATATGCGCACGGAGCGATTCGGCAGAAATATCGCCGAGCTGCAGCCTTGCGGCGCGGCAGTGCTCCAAAGCGCCGAGCTCCCGCGCGGAAAGCGCGCCGTCCTTCGAAAGCACCCATTCCCTTCCTTCGGATATTTCCGGCAGGAAAAGCTCGAATATCTTTCGGTTCAGTGCCGTGGCGAAATCCTCCGGCTTCAATGCCTTTGCAGCCTCGGTGCCGAGATCCGGGCGTATCATCAGCATACCGAGTATGGCTTCCTCGTGCGATGCCTCGGATGAAAAGCGGAGCTTGTCCGTATTCGCGCCGCCGCCGAAGCCGCTCTGCTCGCGCAGGTCATCCCGGCCTCGCTCCTTATAAAGCTTCTTCTGCGTTTTTGCGGCGACACGCTCCACCTCGCTCCGCAGCGATTCGGCGGTCAACCCAAGCTTGCCCGCAGCCCGCGAGGAATATACCTCGCGTTCCGGGCGTGATGCAAGCGTGGCAATAAACGATGTCAGCTCGTTCACCGCGCGGAGCTTTTCCTCCGCAATGTCGGTATCATATCGCGAAATGATCTCGTCTATACGATAATCTATCTGCCCGGAGGAGCCTGTCAGCTTCGCGCGGAAGGCATCGGCTCCGAACCTTTTGATAAATTCATCCGGATCCTTTGTTTCGGTGCCGAGATTGATGATCTTCGTATCCACTCCGACCTGGTTCAGAAGCTCGATCGCCTTCATTGTCGCCTTTCTGCCGGCTTTGTCGATATCGTAGGCCAGATATACCGTGCGGCAATACCGTGCGATTGTCCTTGCGTGGTCGGGGGTTATGGCGGTTCCGAGCGTTGCGACGGCGTTATCGAAGCCCGCCTGGTGCATTGCTATCGCATCGGGAGCGCCCTCGCAGAGTATAAGCGTGCCGGTTTCGCTGTTCTTTGCGATATTCAGCCCGAAAAGCACCTTGCTTTTCTTGAACACCGGCGTATCGGATGTGTTGACGTATTTGCGTTCCTCGCTTTCGTTCAGCCGCCTGCCGCTGAATGCGACCACCTCGCCGTTTGTATCAAGCACCGGGAACATCAGCCGATCGCGGAATATATCGTACATACGGCTGCTTTCCTCATATCTTCTGCCCAGAAACGCCGTATGCAGCTCGAGCTCGGTAAAGCCCTGCTTCATAAGTTCGCGGCAGAGCGCCCCCCCGCCCGGCGCATAGCCCAGCCCGAAGCGCTTTACCGTCTGTGCGGTGAAGCGGCGGGTGTTTTCGAGATAATCCCTTGCTTTTGCCCCCTGCGGCGAAAGCAGCGCGGCATAAAACAGCTTTGCGGCGGCACGGTTAAGCTCGTACAACCGTTCACGCCGTACCGTAGGCTTGTATTCCGCGTTACGCGCCGCAGGGTCCTCTTCGATACGCATCCCGGCGCGCTTTGCCAGAAGCTCGACAGCGGGAACGTATTCAAGGTTTTCGGTCTGCATAACGAATGTCACGACATCGCCGCCCGCACCGCAGCCGAAGCAATAATAGCTTGATGTTGCGGGAAAAACGGTAAACGACGGGGTACGCTCGCTGTGGAACGGGCACAGTCCGACAAGATTTCCGCCCGCGCGTTTCAGGCTGACCACCCTGCCGACAACTTCTTCTATGTTATTCCTCTGCTTGACTTCTTCCAGAAATTCACGCGAAAATGCCATAAGCCGCCTCCTTTCGCGTTAATGCCGAATAATTATTTGTATTGCCACACCTTGGGAACAAACAGCTCCTCGAAGCAGCCGATAGCGTATCTGTCCGTCATGCCGGCGATATAATCCGCAGTGACCTTGCCGACACCGTCCATAAGCGCGTATTTTGTATATTCATCGGGTATCTGCTCGGGGTGTGCGCCGAAATATTCGAAAAGGAATTCGATCATCCCGGCGACCTTGCCGTCCTCGCTTTTGGCAATTTCATTATAATATACGCGTTCGAACATGAAATCGCGCAGCCTGTCCATTGCATCGGCATACGGCTCTGTAAGCCCGATTCCGTTTTCGGTGCCGTGTTCGATAGCGGCGCGGACAAGCGTGGATATCCGTTCGCTGTGCGTTCTGCCCAGCGTTTCGGATATATCCTCCGGGATATCCGCGGCGGATATGATCCCCGCGCGGACGGCATCGTCGATATCGTGATTGATATAGGCGATACGGTCGGCTGTCTTGACTATCCTGCCCTCGAACGTTTCCGCGGGGATCGGCCCGGTATGGCAGAGTATGCCGTTGCGCACCTCATATGTAAGGTTCAGTCCTTCTCCTCCGTTTTCGAGCAGATCGACTACACGCAGGCTCTGTTCGTTGTGCCGGAATCCGCCGGGAAGCAGGTCGTTGAGTGCACGTTCGCCGGAATGCCCAAAGGGTGTGTGCCCGAGATCGTGGCCGAGTGCCGCCGCTTCGGTAAGATCCTCGTTAAGGCGCAGGGCTCGGGCAATGGTGCGGGCTATCTGCGTTACTTCGAGCGTATGTGTGAGCCGGGTGCGGTAATGATCGCCCTCCGGCGCAAGAAACACCTGCATTTTGTGCATCAGCCGGCGGAAGCTCTTGCAGTGGATGATCCTGTCGCGATCGCGCTGAAATTCGGTGCGGATGGGACATTCCTCCGCGCCTTTGAGCCTGCCGCGTGTGTTTTCGGTAAGGAAAGCATCCTTGCAAAGGAAGCTTTTTTCGTAATCGTAGGTGACGCTCTTCATTTAATATCCCTTTTTGCAAAAGTGACAAAGCCGATAACGGCAATAACTATCGTAAATACGGGCAGAATCACCGCGCCGTGGAGAAGGTCGAGCCCTGCATCGGCACCAAGAAAACCGGCGTTAAGCAGCCCGATAATATCAAGATTCTCGTTGGAGGCGAAAAGCCCTTCGGTTGCAAAATTCCACAGATTACTGTACATCGACGGCAGATAACGGACAATACCCGCTATTTCCAGCCTGACGCAGATGGCGTAAATGATATAATTGACAACGTTTCCGAGCGCAAACCAGAGCATGGGGAGTACCGTGGAAACGGGCGTGCTCCTTGTAACGGCCGAAAGCACGAACGCGAGGATCGTGTATGCGACTGTACCGAGCGAAGCAAGTGCGCACCTGCCGATAAACCAAATCCCGAAGGAGCAGCTTTTTACCGTGGTGCCGTCATACCACAGATAGGGCTGAAGATAATCCGAAAAGCCCATCATAATACCCTTGATGAGCCAGTATGCAAGCACGCCGGCTATAAGCGCGGAATAGACCGCGGTGAGGCACGCCGCCAGCTTGGAAAGAAGTATTTTTGTGCGGGATACGGGGCGTATAACGAGCATATTGACGGTCTTGCGGGAAAATTCGGAGGAAACGCTTGCTCCGGCGAGAAACACGCCGAAAACCGCAGCCGCGGAAAACACAAAGCCGAAAACTCCGAGCAGTGCACTGCGAGAGCCGCTGCTGGTATAACCCGCGGTGGCGGTATCGGTCACGCCGTGCTCGAGCGAATAGAGGTATATGGAAAGTGCTTCACTCCTTTTTCTTGCCCCGTCAAGAAAGCCTTCCAGATATTCGAGATACTTGTCGCCGCTGTAATAATTGCTGCCCAATTCCGCTTTTTCGGAAATAAAGCCGCTCGCCGCAAGCTGCTTTTCCGCCCCGGAAAGTACCTTGCAGAAGGCATCTGTCCCGGGGATTGAAGCACTGTCAAAATTACAAATACCGTCGGCAAGCGAGAATAACTTTTCGTATTCGCTTTCTATCTGCAAAAACACCTGCTCCTCCGCAGAGGTAAGGGATTTTCTGTCGAAGTTCTTAACCGCATCAATATACTGCTCGTGATTCTTTTTGACCATATCCGCGGTCCTTTTCTGTATAGATGCGAAATAGCCGGCGCTGTCGTTATCGTCGATATACTTCCAAAGGGCTTCCGTCTCTTTCTTTTGCTGATCGGCGATAACGGAGGAATCATATCCGATCTCGAATCGGATATGATCATCCTCGGGGTAATGGTCGCCGCCTTGGTATTGGTAACCGCCGGCCTGAATTTTGTTGTATACATCGTAGCGCCAGTCGTCCTCCGTGACACCCGCATCACGGGCGCGTATACAATTTTCGCGCATGAATTCCGCGGAGAAGTCATCCGGATTGAGCGAATAACCGCGCCCGGAAAACGATGAACCCGCAACGAGCAGTGTAAGTAACGCAATAATGCAGATGATGATTATCGTTCCCTTGCGGCGGAAAAGCTTTATCATTTCGTTTTTGTAAAGTGCGCAGAACATGTTAGTTTACCCCCTCCCCTATATTTTGCCGTGTGTCGCTTCGAGATAAGTATCCTCAAGCGATTTCTTGCGGCGGTATACCTCGTAAAGATCGGTCTTCGCCGAAACGGCGCGCACCGCCGCGGGAACATCCGCACGCGGGATTGCCGCTGTAACGTAAGCCTCGCCGGAAACGCAATTGCAGCCGAGCAGCGAGAGCTCTTCGGCGGCAAGCGCGTTATCCGCCGCGCAGAAGATATATTCTTCCTTTTCGTCCGCAGCAGCGGGAGAAGTGCCGGAAAGCGTCTTTATATCCACGATCCTGCCGTGTTCGATTATCGCCGCCTTTGTGCAGAACTGTTCCAGCTCGGAAAGTATATGCGAGGAAACCAGCACCGCAGCCCCCTGCGAGGCAAGCCTTACAAGCGTTTCGCGGAGATCCTTCACGCCGGAGGGATCGAGCCCGTTTGTCGGTTCGTCGAGCACATAAAGCGAAGGAAGATGCAGCATCGCCTGTGCAAGACCTATCCGCTGCCGCATACCGAGCGAATACTTGCCCAGCTTTGTGTTGCGGTGATCGTAAAGCCCGACTTCGCGAAGGCATTCGTCCACACGCGCGGCGGGGAGCGAATAAAGGCGGGCGTATTGCATTAAGTTTTCCCTGCCGGAAAGGTAGGGATAAAGCTCCGGGCTTTCGATAATTGCGCCGACGGAGCGTAACGCTTCATCGTGATTTTCCGCAATGTTTTTGCCGTTGATGTAAACCGTACCGCCGTCGGCGGAGAGCAGCCCGAGAATTATTTTTATAGCTGTCGTCTTGCCCGCGCCGTTCGGGCCGATAAAGCCGAGTATTTCCCCGCGGTCGACCCCGAAGGAAACATCCGTAAGTATTCTTTTTTTGCCGAAGCTCTTGCTGATATTGCGTACCTCGAGTACCATTTTTCGTCTGACCTCCGTTTTCGCTATTTACGACTAATATATACGCGGCAAAACCCGATTTTGCTTTTTTTCGGCGGTAAATTTCCTTTTTATTTCCCCGCCGGGCAAAAAACGGAGCATTTTTGCCGGCTTTGCTATTGTGTTTGCCGCTCTGCGGTGATATAATACGATGAAATATTGTGTTTGGAGAGATCATGTTCGGTTATATTCGCCCGATGAAAAGCGAGCTTTTAGTGAAGGACAGCGAGCTTTATTCAGCGGTGTACTGCGGGCTTTGCCGTTACGGCGGCAGGCATATTTCACACCTTACCCGGTGGATGCTAAATTACGATTTCGTGCTGCTTGCGCTTTTGCGCATTTCGCTTTCGGGCGAAAAGCCGGAGGTATGCCGTAAACGATGCCCCTACCGGCTGCGGAAGAAAAACTGCGTTATCGCAGACGAAAGCTTTTCCGTCACGGGGCGGGCGTTCGGGCTGCTTTCATACGGGAAGCTTGCCGACGATATCGCCGACGAACGCGGTGTGAAACGCCTTGCACGCAGATTGGCGAAGCCGATATATTCCCGCATTGCGAAAAAGTGCGGCGGAGACGAGCTGGAAAGCATTATCCGGCGCGGGCTCGAAGCCACCGCAGGGGCGGAATCCGAAAAATGTTCATCGCCCGACCGTGCCGCAGACGGAAGCGCCGTCATGATGCGCGAAATAGCCGCATACGGACTCGAAGGAACGAACGCCCGCATCGCAGCGGAATGCGGGTATCATATCGGGCGGTTCGTCTATCTGATCGATGCCTTTGACGATGCCGAAAGGGATGAAAAGTCCGGCAGCTACAACCCGTTCCTGCTTTATTACGGCGGCTACGGCGGCGTCGTCGCCGCGAGGGACGAAATATCCCAGACGCTTTGCGACAGCCTGAATGCCTTTTCACACAGCTATGCGCTCGCGCTCGAGGGCGAACCCGGCGGCATAGACAGGCTTATATTCAACATTACAGAGCTCGGCGGGAGAGCCGCCATACGGCGAATAGCCGAAAGGATGACCAATGAAAAACCCTTATGACGTACTCGGAGTTCCGGAAAGCGCTTCGGACGAAGAAATAAAAAAGGCATACCGCAAGCTTGCCAAGAAGTACCACCCGGATAATTATACGGACAGCCCGTTAAAGGATGTCGCCTCAGAAAAAATGAAGGAGATAAACGAAGCCTACGACACCATACAGCGTTCGCGTGCTTCCGGCGGAAGCGCATACGGCGGCGGGAACACATACGGCGGCTATTCCGGCGGTTACGGCGGCAGGCAGAGCTATTCCGGCGGGGATATCTATTCCCGTGCGAGGATGCTTATAAACTCCGGCAGGCTTGACGAAGCCGAAATACTTCTTTCCGGCGTGGATACGGCAAGCCGCAGCGCGGAATGGCATTTTCTGATGTCGCTGCTTTATTACCGCAAGGGCTGGATGCAGGATGCAAGAAACGAGATCAACACGGCGTGCGGCATGGATCCGTACAATGCCGAATACCGCAATGCGCAAGCGCGCATGAACCGCGGCTCCGCACAAAGCCCCTATGCCGGAACAACGCGCGACGGCGGAGGATGCAGCGCCTGCGATGTCTGCAATTGTCTGCTTTGCTCGGATTGCTGCTGTGAATGCATGGGCGGCGATCTCATCCGCTGCTGCTGATATGAAAAAGAAGAGCAGTGCCGCAAAAACGGCTTTGTCCGGCGTTTTCGCGGCGGTATGCGTTGCTTTGCTTTTTATCGGCTCGCTTATAGACACGCTCGACCTTTCCGCAGCGGCGGCGGCAAGTGTTGCCGTGCTTGCGGTGCTTATCGAAGCCGGCGCGGGATACGCCTTCGGCGCTTATGCAGCCGCAAGCGTTATTTCCCTGCTGATACTGCCGCAGAAAAGCGCGGCGCTGGTATTTGCGCTTTTCGCCGGATATTACCCGGTATTAAAGGTGTTCCTTCACAAAATACGCCCCCGTGCGCTTTCGTATGCCGCGCGGTTTGCCGTTTTCAACGCTGCGTTCTGCCTGCTGCTGTATGGGTTCCGTAAGGTCTTTGCCGCCGGCGAAACCGTGCTGCTTCCGGACTGGGCGTTTTTTGCCGCCGGGAACGCGGTGTTTGCGCTTTATGATCTCGCGCTTGAAAAGCTTTCATTCTTTTATGTGCGCAATATTCGCGACAAGCTGTTCGGCAGGCGTTTTCATTGACAAAACGTCACATCCGTGATATAATATTACGATACGAACATATATAAAACCAATGCACAGCAGGAGGACCGCAACATGGTCAAAAGCATGACAGGCTTCGGGCGCTGCCGCGAAAGCGTCGGAACGTTCGATATCCTTTGCGAGATAAAATCGGTAAACAGCCGGTATCTCGATACAAACATAAAGCTTCCCCGCGCCTGCGGCGCGCTCGAGGATTGCGTGAAGCAGACTATTTCAAAGCGGGTATCCCGCGGGAAAGTGGATATTTACATCTCCGTCGAAAGCATCGCGGGGGACGACAGCGGTCTTGCGGTGAACGAACAGTTTCTCGCCACCTATGTCGCACTGCTGCGCGACATACGGGAGCGTTATTCGCTCTGCGGTGATGTAACTATACAGACCGTCGCCGCACAGAACGATGTTTTCACCCGCACAAAGCCGGATACGGACACCGAATTGATCAAAAACGAACTCCTCCCCGTGCTGGAAAAGGCGCTTTGCGCTTTCGATTCGATGCGCAAAGCGGAGGGCGAAAAGCTTTACGACGATGTGCTCGGCCATTTGGCACTGCTCGAAAGCATACGCGAAAGGATCGCGCTGCGCGCCCCGGAATCGGTACGCGAGGCAAACGAAAAGATGAAATCCCGCGTGCGTGAGCTTTTGGACGGCGCCGATTATGACGAAGCGCGTCTGCTCACCGAATGCGCGATATTTGCCGACCGCGCCGATATCAGCGAGGAGCTCGCACGGCTCGGCTCGCATTTTTCGCAGTTCAGAAACATCGTCGCCGAGAATGTTCCGGTGGGCAGAAAGCTGGATTTCCTTGTTCAGGAAATGAACCGCGAGGTGAACACCATCGGCTCCAAGGCAAGCGACGGCGAGATAGCACGGCTTGTCATCGAAGCAAAAAGCACGGTGGAAAAGATCCGCGAACAGATACAGAATATCGAATAGGAGGCGCAAAATGAAGCTGATAGATGTCGGTTTCGGCAATTATGTCAGTGCGGAACGGATCGTTACCGTCGCTTCCACGGATTCGCTGCCGGTGCGCAGGCTCGTGCAGGATGCAAAGAACGACGGGAGAGTAATAGACGTTTCCTGCGGCAAAAAAACACGCGCCGTTATCATCACCGACAGCGAACACATCATCTGCTCCGCCGAAACGCCGGAAGCGCTCGCGGAAGCGATAAACGGATAGCATTCCCACCGAAAAAACGATTTGACCAACAACGAACTTATTTATAAATACGAGGTAATTCACCATGATGCTCAAACCCACAGTCCAGGAAATGACAAACAGCAAGGTAAACCGCTACAAGCTCGTTATAGCCACGGCAAAATGCGCGCGGCACATTGTGGACAAAGCAAACGAGGAGCGCGAGTTCGAGGAAAAGCACAGAAACGATCCCGAACGTATCGCCAAGGAGCCCTGCGAGGAAGCCGAGCTTCTTCTGCACGAAAAGGCGGTATCCGTCGCCGTGAAAAAGCTTCATGACGGCGAATACAAGATCATAACAGACTGACCGCAATGAACGGCTGCTATGCCCGTGTGCGGATAATCGATATCGCATACGGAATAGACCGGGATTATTGCTATTCCATACCCGAATCTCTGCGCAGCGAGATAAAGATCGGCTCGGTCGTGACAGTTCCCTTCGGAAACGCCAACCGCCATGTCAGCGCCGCAGTAATCGGGCTTAACGACGAATGCGATTTCCCGCGGATAAAGCCGATCGCCGGGGTGCTGCATTACCCATTTTCGATAAGCGGGGAGCTTATCCGTACCTGCGCTTTTATGAGCGACCGATTTTTCTGCACCTTCGGAAGCGCATTCCGCACGATCCTGCCGCCCGGCATAAATCTGGAAAGCGAAACCGTTTTTTCGATCGCCGACGGAGCGGACACGACCGGCCTGAACGATGCGGCGGAGGTACTGATACGCTTTATCGCCGCAAAGGGCACCGCCGCGGAACGCGAACTGACCGCCGAATTCGGCGAGGAGTGCAAAAAGCTCCTTGCCGCACTCACGCGGGAAGGAACGCTGAAAAAAGAAACGCGCGTACCGGAAAAGATAAACGAAAAGAATCTTTATACCGTATGCCTTGCTGTTTCGCCGCGCGAGGCGGCGGAAGCCGCGGAAGCCGGAAACGGACTCACGGAGCGCCAAAGGGAGCTTCTTGCGTTTCTTGTAGACAATCCCGCCCCGACACTGCGCGAAGCGGAGGAGCTGGGCGGATTTTCCGCCTCCGTCATTAACGGGCTTTGCAAAAAAGGCTTTGCCGAAAAGCGCGAAACAACGGTTCTGCGCAAGGCATACGAATTGGGAGATATTCCCGAGGAAGCCCCTTTCACGCTCAACAAGGGGCAAACGGAGGCACTCGAAGGTATCAACCGGCTTTTTGATACCGGCACCGCCGCCGGCGCACTGCTTTTCGGCGTGACCGGCAGCGGAAAAACGCGGGTCATAATCGAAGCGGTGCGGCACGCTGTCGCAAAGGGCAGGCAGGCTATAGTGCTTGTCCCGGAGATAGGGCTTGCGGCACAGGCGGTAAGAGTTTATGCCGCGGCGTTCGGTGCTCGGCTCGCCGTCGTGCACAGTATGCTTTCCGCCGGCGAAAGGATCGATACCTACCGCAGGATATGCAACGGAGATATAGATGTCGTTATCGGCACGCGAAGCGCCGTTTTTGCCCCGCTTGAACATTTGGGGCTTATAGTTATCGACGAAGAACAGTCGCACACCTACAAAAGCGAGCTCACACCGAAATACAGCGCGATCGACGTTGCCAGGTTCAGGTGCAGCGAGCGCAAGGCGCTTATGCTGCTTGCCTCCGCGACACCTTCGGTGGAAAGCTTTTATAAGGCAAAGAAAGGCATTTACAGCCTTTTCACGCTCAAAGAACGGTTCGGCGCGGCCGAACTGCCGCAAGTCATTATCGAGGATATGCGTGATGACGACACCGTCCTTTTTACCGAAAAGCTGATCGGCAGACGGCTTGCACAGGAGATCAGAAAGACACGCTCCGAGGGCGGTCAATCGCTGCTTTATATCGGGAGGCGCGGCTACAACAGCCATGTTTCCTGCCGCGATTGCGGTTATGTGTTCACCTGCCCGAATTGCTCCGTTTCGCTCACGCACCACGCATATGCCGGAAGCATACGCGGCGTTCGCCGCCTTTCCTGCCATTATTGCGGCTTCAGCGCGGCGATCCCGGAAAGCTGCCCTGTATGCGGCGGGAGCCACATCGGATATTCCGGGTTCGGAACCCAGCGGCTGCAGGACGAGCTCGCACGGGATTTCCCGGAAATGCACGTCACTCGGATGGATTCGGATACGACCGGCGGAAAGTTTTCGCACGATAGGCTTATCGGCGAATTCGCCTCCGGAAAAAGCGATATACTTATCGGCACGCAGATGATAAGCAAGGGGCTGGATTTCCCCGGAGTGCGTCTGGCAAGTGCCGTCGCGGTCGATTCCGGGCTGTATGCGGATGATTTCCGCGCGGGCGAACGCACTTTTTCGCTCATAACGCAGCTTGTCGGGCGCGCCGGGCGCGCTGGCGGGTGCGGCAAGGCGATATTGCAGACCTTCAACCCGGATAACGAAACCTTGAAGCTTGCCGCAAAGCAGGATTACGAAAGCTTTTTCGAAAGCGAGATCATATTGCGCAAGGCGGTGGTTTTCCCTCCGTTTTGCTCGATGGCGGTTTTTACATTTTCCTCCGTTTCGGAAACCGAATGTGCCGATTATGCGCTGCGGTTCGACACCGATCTGCTCGCGCTTCACGGCAGCGAATACCCGGATGTTAAAATAATCAAGTTCGGGCCTTTCAGAAACGGTATATACAAAGTAATGGGCAGATACCGCCAGCGCATAATACTTAAATATAAGGACAACGCCCGCACACGCGAGTTTTTATCAAAGCTGTATTGCAAAGCGATCGGCGAAGCACCGAAAAGCGTCCGCACGGAGCTTGATGCCAACCCGACCGTCGTATAGGAGGATAACACGCCATGGCACTGCTGAACATCTTAAAAGAAGGCGACCCTACGCTCCGCAAGGTGAGCCGCAAGGTCGAAAAGATCACCCCGAGAATACTTACCCTGCTTGATGATATGCATGAAACGCTCGACAAGGCAGAGGGGATCGGTCTTGCCGCGCCGCAGGTCGGCGTGCTGCGCCGTATTGTCATTGTGGAGATCGGCGACAAGCGCTTCGAAATGATAAACCCCGAAATTATCGAAACGCGCGGCGTTCAGGAGGAGCTTGAAGCCTGCCTTTCCGTACCGGAGCTTTACGGCAGGGTCAAGCGCCCGGCTTGGGTCAAGGTCCGCGCGGCGGACAGAAACGGCAACGTTTACGAGGCGGAGGGCGACGGACTGCTTGCCCGCTGCTTCTGCCACGAAACAGATCATCTCGACGGTGTTTTGTATATCGACAAAGCGGAAGAAACCTACACCCCCGATGAAGTCGAGGACATGGAATGAAAATAGTTTTTATGGGCACGCCCGAATTTGCGGTTGCCTCGCTCAGAACGCTTTACGAATGCGGGCAGGATGTCGCGCTTGCAGTTACCCAGCCGGACAGGCCGAAGGGACGCGGCTATAAGCTTACACCCTCCCCGGTAAAGGAATATGCTCTTGCGCACGGCACGGAGGTTATCGCCCCGGAAACGCTCAAGGACGAAGCCGTTATCGAAAAGCTGCAAAGCATCGGGGCGGATATGTTCATCGTGACGGCATACGGAAAAATACTTTCGCAGCGCGTGCTTTCCATTCCGCGCATAGGGTGCTTCAACGTTCACGCTTCCCTGCTTCCGCACCTTCGCGGGGCGGCGCCGATCAACCGCGCCGTAATGAACGGCGACACCGTCGGCGGCGTCACGGTGATGTATATGGATGCCGGGATGGATACCGGCGATATGATAATCAAAAAATATGTGGATATCCCCGAAGCCTGGAACGCCGGGGATTATTACGCCGCGCTCATGGAGGCGGGCTCGGAAGCGCTTGCGGAATTTCTGCGGCTTGCCGAAAGCGGCAATATCCCGCGGGAAAAGCAATGCGCCGAGGAGGCGACATACGCCCCGAAGATCGAGCAAGGCGACCTTTTGCTTGATTTTTCCGCGCCCGGGCGCGAGGTATTCAACAAAATACGCGGGCTTTCCCCTGCCCCGTGCGCGTATTTCCTGCTTGGCGGCAAGCGCATAAAGATCCGCCGTGCGGAGTATTCGCCCGACAGCGGCGAGGCGAGAACCCTCCTTTCCGCCGATAAAAACGGCATAAAGATCGCCTGCGGGAGCGGCAGCGTGGTCATACGCGAGCTCTGCCCGGAGGGGAAGGGCGTTGTCACCGCAGAAAGCTATCTTAACGGCCACAGGCTGGAAGCCGGGGTAAAGGTCGATGCCTGCTGACCGCGCACGCCTTGCCGCCTACAATGCGGTAAAACGCATCGATTCCGGCGCTTATTCAAATCTGATATCGGTTTTCGACAGGCTTTCCGGGGTCGACCGCGCATTTGCCGAAAGCATTGCGCTGGGAACCGCCGAACGTATGCGCACGCTCGAATATGTCTGCCGCGGGTTTTACCGCAGCGAAGTAAAACGCGAAACCGAACTTTTGCTGTTCTGCGGGGTTTATCAGCTTTTATTTATGGACAAGATACCCGACAATGCCGCCTGCGACGAAACCGTCCGCATTGGCGCGGAGCTTTTCGGGCGCGGTGTCGCGGGGTTTATAAATGCCGTCATGCGGTCGGTGTGCCGCGAGCGCGAAGCAGTATATGCCCGCATAAATTCCGCCCCGCGGGATATCTTCTATTCCGCAGACAGCGGATTATACTCGCTTATCGAAGGTCAGTACGGCAAAGATACCACAGAAAGGATATTTGCCTCCTTTATGGGTGGGCACGAATGCTTTGTGCGTGTCAACGGCATGAGGAGCGATTCGGAAAAAGTAGCAAGGATGCTGGACGGAAAAGCCGTTTCCGAAACGCGTGTTGTTTGCCGCAATGCGCGAAAAGCGGTGGAAATGCTCGAAACCGGGGATTATATCATTCAGGGGCCCGGCTCGCAAAGCGCTGTTGAGCTGCTTTCTGCCGCTCGGGGCGAACGGATCGTGGATGTGTGCGCCTGCCCGGGCGGGAAAACGCTCGGAGCCGCCATTGATATGCACGGCAAGGGCGAAATATACGCTTTTGACATACATGAAAACAAGCTCCCGCTTATTCTTGCCGGCGCAAAGCGGCTCGGTATAGACTGCATCCGTGCCGCGAAACGCGATGCCCGCACCGCAGAACCGGCGCTTGTCGGCAGCGCGGACGGGGTTATATGCGATGTTCCGTGCAGCGGAACCGGCGTTATCGGCACAAAGCCGGAGATCAAATACAAATCCCCGAAGGATTTCTCGCGGCTTTATGCAGTGCAGCGCGATATCCTTCTGAGCGCGGTATCCTACCTTAAACCCGGCGGGCGGCTGGTTTATTCGACCTGCTCGATAAACAAATGCGAAAACGAGGATATCGTTTTATCGCTCACCGAACGCAGCCGCGATTACACACTTGTTTCCCAGCGCACCTACCTGCCGTTTGAAAACGGCGGAGAGGGCTTTTATACAGCACTTATCAAAAAGGAAAGATAAAACCGAAATGCAGGATCTTTTATCGTTGACCCCGGAGGAAATAGCCGCGCTTTGCGAAAGCCTGGGCGAAAAGCCCTACCGCGGCAGGCAGGTGTTCGAAGCCGTTTACGGCGGGGCGGATATTGCCGACATGACGACCTTGTCAAAGGCATTCCGCGCACGTCTTGCCGAAGAAGCCTATATCCCGCGATTGACGATCGTGCAGAAGCTCGTTTCGGCTATCGACGGCACCGTAAAATACCTTTACGCGCTGCCCGACGGCGAAACGGTGGAAAGCGTTTTCATGCGGTACAAGCACGGAAATACGATGTGTATTTCGACGCAGGTCGGATGCAGGATGGGCTGCGCCTTCTGCGCCTCCACAAAAAACGGGCTCGTTCGCTCGCTTGTCCCTTCCGAAATGCTGCTCCAAATACTCACGGCCGAAAGGGATCTTTCCGAAAGAGTTTCCAATATTGTCCTGATGGGCATGGGAGAACCGCTTGACAATTACGATAATGTAATTAAATTCCTGCATCTTGCAAACCTCCCCGCGGGGATGAACATAGGGCTGCGGCATATATCGCTTTCCACCTGCGGGCTTGTGGATAAGATAGACAGGCTTGCGGATGAAGGGCTGCCGATAACACTTTCCATATCGCTCCACGCCCCCAACGATGAAAAGCGGCGCGAAATAATGCCCATAGCCAATAAATACAGCGTGCGCGAGCTGATCGATGCCTGCAAGCGTTATATCGCAAAAACAGGGCGGAGGATATCCTTTGAATACGCGCTTATAGAGGGCGTGAACGACACGGTGGAGGAAGCGAACGAAGTCGGCAGGCTGCTTTCGGGTATGCTGTGCCATCTGAATCTTATCCCCGTGAACCCGATCAAGGAAAAAAACTTCAAACGCAGCGGAAAAAATGCCGTAAAGGTATTTACAGAAACGGTGGAAGCATATAAAATAACCGTAACGGTACGGCGCCATTTGGGCGGAGATATAAATGCCTCCTGCGGGCAGCTGCGCCAGCAACACGCCGAGGGCTGAAAAAAGCAAAAAACCGGAAGGAGGAACGGCGTAACATGAAATACTGCGGCATGACCGATATCGGCAGAAAGCGTAATTCCAACCAGGACAGCTATGCCGTTTATTCCGGCGACGGTTACTTTTTTGCCGTTGTGTGCGACGGTATGGGCGGAGTACACGGCGGAAATATCGCAAGCGGGCTCGGAGTAAAGGTGTTTTCGGCCGTTATCCGGAACACTTTCGGAAAAAATCCCGAAGCGGGCAGGGATTCTCGTTCCCTGCAGCATATCCTGAATACGGCAGTTGCGGAAGCCAATTCCGCGATATACTCGCGCGCCGCGGGCGATACGGAGCTCGACGGAATGGGCACGACGCTTGTCGCCGCCGTCATTTGCGAATGCGGGGCTTATGCCGTGAACATCGGCGACAGCCGCATATATTGTAGGACGGAAAGCGGGCTGTTTTACCAGATATCAAAGGATCATTCCTTTGTCCAGTACCTTATCGACAAGGGCGAAATAACCCGTTCGCAGGCAGCCGATCACCCGAACCGCAATATTATCCTGCGCGCGCTCGGCGTGAACGAAACGGCAATGTGCGATATATTCCGCATCGAAAGCTACGAAATGCTGCTTCTGTGCACCGACGGGCTTACAAACCATATAGCCAACGAACGTATAAACGAGGTCATTTCTGCGGAATATACGGCTGCGGGAAGGCCGATACCGATTAAAGCCCGCGTAGAAAAGCTAATTTCCGAAGCCAACCGAAACGGCGGCTCGGATAACATAACCGCAATACTTATTTGCCGCGACCGGCCGCAAAAACGAAAGGAATGCGAAAATGAACAAGTATGATGCACTTATAGGAAAAGTACTCGACGGCAGGTACAAAATACTCGAGCTTGTCGGAATGGGCGGCATGGCGTGCGTGCTCAAAGCCCAGGATCTTGTAATGAAACGCATTGTCGCCATAAAGATACTCAACGACGAATACAACGGAAACGCGGCCGCGGAAGCAAGGTTTATCGACGAATCGAAAGCCGTTGCGATGCTTTCCAATAAGTATATAGTAAGCGTTTACGATGTCGCCATTTACCCGGATATCAAGTATATCGTCATGGAATATCTCGACGGTATCACCCTGCGCGAATATCTCGACAACAAGGGCGCCATCGGCTGGAAGGAAGCCTGTGTTTACACGCTGCAAATACTCCGCGCGCTCGAACACGCACACAGCAAGGGTATAATCCACCGCGATATAAAGCCGCAGAACGTGATGCTGATGAAGAACGGCGATATAAAGGTGACGGATTTCGGGATAGCAAAGCTCCCCAATTCCGAGCTGCCCGACAGCCGCGACGAAAAAGCGATCGGAACGGTCTACTATATTTCCCCGGAGCAGGCGTGCGGCAAGGATACCGACCTGCGTTCGGATATATATTCCGTCGGCGTAATGCTTTACGAGGCGGTCACCGGCAAGCTCCCCTTCACTGCCGAAACGCCGATGGAAATCGCGATGATGCAGGTCAACGACGATCCGGTAAACCCGCGCGACATTATTCTGGATATACCGGTGGGCGTTTCCCAGATAATACTGAAAGCGATGGAAAAAGCACCGAGCGACCGTTTTGTTTCGGCGCACGCAATGGCGAAAGCGATCGAATGGGTGCTTAAATACCCGGATGTGATTTTTTCTGTCTCCGACCGCGATGCGGCAGACGGCTCCACCGTCGGTTCCGGAATAGTTTCGATAGACATGATAGACACTTCCGAAATAGAACCCTACAACGAGAACGAAATGGCAGAATCGCTTGGAAAGAAAAAGCACGGGGAACAGCCCGTGAAGAAAAAGCCGCACAGCAAAAAGCCGCGGCGCAGCACCATGTTCCCGATCATTGCGGCGGTATGCTCCGCTTTTCTGATCGTGACAGCCGTTATCGCCGTATTTACCTTACGCTACTTAAAGGCGGGTTATGACGCGCAGCAAACGGAAAACGACAACAAAACCTACCGGCTTCCCAATCTTGTCGGCAAGCTTTATTCCGACCAGCTCGTGACCGAGCTGGAAAACAACGGATACGGTGAATGCCGCATAAAGATCGACGATGTCGTCACCGTAAACGATCCGACACTCGAAAACGATTACATTGTGGCGACGGAGCCGTCCGGAAACGAACGCAAGAAGCCCGCGGAGGACGGATACGTTCATTTTTCGCAGATAACCGTGAACGTTTCCGAAAAGCGGCTTGTGCCGGACCTGAACGGGCTTACGAAGACCGAAGCCGAAACCAAGCTTAAAAATCTGCGCCTGAACGCGGAATTTGCCGAAGATTCCGATACGGAAAGCGCACACTTCCCCGAATGCTCCGGCTATTTCAACAACCAGGTGCTCGGCACGCTGCCCGAAGCGGGGAGCGAGATAAAAGTCGGTGATACCGTAACGGTTTATGTAAGAGTCCGCTCCTACGATACGGAAAAAACCGCACCCATGCCCAACTGTATCGGAATGACGGAGGCAGATGCGCGCCGTTTTGCTCAGGTGTATGCTAAATTCAAGGTCGAATTCGAACGTGTGGCTGTTGTCGGCGGCGACGGCAGAGTGCACGAGCAATCCGTGAAGGCGGGTGTAAGGGGCAATGCCGGCGATGTCGTGACATTCACGATACACGAGCCGATCGCCGCCGACTCCTTCAAGGATTACCGCGGTATGCAGTTTGCAAACGCACTGGCTGCGCTTTACGAAACACCCGATGTTGATATAAACAACATCATATTCACCTTTATGCAGGCCGGCGGCGCCGCAAGCCGCGAGCAGATACTTATCGACGGCAAGGGCGCAAGGGATTCCGTTGCCTGCCTTTCCGCACTGCTGAACGACGGCTGCGTTAGCGCCTCCGGCGAGGTCCGCAAGGGCACCGTTGTGTTCCAGAGCCTCAAGCCCGGTTCACAAGTAGAAAAGGGCGAAAAGATAGAGATCATCGTAGTTATCTTCGAGGACGACCCGGATCTTCCCGAGCCGGACCCGAACCCGGAACCCGATCCTGACCCGACACCCGACCCGACACCCGACCCGACACCCGACCCGACACCCGGCGGGGGGGACGGCAATTGAGCGCGGAAGCGCGCCGCGGGCTTGTGCTCTCTGTCGAAAGCGGTCGCTTTACCGTCGAAAGCGGGGATAGCACCTTCTTTTGCCGCAGCGGAACACGGGTGCGCAAGTCCGAAGGCAGGCTTGTCGCGGGGGACAGAGTTTTGTTTTCCGTCGGCGAAACCGGCGAAGGCTTTATCACCGATATCGAGCCGCGAAAGAACCGTCTGACACGGCCGCCCGCGGCGAATATCGACCTGCTTGCCATTGCGGTTGCCCCGCGCGAACCGCAGCCATATCTGTACAATATCGACCTGCTGACCGTCATAGCGCAGAAGCACGGGATTGAATGTGCGATCATACTTACAAAATGCGACCTCGGCGGAGGCGAACGCATACTCGATATTTACAGCAGAACCCCCTACCACGTCATCGCGACAGGCACCGGCGAAGGCAGCGGCATTGCGCAGGCAAAGGATCTGCTGCGCGGAAAGATATGCGTGCTCTGCGGGGCTTCCGGTGTGGGCAAATCCACGCTGATAAACCGTATGTACGGCGAGCTGAACCTGAAAACCGGCGAGCTTTCGGCGCGGATATCCCGCGGAAAGAACACCACCCGCACAACAAGGCTTTTCCCGCTGGGCGAAGGCACCTACCTTGCCGACACACCCGGATTCACCGCGCTGGATATCATGCAATATGCCGATATCCGCCACGAGGAGCTTTTCGGGCTCTTCCCGGAATTTGCACCTTATTTCGGCGGCTGCCGATACCCGGACTGCACCCACACCAAGGAAACAGAGTGCGCGATACTCGATTCCGTAAAAAACGGTATCATTTCGGAATCGCGCTATGAAAGCTATAAAAAACTGTATGCCGAGCTGAAAAGCATCGACAGATACAAATAATTCGGAGGATAAAAATAAATGTTTATCGGTATTTATTCCATCGCAAACTTCATTACGCTGATGGGGCTGACATCATCCGTCGTCGCCTGCTTTCTTGCCGGCATAGGCAGCTTTAAGTTTGCACTGTTTATGCTTTTTCTTGCCTGCCTGTGCGATACGTTCGACGGCAGAGTCGCACGCTCGAACCTGAACCGCACCGAAAAGCAGAAGTTTTACGGTATCCAGCTTGACAGCCTGTGCGATCTTGTCAGCTTTGGCGTTACGCCCTGCTTCATCGCCTTCTCGTTCGGGTTCAGGGGTGCGCTTGATATCATCATTTACTGCCTGTTTATCGTCTGCGGTGCAATAAGGCTTGCCTACTTCAACACGCTTGCGAACGAACCTTCCGCAAACCCCAAAAAGAACAAGGGCTTCCGCGGGGTGCCGATCCCGATGTCCTGCCCGCTGATGACACTCCTTTTCATGCTCACGCTGTTCACACCGGCAAACGTTTCGGTATGGTTCTTCCGTATCGGTATGCTCGCCCTTGCAATCGGCTACGTACTCAACATCAAGATCAAAAAACCGAGCCTGAAACGCACCGCGATCTTCACCGCAGTCCAGGTCGTACTGCTGCTGATAATACTTATAGCAGGAGATTTCAAGCTTCCCACGCCACCGTCTGCATAAACAAAATCACGATCCAAACACCCCCCGCCCTTCCCGGCGCGGGTGTTTTTTTATACCGGTTAAATGCAAGAAAAAAGGAGCAGCCTTGCAAGGCTGCTCCGGTATTCGACGTTATTATACGAATTCGGTATATGTCACGAAGTAAAGGGGATCGACAGGTTTGCCGTCTATATGCACCTCGAAGTGGAGGTGATTGCCGGTGGATCTGCCGGTAGAACCGATCTTGCCGACTTCATCACCTGCGGAAAGCGTATCGCCGACCTTCACGGTGATCTTGGAAAGGTGCGCATAAAGGGTTACGATTCCGTCGCCGTGATCGACCTTGACACAGTTGCCGTAAGCGCCGCTGTTCTGGGCGAATATCACGACCCCGCCGCCGGCGGATTTGGCGCTGTCGCCGCCGCAATCGCGACCCTTGGCGACAATGTCGATACCGGTGTGCGATCTGCCCCAGCGAACGCCGAAGCGCGAGGATATCTGACCGTCCTCATACGGCTTTATCAAGCCGCCGAAGGAAGCGGGGATCAGGTGGCTGATGGAAGTACCTACACGGACGACACGTTCTGTCGGTTCGGAGATGACATCTGAACGCAAAAGCTCGCGTTCGGTTTCGATCCCGTTTATATAGGTGATACGGTAATGCTCGTCTACTTCCCCGTTGCTGCCGGCGGAAACGACCTTATCGGTACCGCTCGGGAGCGAATCGGTATATATAAGCTTGGTTTCGTAATAAAGCGTGCGGATGTCCTCGACATCGGCGACGGTTTCGACGGAAACTTCGGACGAAAGCGGGAGATTGAGATAATTCACGGAGCCGTTGAGCAGAGCTTCAAGCCCGCTTGCGGTGGTGAACGCTTCGGAATCGAATTCGCCGCCTACAACGGAAATTTCATTTGTGAATTCACTTTCGGCATTATCGCCCAGATCGAATTTGGCGGCATAGCCGTCCAATACGTTGTCGAACGCCTTCATTGCGACGGTTTCGGATGCGACCGCTGCGACAAAGTCGCCGTCAACATAAACGCCGTAGCCTTCATCGCCGAGGTGAAGTGACGTTTCATCCGAGGCGGGAGCGACGGGCGCAGCATCCTCGCCGGTTTTGGAAAGGGTTTCGGGCTTGTTGCCGGCAAAAGCAAATATGCAGGCCACAGCCGCTGCAAGAATTATAACCGCAAAAACGGCAAGCTTTATCTTATTCAGTTTTACAGTTGATTTGGTGCTTGATGGTTCGGAACGCAAAATAATTTCCTCCGTTTGGCGGTATACAGGAATACCGAACGAAAACAATATACACCCGAGTTGTGAACACAAACCCGGCATTTTGGAAAAAAACATTCCCATGCCCGTATTTTATGCACTCCGCGGCGCATAAAACGAGCCGAAAACTCTTGAAAATCCTTCATTGCAGTTGTATAATAATGCGCAAAGGTATAATTACACTTAAATGCGAGGTGCTTTAACTTGAAAATCACTTATACCCTTACCGATAAACCGAAGGAGAAGCCGACAGGCAAGCTCGGGTTCGGCAAAATATTCACCGACCATATGTTTATCATGGATTACAACCCCGAACAGGGCTGGCATGACGCGCGGATAGTACCGTTCGGCAATATTTCCCTCTCCCCCGCCTGCATGGTGTTCCATTACGCGCAGGAAATGTTCGAGGGCATGAAGGCATATCGTGCGCCGGACGGCAAGATCCTCCTCTTCCGCCCGGATAAGAATATCGAGCGCATGAACAACACAAACGAAAGAATGTGCATACCGAAGGTCGACCCCGCGGATGCGCTTCAGGCTATTGAAGAGCTCGTATATCTTGAAAAGGACTGGATCCCCTCCGGCGAGGGCACATCGCTGTATATCCGTCCGTTTATAATCGCAACCGACGAATTCCTCGGAGTTCACCCGAGCAAGACCTACAAATTCATGGTGATACTCTCCCCTGTCGGCTCCTACTATGCCGGCGGTCTGGACCCTGTCAAGATCTGCGTGGAGGATGAATATGTCCGCGCGGTAAAGGGCGGCACGGGATTTGCCAAGGTCGGCGGCAATTACGCCGCATCGCTTATCGGCCAACAGAAGGCGGAGGAAAACGGTTACGCACAGGTGCTCTGGCTCGATGGCATCGAGCACCGCTATGTCGATGAAGTCGGCGCAATGAACGTATTCTTTGTTATCGACGGCAAGGCTGTTACCCCCAAGCTCGAAGGAAACATACTCCCCGGCGTAACAAGGGCTTCGGTTATCGAATACCTTAAATACAAGGGCTACCCCGTAGAGGAACGCCGCATATCCATCGACGAAGTATATGAGGCAGGCATGAACGGCAAGCTGGACGAAATGTTCGGTTCCGGCACGGCGGCTGTCATTTCCCCGGTCGGGCTGCTTGAATGGCACGGCAAAAAACTGGTCATCAACAACGGCGAGGTCGGCAAATTCGCCCATATGCTTTATGACGGCATCACCGGCATACAGTTCGGCAAAACCGAGGATCCCTTCGGCTGGCGCCATGTGATAGAAAGATGAACGGCGAGGAAATAAACACCTTGCCGGAGGGCGCACCTGAGGAAGAAAAAAAGCCGCTTATTGCGCGCTGGCGCGAGGACGGACTGCTTTCCCGCCGTATGATTGCGCTTCTGATCGTATTCGCCTTTTCGCTTGCGGTATATCTCACCGCGCGGCTCTGTACGCCGTTTGCCGAATTCTGGACACGCTACCCCGCGCAGGCGGTACGGTTTATCACCGCAAAGGCAATGGGGTGGTTCCCGTTTTCCTTTGCCGAATGCGTTATAATTTCGCTGCCGGTGCTGCTTATCGCCTATATCACGGCGGCGATAGTTTCGGGAAGGCGCGATTCGAGCAACCGCAGGTTTTACCGCCTTGTGAAGCCGCTGATAAGCCTGCTGCTCGTTATCGGCATACTTTTCTTTGCCGGCTTCGGCACTGGCTACAACCGCAACCCGTTGGAGAAAAACCTCGGTATTGAACGCAGCGCCGTTTCCGCCTTCGAGCTTTACGAAACCGCCCAAAAGGTGATAAACGAAATGGATAATGTGCTTCCGAACGTTTCCTTTGATTCGACGGGCGCTTCGGTAATGCCGTACGGCTTTTCCGAGCTGACGGAAAAGGTCAATTCCGCGTTCGACGGTTATGCCGCCGGAGTGGATTATATTTCGCATTTTTCATCAAAACCGAAGGCGATCGCGCTTTCCGAACCGATGACGTATACCCACATTTCGGGTGTGTACACCTATATGACGGGCGAAGCGAATATAAATACCAATTACCCGGATTTCATACGCCCGTTCACCATGGCGCACGAAATGGCGCACCAACGCGGTATCTCCCGCGAGGAGGAGGCAAATTTTGTCGCCTTTCTCGTGTGTGCTTCAAGCGACGACAATTATGTGCGTTACAGCGCATATATGAATATGCTGAACTACCTCCGCAGCGCACTTTATACGGCTGTGCGCGGAACGGAGGACGAAAACCTCTTCCGCGAGCTGAATTCCATTACACCGAAGAAATGCATCGGCGAGCTTTCGGCTTATTCGAAATTCTTCGATAAGTACCGCGAAAGCACGGCGAGCACGGTTTCCGGCAAGGTAAACGATACCTTCCTGAAATCGCAGGGGCAGAAATCCGGCATATCCAGCTACGGGCTTGTTGTCGACCTTGCTGTCGCGTATTACAAGAGCATCGGATAACCGCTGCCCAAACCAAAAATAAAAGCACCCGCTTTACCGGCGAGTGCTTTTTTATATTCGTGATTATTTACGGGTGAACTCGAGCTCTACGGAATTCTCGCCGACACCCTGCTTCAGCACAAGCTTTTTTGCATCGCAGGAAACGATCTCGTATTCCTCGGATTCGGTATCGCCGAATTCATCGGCAGGAACAAGCGTGAGGGTGCTCTTCCCATCGACTTCCGTCACGGTGTATTTGCCGTTGACCTCGGAGCCTTGGGAGGCGACGGCTTCCGCCGAAAGAGGCAGAAGGAGTTCATTGATCGCCTCGTCGCTTCTATCATCGCCCTTGTCGTCGAAATACTTTTTCAGATCGGCGGCAAGTATCTTTTTATAAGCTTCCAGACTTTCGGAAAGAGAAGCGGTATCGATAGCGGTAGAATATGTTCCGTCCTCGGCGAAGGTATATTCGGCTTTGAGCGGAAGGCTGTTTTCGGAAAGCACAAGATCGGGCAGAGTCGCGGCAAAGGTAGCCGCCATTATCTCGCTCATCTCATATGTGAACACCCATTCGCCCACAATGCCGGTCGCATCCGTGTCGGAAGAAGATTCCGATTCGCCGGAGGTGTCTGCGGAAGTGGCAACCGATGCGGTATCGGCAGCGGAGGATGCGGATTTGTCTGCGGAGGAGGTGCTTGTTTCCCCGCCCTTGGAGCACGCGGCAAAGGATATGGCGGCGCAAAGCGCGAGAATTAAAGCGATAATTGCTTTTGTTGTTTTCATAACGTTTTTCCTTTCGGGTGATGTAGGGTGATTATATTTCTTCGCTGCGGATTTGTCAAGCATCATTTACCGGGCATCGGCGGAAAAATCCGATTCCGAAACAGCCGCGGTGCAGAATTCGCCGCGTTCGCAAAAGCGCGGCGGAAGCAGGCGCTTCTGTTTTGAAATGCAGGCAAGCAAAACGGATATTGCAAGCACCGCCGTTGTAAAAATGCTGCCCTCCGCGCCGAATCCGCCGCCGGAAAGCCAATCCGCGCCGGTAAGCCCGATACCGAATACCGATTCGGATCCCGCACCGCCGCTGACACTTATTCCCAGAATATTCCCCTGCACGAAATTCCACGCGCTGTGAAATGCGGCTATCATCCAGATGCTGCCTCGCTTGAGAAAGCATATCGCGGCAAACACGCCGAAAAGGAACAAATTGATAAGCGCAAGCGGTGTGACGGCATTATTGCCGAGGTGGAACAATGCAAAAACCGCAGCAGATCCGAGTACGGCAGTATTCCCGCTGCAATTCTTCGAAAGCGAAACAAGCAGAAACCCGCGCAGCAGAAGCTCTTCCGAAAACCCCTGAACAAGATAACCCGCAAAATACAGAATAATGTACACGGCATTTGCGCCGCTCTCCGCACCTTTCCATACACCGTTGCCGGTAGCGATAATGGCTGCGGCAGAGGCGGTGATCGCAGCGGCGCCGAACAAAAATCCCAGCAGGTATTCGCAAACGGCACCCTCGCGGCAGATACCGAGCGTATAAAGCCGCCTGTGTTCCGACCTGCGGCAATACAGCAGCACGGCTGCGATACTGCCGGCAGTAGCAAAAAGCGAGACTATGCCCATCCATGCCGGCGGAGATGCAAGCAGGCGTTCGATCGCTTCGTAAGCCGCGTTTTCGTTCCCTGCCGCTGCGGCCTCGCGGAAATCGGCGCTGTTTACAATATATGCCGTCTGCGATATGGCGGTGAGTATCGAAGCGACCAGGCCGCCGCCGAAGGAAACGAGCAGAAACGCAATAACCACCGAAAACATGCCTTTGTAGCGTAAAGAATTCCGCGCCTCGCGCACGGCAAGGCAGCTTTCAAACAAACGGTTCATCCGAAATGTACCTCCGTTAAGGTTCATAAGCGTATTTTACCACCCGCCCGGCGGTATTGTCAACCGTACCGCTGTACACACGCAAAAAAACTGTTGCAAAACATCTTTTTGTGTGTTATAATGTGCGGTGCAGCGATGCCGGTGTGATGGAATTGGCAGACGTGCCGGACTCAAAATCCGGTGGGCTAATACCCCGTGCGGGTTCGACCCCCGCCACCGGCACCACACAAAGGCCCGCAAGCCCGTTGACGACGGACTTGCGGGCTTCTTTTTATGCTTTGCGCTTTTATGGCATTGCAGGCGCGGAATAAAACCCTTGCGGCAGCCGGCTGCACGCCCGTACTTGATTGCGGATTCATTTCATCCCGGGCGGCATGAAGCCGGTCTGTATTATCAATCAGCAGCCCTCGGCGCCTGATCATTATCCGGAAGTGTTTTTATCAGTACCAGGGTATAGGCAACGGTTATAACAATAAGGATCGCCAAATGAATAATGTGCATTTCCGCAGTAACGGCTTTATCATTTGCAAACGTACCGATCGTGTTGATTGCGGAATGGACAATAATACAAGGAAGCAGGCTTCCGCCGCGATAAAAGATCGTGACCGGCAGGAAGCCGACCGCGACGGCGAAGGCAATCTGACAAAGATTGCCGACAAGATCCATACCGCTGCCGTTAAACAGGTTGATAATATGCCCGATGCCGAATGTCACGCTTGAAATAATGACGGCGGACCTGATATTGCCCCTTGCGATCGCCTTAAACAGAAGCCCGCAGAAGATAACCTCCTCCAGGAACCCGACACAGAGCATACACAGAATGCGGCAAACCGTTTCCGCCGGCTCGTAATTAACGGCGGCCCCGTCCCAAAGGAAAAAAGTGCCCGATTAAAGCTTTTCCCAGGCAGCACAAAAAGAAGGCAGCACAAATACTGCGCTGCCCTCCTCCTTATGAAGTCCTTCCCGCAGAAAGGCTTTCTTCAATGCTTTTTGAAATACTGAAAAAGCTCGCATTTTATCATTCCGTTATAAAGGACGCGCTTTTTATCGCTCCTTCTGCCGAAATACCGTTCGAAATCCGCATCGGAGGTTATGATATAAAGCTGCCACGCGGGGATATTGCTCTGCACTGCCCTGCCGAATTCGCGGTAAAGCTCACGCGCGCTTGCAAGGTCGCCCATACGTTCGCCATACGGCGGATTAACGATCACCGTCCCCCTTGCACCGTCCAGCGGCGAACGGAACTTCCGCGCATCCGCAACCGAAAAGCTTATCGCTCTGCCCACGCCTGCCTTTTCGGCGTTTTCCACGGCGAGCTTCACCGCTTCCGGATCGATATCCGAACCGAATATCTGCGTGAACGGCGGGGTGATTTCGGCACGGGCGGCTTCCCTTTCGTCACAAAAGGCGCGTTTGCAGAGGAATCCGAATTCCTCCGCCGCAAAGCTGCGGTTCAGCCCGGGCGCGGTATTCGTGGCGCACAGCGCCGCCTCCACCGCTATTGTACCGCTGCCGCACATCGGATCGCAGACAATGACGTTATCCCGCATACGCGAAAGCTTTACCATCGCGGCGGCAAGCGTTTCGCGCAGCGGCGCGACACCGGCAACAGCACGGTAGCCGCGCTTATGCAGCGCAACGCCGGAGGTATCGAGCATTATCGCGGCAATATCGTTCAGAATGAAAAATTCTATCCTGTATTTGACACCCGTTTCCTCGAAGCGTTCGAGCCCGTAACGGCGGTTCATCGCGGCGACGGCGGCACGCTTGATAATACGCTGGCAATCCGGAACGGAAAACAGCTTTGAACGCACCGAATGCCCGGTTACCGGAAACGCATCGTTTCTGCCGATATAATCGCCGAACTCGATCTTCTTTACACCTTCGAAAAGCGCATCGAAGGTCTCCGCACGGAAGGAGGCAAGACGGATATACAGGCGTTCCGCCGTGCGCAGCCTGATATTGCAGCGCGCAACGGCGCTTTCGGGTGCTTCAAAGGTGATACGCCCGTCTATGGTTTCCGTTCTTTTATAGCCGAGCGAATCTATCTCCGCGCCGAGTATTCCTTCTATGCCGAAAAGACAGGTTGCAACAAATTCCATAATGCGCCTCCGAACGACGGTTTTCCGTATTTTAGCACAAAAGTGCAAATTATGCAACCGTAAAGTGCGGTTGACACGGCACGAAACATATTGTATAATCACCGTAAAGACAATTTTCGGAGGCAAATATGAAACCGATCCCGAAGCTGCTTACAATACTTCTTGCATTTATAACCGTTCTCACGCTGTTTTCCTGCAAAAGGCCGGACGGAGCCGACAGCTCCCGTACATCCGCGCCGGACACCTCTTCCGACACTTCGCATACCTCCGCCACAGAGCCGGAACAGCCGACCTACCGCGGAGAAACCCTGCCGGACGGGCTTATCCGCACAGATTACATTGATTACGGCGGCGGGGATTACCCCGTTTCCGCGGCGGTGCTTAAAGGCGGAAGCGTGGCGATACTGTTCCGCAATGACACCGATTCCTTCGTGCGCATATACGACCCGGCTACGGGCGCACTTGAAAAGGAAACCGATATAGGCGTTAATTACTGCTCACGGATCTGTGCTTACGGCGAGGGGTATTATATCACCTCGTTTTACGGCACATATGCCGAATACACCGCCCCGACAGACGACAAGCCCGCAAAATCCCGGCTGCTTGACGACAGCTCCGCCCCGGTTGAGGATTCCTCCATTTATACCGTCTTCCCCGGCGGAGGATATATCCGCATTACAAATAACAGCGGCATATACCTTTCCGATGACGGAAGCGCCGAATCCCTGCTTGCCGAATTCGACGGTGAATACAATTATGTTTCCTTCTTTTACCGCAACGGAAACGAATACCATTTCCAGGGGTCGACAAAGGGCGATTCGGTCATAACGCATTTTCTGATCGACGCCGGCGATAATAACTCCGTAAGGACTGTCCGAACCGGCGATCCCGGTGGTGTTCTGGTTTTCGGCAATCATATATTCGAGCATTCCTTTACGAATTCGAGCGTTTCGATAACCGATTTTGATACCCCGGAAGTCAAAACCGTCATTGCGCTTGAGGATTACCGCGAAAGCCTTCTGGATGTAAGCGAAAATCTTTTCTTTACCGTCGCATATGACGGGCTTGCCTGCACGCTGCGCGCATACGATACAGCCGGTGTGCTGAGGCTGCGCCGCGAGTTTGCGGCATCGGATGAAAAGCTTTCCGCAGGGATAGAATTCATTGCCTGCGACGAACGCTTTACGCTTATAAGTGTTGTTTACACAAACGCCGAAGGCGGCGGCGAAGAAAGCTATCAAAACCGCAGCTCCGATTTCTGTATTTACACCGGCGGCTACAAGGAGCCGGTCGAACGCAAGCCCACGTTGACTCCCGAAAAGCTCGCCGCCGATATCGAGGAAAAATACGGCGTTATCGTATATACCGGTAATGCTGTCGGGAATGACTTTCCCGATTTTGTCGCCGAAAAATGTACCGACAAATACACGATAATCGAAAAGCTTAAAGCCCTTGACGATATGCTCGGCAAATTCCCGAAAGGCTTTATGCAGGAGCTTTTCCGCAAAAATGACAAAGGCGCCGACAGCAAGCTGATAATCTATTTCACCGGCACACTGAAACCGACAGACCCCAATTCCACAAGCTCTCCCGTCGCCTACCATTATTCGGATTACGGGATCGGCAGGATCGTGATAGACATCAACTATTACGGCTTTGCTCCCACCTTCTGCCACGAGCTTATGCACGCTGTCGACAGCTATATCAACATAAACAATCCGGATGCATACGCCGAATGGTTCGGATATGTTCCCGGCGACGGATATTTCTATTCATATGTCGATTCGCAGGGGTATGATATTTCCGATACGAAATACGTCATGGATTACACCGCAGACCCCTACTTCATGGATTCTTATTCGAGAACATTCCCCGGTGAGGACCGTTCACGGCTGTTTGAAAATATGTGCTTCAACGAGGATTCCTACCCCGGCTGCTTCAAAAACGAAAGAATAGCCGCAAGAGCCGAATACCTCTGCAAGGCGATCCGCGACAGCTTTGAATGTATAAAAAGCTCGGATAAACCGACATTCTGGGAATCCGGGCTTGAAGCCGCAAGATAAACAGGCAATATGAAAAAAGACGGAAAGCGAAGGCTTTCCGTCTTTTTGTATTGAATCGATGTTATTTCAGTTCCAGCATTCGTCGATAAGGTTCTGCAAAGCCGATTCGAAGGACTGCTGCTTCTGCTCATAGAGAGACGCTATGTTGCCGCTTTCGTCGGAAAGAAGCGTGGTGTAGAAGTACAGCGAACCGGAACCCGCAGCGCCGGTGGAGAAATCGAACACGGTGCCGAGATCGTAGGTTCTGTTGCGGAAGATGAGGTCGAGCATATCCCTGGAATCGTCATCCTTGAAGCGCTTGTAGGTAAGTGTGCGCTCATAGTATTCGGGGGTGACCATTTCCTTGCCGTAATATGCCATAGCTTCGAGCGCGAAGCAGGTGGCATCAAGCTCTTCCCCCTTGATAAACGACGGTATGGAAAGCACGCCGCACCAGTAAACGGTTTCGCTGGTGGTGTAATCTTCCTGAGTGGTATCCGCCTTGGGCATGGGAAGTATGCCGTATTCAATCTCGGCATTCTTCATTTTATCGCTGGAAACGACGGAAATGCTGCCGGGCATAAATAGTGCATTGCCGTTGCTGAAAATGGTGGCTTCCTGATCGTAAACGCCGGAATCCCATCTACCGAAGAAATCCGCGATACCGACGTTTTCCTTATCGTGAAGTATGTTATGCAGCTTCTGGAAAACGCTTATGTTTCTTTCGGTCATTATACGGAACACGGGCTTCTCGCCGGAGTTATCGACAAGCGGCTGACCTGCGCCCGCCATGAACATATAGGAATCGCAGCTCTGCGCGACGATACCCCAGACATCACCGACAGCCGGATCATAAGACATTGTGCTGCCGTTCATCTTGTGGACCTTCTTTGCCATTTCATACATGGTGTCGAGTGTCCAGTTGCCATCCTTAACAAGCTGATAAGGATCTTCGAGATTGTTGGTTTTGACAAGGCCCTTGTTGAAGTAAAGAGCCCAGGTTGCTTCATCGTCATCGACGATGGCATCGCCGGCAAGGAACCAAAGCTTGCCGCTCAAGGTAAGATCGCGGATAAGCGCCTGATCCCACCATGCCTGGTCGAGATGGATGTAATCGTTGCCGATATTGTTGAAATCGTGAAGCATGCCTTCGACGCCAAGCGTGGACATATACATGATGCCGCCCTTGACAGCCTGGAATTCACCGGTCTGGCTGTTTGCTTCAAGACGGACTCTTTCGATCATTCCGTCCAGCTTATCGACATAAGTGGCCCTGATCTTTATGCCGTACTTCTCTTCGATATAGCGGTTTCTGTTAAGAAACGCTTCGGCGACGGGTTCGGCAATTTCGGATTCCTCGTGCGCAAATGCAGCAGTAGAATAATCGCTGAGGTTGTGGGTAAGCACGGTTACTGTCGTGCCGTTCCAGTTTTTGTTCCCTGCAAGGAAGCCCGCATCGATGGATTTCGAGACGTCGCCCTGCGCGGTGCTGGATTCTTCATCACCGCTGCAGGCTACAAGAAATGCAGCCGATACAAGCATTACCGCCACAAGGAGCATAGAAATAATGCGTTTGAACATGGTAGTTCTCCTTTATTTGTTGTTTTTACAGAATTCAGTTTGCGTCGTTTTCGTCGAATTTGTCGCCACACTCGGGGCAGAACTTCGGCGGGTTGGCGGGATCCTCCGGAACCCATCCGCACTTATCGCAGCGGAAGGCTGACGCGGGGCGCTTTGCACCGCATTCGCCACAGAATTTGCCGGTGTTCGCCTTGCCGCAGGAGCATTTCCATGTGCCTGCCTGTTCGGGCTTCTTCGCACCGCATTCGGGGCAGAACTTGCCGTGGGCGGTAGCTCCGCAGGAGCACTTCCAGCCTTCAGCCGCGGGAGCTGCTGCCGGTGTCTGCTGAGCCTGCTGCTGTTGCTGCTGACCCATGGCGAACAGGTTCTGAGCGTTCATTCCGCCGCCCGCGTTCATTGCCATGCCCATGCCCATAAATCCGGTCATAGCGCCGTTTTCGTTTGCGGCGGCAGCCTTCATCGCATCCGCCTGAGCGCCGACAAGTGTCGCTGCAGCCATTGTGGGATCGCGCATGATTGCAGTACGCTGAGCCTGCTTGATCATTTCGGCATCCTCATCCGGCAGTGTGACGGAGCCGAGAGCAATACTTACGACCTTAAGACCGCGCAGCTCGCCCCATTTTGCCGAAAGCGCCGTATTCATGGCTTCTTCCAGCTCGGTATTGTGGCTGACGATCTGGTTCGGGCGCATTTCCATATCCGAAAGCCTGCCGAACGCCGGCTGCAATGCGCTTATAAATTCGGTTTTTAACTGGCTGTCCAGTTCGCCGCGGTTATATTCGCGTTCTACGTTGCCGCAGACATTGGTGTAAAACAGAAGCGGGTCGGCTATTTTGTAAGAATATATACCGGAGCAGCGCACCGAAACATCCACATCAAGACCTATCTTGCTGTCCACCACACGGAAGGGGATCGGGTTCGGCGTACCGAATTTGTTGTCGATGATCTCCTTGGTGTTGAAGTAGTACACCCGCTGATCCTTGCCGGTATCGCCGCCGTATGTAAAGCGTTTCCCGATGGTTTTGAAGGTGTCCAATATGCTTTTGCCGAGGCTGCCTGCAAATATGGAGGGTTCGGTAGAGGTGTCGTATGTAAATTCACCCGGTTCGGCGCAGACCTCGACGATCTTGCCCTGCTCGACGATCATCATGCACTGCCCGTCCGCCACGGCTATTCCGGAGCCGTTGGAAATGATGTTGTCGTTCCCTTTTGTGTTGGATGAACGGCTGCTCGTGCGCTTCTGACCCTTTACGACAAGTGTGTCCTTATCCAGCGAGTCGCAATAGAAGAACTCCTTCCACTGGTCCGCAAGCGTTCCGCCAAGCGCGCCTATGCCTGCTTTGATTAAGCCCATGTTGTTTCCCCTTTCGGTAATCATAATATGCCGCGCCGCATAAAGCCGCGCACATGCACTTTTACATGTGCAGTATACACGAAAATGCACTCGCTGTCAACCGCATTTATATTATTACCGCCCATACGCGCATATTTTTGACAAAACGCTTGAATGCCCGGCAAAAGCGTGGTATTATGTAAGCATCAGTATACTTATCTTTATTAACGGAGGTTAAAGATATGACCGACGGCATTGTCTGGAAGGACCGCAAACGCACGCTTTTCGGGCTTCCGCTAAGCTTCACAAGATATTCGCTCACGGATGAAAAGCTGATCATCGATACCGGCTTCTTTTCCCGCAAGGAGGAAGAGATACGCCTGTACCGGATACGCGATCTCACGCTCAAACGGCCGCTTGCTCAGCGGATGCTGGGGCTGGGCACGATCCACTGTTGTTCCGCGGATGTTTCCTCCCCCGAATTCGACATTCTGCGCATCAAAAACTCGAAGAAAGTCAAGGATATGCTTTCCGACATGGTCGAAAAGCAGCGCGAGCAGAGGCGTGTCGGTGCCCGCGAAATTTACGCCGGTGTCCCCGATGGCGAGCATCCCGACGAGCATTTCGACGACGGCTGCGACTGCGACTGAAACAAAAAACACGGCTGCACTCCTTTTTTGCGGAGCGCAGCCGTTCTTCCTTTAATCTTTATTCTCTTCCATGGGGTATTTCACCGAAAAACCGCCGAAACCCGCCGTCGCATAAAGTGTCGCATCGCTCTCGAATACGGCGCGGGTAAGATCGTATTTTATCGCGCCGAATACCGCACAAATTGTGCAAAGCGACAAAAAAGGAGCTCCGCAGGATACGGGAGCCCCTTTGATGATATATCCGGTTATGCGCGACGGGCTTTCCTTGCGGAAGCGCCGCGGATGATAATGCCGATACCGATACATACAACGCCGAACAGGAACATCGAAACAGCAATGAACATGGGTTTTGTCACAAGTGAGCCGACGGCAGAAGCAAGAGACTTGAACGGTATGCCGGGTATGCCGACAAGCAGAGCGCCCATGGAAATCGACCAGAACAGACCGACGACGATAAACGGAACGCCGACATAGTTCAGACCGACCATGAAGCTGCGTGCACAGACGATTATAAGCACCGAAAGGATCAGGCAGATAACGCACAGGGCGACAAGCAGCCATTTCGAAAGCACCGTGCGTGCCACTCCGCGGATCACATCCGCCGCACCGAGATCTATATTATCCACCGATACAGCCGCGATGGCTTCGCCGAAGTTTTCCTCGATAAGCCCTTCGATACGGAGCATATCCTCATCCGTGAGTTTATAGCCGACGACCGATTCGATCACCTTGCGGTTATCCTCGATCAGCTTCATGATATCGGAGGTTTTGAGCACGTTTCCGCGTTTGCCCGCAAGCATTCTTTCGATCGTGTCGGATATCAGCTCGCCCGCCGCGGCACTGATCTTTTTGTTGTTGAGAATGGCCTCAAGCTGGGCTTTGGTTATATTGTCGTCACCGAGCGTGTTATATATGATATCAAGCAGTGTATCGCCGTCCTCATAAACAATACCGTAATCTGAAAGCACGCCGGAGGAGGCGATCCCGTCGATATCAAGGCGCGAAGGATCGAGCTCGTTCACAAAGGAAACAAGCGAATCGCCGTCGAAAACATGCTGCACGACCGCGACACTATAAGTGACAACAAGGAAGAGCGCAAGGAATATCGCGCAGATCGTGCAGGCGACATGGCCGCCGACGCTTGTCCTGCGGGGTGCGGAGGGGCGCTTCTTTTCGCCGCCGTACACCGGCGCAGCGGCGACATCCGGGGCGATATAAGGTTCGCTCTGTGCCGGCGCTTCGGCTTTCGGTTCCTCCGCCGAAGGTTCGTCAACCGAAGGTTCGTCAACCGAAGGTTCGTCAACCGAAGGTTCATCAACCGAAGGTTCGTCAACCGAAGGTTCTTCCGCTGCGGCGCAGCAGGGGCATTCGGGTGCGGGTTCCTCTGCGGTGGGCTGTGTATCCTCCTGTTCGGGTTCCCCGGCCCCGCAGCAGCATTCGTGCTGCACGCACGGCTCGGCGTTTTGCGGTTCCGGCGGTTGTTCTCCGGAGATATCTGCCGTTTTGCAGACTTCGCAGACATTTTCCTGATCAACGGGTTCTGTAACGCTTTCGGATACGGCAGCGGGCGCCGCCTGCTCCGCGGGCTGCTCCGCAGGCCCGTCTTTTACGACACGGGTGCCGCACTGAGCGCAAAAGCGCGCTTCGGGTTCGAGCTTTGCTCCGCAATTGGTGCAATACATTGATCTTCCTCTTTTCGTTTTTAATGTTTGCGTATGGTCTATGTTAAAATTATTTTAGCATACTTTTTTCCGGAATGCAATATGCTTTGCCGCATTTTGCCCGCGCCTGCTTGACAATACGGCGGTAAATACGTAAAATAACGGTATAAACACAACGAAAGGAACCGACATGAAGAAGCTTTTATCTGTTTTGCTTGCGGCAACGGCGGCGCTCTGCCTTACCGTAACCGCCGGAGCAAGTGTGCCCGATTACAAGGAAGGTACACATTACAAAAGCGAATACACCAAGGTAAACACCGAAAAGAACCCCTGCACCTATGAAACGCCGGATGCGGAAAAGGGCGGCTACGGAATGGCATGGTATGATGACGACCGCGAAAAGGGCGAGCACAAGCTAACGGACGGCGTTCTTCCCATTGAAGCCGACCTCGAAGCGGCGCGCGTGGAAAAGGAGCTGGAAGAAAACATTTATTACGGCTGGGAGGGCTGGATAGCGCTCGCAAAAACAAAGGATGCCTTTGTTCTGAACGAAAAGGTCAATGTGGATTTCACCTTCGAACGGCCGATAACATTAAAGGAAGTGGCGGTATACAGCGCCGCGCTCGTGAAGGGCTCCGTCGGGATCCCGAAGGCTTTTCGCATTTATGCCGCCAACGGCGACGGAGTATATTACGAAACCGAACTGGCATATGAGGAAGGCTCCGGCGAATTCGGCGTTTACAAGCAGGATCTTACCGTTCTCACACTTGAAACTCCCGTTGTTACGACAAATGTACGGCTCGTGATGGACTGCGGCAATGCCGCTTGGGTGTTCCTGAGCGAGGTGGAGTTCTTCGAACAGAAGGATGCCGAAAAAACCCTTGATATCGAAGCGCTCGTACAGCAGCAAGCCGAAAAGGAAGCGGAGGAATCCCGCCTTGCCGAGGAATCAAGGAGGCAAAACGAATCCGCGGCAGCCGAAAGCTCCGCCCCGCGTGAATCCTCCGGCGCGGCAAGCGCGGGCAATGCCACGGTTTCCGACCCGGGCTTCAGCATTGCCGATGAGGGCGACGGGCTCGGCGGCGGGACAATCGCACTGATCGCCGGTGCTGCCGTTATAATCGCCGCGGCGGTAATTGCCGTCATCTGCAAAAAGAAGAAGAATTAACGCACGGATACCGATAATCACCGAGCAGGTCCCTTCCCCGGGCCTGCTCCTTTTTTGATTCGCATTTACGCTCACGCAGGAATATACTTAGCAATAAACGGAAAGGAAGATGCACCATGCGGAATACAAAACGGTTGCATTTGCTCTCTTGCGGAGAAAGCGGCACGATCTGCGGAATAAACAGCGAAAGCGGCATAAGCAGTCGCCTTTCGGAGCTTGGGTTCATTGCGGGGACGAACGTGACCTGCCTTGCGGAAAGCCCGCTTAAAGACCCGAAGGCATATCTTGTGCGCGGAACGGTGATCGCACTGCGCCGAAGGGATGCCGAGTGTATAACCGTATGCTGCGGTGAAGCCGATGAAAGCTGAAAAAACAGTATTGCTTGTCGGGAATCCGAATGTCGGGAAAAGCACCATTTTCAATTCGCTCACCGGGCTGAAGCAGCACACAGGCAACTGGACGGGCAAGACCGTCGAACGGGCTTGCGGCCGCTTTTCGACCGAAAAATACGAATACACCCTTATAGACCTCCCCGGGACATATTCCCTTGCCGCGCGCACGCGTGAGGAGGAGGTAACGGAGGCAGCCGTGACGGAGCGCGCCTTCGATGCGGTTATCGCCGTTTGCGATGCGACCTGCACGGAACGCGGGCTGTGCCTTGCGATGCAGGCGGCAAAATATGCCAAAAGGCTGATAATATGCATAAACCTGATAGACGAAGCGGAACGCAGCGGTATATCCATAGACAGCGGGCGCATTTCCGCGGCTTTCGGCGCGAGGGTAATCACGATAAGCGCGCGCAGAAGGCGGGATATCGCGCTGCTTCGTTCCGCGCTCGATTCCGAGCTTGATTCGGAACCGCGCGGCATTGCGGAGTTCCCGGAGGACACCGAAAAAAGAGCTGCCCTTGCCGAAAGGATCGCAGCGGATGCCGTCACCGCGCAGAAGGGAGCGCGGAGCTGGGGGCTTGCGGACAGGATACTAACCGGCAAATATACCGCCTTCCCGACAATGGCGCTGCTGCTTGCAGGGATATTCTGGCTCACCGTGCGGGGCGCAAACTACCCTTCCGCGCTGCTTGCCGATATTTTCTCGCGGCTCGGCGGTTTTATCACCGGAATGCTGCTTTCCGCCGGGGCGGAGGGGCACCTTGTTTCTCTGCTCATGGACGGGATATACGGAATGGTCACGACGGTGGTTTCGGTCATGCTGCCGCCGATGCTCATATTCTTCCCGCTGTTCACCATCGCGGAGGATCTCGGGTATCTTCCGCGTGTCGCCTTCAACCTCGACCGCCCGTTCGGTCGATGCGGCTCCTGCGGGAAGCAATCGCTGACAATGTGCATGGGCTTCGGCTGCAATGCAGTGGGAGTTACAGGTGCGCGGATCATAGATTCCGAGCGCGAACGGCTTATCGCCGTCATCACGAACTCGTTTGTTCCGTGCAACGGGAGATTTCCTGCCATGATCGCCATTATAACCGCATTTTTCACCGCCGGGGCGGCTTTTATTCAGCCTGCTTTACTGACATTTCTTATCGTCATCTCCGTTGCGGGTACGCTTGCGGCAACAAAGCTGTGCTCCGCGACCCTGCTTAGGGGCGCAAAATCGGAATATGCCCTGGAGCTCCCGCCGTTCCGCCGTCCGCAGATACTGAAAACACTCGGGCGCTCCGTTACAGACAGAACGGTGTTTGTGCTGGGCAGGGCTGTCGCCTCCGCCGCACCGGCCGGGCTTGCGGTCTGGCTGATGGCAAATATCCGCGTGGGCGGCGAGAGCATTCTGCACACCGTCACCTCCGCGCTCGACCCGGTCGCCGCCGTTTTCGGGCTGGACGGGGTGATAGTCGCGGCGTTTATCCTGGGCATTACCGCCAACGAGACCGTAGTTCCGATAATGATAATGGCTTATTCCTCGCTCGGCACACCGCAAGCGGAGCTTTCTGCGCCCGCCCTGCGCGAGCTTTTCACCGCAAACGGCTGGAATATGACGACCGCGGTCTGCGTTCTTATTTTTATACTTTTCCATTCCCCGTGCATGACAACGCTCCTTACGATAAAAAAGGAGACCGGTTCGCTTAAATGGACTGCCGTATCCTTTATTCTCCCGGTGCTGTTCGGGGCTGTCATATGCGCCGCCATAAACCTCATCGCCCATATATTCACATGAAAGGGCTTGACACGGCGGGCGGAAAATATTATATTTAATAGGCAGCGGAGAGCCGGGGCAATGTCCGGCTCTCCGAATTTGCGCAAATAATCACGGAGAAACGGAAATGAACGAAAAGGATATAGCCGCCATACGCCGCCGCTTCCGCCCGGGCAAAAATGCCATCGGCAGGGTGCGCGGCTGTTATGTGAACGAAAACAAAAAGATAATTTCGGAATTCGATACCATGCTCGGCATGATATCGGACAACGAATCCGAAGAGCTGCTGCTCAAGCTGCGAAAGGTATTCACCGGCGCGCCGGGGCGCAATATACTCAACGCCTCCTTTCCGACATCTCTTGTCGGCGTTTCGGAGGAGCACAAGCTGCTTACCGTCCTGCGCGAAAGCGCACTTTCCGACGATGCGGCGGTAAAATCGCTTTTTGAAAAAACCGCCGCCACGCTCGAACGCGAAGGCAGCTATATGATCCTGCTTGCCTGCGATAAATATGATATCTTCAAAAAGAACGATTCCGGCGAGGATTCCTCCGAAATGTTCACCTATGTCGTGGGCTGCATCTGCGGGATAAAAACCCCGAAGCCGGCACTTTCTTACAGCCTGAGCGAAAACCGCCTGAGAAACCTCACGGGCGACTGCGTTATCTGCGCCCCGGAAATCGGATTTATGTTCCCCTCATTTGAAAACGGCGGCGCCGACATATATTCCGCGCTGTTTTACACGCGCGATATAGCTGCGGACAATACCGCTGCCGCCGCACTGCTTTTCGGCACGGAGCTGCCCGCATCCGCCGCCGAGCAGAGCGAAAGCATAACCGATATACTTGTGGAAACGGTCGCGGAGGAATGCAGTCTGGAGCTTATCCAGGCGATACAGGGTCAGGTCGCGGAAATGAACGCCGACCACAAGGCAAGCCGCGAGGATGAGCCGTTGCTGCTTACCCCGCAGGATCTCGGTTCGCTGCTCCGGTTCGGCGGGATCGACGAAGCGACGGTAAACGATTTTACCGAAAAGGCGTGTGAAAAGATCGGCAAAAACGCCGCCATTGCCCCCGAAACGGTCATAAACACAAAGCGGCTCGATATCAAAACCCCGGAGGTAACGGTAAAGGTCGGCGCCGAAAATTCCGACATGGTACAAACGCGTATTATCGACGGCACGAAATACATACTTATCCGCGCAGACAGCGATGTTGAGGTGAACGGAATCCGCATTAACATCCGCGAAAGCTCCGCGGACGGAGAATAACGGCAATGGGTTCCTTTCTTTCACGCTTTCTTGCGCCGGCGGGGCGCTATCCCGCCTGCGGAATGTTCACGCGAGATCACATTATCACCGCCGCGGCTTGCATTCTGGTGTCGGCTGCCTGCGCCCTGATCTTCGGCAGACGGCTGCGCAAGCGCACCATCCACAAGCTCGCCCTTGCCGCCGCAGTGATACTTACCCTGCTTGAATGTGTAAAGATCGGGCACGCCTTTTATTACGGCTCACCCGCGCCCGACGCATGGATACCGCTTTCCTTCTGCTCGATATTCACAGTTTCGCTTTGGCTGTACCGTTTTTGCGACGGAGCTGTCGGCAAAGCGGCGGAAACCTACATTGCGTTTGCCGCACCGCTTGCCGGGCTGTGCTTTATGATATTCCCCACCACCTCGCTGATGAGCTATCCGATATGGCATTTCCTTTCGGTTTTCAGTATGCTTTTCCACTCGCTCATGATATTCATCGGCCTTACGCTGTTCCACCGCAAAAGGCAGCTCACGCTGTTCGGCTGGATATCCTACACGGTGTATATATCCCTGTTCGGTATTGTCGCCATTGCGCTCAACCGCATTATCGGAACGAATCTGATGAACCTGCGGGAGCCGTACAATATTCCGATATCGCCGATACAGGCGTTGTATTCGGCATCGCCGAGAGCGTTTACCATTATCGTGCTTGCGGCATATATCGCCGTTCCGATCTTTACCGCCGCGATAACCGGCAGGATACGGCGCGGGGATGCAGGCTGAAAAAACAAATATCCGCAAAAAGCTTTTACGCCTTTTGCGGATACTTTTTTTATTTGCTTTTTCAGGCAAGCGGATATCTGACCGTGACTATAAAGCCGCTGCTGCCGTCGCCGGAGACTTCGTATGTATAATTCGCATTGGAGGGGATGGGAATATTCGTAGTGTTGCCGGAGCCGTTCGCTTCGACATAATAAATGATATATTCCACATTCGATTCAAGTTCGCTTTTATACTCGATAAGCCTTTCCGTGCGGAGCTTGTCCATATACTCTTCCAGGCAGAGGTTATAGTAATTCATATACCAGCTGTGGGCAAGCCCGACATAACGGTATATCGTTGCCGAGGGAGCGACGCTCGTATGCGCCTCCTTGCCCTCCGGGTAACGCTGAATGATACCGTATTTATAGCACTGCTCCGGGAGGAATTTGAATCCCTCGTCCGTGAATTTGTTGTTCGTATTGTAAAGCGCAAGCTCCACGGAATACCCGGTCGTAAGATCGGCAAATTCGGGATGGCTGCCGATGGTATCCGGCCTTGTGTAGGCACGGTTTATGATCAGCCCGCTGTTTTTGACGCTTTGAGCATCGAACGCGACAAGGAAGCTGTCCACCGCTTTGATCGCCGATTCATAATCGACGAGCGCCGTTGTCGAAAGCCCGTAAACATTGCCGGTTTTCAGGCGGGAGATAGCCGCTTTTTTTGTTTCGTCAATCGTCGGGAACTTATCGCCGGAACCGGTTATCACCGCCAGGCTGCCGTTTACGACATCGCTGTTGGAAAACGCGGTTTCTTCGAGTATCAGCTTGGAATAATAGGTATCCTTGCCCGGTTCGTGTACATCCGGCGTGCTCTGCTCCTGCGAGGATTCATCCTGCTGCGGAGCGGGCGCGGACGATTCTGCGGCGCTTTCCTCGCTTTTTGGCGATCTGAACTGCGCAAGCGCAAACACTGTCGAAACAAGAACGGTCAAAGCGATCGCGGCGGCAAGAAGCGAAATGCCGGAAACTGTGCGTTTGTTTTTATTCGGTTCGTATTGCATTATTATCCTCCGTCGTCGCATACGCCCGCCGCATGGCGGGCGTACCCGTTGTGCGGCAGGCGATTATCGCGATTGATTATTCTATTATCTCGGCTCTCTTTTTAAGGGCTCTGTATTTATCCTTCGCCTGCTGTTCGGCAGTATCGAAGAGCTTTTCAGCCCTTTCGGGGAAGGATATGCCGAGCGAGCTGTATCTCGTTTCGGTCTTGATGAAGTCCTTGTAAGAGGTCGTGGGCTCCTTGCTGTCGAGCACGAAGGGATTCTTGCCCTCGAGAGCAAGTTCGGGATTATAACGGAAGTTGAACCAGTATCCGGCGGCAACGGCAGCCTTGGTTTCGAGCATACTCGTACCGAGACCCTTCTTTATGCCGTGGTTGATACAGGGAGCGTAGCCGATAACGATGGAAGGACCGTGGTACTTCTCCGCTTCGGTTATCGCTTTGATGCACTGGTTGTAATCGGCGCCCATGGCGACCTGTGCGACATAGACATAGCCGTAGGACATTGCGATAGCGGCAAGATCCTTTTTCTTCATTGTTTTACCTGCTGCGGCGAACTTCGCAACGGAGCCGGTAGGAGTGGATTTGGATGCCTGTCCGCCGGTGTTGGAGTAAACCTCGGTATCGAACACGAAGATGTTTATATCCTCGCCGGAAGCGATAGCGTGGTCGAGACCGCCGAAGCCGATATCGTATGCCCAACCGTCGCCGCCGAAGATCCACATGGATTTCTTTGTGAGCAGGTCGGAATTTTCAAGAATGAACTGCTTTTTTTCGCCGTTGCAGGAGCAGGCGTTAAGTGCGGCAAGCAGCTTTTCGCCGGCTGCCTTGGACTTTTCGGCATCGTCCTTGCCGTCGAGCCATTCAAGAGCTGCTTCCTTTGCTTCCGCGGGTGCGCAATCGGCAACGGAAAGCTCCTTGATGGTTTCGGCAAGTCTTGCCCTGCGTGCATTGACGGCGGTAGCCATACCGAGACCGAATTCGGCGTTATCCTCGAACAGGGAGTTCGCCCATGCGGGGCCGTGGCCCTTCTTGTTGACGGTGTACGGCATGGAGGGTGCGGAGCCGCCCCAGATGGAGGAACAGCCTGTCGCATTGGCGATAAACATTCTGTCGCCGAAGAGCTGGGTTATAAGCTTGGCGTAAGGAGTTTCGCCGCAGCCGGCGCAGGCACCGGAGAACTCGAGCAGCGGCTGTTTGAACTGGCTGCCCTTGACGGTTTCGGGCTTGAACTTTGCAAGCACTTCCGCGTTGTCGGAATACTTGTAGCTTTCGTCGAACGCGTTCTGATACTGAAGCTGACCGGCAATAGGAGCCATGGTGAGCGCCTTTTCGCCCTTCTTGCCCGGGCAGATCTGAACACAGCTCTGGCAGCCGAGGCAGTCGAGAGCGGAAACGGTAATGCCGAATTTATATCCGGGCATACCTGTCATCGGGAGAAGCTTGAAATCGGGGTGTTCCGCAGCCTGAGCATCGGTGAGCGCGATCGGTCTGATCGTGGCGTGCGGGCAGACAAGCGAGCAGAAGTTGCACTGAATGCAGTTTTCGGGGTTCCAGTTGGGAACATCCACGGCAACGCCGCGCTTTTCGTAAGCGGCAGTGCCCTGCGGGAAGGTGCCGTCCGCAGCATCGACAAAGGCGGAAACGGGGAGCGTATCGCCCTTCTGAGCGTTGACGGGCTTGAGTATGTTCTTGACGAAATCGACAACTTCCTTGCGGCCTTCAAGCTCGGCTTCGTGAGTGTCGGCATCGACGGCATTTGCCCATTCGGCGGGAACGTCGATCTTTGTAAAGGCGTTTGCGCCGGCATCGATAGCGGCGTAGTTCATGTTGACAATGGCTTCGCCCTTCTTGGCAAAGCTCTTATAAGCCGCCTTCTTCATATAGCCTATTGCTTCCTCGGAAGGAATGATATTGGCAAGCGTGAAGAATGCACTCTGGAGAACGGTGTTCGTCCTGTTGCCGAGACCGATCTCACGCGCGATGGAGATCGCATCGATGGTGTAGAAGTTGACCTTGCGGGTGGCAATGTCTCTCTTGACCTTGGCGGGGAGCTTTTCATCGAGCTCTTCGGGCTTCCACTGGCAGTTCAGCAGGAAGGTGCCGCCCTTTTTGAGATCCTCGGTAACATCGTAAAGATGTACATACGCGGGATTATGGCAGGCAACGAAATCCGCATGGGAAATAAGGTAGGTGGAGCGGATGGGCTTATCGCCGAAGCGGAGGTGCGAAACCGTGATACCGCCGGATTTCTTGGAATCGTAGGAGAAATAAGCCTGGATGTATTTATCGGTATGGTCGCCGATAATCTTGATGGAGTTCTTGTTGGCGCCGACGGTACCGTCCGAGCCGAGACCCCAGAACTTGCAGGCAACGGTGCCGGCAGGAGCGGTGGCGGGTTCGGGACCCATTTTGAGTGACTTCTTGGTTACGTCATCGTTGATGGAAACGGTGAAGTAGTTGATCGGCTTCTTTGCATCGAGGTTCTTGTAAATCGCGACGATCGCGGCGGGAGTGGTATCCTTGGAGCCGAGACCGTATCTGCCGCCGACAATGAGGGCATCCTCGAATTTGCTGCCGCGGACGGCGTTGATGACATCGAGATAGAGCGGTTCGCCCATGGCGCCCGGTTCCTTCGTTCTGTCGATAACGGCAATCTTCGTGACGGTTTCGGGGATTTCTTTAAGGAAGTGCTTGATGGAGAACGGACGGTAAAGTCTGACTTTGAGCAGACCGACCTTTTCGCCCTTTGCAAGCAGATAATCGATGGTTTCTTCGATCGTATCGCAGACCGAGCCCATGGCGATAATGAGCTTTTCGGCATCCGGAGCACCGTAGTAGTTGAAGAGCCTGTAATCAGTGCCGATCTTCTTGTTGACCTTCTTCATGTAGCCTTCCACAATGGCGGGAACGGCATCATAATACTTGTTGCAGGCTTCGCGTGCCTGGAAGAAGATATCCGGGTTCTGTGCGGTGCCGCGGAGAACGGGGTGTTCGGGGTTGAGCGCCCTTTCGCGGAACGCCTTGACGGCATCCATATCGCACATTTCTTTAAGATCCTCGTAATCCCATACTTCGACCTTCTGGATCTCGTGAGAGGTACGGAAGCCGTCGAAGAAGTGGAGGAACGGGACTCTGCCCTCGATAGCCGAAAGGTGAGCGACGGCACCGAGATCCATTACTTCCTGAACGTTGGAAGAGCAGAGCATTGCAAAGCCGGTCTGCCTGCACGCCATGACATCGGAATGATCACCGAAAATGTTGAGCGCGTGGGTGGCAAGGCAGCGCGCGGAAACATGGATAACACCGGGGAGAAGCTCGCCGGCGATTTTGTACATATTGGGGATCATCAGAAGAAGCCCCTGAGAAGCGGTATAAGTCGTGGTAAGAGCGCCCGCGGCGAGAGAACCGTGAACGGTACCGGAAGCGCCGCCCTCCGACTGCATCTCAACGACCTTTACGGTCTGCCCGAAGATATTCCTGCGACCTTCCGCCGACCACTGATCTGTCACCTCTGCCATAGGGGAAGAAGGAGTGATGGGGTAGATACCGGCAACCTCGGTAAACGCATAGGATACATGCGCCGCAGCGGTGTTGCCGTCCATTGACAATTTCTTTCTTGTCACCATGTGGTTAAAAGCCTCCTGTATATATAATCATACAAAAACAATATACCACCCTTTTCCCCGAATGTAAAGAGCAAAAGACAATTTTTTTGCCCGTGCGGGCGCATAAAGCAAGGTCTTGCGTTGCACGGCGGCGCAAAATACAATATATTGCCGAAAAATGCAATATTGATATTGAAAAAGGCGTAACTTCGTGATATGATGAACCTTGAAGTATTTTAAGGAGGCATGTGTTTTGGCTATAAGCAGGATATATTCGGCGGCAATACGCGGTATTGTCGGCCAGATAGTCACCGTCGAGGCTTCGAACGTTTATTCCTCCCAGCCGCGTCTTGATATCATCGGGTTGCCCGATGCGGCAATAAAAGAATCGTCCGGCAGAGTCCGCAGCGCCGCAAGAGCCTGCGATCTCCCACTCAAAAAGGGTGTTATAACGGTAAACCTTGCCCCTGCGGACATAAAGAAGGAAGGCACCGTGTACGACCTTCCGATACTCCTTTCGCTGCTCGATCTTCCCGGAATGTCGCGCATAGATTTCACCCAGTGCTGCTTTTTCGGCGAGCTTTCGCTTTCCGGCGACCTGCGCCCTGTCGCAGGGGCGCTGCCGATGGCTGTTGCCGCAAGGGATGCCGGGTTCAAGTATATGTTCTGCCCGGCGGACAATGCCTGCGAAGCATCCGCCGCATACGGCATAACTGTTTATCCGGTACAGAATATCCGCCAGCTTGTGAACCACTTCTTCACCGATTCCAACCGGTTGATACCGATGATATTCGACAAAAACGATTTTTTCGCCATCAACTGCGATACTCCGCTTGATTTTTCGGATGTGAAGGGGCAGGAATCCGCGAAAAAGGCGTTGGAGATAGCCGCCGCGGGCGAGCATAACGTACTGCTTATCGGCCCTCCCGGCACGGGGAAAAGCATGCTTGCCTCCCGCGTGCCGTACATACTCCCGCCTATAACATTGGAGGAATCCATAGAAACCTCCAAAATATATTCCATTGCCGGGCTGACACAGGAGCTCACTCCCCTGCTTTCGCACCGCCCGTTCCGCGCGCCGCACCACTCGCTTTCGCCGGCAGCGCTTATCGGCGGTGGTTCCAACCCGAAGCCGGGCGAAATTTCGCTTGCGAACAACGGCGTGCTTTTTCTGGACGAATTCCCGGAATTCGACAAGCACAGCTGCGAAGTGCTCCGCCAGCCGATCGAGGAACGCTCCGTTACCATAACCCGCGTGAACGCAACGGTGACATACCCCTGCTCATTCATGATGATATGTGCGATGAACCCGTGCAAATGCGGCTATTTCGGGCACCCGACAAAAGCCTGCACCTGCACGCCGCAATCGCGCCGCAACTATATTTCCATGCTGTCCGGCCCGATACTCGACCGTATCGACATCCAGATCGAGGTAAACGCGCTTGAATTTTCGGAGCTGGACACCACAGTCGCCGCGGAGCCGAGCGCAAAGATACGCGAAAGGGTCTGCAAAGCGCGCGAATTTGCCATGAGCAGGTTTGACGGCGAACTCCTCCCGAACGGACAGGCGCTCACCTGCAATGCACGGATGCTGCCGAAGCATATACGCAAGTACTGCGTATTCGACGACGGCGGCCGCGAAATACTCCAATCCGCATATGAAAAGCTCGGGCTTTCGGCACGCGGCTACGACCGCATACTTAAAGTCGCGCGGACGATCGCCGATTTCGACGAAAGCGAACTGATACGCAAGCAGCATATCGCACTTGCGGTTCAGCTCCGTTCGCTGGATAGAAAGTATTTCAACAGCTGACGGCAAAAGTTGACATAACTTTTCCACCCGCAGGCACCCGATTGTGGAAAACTCGGTGGAAAATGTGGATTATTCGGCTGTTTCGGGCATTGAAGCCGAATGAAAACGGTGGAAAACCGAAAAAATAATCTTCGAAACAGGCAAATACGGCTCTCATAAAGAAAGAACTCGCATATGGATTACCAAGGCAATTATTTCCCCGAAGAACACGACGAACGCGAATCGAAAACCTACCGCACCGTAAAAGGAATATTCAAATGGACGATGTACGGGCTTTCGTTCCTTGTTTACGCCATAATATTCTTCGTGATATTTTCGAGTTGCGACAGCAGGATAATCACGCGGAACTATTACGGCGGATATATTGAGAATTTCGACCCCGCGGGCGAAACGGTCTACCGCCTTAACACCGAGGAATTCATGAATTACGACGGCTCCGTTCAGCTTTCCGATATCGACTATTCGGATAAATACGGTTTTCTTGAAGTCGGCGTAAAGCTCAATGCCAAAAAGCAGCTCGGGGGCAACAAGGACGAACGGTTCGAAGCGGTTTTGAGCGACAACCGCGGAAACACCTTTACGCTCGCCGGAGTTCAACGGGACACAAACCTCCGTTATTCGTTCGCGCGGTTCAGCTTTTCGGGTGTCGCGCTGGATCTTGCGCAGCACGAAGACGGCGAACCGAGCGCCGATTACGGCAGGTATCTCACGCTTACGATTTACCGCGCCGGCGGCGGCGAGGTCATAGACAGCTTTACCGTTTATCACGGCGACGGCGATTGGTATTACTGCTCGAAATGCCTGCGATTTGCCACGGCGGATGAAGCGGAGGAAACGGGCAAACGCTGCCCGGAATGCCACGCCGCATATTCCGTGACCGACGAAGCCACCACACATTACGCCACAAAATACGAAGACTGACGGAAGGAACACCTGCCATGAACGAAACCATCATCATCAAGGAGCGGCGCAACGATCTGCTTATAAAGGGCATACCGCTGCTCGTGCTTATAATCGCTTCGCTTTTACTTACTTTTGCGCCGGAAATATTCACTGAGATAACAATAATGCCCGCGTTCTTCTATTTTGCGGGCGGGCTGCTCACGCTGCTGTTCGGTACGCTTTTTGCGCTGGTGCTGCTGCGCCAGAGCAGGCCGGACAACGCGATGGTAATAACCTCGCGCGGGTTTACGGATATACGCAATGTCGGCGAGGATATAGAGATCGGCTGGACAAACGTTTCCTCCGCCCGGATAATCGATTCCGACGGCGAAAAGATGCTCGGCATATCGCTGGAAAACCCGGATATCGTCATGGAAAAAATGGAAAAGCGCGCCGCTTCCGAAATGCGCGCCAATCTGGAGGACAATCTCCCCGCGATCATCATACTTCAAAGCGATGTGATGACCGATCTGAACGAGCTGAAGGACATATTCAACCGCTTTGCGCGTGAGGCACGGACATTAAAGACTTCCGCACCGAAAAAGCAGAAGAACAACCCCTTTACCACGGAGGATGTACTTCGCGCGTTCGGCAAGCTCCCCGCGGATGCACCTGCGGGGGACGAAAGCGCCCCCACCCCGGCACCCGTACCCGCAGCCGATGAAGCCGAAGCGAAGGAGGCAGCGCCGGGCAATGCGTCGCCCGCAGCCGACGGCGACAGCTTTTTCAACGAAATTCTCGGTTCCGGCGCGGAAAGCGGCATTCCGAAGCCCGCCGCCCCGCAGAAAGCCGCCGCACCCGCAGAGCCCGCAGCCGAAATACCGGCATCGGCAAAAGCGGCAGGCGATGATGAGCTCCCCCCCGAAGCACGCGAGATGCTTTCCAAGGTAAGATCCTCGCGCATAACCGAGCTTGAAAAGATACTCGCGGGCGATATACCCGCACGCGAATACACCGCGCCGGCGGCCGAAAGCACGGCGCTGCAGGATCCGGCAGCCGATGCCGATACGGCATCCGAAGCGGAAAACGCCCCGGAGGACGAGGAAGAAAGCGACAATGTGACGTTCGAAGATATTCTCCGCGGAAGCAAAAACGATTGAAATACATAAACAACAAAAGGACAGCGTTGGAGCTGTCCTTTTATTACGGAAAATATCAGTGATTACTGCTGATTCTTTCTCTTTGCAAAGCATTCGCTGCAATAAACAGGTCTGTCATCGGAAGGCTGGAAAGGTATCTTTGCTTCTTTGCCGCATTCTGCGCAAACAGCGGTATACATTTCTCTGGTGTTCCTGGAAGCCTGCTTCCTTGCGTCTCTGCAAGTCTTGCAGCGCTGCGGTTCGTTCTGGAATCCGCGCTCTGCGTAAAATTCCTGTTCGCCTGCGGTGAACACGAATTCGTTGCCGCAATCTTTGCAGGTAAGGGTCTTGTCTTCGTACATTTGGTTTCTCCTCTTGAATGGTGGTTATTTTATTTGCCCTTTCGGGTTTTTTCATGGTTTGGTGCGGCATCCGGAGCTGCGATTATCCTTTTCAGCTTTGTTCTTATCCGGCAGAGCGCGTTTGATATGCTCTTCGATTCCCTTCCGACGGCAAAGGCAATGCCTTCGATCGGAACATCCGCAAGATACATATCGAACACCGTGCGTTCGAACGGAGAAAGCGAGGCGAACACAAGCCCGTACAGCTGCCGCGAACGTATATCGTCGATAAATATTTCCTCTGCGGAGGGGACGGTTTCGGCATTTTCCGCGCTTTCCGCCGCGCTGCCGGCAGGCAGAGCCTGCTTGGATAACCTTCTGATACCGCTGATGATGCTGTTTCTGACGCAGAGAGAAGCAAATGTAGCGAAGGAAGAGGTTTTTCCGTCGTAGCTCCTGACAGCCCTCAACAGACCGATCAACCCTTCCTGAAATAGATCATCATAAAGATCGGGAGGCGGGTCCAGACGTTTGATATGAAATTCCAGCACTCGTTTGTAGGATTCCGCAAGCCTTTCGAAAGCGAGCGCGGAGCCGGATTTTGCCTCGGCTATAAGCGCTGCTTCGGTTTCCCGCGGGAGTCGTTTGCTATCTGTGGGCGGCAATGGCTTCCTCCGTAACACAAGCACAAAAAGTATACCGGATTTCTATATCTTCTCTTAGTATACTCATTTTTGCGTGATTGTCAAGTTTTTTCACAAAATCGCGTGGACTTTCATCACTTTTCACGAAAATCACGCTTCGTTTCTGTTAGTTATGCTGTCTAAAACCGATCCGATTGTCGGAATTTTGGTTATTATGTCCCTTGCGAGGGCGATCTGAGCGCGGGCGCGTATAAGATTATGGCGTTCCTTTTTGCATTTGAAATAACTGTCGCCGCAAAGATAATCGGTAAGAAATCTTGCCGCAAGCTCCAGTGTAACGGCAAGGACACCGTCGGCAAGCGTGTCGAGCTCGAAACGTGAAACGCTGCCGCGTATCTGCCCGACATAGCCCCTTGCAAATGCCGCAAAGGCATCCGTATCAAGGAAGACTTCGGAAAGATCCTCGCAATCCTCGCCGCCCGGGTTGGCGGCAAAGCGGACGGCATCGCCGAAATCATATGCGATAAGCCCCGGCATAACCGTATCCAGGTCGACAACGGCAAGGTTTCTGCCGGTTTTGGCATCGAACATTACATTATTGCATTTCGTATCGTTATGAACGACACGCAGCGGTATCGCACCCGAATCCGCAAGCCGGCATAAACGGCAGGCGTTTTCGCTTTGCGAAAGCAAATAATCGTATTCCGCCTTTACCTCGCAAAGCCGCGAAAACGCATCCGCACCCGCGGCAAGAGCAAGCTGCGCGTATCTTGCCGGAGTATTGTGGAAATCCGGAATGGTAACGCAAAGCGTTTCCGCCGGGAAATCCGAAAGCAGGCGCTGGAATTCGCCGAAAGCAACGCCGGTATTGAACAGCAGGGTGTTGTCGGCGGTATCGAAGCATACCGAATCGTAAATATAGGACATGACACGCCAGTAATCGCCGCTTTCGGTGATATGGTAATACCCGCCCGAAATATTGCGGTAATACTTTACGACACGGCGCTCTATATCCTTCTCGCCCGCAAGGCGCAGCTTATTTGCGATATGGGTCGTAACACCCGAAACGTTTTTTGCTATATCCTCCGGATTCGTAAACACGGCCCTGTTCACGCGCTGGAAGATATACCGGGCGACACTGTCCCCGCTTTGTATGTATACAAGGTAGGTATCGTTGATATTGCCGTTGCCGAACGCTTCGGCTTTTACCGTTTCGCCCCCGATGCCGAAAGCGTTTTTGATATCGTTTACGAGCCCGAACGGCAGATTAGAATTCATGTTCAATCAATCCTGTCGATAAAATAATGGGGGTCTTCATGGTATTTCCCGAGCGCGGTCACCCACATCGGAACAGCCTTTACAAGGTCGCAATCCGCCGAAAGCACCCTGCCGGTACGGTGGGCATCGCCGTCGAGAAGCTCCGCAATGCGCTCGTACCGCTGAGCGACGCCGCGGAAATCATGCGCGCGGCAGACCGCCGTATGCTCGACCCCCGATTCATCACGCAGAGTATAACGCACATCGTCTCCGAAAAGATAATCCGGATTTATCAGCTCCTCCACGGCGTGCATGGACGTATTCGGGCGCATGGTGCAGCCGATGAACAGTATCTTCCCGGCAAGGTATGCAAGACGGCGGAAGGGCGAATTTGCGCCGCAGGGCGTTGTATCGAGAATATGCCCGGAGGTAAGGTAATGCGCGTTTTTGCCCTTTGCGCAGCAGGAATGCGTGGGGCAGACCGAGCGGAGAACTCCCTCCACCCGTGTGCGGAAATATTCCGGCAGATAGCCGATATTGGATTGTGTTTCGTAATAATCGAAATAGGGCTTCGAAGCATTGCAGTTGCAATAGGAAAGCGCAGGGAGCATAAGTGTACCCTCCTCGCCGAGAGCGAGCAGGAGCCCGTCGATCACGTCAGACGCTTCCACCCCGCTGCCGAGCGAACGGAGCGACGTATGTACAAGAAGCGTATCGCACTTCTCCACACCAAGCGCGGCAAGATCGGAAGCGATCCTTTTTGCTGTGTCTGTCATATTCAATACCTCTCTTAATTCTATGCCTTTCTTTTCAGAATATATACTTCCCCGGGGGAGAGCGAAAGCCTTTTCGCCGCCGGCGCACCGGCAAGCAGATCCGTATAGCCGTGCCCGATATCCACATCCGCCGCCGCGGAGGACATATTGGAAACAAGGCGTATTTCGCCCCCCGCGCCGCGGCGCCTTATATCCGCAACACCGGGGCGCACGGATTCCGCCTCCAGATATTCCGCGGAAAAAAGCTCTTCCCCGCGGCGTACACGGTTTATATGTGCAAAAAATCCGCTTTCCGGCAAATCGAAGCCCGCAGGCGGGAACGGCCGGCGGTTGAAGGGATCATGATAGCCCTCCATGCCGATCTCATCGCCGTAATAAATGCAGGGGACGCCGGGCAGGAAGCAAAGTATGGTATACGCCGCCTTCACCCGTGCGAACGCCTGTGCGTGCGCCTGCGGCGAAAGTGCTTTTGATGCGAGCTCGTCATTGGAAAAGCCTTCATCGCGCACACCGGAAAGAAGTGTCGTTATCCGTTCGGTATCGTGCGAGCCGAGAAAATTCAGCGCACAGGCAAGCGTTTCCGGCGGATAGCTGCGCCAGATCGACTTCACAGTCGAAACGAAAGCTTCCGCATCGCCGTAAAGCATATAATCCACCACCGCATTGCGGTACGGGTAATTCGTGACCGAATCGAGCTGACGTCCGCGGAAATAACGCTTTCTTTCGCCGTATGCGATCTTGTCCGCGGCGTTTTCCCAGACCTCGCCGATAATCAGAGCATCCGCCTTGCAGCCCTTTATCGCCGCGCAGATATCATCCAGGAAATCGGCTTCGAGCTCATCCGCGACATCAAGCCGCCATCCGTCCACACCCATGTTCATGTATTTCGGAATGACCGTTTTGCAGATAAAATCGCGGTAGCTTTCGCAGCGGCACACCTTTGGAAGGTTCTTTATACCCCACCAGGAATCGTATTCGTCCGGATAATGCTTGAAGGAAAACCATTCGTAATAGGGCGAATCCGTACCGTCGCACGCGCCGGAGCCGTAGCGGTGATACCGGTCGAAATAGATGCTGTTATCCCCGACATGGTTGAACACTCCGTCGAGCACGACGGCGATACCCGCTTCATGGGCGCGGTCGAGAAGGTATGAAAGCGCTTCATCGCCGCCGAAGCAGGGATCGACACGCAAAAAATCCCCGGTATCGTATTTATGGTTGGAAAACGCACTGAATATCGGGTTCAGATATATGCAATTTACCCCGAGCGAGGCGATATAAGGAAGCTTTTCGGCAATGCCGTAAAGATCGCCGCCGAAATGGGTATTGTTCGGGAATGCTTCGCCGTGCCTGCGCGGGTATTCGGGAACGCCGTTTTCCCAATCATCGTTATACGGCGTATCCGCCCTTTTCGGCACTTTGCCGGAGCGGAAAAACCTGTCCGGGAATATCTGGTACACCGCACCGCGGGTGAACCATTCCGGTACGGAATATTCGCGGCGGTATACAAGCAGCTCCGATTCGTTTATGAAGCGGTCGGAAGCAAAGCATTCTCCGCCTTCGAAATAAGCGTAGTACCTTCTCCCTGCCGAAACGAATTCGAAATGAAAGAAGTAAAGCCCACTCGTATCGCAAAATTCGCCGGTTTCCAGCGAAAAGGTGCAGCAAAACCCGCCGGGCGTGTTTTCGAACTGCACGGCGCGTGAAATAATGACCCGCTCATCGCAGCCGAGATAAAAATACATCTCGTCGCAGCGAAGCTCCATGTCGCTCACCGCAAATTCAAAGCGCAGGATGCTCCCCGCGGGGAACGCGCGGCACCCTTCCGGGGTGCCGCGGGATGTTACGGAGCAGTAAAGCTTCATTTATTCTCGAAATGCACGGGTTCGATATGCCAGATATTTTCGGCATATTCCCGGATAGCGCGGTCGGCTGCAAAATAGCCGGCGGAGGCGATATTCACGAGCGCCATGCGGTTCCAGCGTTCGCGGTCGCCGTAAGCCTCGAGCATACGCCGCCTTGCTTCGGTATAAAAATCGAAATCGGCGAGACACATGAACGGATCGGATACCCCGTGCGAAAACAGAAGGTAATTGAGTATATCATCGAACGAACGCCCGTTGAAGCCGGCGTGGAGCGAATCCACGGCATCCTTCAGCGCTTCGTTGCGGTTATAATAATATGAAGAAGCGTAACCCTTGTGCCAGAGCTCCTCCACCTCCTGCGCGGTATGGCCGAAGATGAATATATTATCCCTTCCGACCTGCTCGGACATTTCGACATTTGCGCCGTCCAGTGTGCCGATGGTTATCGCACCGTTGATCATGAACTTCATATTGCCGGTGCCGCTTGCTTCCTTGCCGGCAAGCGATATCTGCTCGCTTATTTCCGCTGCGGGCATAAGATGCTCCGCCAGAGTGACATTGTAATTATCCAGAAATACAACACGCAGCTTTTCGCGGATGACCGGATCCTTTTCTATTTCCGCGCCGAGATAGCAGATCAGCCGTATGATATCCTTTGCGGTATAATATCCGGGAGCCGCCTTTGCGGCGAAAATAAATGTGGTGGGCGTGATATCGGCGTTCGGATCGGCTTTCAGGCGCCGGTAAAGCGAAATGATGTTTATGGCGTTCAGAAGCTGACGTTTATACTCGTGCAGCCGCTTTGCCTGAACATCGAAAACCGTTTCCGGGTCGATCACGATACCCTTTGTTTTGCGGATATACTCGGCAAAGCAAACCTTATTGTGCTTTTTAATCTCGTCCAACCGCGAAAGAACAGCCTTGTCGCTGCCGAAAGCGGCAAACCGCGCGAGCTCCTCCGGACGTGAACGGTAATCCCGCCCGATGGTCTCATCCAGAAGAGATGCCAGCTCCGGGTTCGAATACACCAGCCATTTGCGGTGCGCAATGCCGTTTGTGACATTGGTGAAGCGTTCGGGATACATATCGTAATAATCGCGGAAAACCGTGGTTTTGAGTATATCCGAATGCAGCCTCGAAACGCCGTTTATGCAGTGCGAACCGATGACCGAAAGGTTTGCCATGCGCACGCTGCCGCCGCAAAGCACCGACATACGGGAGACTTTATCCCAATTGCCGGTAAATGCGTTCCACGCCGAAGCGCAGAAGCGGCGGTTGATCTCAGCGATGATGGAATGTATCCGCGGGAGCTTGAAGGCAAACAGATCTTCGTTCCAGCATTCAAGCGCCTCCGGAAGAACGGTATGGTTGGTGTAGGAAACGGTGCGCAGGGTGATATCCCACGCCTTTTCCCACGGCTGGCAATGCTCATCCACAAGTATCCGCATCAGCTCGGGTATACAGAGCGCAGGGTGGGTATCGTTGATATGGATCGCCACCTTATCCGGCAGGCTTTCCAGATCCTTATAAAGCGAAAGATGCCTCGACACGATATTTTGCAGCGAAGCCGAAACAAGGAAATACTGCTGTGTCAGGCGCAGCAGCTTGCCTTCGTGGTGGTTATCCGCCGGGTAAAGCACCTTGGAAATGGTTTCCGCCATGGTGTTTTCCTCGACAGCCTTCATGTACTGCCCCTGGGAAAACGCTTCCATGTTGAAGTTATTTATATCCCTTGCGCGCCACAGGCGGAGCGAATTGACCGCCTCGCCCACGCCGCCGGATATAAGCATATCGTAGGGAACCGCTTCCACGGAATCGTAATCCTCGTATATAACGTTGCAGCGGCCGTCCTTCCATTCCTCGCGAACCTTGCCGCCGAATCGGACGGTAACGGATTTATCCTGCCGCGGAACAAGCCAGAATTCCCCTTCCGGCAGCCAGATGTCCGGAAGCTCGAGCTGTTCGCCGTCGACAATTCGCTGCTTGAACAGACCGTATTCATAAAGTATGCAGTAGCCGCGCGCGGGGTAATCCCCGGAGGAAAGCGAATCCATAAAGCAGGAGGCAAGCCTCCCCAGACCGCCGTTGCCGAGCCCCGGGTCGGGCTCGCGTTCATATATATCCTCCAGCGAAAAGCCCATGGAGCCGAGCACCTTGCGGTATTTTTCCTCGATTCCGAGGTTGCACAGATTCATTTTCAGGCTGCGCCCGATAAGAAATTCCATGCACATATAACATACCTGCTTTGCACCCGTCGCTTTGACCTTTTCGGAAAACTCCTTGTGGCGCACGGCAAGTATATCGCGCACCGAAAGCACCGTGGCGCGGTATATCTGTTCGGCATCGGCTTCGTTCCCGCTGATACCGAAATAACGTGAAAGCTTTTCGTTGATTGCCTCGCGGATTTCGGAGGCGGTAATGTTCTTAGGCATAAATATACTGTTTCCTTCCGGATAAGATGTGATTATTTGAGGAGCCCGTCATAAAGAGCCTCGTATTCTCTTGCGCTCTTCTTCCAGCCGAAATCGACTCCCATAACTTTTTTGCGCAGCTTTTCGAATGTTTCCCTTTCGGTGCGGTAAAGCCCGGCGGCGCGCTCCGCGGAGCACAGCATTTCATACGCGCTGTATGCCGCAAAGGTAAAGCCGTTTCCGCCGCCCGCGCAGCCGAAATCCTTTATACTGTCGTAAAGTCCGCCGGTTTCGTGTACGACCGGCACCGCGCCGTAGCGCGAAGCGATCATCTGCGAAAGCCCGCAGGGTTCGCTTCTGGAAGGCATGAGGAATATGTCCGCGGCGGCGTAAAGCCGTTTGGAAAGCTCGCGGTCGTAGGTTATGAGTGCACGGCATTTATCCGTATGGCGCTGCGCAAGCGAGGTGAAATAGCTTTCGTAGCAGCCCTCTCCCCTGCCGAGAACGACAAACTGCACATCGCCGCGCAGCATATCATCCCCCGCAAGCATAACAAGATCCAGCCCCTTGTGCCCCACCAGCCGCGAAATAACGGCTATCATCGGCACATCGCGTTCCGGCAGACCCAGCTCGCGCTGCATTGCCGACTTGCACACCGCCTTGCCCGCCATATTGCGGCGGGAATAGCGCGCCGGAATGCTTTTATCCTTTGCAGGGTTGTAAAGATCGGTGTCTATGCCGTTGAGTATCCCCGAAAGTTTGAAGGAAAAGCTATTCAGGACACCGTCGAGCGAATGCGAAAACCGGGGCGAAAGTATTTCCTTTGCGTATGTCGGGCTGACAGTCGTAACGGCATCGGCACAGACGATACCGCCCTTCAAAAGGTTGATATCGCCGTTGTATTCGACGATTTCGCGATCGGACGGCATGAGCCCGAACACATCGCCGAGCAGCTCGAAGCCGTATCTGCCCTGATACTGTATGTTGTGGATGGTCAATACCGCTTTGATGTTCCTATACCGTTCGTCCAGCCTTGCATAGCACTGTTTGAGATATATCACGCTCAGCGCGGCGTGCCAATCGTGCGCATGGAGTATATCCGGAATAAAATCTATATCCGGCAGTATTTCCAGCGCGGCGCGGCAGAAGAAGGCAAAACGCTCGGCATCGTCGTATTCGCCGTAAAGCATATTGCGCTTGAAATAATATTCGTTATCGAGGAAATAAAATGTAACTCCCTTGTACACATACCGGAATATACCGCAGTATTGGCTGCGCCAGGAAAGCGCAACATAGCGGTTGCCGAGATATTCGAACCTTTTGCGGTATTCATCGCTTATCGAGGAATAAAGCGGCATTATAACGCGCACATCGGTTTCCCCGCCGGCGGCAAGCGCTGCGGGGAGCGAACCGATAACATCGCCCAGCCCGCCGGAGGAAGCAAACGGAAGCGCTTCGCCGGCGACAAAAAGTATTTTCTTCATTATCGAACCAACCTTTCAGTGTAGAAGCGGATATTACACGCAGGAGCCCTTTTCGATAAAGAACGGGTGCGTTTCGTGCCCGGAAAGCACTCTTCCGTCGCGGATGACGACGTTTTTATCGGTGATAACGCAGTTGAGATAAACGTTTTCGCCGGTTATGGTATCCTGCATGATTATACTGTTCTTTATATGCGTGTTCTTGCCCACCTTGACACCGCGGAATATAATGGAATTTTCCACCGTTCCGTGAATAATGCAGCCGTCCGCAATTAACGAATTACGAACGGTCGAGCCGTTGATGTAGCGTGTCGGCGCGGAGTTTCGCACCTTCGTGAACACGGGGCGGTTGCGTTCCCCGAACAGCAGCCGGCGGATATCCGGATCGAGCAGATCCATATTGCAGTTGTAATAATCCACAAGGCTTCTTATCGTTGCGAAATAGCCGTCCAGCTTGTAAATGCGGTAATCGTATTCGTGCGCATAGCGGAGTATGACATCCTTGAAAAGGCTAGAATATCCGTGCGCCGCGGAATCCGAAAGGATATCCTCCAGGTATTTTCTGCCGATAACGAATATCCCCAGCCCGGCATCCACCCAGCCGCTGCGCGTTCCGGAATAATCCGAAATATCGGTTATACGGCCGCTTTCATCCGATTCGATGACTGTCGCATAATGGGAATCGGGCGAAAGATAGCAGCTTTTCACGCCGACGGTAATATCCGCGCCGGATTCGATATGGCGATCGATCATCGCCGAAAGATCAAGATTGCAGACATTGTCGCAATCCGAAAGAACGACAAGCTCTTCCTTGCAGCCGGATATGAAATCGCGGATGCTTATAAGCGCCTCGAGGCGAGTATTGTAAAGCACGTTGCTGTTGTTTGCAAATGCGGTTATGTAGGGAGGAAGTATCTGTATCCCGCCGTTGCGCCGTGCAAGATCCCAATCCTTGCCCGTGCCGATATGGTCCATGAGCGACTGGTAATTGTAATGCGTGATCAGACCGATATGGTTTATACCGGAATTTACCATATTGGAAAGCGCAAAATCTATAAGGCGGTATCTGCATCCGAACGGAACGGATGCCATCGTGCGCTGAAATGTCAGCTCATGCACGCTTTTTTCGTTCAGGCTCGAAAAAATTATCCCTACCGTGTTCATCTTCCGGTGCACACTCCCTTCGCCGTAATTTCGGATATCATTTCCCTGCCGCAGACGGCGCCGTCCGGCACCGATGCAAGGGCCGGTACCTCAAGCCCGCCGCCGATAAGCGTGATACCCTTTGCCGTTGCGATATCCGCGCCGACGGAGGCGCCCTTGCCGATAACCGTTTCGGCATCGACGATCGAATAATTCACCGCCGCATCCGCGCGCACGGTGACATTGCCGAGCAGGACACTGTCGCGAACGCAGGCGCCGCGTTCCACGACAACGCCTTCGGAAAGCACGCTGTTCACGACGGTTCCGTATATTTCGCAGCCCTCGGTGACAATGGAATTGCTTATCACCGCGTTCGTGCCGACATAATGCGGAGGGTATGCGTCATTGCGGGAAAGTATCTTCCAATCGAGATCGTTAAGCGTGAGCGCCGGGCGGTCGCCCAGCAGATCCATATTTGCCTCCCAAAGGCTGTCGATCGTACCGACATCCTTCCAGTAGCCCGAAAATTCAAAGGCTAAAAGCCTTTCCCCTGCGGCAAGCATCGCGGGGATAATGTTTTTGCCGAAATCGTTGCTGCTTTCCGGGTCCGCCTCGTCGGCTTCGAGATAGGAAAACAGCACGCTTTTGTTGAATACATAAACGCCCATCGAAGCCTTTGTGCTTACCGGATGCTTCGGCTTTTCGGCAAAATCGGTAATACGCATATCTTCGTCCGTTGTCATGATCCCGAACCGCGGCGCTTCCGAAATCGGAACATCAAACACGGCAATGGTGCAGGCGGCTTCCTTCTTTTTGTGCGCCTCGATCATTTCGGCGTAGTTCATTTTGTATATATGGTCGCCCGAAAGAATAACGACGTAATCAGGGTCGAACTTATCGATAAACTGTATGTTTTGGTATATGGCGTTTGCGGTGCCCTTGTACCAGTCCGCGCGCTTCTGCGCCTGGTATGGCGGGAGCGTTGTCACGCCGCCGAAGGTGCGGTCGAGATCCCACGGCTGACCGTTGCCGATATACTCGTTCAACGCGAGCGGCTGGTACTGCGTGAGCACCCCGACGGTGTCTATGCCCGAATTGATGCAGTTGGAAAGAGGAAAATCGATGATACGGTATTTTCCGCCGAACGGTACGGCGGGCTTGGCGATACGCTCGGTAAGCAGGTGAAGCCTGCTGCCCTGACCGCCGGCAAGAAGCATTGCGACTGTTTCTTTCTTTTTAATCATGCCTGATTTCCTTTCTTGTTCTTTTTCTTTGCCCCGATATGTGCAAATATGATCGCGCCGAGCGCGGGTATTCTGATTTTGAGATCGTTTCCGCCGAAGCGGTTCTTCGCGGTTTTCAGCACCCCCGGATTCACAAATCCGCGCCCGCCGTATTTTGTATCGTCGCTGTTGATAAGCTCCTTATACCTGCCGGGCACAAGCAGAGGTATGTTGTATTCCTGCCTGTCGCTCCCCGAAAAATTCAGGACAACAAGCGCGCGTTCTCCGTTGTCGGCAATGCGCTCGTAAACAAATATGTTATCGGCGGCATTATCCGCGAATATCCAGGAAAAGCCGTCCGCGCGGCAATCGCGCTCGTACATCGGGGGAAAGCTCCTGTACACCCCGTTCAGATCGGCGACAAAATCTTTGAGCCGCGCGTGCTTTTCATAGCCGAGCATGAACCATTCAAGCGATTCTTTGTAATCCCATTCGCGGAACTGCCCGAATTCGCAGCCCATAAACAGCAGCTTTTTCCCGGGGTGGGTCATCATGTATGTGAAATAGGCGCGCACGGTGGAAAACTTATCGTCGTAACTGCCGAAGCATTTATCGATAAGGCTTTTCTTGCCGTGAACGACTTCATCGTGCGAAATGGGCAGCATATAATTTTCGCTGAACGCATACATCAGCGAAAATGTCATTTTGTTATGCGCACCGGCACGGAAATACGGGTCGGTGCCGATATACCTAAGCGTATCGTTCATCCAGCCCATGTTCCATTTGAGCGTAAAGCCCAGCCCGTGCTTTTTTGTCACGTTCGGGAACGCGGTCGATTCCTCGGCGATCATATATCGCCCGGGGCAATACTTAGTTACGGCGGCATTGAGCGATTTGAAGAACGCCACCGAATCGTTGTTGATGTTTGTCCCGTCCGGATTGGGGTTCCATTCGCCCGGATCCCGCCCGTAATCGAGATAAAGCATGGAGGCGACGGCATCTATCCGCAGCCCGTCGATATGATACCTTTTCAGCCAGAACAGAGCATTGGATATGAGGAAGGAGCGCACCTGCGGGCGGCCGACATCGAAGCACCTTGTCCCCCAGCCCTTATTTTCCATTCTGTCGACCCCGGCGTATTCGTAAAGCGGTTCGCCGTCGAACTCGCAAAGCCCGTGTTCGTCCTTCGGGAAGTGTGCCGGCACCCAATCCATGATAACGCCGATACCCGCGGAATGCATTTTATCCACGAAGTACATGAAATCCTCCGGTTTGCCGAAGCGCGATGTCGGCGCGAAATAGCCGCACACCTGGTAACCCCAGCTTCCGTCGAATGGATGTTCGCACACGGGCATAAGCTCGATATGCGTGTAATTCATGGCGGTGAGGTATTCGGAAAGCCCGTCCGCAAGCTCGCGGTAGGAAAGATAATCCGATTCCCCCGTGCCCCTGCGCTTCCAGGAGCCGAGGTGCACCTCATAAACGTTCATTGGTCTGTGGGGTATTTCGTCGCGCAGGAGCATCGGCGCATCCTTTTCGAGCGCGGCGATATAGCCGCCGTCCGTCCAGGCGAATTCCGGGCAGGCATAAAGGCTTGCCGTGTTCACAAGCGTTTCGGAGCAGAAGGCGTACGGATCTGCCTTAAACACCCTTTTTCTCCCTCGTTCGATAATGAATTTGTACCGCGAGCCGACAGTAAAGGACGGGCATTCGAGCGTGCAGACCCATATCCCGGTGTTTTCGCTTCTGCTCATGGGGCAGTCGTCGCCCCAGGAATTGAAATCGCCGGTCAGAAAAACATTATCGGCGCGCGGCGCCCATACGCGAAAGACAAAAACGCCCTCCCCGATACGGTGCGCACCGAGATAATCCTGCGCAAAATAATTTGTTCCTTCGCCGAAAAGAAATTCGGCATATTCGCTCCGGAGCGGTTCGCGTTCCGGAAAAGATCGGCGGTTCGCATTAGTGTTCATAGATACCTCCGCAGATGAAAGCGGTTCAGTCGGAATCGTTCTGTCCGGCTTCGCCAAAGGCATAGACGGTGTCGAAGGCATCGCCGTCCGAGGCATAGGGCAAAAGTCCGTAACGGAAGGCAAGCATCAGCGCGCCGATAAGCGCACACAGCACCGCCGCGCCGAAAACGCGCACAAACGCCGATGTGTGTTTTTTGAGAAAAGCCGTCAGATCCACTGTTTTGGTTTCCTTATAAATAATGTTTTTTTCTTTTCCGGTATATTTTAGCATCATCCCGGAGGATAATCAAGATGCGCAAACAGAAAAAAGCTCCCGTTTGCAATATTTTTTCCCGCTGCAGGGCACCCGCGGCGAAAATTTCGCGGCAATACGAAAAAAGGGCTTTACAAAGCCGCGAAGCCGTGGTATATTATTGAAGTGTACGGGCTTGCCCGTGCGAATAAGGGACTTGCTCGGTTTGCGGGTTATCGCGGCTTTATGCCGCAGCTTCACCGGCCGCAGGCAGAGTTTGCACCCGTAAAAAAGAAAGGTGAAACATCATGATCGCAAAGGAAACCAAACAGCAGCTCATCAAAGAATACGCAGTCCACGAAGGCGACACCGGTTCGCCCGAAGTGCAGATTGCCATTCTTACCACGAGGATCAACGAGCTCACCGAGCATCTCAAAGCCAACCCGAAGGATAACCATTCCCGCCGCGGTATGCAGCAGATGATCGGCAAAAGAAGAAAGTTCCTCAACTATCTTATCAAGAACGATATCGAACGTTACCGCGCAGTTATCGAACGCCTCGGTATCAGAAAGTAAGACTTTCACCCCACGCAAGCAATGCCTTCCCCGCAAAAGGAACGCATTGCTTGCGCTATGAAAGGCACCGCAGCGCAAAACGGAAGGGTGCTTTTGGAGTTTAGCAGTTAACCGCTTGCCGGAGCTTTCATGCGGCAACCGTTTAAGTGTTAAACTTCAAGCCCTTTCGCTTTGACGTAAAATACGAATAAACGAAAGGATCAAGAAAATGTTCGAAAATTACAAAACTTTCAGTTACGAGCTCGCCGGAAGGCCGCTCGTTATCGAAACCGGCAAGCTCGCTCAGCTCGCCGGGGGCTCCTGCCTTGTTCGCTACGGCGAAACCGCAGTTCTTGCAAACGCGACCATGTCCGCCGCTCCGAGAGACGGTATCGACTTCCTTCCCCTTTCCGTCGATTACGAAGAAAGGCTTTACGCCGCCGGGAAGATCCCCGGAAGCTGGAACCGCCGCGAAGGCAGGCCGACCGAACACGCGATACTCGCTTCCCGCGTTATCGACAGACCTATCCGCCCGCTCTTCCCGAAGGATCTCCGCAACGACGTCGTGATATCGCTCACCGTCATGTCCGTCGATCCCGACTGCTCCCCCGAAATTTCCGCAATGATCGGTGCTTCCATAGCACTTTCCATTTCCAACATTCCGTGGAATGGCCCTATCGCGGGCGTATTCGTCGGACTTGTGGACGGCAAAATAGTCATCAACCCGACGGAAGCCCAGAGAGCGGTCAGCGATCTCGAGCTCACCGTCGCCGGCTCCGCAAAGAAGGTCGTCATGATCGAAGCGGGCGCCAACGAAGTCGATGACGAAACCATGTACGAAGCCATCATGAAGGCTCACAAGGAAATCATCCCGCTTTGCGAATTCATCGAAAGCATCAAAGCGGAAATCGGCAAGCCCAAATTCGAATATCCCGCGTTCGAGCTCGATCACGAAATGTTCGACCGCATTGCCGAAATGGTCGGCGATGAAGTCAAGGTCGCTCTCGACACCGACGACAAGCGCGTGCGCGACGCCGCACTCCAGCCCATTTACGAAAAGGTCTACGAAGCGCTTGCAGAGGATTATCCCGACAGCAAGGCAATGATCGACGAATGCCTTTACAAGCTCCAGAAGCAGATCGTCCGCAGATGGCTGCTTGACGAAAGAAAGCGTGTCGACGGCAGAAGGATGGATCAGATCCGTCCGCTCGCAGCCGAAGTGGGCATACTTCCCCGCACACACGGCAGCGGTCTTTTCACCAGAGGTCAGACACAGGTTCTCACCGTGGCAACGCTTGCCCCCGTCAGCGAAGAACAGCTTCTCGACGGCATCGACGGTGTCGAAACCAAGCGTTATATGCACCACTACAATATGCCCGGCTATTCCGTCGGCGAAGCCAAGGCGGCAAGAAGCCCCGGCAGGCGCGAGATCGGCCACGGCGCGCTCGCGGAACGTTCGCTCGTTCCCGTGCTCCCCTCCACCGAAGAATTCCCCTATGCGATCCGCCTCGTAAGCGAAGTCGTATCCTCCAACGGTTCCACCTCGCAGGCATCCGTCTGCGGCAGCACGCTGGCTCTTATGGATGCCGGTGTTCCGATAAAGGCGCCCGTTGCGGGTATCTCCTGCGGCCTTATCACAGAGGGCGACAGATGGGACACCATGATCGACATTCAGGGTCTGGAAGATTTCTTCGGCGATATGGACTTCAAGGTCGCCGGCACAAAGAAGGGCATCACCTCCATCCAGATGGACCTGAAGATCGACGGTCTTACCCCCGAAATAATCAAAAACGCACTCGAAACCACCCACAAGGGCAGAAATTATATCCTTGACGAGATCATCAAGCCCTGCATAGCCGCGCCGAGGGACGATGTTTCCAAGTACGCGCCCAAGATGATCTCCACCAAGATCGATCCCGACAAGATCCGCGAAGTCATCGGCTCCGGCGGCAAGGTAATTCAGAAGATCTGCGCCGATACCGACTGCAAGATCGACATCGAGGACGACGGCAGCGTATTCATCGCAAGCGTCAACAAGGACAATGCCTACAAGGCGCTCAAAATTATCGAAGCGATTGCAAAGGACCCCGAACCCGGTCAGATCTTCTACGGCACCGTTACCCGCATAATGAACTTCGGTGCATTCGTGGAAATCGCTCCCGGCAAGGAAGGGCTTGTCCATATATCGCAGCTCGATAAAAAGCGCGTGAACAAGGTAGAGGATGTCGTTTCCGTCGGCGATACGATAAAAGTCATCGTTTCCGAAATCGACGACAAGGGCAGGCTCAACCTTTCCCGCAAGGATGCGCTCGACGTTGTCGACGACGAGTGATCCACAAGCAATAACGTTTTTCCGTGAAGATGGCAGGAGCGAAGCACGCTTCTGCCATCTCGGTTATTACTGTTTTTCGGAGTTATCATGATAAATATCGTTCTTGTAGAGCCGGAGATCCCCGCGAACGCAGGCAATATCGCACGGACCTGCGCCGCAAGCGGAACACGGCTGCACATGGTGCGCCCGTTCGGCTTTTCGCTCGATGACAGGCAGCTCAAACGCGCCGGGCTGGATTACTGGCACCTGCTGGATATCCGCTATTACGACTCATTTGCGGAAGTCGCCGCCGCGGCGGAGCCGGGCGCAAAATTCTACTTTGCGTCAACAAAGGGCGGCGCGGTGTATTCCGATGTCCGCTTTGCAGGCGGGGATTACATCGTTTTCGGCAAGGAAACCAAAGGATTGCCGGAGGAGCTCCTGCGCGAAAACTACGAAAGCTGCATACGCATACCGATGGCGGAGGGCGCAAGGTCGCTGAACCTTTCCAATTCCGTGGCGATAGTGCTTTACGAGGCGCTCCGCCAGACCGGTTTTTCGGATATGCGGATCCACGGGGCGCTCCGCGGCATAGATTTCTGAGCAAAAGGCGGGGCGATTTTCATTGACTTTCGGCGCAAATGTGCTATACTGAGGTTGAATACGATAGGGATCACGGAGGTATTTTATGTATAAACGCGTTTTTCTTGTTGTGCTCGACAGCTTCGGGATCGGACACGCGGACGATGCCGCCGATTTCGGCGACCTCGGTGCCGATACGCTCGGCAGCGTGATGACGGCTTCGCCGAATCTCGAAAACCTCGCACGGATCGGTCTGTTCAACATCGACCGCGCCGACAAAAAGCAATATGCGGTCGGATCCCCCATGGGCGTGTATGCCTCCGCCGCGGAGCTGAGCCGCGGAAAGGACACGACGGTCGGCCATTGGGAGATCGCGGGGGTAGTATCCGAAAGGGCGCTCCCCACATATCCGAACGGCTTTCCGAAAGAGGTCACAGATGCCTTCTGCCGCGAAAACGGCGTGGATATACTCTGCAATCTTCCCTATTCCGGCACCGAAGTAATTAAGGATTACGGCGACGAGCATATCCGCACGGGCAAGCCGATCGTTTATACATCCGCGGACAGCGTTTTCCAGATCGCCTGCCACGAAAGCATTTATCCGCTCGAAAAACTGTATGCGATGTGCCGCAGCGCACGCTCCATACTCACGGGGGAAAACGCCGTGGGCAGGGTCATCGCGCGGCCGTTCGCGGGGGAAAGCGGCAATTATTACCGCACCGGCGGCAGGCACGATTATTCTTTGGAGCCGACGGGCTTGACAATGCTCGACAAATTAAAGCAAAACGGATTTGACGTTATATCCGTAGGCAAGATAAACGACATTTTTGCCGGGCGCGGCATAACCGAAAGCCACCCGACAAAGGGCAATGCGGAGGGCGAAGCGCTGCTGCTCGATATGCAGAAGCGGGATTTCCGCGGAATATGCTTTGTGAACCTTGTGGATTTCGATATGCTTTACGGGCATCGGAACAATATAGCCGGCTATGCCGCCGCGGCAGAGGAATTCGACACCGTGCTCGGCAAATTCATCCGCGGTATGAGCAGCTCCGACCTGCTCATCATCACCGCCGATCACGGCTGCGATCCGGGCTACCCCGGAACCGACCACACGCGTGAAAATATCCCGGTGCTTGCATATTCACCGGATATCGCCCCGAAAAACGCGGGCGCATTCGGCAGTTATGCCTGCATCGCAAAAACGATATGCGGTAATTTCGGGATTGAAAACGATTATTACGGCAAAGGGCTTTTATGATAAATCTCCCCACTGCGGGAAGGAGGCTTACCTGTGACCTTTTACGATGTAATCCGGAAAAAGCGCGACGGGCGCGAGCTAACGGAGGAAGAAATAGCGCTTTTCGTGCGCGGAGCAACGGACGGGAGCATTCCCGATTACCAGCTTTCGGCATTGCTTATGGCGATATACTTCCGCGGAATGACGGATGAGGAAACGGCAACGCTCACCGAGCTGATCGCCGAAAGCGGCCAGACACTGGAGCTTTCCGCCATACCCGGCAGGCATATCGACAAGCACGGCACCGGCGGTGTCGGGGACAAGACATCCCTTATTATCGGCCCTATCGTCGCGGCTGCCGGAATGGGCGTTTACCTCCCGAAAATGGCGGGGCGCGGTCTGGGATTTACCGGCGGCACGCTTGACAAGTTAGAATCCTGCCCCGGTGTCAGCACCGAAATTTCCGCCGAACGGTTCATCGGCATTACCCGTGATATCGGGTTCTGCATCGCCGGTCAGAGCCGGCTTTTCGCTCCGGCGGAAGCAAGGCTTTCTTCGCTGCGCGATGTAACGGGTACGGAGGGCGCGCTGCCTCTTATCGCCTCCGGAATCATGGGGCGCAAGCTTGCCGGCGGGTGCGAATGTATTTTCCTTGACGTAAAATACGGCTCCGGATCTTTTTGCAAAAGCGAACGCGCGGCGGAGGAGCTTGCGCGGACGATGGTACGCATCGGTGCCTCCGAAAACCGCAAAACCGTTGCGCTGATAACCGATATGAACGCCCCGTTGGGCGTTGCGGTGGGCAACAGTGTCGAAATGATCGAGGCAATAGAGGTGCTCAAGGGCAGCGGCGACGAATTTCTTACCGATTTCTGCGTTTCGGTCGCCGGGCGTATGCTTTATACCGCAAACGCGGGCGATCTAGAATACTGCACCCGGCGTGCGAGAAGCACAATAGATGACGGCAGCGCGCTCGAAAAGCTTGCCGCGCTCGTTTCCGCACTCGGCGGCGATAAAAAATATGTTTACGATCCTTCTCTGTTCCCGGAAAGCAATGTCACCGCGATGCTCGCATCCGACCGAAGCGGTTATATAACCGCCGTCGATGCAATGGAGGTCGGCGTTTCGGCAGCGCTGCTCGGCGCCGGCAGGCAGACACTCGGCGCGGCGATCGACCATACGGCGGGCATAGTGTTCAACAAAAGGATCGGCGACAGAATAGAAGCGGGCGAAGCGCTTGCCACGCTGATGGCGGGCGACATAGAGCACGCCCAGACGGCGATGGAGCACCTTTACATGGCTGTCTCGATCGGCGACGAACCGCCGAAGAAACGCAAAACACCGATAAAACGTATTATCGGATAACAAACCCCGGAAGCAGGAATGGTTTTTATGAAGGAATATATATCCGAAAGCATAAGCGACACCGAAAAAATAGCCGCGGAAATTGCCGAAAAGCTGAAAGGCGGCGGTTTTCTTGCGCTTTACGGCGAAATGGGTGCGGGAAAAACGGCATTTGTGCGCGGGCTCGTAAAGGCTCTCTGCCCGGAATGCCTGCCGCTTGTCCACTCCCCCACTTTTGCCATTGTAAACGAATATATCGGCAGAAATGTGCGGATATATCATTTCGACCTTTACCGGCTGCGCGATGAGGACGATCTGCTCTCCACCGGATTTTACGATTATATCGAGGGCGGCGGGATAACCGTCACCGAATGGTCGGAAAATTTCGAAACCGCCATTCCGCCGGAAGCCATAAAGCTGAAAATAGAACGCACCGGCGAAAACGAAAGAAGGTTCACACTGATATGCTGACAGCCGCAATAGACAGCACCGCCGTTACCGCCTCCGCGGCGGTCGCGGAAATTAACGAAGGCAGGCTCGGAAAATACTCCGTATATACGGTGAAAAATCGCCTGACCCACAGCGAAACGCTGCTTCCCATGCTGGATACCGTTCTGCACGGGTTCGGGGCGGACATATCGGATATAGAGCTTTTTGCCGTGAGCGCAGGCCCCGGTTCGTTCACCGGCGTGCGTATCGGCGTGGCGACGCTCAAGGGGCTCGCGACACCGCGCGGCGTTCCCTGCGCCGGCGTTTCCACGCTCGAAGCAATAGCCGCAAATATCGAAAACGGATATGTGCTTCCGCTGATGGATGCCCGCCGCGGGCAGTTTTACACGGCGCTCTTCCGCGACGGCGCACGGATAACGGAGGACAGCGCCCTCGGGCTGGCGGAAATAACCGAAATGCTGCACGGGCTCGAAAACGTTACCGTCTGCGGCGACGGAGCAGGCGTGTTCCGCACGCTTTGCGGTGAAATGCCGGGGGTGGTTTATGCAGCGCCGGCCGCGTGCGACCAAAACGCGCTTTCGGTCGCTCTTTGCGGCGAAAAAGCATACAGAGAAGGCAAGGCAGTCCGGGCAAAGGAGCTGCGCCCGATATATTTACGTCTGCCCCAGGCGGAACGCGAACGTCTTGAAAGAGAAAGAGAGGAAACAAAATGATAGCACTCGGCTGCGACCACGGCGGGCTCGAGATCAAGAACGCCATTATCGAATATCTCAAACAGAAGGGGATCGAATATACCGACTGCGGCACCTATACCGCCGAATCGGTGGATTACCCCGTTTACGCAAAGAAGGTATGTGCGGAAATCACTTCCGGCAGATGCACCGCAGGCATACTCTGCTGTGGAACCGGCATCGGTATGTCCATCGCGGCGAACAAGATCCGCGGGATAAGGGCCGCGGTGCTTTCGGATGAATTTTCCGCAGAGATGACACGTCGCCACAACAACGCAAACGTGCTCTGCCTCGGCGGCAGGGTGATCGACAGCGCAAAAGCGGTGAAGCTTGCCGATATATTCCTGAACACTCCGTTTGAAGGCGGCAGGCATGAAAAGCGCGTCGCCATGCTGGAAGATTAAAGCTTTTTGCTTGCGGAATACAAAAAATGCACCGTTTTTTGCGGATAATCGGATAAAAGACCTTGACACGGCGGTATCGTTCTGTTATAATGAGCTTACCTCTGTTGTGCGAGGTCTTTTTGTTATGTTTGCGGTCAGTCGATTTCCGCCGCAGGCAGCAAAAGCCGCCGCCGTATCAGAGGGAGGTAACATGAATATGGAGGTGCCGAAAAAGAATGAAAGAAAAAAGGGTAAAGGTTACTCTCGTTTGCACTGAATGCAAGCAAAGGAACTATGACACGGCAAAGAACAAGAGCAATACCCCCGATCGTCTCGAAATGAACAAGTATTGCCGTTTCTGCCGCAAGCATACTCTTCACAAGGAAAGCAAATAAGGAGGGCGTCATGAAGAGAATAACGATCAGATCGCTTTCCGTACTGCTCGCCCTGCTCATCGCACTGACTCTTTCCGTTTGCGCTCTCGCGGACGGCGAATCCTCGGATACGGCAGAGGAATCCTCCGAAGCGGAATCTTCCGCCGCGGAATCCTCCGAAGCACAATCCAAGGACGAATCCTCCGCAGCCGATTCAAGCACCGCGGAATCCTCCTCGGTAGCCGAATCGAGCGTTGCGGAATCCTCTTCCGCCGCAGCGGACGAGACCGAATCCGCTTCGAGCTTCCCCTGGGCAAGAGTCATCACTCTCATCGTGATCGTCGCGCTTATCGCCGCAGCGATTATTCTTTCCAAAACGCAGACCGCGCTCGGGCAGAAGATCGCAAAATTCTTCCGCGATTATAAGAGCGAAGTTCAGAAGATCGTCTGGTTCTCCTTCAAGGATACAATGAAGGCGACCGGCGTTGTTCTGGTAACGATCCTCGTTTTCGCAGTTGTTATCGGTCTGCTTGACTTCGGATTTACCGAAATCATCAAGCTGCTTGCGAACATCACTAAATAAAAAGGAACGGTCAGCTATGAGTTTACCCCAGGAAAGCACTCCGATGTGGTACATCGTCCACACCTACACGGGTTACGAAAACAAAGTCGCGGCTAATCTCGAAAAAATCGTTGAGAACCGCGGGCTGGAAAAACTTATCCTTGAGGTAAGCGTACCTGTCGAAAAGGTCACGGAGACCACCGAAAAGGGTGAAAAGGAAATCGAAAGAAAGCTGTTCCCCAGCTATGTGCTCGTCAAAATGGTCATGAACGACGAAACATGGCACATCGTCCGCAACACGACCGGCGTTACCGGCTTTGTCGGACCGGGATCGCGCCCCGTGGCGCTCACTCCGGACGAAGTCGAACGTATCGGTGTTGAGGTCAGAACCATCGAGATCAAATTTGCCGTGGGCGACAGTGTCCGCATCACCGACGGGCCTCTTGCAGGCTTTGTCGCGATAGTGGATGAAATATCCCCCGACAAAAAGAAGGTCAGCGTTACCGCTTCCCTGTTCGGCAGAGAAACAAAGGTCGAGCTGAACAGCAATCAGGTCGCGGCTATCGAGAGCTGACACAAACGCTTTCGCAGCGGTAATTGCCAATCGCAGCGGAAGGCTTCGCGCGCAAAAGCAAGCACGAAGGAAAGTGGGAGGGACAAGATCCCGAAATTAAATTACCACATGGAGGTGTATATCTGAAATGGCAAAAAAAGTAGTAGGCTATATCAAGCTTCAAATCCCCGCAGGTAAAGCTACCCCGCAGCCGCCGATCGGCCCTGCCCTCGGTCAGTACGGTGTTGCTATCCCTATGTTCACCAAAGAGTTCAACGAACGTACCAAAAATGACATCGGTCTTATAATCCCGGTCGTTATCACCGTTTATGCGGACCGTTCGTTCAGCTTTATCACCAAGACTCCTCCCGCAGCCGTTCTTATAAAGAAGGCGTGCGGTATCGAGAAGGGCTCCGGCGTTCCCCAGTCCAACAAGGTCGCACAGATCACGAAGGAACAGATCAGAAAGATCGCCGAAACCAAAATGCCCGACCTTAACGCCGCAAGCGTGGAATCCGCGATGAGCATGATCGCCGGCACCGCCCGCAGCATGGGCGTTGTAGTCGTTGACTGAGGAGGGCTTTTAAGATGAAAAGAGGAAAGAATTACAAGGCAGCCGTAGCTGCCATCGACAAGAGCAGGCTTTATGACAGCAACGAGGCACTCGGCCTTGTCTGCGACCTTTCCAAAGCCAAGTTCGATGAAACGGTAGAAGTCCATGTTCGTTTAGGTGTCGACTCGCGCCATGCAGACCAGCAGGTCCGCGGCGCCGTTGTACTTCCCAACGGTACCGGTAAAACCGTCCGTACCCTTGTTTTCGCCAAGGGCGACAAAGCCAAGGCAGCCGAAGAGGCAGGCGCGGATTACGTCGGCGCAGAGGATTACGTCCAGAAGATCCAGCACGAAAACTGGTTTGATTTCGACGTGATCATTGCTTCCCCGGACATGATGGGTATGATCGGTCGTCTGGGTAAGATACTCGGCCCGAAAGGCCTCATGCCGAACCCCAAGGCGGGCACCGTTACCCCGGATGTCGCAAAGGCTGTCACCGAAGCAAAAGCCGGTAAGATTGAATACCGTCTCGACAAGACCAACATCATTCACTGCCCGATCGGCAAAGTCAGCTTCGGCGGTGAAAAGCTTGCCGAAAACTTTGATACCCTTCTCGGCGCTATCATAAAGGCAAAGCCTGCCGCAGCAAAGGGTCAGTATATCAAGTCCTGCGTCGTCACTTCCACCATGGGCCCCGGGCTCAAGGTCAATGCGGCGAAGCTCGGCAACTAAAAACAGAAAAACTATTGACAAACCCGTTTTCGGGTGGTATAATCAATAGGTCGAATTTCCAAAGACAGTAGGCACATCGGGTTCAAAGGTCAGCAGACCGCCTGCCGAGGAGTAATTCGGTTAAGTATCTATATGCTTTTCCGCGCTCCTTTGCAGATATCTGTGAAGGAGCTTTTTTTACCCCTTCCCCGCCCGGTGCGCAAATAAATACGGAGGTGTACAATTTGGCAAACGCAACCATTCTCGAACAGAAGCAAAAGATCGTTTCCGACCTTGCCGAGAGAATGAAAAACGCTTCCTCCGGCATTGTCGTCAACTATCAGGGCATAAACGTTGAAGACGACACGAAGCTCCGCGAAGAGCTCCGCAAAGCCGGTGTTCGTTACGAAGTTGTTAAAAACACCCTTACTTCCAAGGCGTGCGATATAATCGGCTTCGAAAAGATCAAGGAATCGCTTTCCGGCATGACGGCTCTCGCTACCAGCGAAACCGATCCCGTTGCTCCCGCAAAGATCCTCGCCGCATACGCAAAGGATCACGAAAACTTTGTTCTTAAAGCAGGCTTTGTCGACGGAGAATTCCTCGATGAAGCAGGCGTAAAGGAACTCGCCGATACTCCTTCCAAGGAAGTCCTTATCGGTCGCCTTATGGGTTCTCTCCAATCCTCGCTGTATGGCTTCGCTTATGCGATCCAGGCCATCATCGACAAGCAGGAAGGCCCGTCCGAAGAAGCTGCTCCCGCAGAGGAAGCCGCTCCCGCAGAGTAATTCAACACAACTAAAATACGGAGGAAAATCAAAATGGAAAAACTCAATCAGATTCTTGACCTCATCGACGGTCTTACCATTCTCGAACTCAAAGATCTCGTAAAAGCACTCGAAGAAAAGTACGGTGTTTCCGCTGCTCCCGTTGCAGTCGCAGCCGCTCCCGGCGCCGCTGTTGCAGAAGTTGAAGAAAAGACCGAATTCGATGTCGAACTCACCTCTTACGACGAAGCTGCCAAGCTCAAAGTTATCAAGGCCGTCAAGGAAATCACCGGCCTCGGTCTCGGCGAAGCAAAGGAAATCGTTGTCGGCGCTCCCAAAATGGTCAAGACCGGCGTTTCCAAGGAAGAAGCCGATTCTCTCAAGACTCAGCTCGAAGAGGCCGGCGCAAAAGTCACCATCAAATAAGCATTTTCGGAACATATCCGGAAGGAGAGAAGCGTTTTGCGCTTCTCTCTCTTTTTTTTGCGCAAAAAAGCGGGCACCTTTTCGGTGCCCGCCGATTTGCGGATTATTTCAAGCGTTTACTTTTGCTTTTTTCAGCTTGCTTTCCGCCTTCATGCGCAGCTCTTTGTTGAGTATGCGCTTGCGGAGACGGATGGACTTAGGCGTTACTTCAATAAGCTCGTCATCCGCGATAAATTCGATAGCCTCTTCCAGCGAGAAGATTATCGGCGGAGTAAGTATAAGCTTTTCATCCGCACCGGAGGAGCGTATCGCGGTAAGATGCTTCTGTTTGCAGGGGTTTATCGCAATGTCCTCGTTTTTCGGGTTGATACCGACGATCATCCCCTCGTATACCTTCACGCCGGGGCCGACAAACAGGTTGCCGCGTTCCTGCGAATTGTAGCAGCCGTAGGAGGTGGTTTCGCCGTCCTCGCTTGCGACGAGCGAACCGGTAAAGCGCACCTGGATATCGCCCTTGTAGGGCTTGTAGCCGTCGAATACCGAATTGAGTATCCCGTCGCCCCGGGTCTGGGACATGAACATACTGCGGTAGCCGAGCAGGCAGCGCGCGGGAATGGAATATTCAATGCGCGTTCTCGTGCCGGCGGTGTTGGGGTTCATGGATAAGAGCTCGCCCTTGCGCCTCCCGAGCTCCTCGATAACGGTTCCGATGTAATCGTTGGGGACGTCGGCATCCACAAGCTCAAACGGTTCGCATTTAACGCCGTCGATTTCCTTGTAAAGCACGCGGGGGGTGGAGCAGCAAAGCTCGAATCCTTCGCGGCGCATGGTTTCGATAAGTATGGAAAGGTGCATTTCGCCGCGGCCCGCGACCTTGAAGCAATCGGTGGATTCACCGTCACTCACGCGGAGCGAAACGTCCTTCAAAAGCTCCTTATACAGCCTGTCGCGGAGCTGGCGGGATGTGACAAACTTCCCCTCCCTGCCGGCAAACGGGGAATCGTTTACGGAAAATGTCATTTCCATTGTAGGTTCGCCGACCTTGATAAATTCGATCGGTTCGGGGCAATCGACGGCAGTGACGGTATCGCCGATCGTTATCGCCTCCGCGCCGGAAAAGCAGACTATATCGCCCATATAGGCAGACTGGACGGGAACACGGTTTAACCCGTCGATCTGATAAAGCGAAACGATCTTTGTCTTTTTGGGAGCTTCGGTGGAGTGGAAGTTGGTTATAAGAACCTCCTGCCCCTGTTTTATGGAGCCGCGCTCGATCCTGCCTATGCCGATCCTGCCGACATATTCGTTATAGTCGATCGAGGAAACAAGAAGCTGAAGCGGTGCTTCGGGATCGCCTTCCGGTGCGGGGATATGTTCGAGTATCGCATCGAAAAGCGGGCGAAGGTCGGTGCCCTTTTCGTAAGGAGATATGGAAGCGGTGCCGTCACGGCCGGAACAGAAAAGAGTGGGGCTTTCGAGCTGTTCGTCATTGGCATCGAGGTCGATAAGGAGTTCGAGTATTTCATCCATGACCTCGCTTATGCGCGCATCTGCGCGGTCGATCTTGTTGACAACCACAATGACTTTGTGGTTCAGCTCCAGAGCCTTTTGAAGCACAAAGCGCGTCTGGGGCATGGGTCCCTCCGCGGCATCAACGAGGAGAATTACGCCGTTGACCATTTTGAGTATACGCTCAACCTCGCCGCTGAAATCGGCGTGCCCGGGGGTATCGATAATGTTTATCTTTACGTCCTTGTAGTGGATCGCCGTGTTTTTGGCAAGTATGGTTATGCCGCGTTCGCGTTCGAGCGCGTTGTTGTCCATGACACGGTCCTCCGTGACCTGGTTTTCGCGGAACACGCCGCCCTGTTTGAGCATTTCATCGACAAGCGTCGTTTTGCCGTGGTCGACATGCGCGATAATGGCGATATTTCTTAAATCTTCTCTTACCACTTCAGTTATCTCCGGATATATAAAATTTTGGAATTCCTATTTCATTCAGTGCTTTTCGGTTTTTTCAACGGCGGTGCAGATTGCAGGGGAAACAAGGACCGTCGTCGCGAGCTCGAACAGGAAGTTGACCCCGACAAGCCCGAGGATCACGAAGCTGAAAGCGTTGCTCCCGCCCGCCGCTTCATAAAGATTTTCGCGGAAGAGTGTCGAATACCCGAGCACGAACAGCAGTGTGTTGAAAAACGGCGCTGAAGCCGCGGTGATCACATAACGCAGAACGCGCCCGGTTTTTTTACCGAGCAGATCCGCAACAATGCCGACAAGCAGCCCGGCAAGCGCGCCGCGCACGGCGGAAACGACAAACGTGAAGAAGGGATTGACCTGTAGAAGCACCGCGCCGCCGGTGTCGATCCCGAAAAGGCACTGGGCAAAGACCGTAAGCCCGAAAACGCCGCCGATGATCGCGCCGCCCTTTTTTCCGCAGAATACCGCCGCGACAACGACCGGCACCATAGCGAACGAAAAGCGGAACTGACCGACCGCCGGAATGACGGCGGCAAGCATCTGAAGCACAAATGTCACAGCGGAAAGCAGGGCAAGAAAGACAAGCTGTCTTTTATTTGTTTTCATAATGGTACCTCCGTTGCGGTGTCCACGCAGAGCGCATACCGCACCTTCATATAGTACTATATTATACACAAAAATTCCCGTGTTGCAATGTGCAGAATAAATAATTTTTCGTGTTCCGCCATTTTTCCCTTTATTTTATCGTACAATAGTGGTATAATGATCGGGAAAATGCAAGTCGCAGCTACGGAGGGAAACCGTTTTGGGGATAAAAGATCTTAAAAAAGGCGCGCGCCTTTATTTTTTGGGCATCGGCGGGGTGAGTATGTCCGCCATTGCAACGATACTTTCCGCACGCGGGTATACCGTTGCGGGGTACGACCGCGCATCCTCGCCGGCAACGGATGCACTGCGCGAAAAAGGCATCGACATCAGCTTTGATTTCGACCCTGCCGTTCTTTCCGCGTTTGATGCCGTTGTTTATTCGGCGGCATTCGGAAGCGATCACCCGGTGATGAAGCAGACAGCGGCAACAGGGATCCCGCTTATTTCGCGGGCGGAAATGCTCGGCCATGTCGCGGAGCACCACGCAAATTCGGTCGCCGTCGCGGGGACACACGGTAAATCCACCACAAGCGGTATGCTCGGTCACATTTTTCTGAACGCATCCGGCTGCGACCCGACGGTAATTGTCGGCGCGACAATGCGCGACGTGAATTCCGCATACCGTATCGGCAGCGACGAAAATTTCATTTACGAGGCGTGCGAGTACAAAGACAGCTTCCTTTCCTTTTTTCCGCACGCATCCGTCGTACTCAACATATCGCTCGATCACACCGATTATTTCAAGAGCATGGAACAGCTTTGCTCCTCCTTCACCCGCTTCATGAACAATTGCGACGAAAGCGGATATGCTCTTTATAACCTCGATTGCGAAAACTGCATACGAGCCGCCGACGGCGTTACAAGGCAAAAGATAACGTTCAGCGCCGCGGGAAACGAAAAAGCCGATTACCGCGCCGAAAATATCACCGAACGCAAAGGGCTTTATGAATACGACCTCTTCCGCGGGAATGAATTCATCGTGCATATTTCGCTTTCCGTGCCGGGGGCGCACAATGTATCCGATTCGCTTGCCGCCGCCGCCGTATGCGACATAAGCGGGATATCACCGCAGGATATCGCAAGCGGTATAAAAAGTTTTTACGGCGTGGGCAGGCGCTTTGAACGTGTGGGCGAAGCGAATGGTGCGGCGGTTTACGACGATTACGCCCACCACCCGGATGAAATCAAAGCTACGCTTGCCGCCGCACGTCAGCTTGCGGGGGCAGCAGGGCGCGTGATATGCGTTTTTCAGCCCCACAATTATTCACGCCTGCACGACCTGTACGCCGAGTTCACAAAAGCATTTGCGGATGCGGATAAGCTGTATCTCTGCCCGCTTTATGCCGCACGCGGAACCTGCGGCAGCGACGTTTCCTCCGAAACGCTTGCGCGCGACACCGGCGGCATATACTGCGATTCTTTCGAAAAGGCAAAGAAAGCCGTCATGAGTTCCGCACATAGCGGCGATATAGTGATGATAATGGGCGCCGGGGACATATACAGGCTTTCGGAAAGCTTTATGTGACGACATTTTTCGCACAAAAGCAAAAAAAGGCTTGACAAAGCCCCCAAAATGTTATATAGTAGGTTGTTCGATTTTTTACGGAATATTTTGGAGGTGGAATAAATGGCAAAGTGTTCGGTTTGCGGAAAGGGCGTTACCTTCGGTTGCAACGTTTCCCATTCCCACAGGAGAACCAACAGGAGCTGGAAGCCCAACATCAGGAAGGTAAAAGCCAACCTTAACGGCACCGTGAAGCATGTTTATGTTTGCTCCCGTTGCCTCAGAAGCGGCAAGGTCACCCGCGCTGTCTGATAATCGGCAAAGCAGAAAAGCAGTCGCTCGTTGCGGCTGCTTTTGTTTTTTTCGTTCTACCGCCCCGTGCCGGCTGCGGAATGCGCGGCAAGGTATTGCTCCCGCGTAAGCCGGTAATGTGCGATACTGCGCAGCACGCCCTTGATCTCCATTTCGTTTTCGCAGACCCTTTCGAGCCCGTAGCCGACGCGTTCCGCCAGCCTGCGGGAGGGGATGTTTTCGGCAATGATGCGCAGGCGCGCCTCGCACAGGCCGAGCGTTTCGAAGGCAAGGGCGGTAACGGCGGAGAGAGCCTCCGTCATATACCCCTTTCCCTGCTCCCACGGGGCAAGGACATAGCCTATCTCGCACCATTCGTTTTCACTGTCGATATAGGCGAATCCGCAGGTGCCGATCATTCTGCCGTCCGACTTTTTTGCGACGGTCCAATCACAGTAAAGCCCGCGTCGACAGCGCTTTTGCAGCGATTCTATATACCCCTCTGTCTGAAACCTGTTTATATGCGGCTCCCACAGCAGATAACGGCAGACCTCCGGCAGTGATGCATAGGCATACATATCGTCGGTATCGGATAATTCCGGTTCCCGCACAAGCAGGCGCTTTGTTTCCAGCGGAAGCGATTTCATGAGTTTTTTTCGTACAGATCGTTCGTTCATGGCAATTTCTCCGTTTGATTATGATATCACCGTCGGCGCGGTTTTTCAAGCTGTATGCACCGCCGCACGGCAAAAAATTTTTTAACCTTCCCCGCCGCTTCAATTGCTATATTTGCCTTGACATAACGGCGTTCGGGATGTATAATGACAATGTGCATAAATACTTGGCTATTAGGAGGACTCGCCTTATGAAAAAAGGCATCTTGTGTATTCTTTTGTCGGTGATAATGCTTTTGCCGGTGCTCACTTCCTGCCAGCAGGAAGCCGATTTCACCGAAAAAGCGGCAAGCGTCTACACACTTTACACTATCGTCGACGAAAGTACCACCAAAGAGGATATAATCAACGTTGAGCTCGCACTCAACCGTATTATATATTACCGCCTTAACATGATCCTCAAGCTCGAGGCGGTCACCGAGGCCGAATACGACAATCTTATCGCAAAGCGCTTCGAAGAGCTCCAGCAGATCGAGGATGACAAAAAGATCAAAAAGGACGAATCGAGCAAAGCCAACACTCTCTTCTCCAACGGGGGCGATAATTCCGAAGAAGAGATCATGACCGGCGACAGGATACTCAGCCTTCTTTCCGACGGGCAGGATATCCCGCTCAAAAATCCGCGGCTTGATATATTCCTCGTGCGCGGTTACGACAACTATTACGAGCTTGCCACCAACGACAAGCTTGCCGCGCTTGATGAAAAGCTGAACAATGAAGCCAAATCACTCAAGTCCTCCATACACTCCACACTGTTCACGGCAGCAAAGGTCAACAACAAGACATACGGTGTCCCCGTCAATAATGCGATCGGCAATTACACCTACCTTGTTTTCGATAAGGAACTGCTCGAAAAATACGGTGTCGACCCCAACACCATCAAATCGATGGAGGATCTCAACGACTATCTGCGCGAAGTGAAGAGCGGCGAAAAGAATGTTATCCCGCTTAAAAACACCTACCCCTCCGCAAGCATAGATTTCCTTTCCCGCGACGGCTTTCCCGCCATCGTCACCTCCACCAAATCTATCGTTTCCGCTTATGACAACGATGCTTTCAATTCCTACATTTCCATGATAACCCGCTATAAGGCGCTCGGTTATTTTGAAAGCGAGGAAAAAACGGACGATCCTGTCTGTGCGGTCAGCATTGAAAGCGGCAATATAGATGATATCAAAGCGGAATACGAAAAGAGCGGCAGAGAATGCGTTTACTCGCTCTATTCCAACCCTATCGCCACCAACGAAAACGCGATCAGCAACATTTTCTGCATTTCCAAATTCGTCGTTTCCAACGAACTTACCGATGTTGTCAAGCTCATCACCGCGCTCAACACCGATGAGCAGCTCATGAACATTCTCGCCTACGGCGTGGAAAACGTCAACTACACCCTCAACGAAAAGAAGCAGGTCGTTCCGCTTCGCGGCAACACATACAGCATCAAACCGGAATACACCGGCAACTGCTTCCTCACCTACACACTTGCAACGGAAGATACGGACAAATGGGTCAAAGCGGTCAAGCAGAACCAGGATGCAAGGCTTTCGCCTTCCGTCGGCTTCACCTCCTCCATTGCTTCCTATGTTTACACGGTAACGGCTGAAAACGCAACCGAAGAACACCCCGCGGGCAGCGAAGTCACGGTTTACGAACCGGATTATATCGAAATAATCAACGGCATTGTCGAAAAATACTACCCCGCACTGATGGACGGCACTGCGCTCACCATCGATTACGCCGAAATGTACGCACAGGCGCAGGAAGCCGCTTACGCCGCTATCCGTGCAGATGTCGAAAAATATTATATCGAATACAGACTCAATCCCACATATATCCAGAGCATACGCGAAGCGTTTATTGCACGCAACGGGGCTCAGATCAGAGCGGATGCCACTGCATCCGCCATGGAAACCATCAATTACAATGTCCGCCGCAAGCTGAGAAACGAATACAGCAAGCAGTGGATGGATGAATTCAAGAAAGCAAATCCGGACGCAAGCGAAAACGATGCATATGCCTATGTCGAAACGAAGCTCACGGATGAATTCGTCGCGGAGCATCTGAACGACTACTTCTCCGAAGAAGATATCCAGACCAATATCGACACGGAATACAAAAACCTCCTTTCGGAGCGTCTGGAAGCCAGCCTGAGCAACGCTTACGATACCCCCGCTTATATAGCGCTCAAGAACCGCACGCTCAATTCCGAGGAATTCAAAAAAGAGCTCGAGACACGCGAACGGTTTGACGGTCCCGTCAACACCGACAAGGAATTCGACAGACTCATCACCGAAGAGATCAAGAAGTACACCGGCGCGATGATCGAGAAAATGAACACCGCGATCGAAGAAGCAATAACCGGATTCGTGACCGAAAACAAGGATCTCCTCGGCAAGGACGAAAACGAGTTTTACTACGAGCTCGGCTATTACAACCGCACCGAAAAGCAATACGGCGAGGATGAAAGCCAGCCCGTCGATGATAACGGCGACCCGATAATCGAATACGAGTATTCCCCGAAATACGAAACCGCATTCGAATACGTTCTCCAGGAAAAGATCACGAACGTATATTACAAGATATTCGGCACGCCCGACGGCAACTGATTATCACAAACAAAACGCAAAGCAGGTACACGGCAAAACGTGTACCTGTTTTTTTCTGCCATAAACAGCAAAAAGCCGCCCGGGCGGGCGGCCTTTTGCCTGAAAGGAAAACTGTTTTTCAATAGGGGGGGATAACATGAAAAACTGTAAGAGGAGAATCTTTGATGTACCTTACGTTTATCATTATATCCCGAATGCTTAAAGCAAGCTTTAATGCCAAAAAAAACTTTCAGCCCCCGAAAATTATCCGGAGCAGATACAGCACAAGCGCGATAAACACCCCGCCGGCCAAAAGCCGTGGAACGAGCATCATATTGCGGCGCTCGCGGCGTTTTTCCGCCTCCGTGACATTGTGCATGGCTTTTTCGTAAGCTTCGATCTTGGCGCGGGCTTCGGCTTCTGTTTCCATAAACCTGTTTTGCCTGAAATCGGTTTTATCGTGCAAAGTCACCTCACGCGGGTCGGCAACAAGCCGCTTCTTTTCCTCGCCGATAGCGGAGGAAGTCATCAGCTTGGCAAGCACCGCCTTTTCCCTGCCGCACTTTTCGCAGGAATCCGCCGTTTCCGGATTTTTGTTCCCGCAGCAGCAAAGCCAGGCTTTTTCGTTAAAGCTGGGCATAACAACGGTGGGATAATACGGTTCGAACTTGTCATACACGTTCACGCGCGTATATACAAGCTTGGAGATATTATCCAGCTCACTGTACCTTTCGGGGTTGCCGGACACGATAACTCCCGGTTCGTCGACAGAGCCGTCGGCATACACAACACGGCGCAGCAGTATATCATACTTTTTGAAATAGCTTTCCGGGATCGGGATATACACGCAGGAGCCGAAGCATTCACTTTGCTCCACCGCGCCTTTTTTGTTTGAATCGCGCAGGCGCATCGAGCGCCCGTTTTTTGAAATAATGCCGAAATTAAGATGCTCGCGGCAATAGGTGAAATCTATATGGGTGTAAGGAATATTACCGTTCAGATACAGCGCCAGCCAAATATCGAGCCTTGTTATCGGCTTTTCGGAGACGTTTTTGAAGATAAAGGAGGCAAATATCTCGGTCGTTTCGCGGTCGGCAAGGATATAGCTTTCCGTCAGCTCGACAGGGCAATTTTCCAATACAAAGGGGTAATCGGTATACTTTACCACGCGCAGCGAACGGAGCCGATCCTTTCTCTGGCGCATTATATATTCCTTTGCGGGTTTACTTTGCTTCACGGTAAGAAAACCTCCCTCCCCGTTTCGGTTCAATAAAGGAAATAATCCTCCGGGTCGGCAAGAACGCCTTTGCGGGTATAGGCATCCACCCATTCGAAGGGTGTTCCGTCGGGGTTATGCAGGTTGCAGCCCTGTGCATATTCGATACGCTTGTAGGAAACCGAAAGCTCGAACTCCTTCGGCAGCGTGAATGCCTGCATTTCGCCCAGCCGACCGCAGGCGCGGGTGACGGCTGCGTAAATATCATCGCACACCGCATCCGGGTGGCGGCTTATGCAGCTGTTCCAGGCAAGCGCCTCCTTTGTGACAACGGTTTCCGCCCATGGGAAGCTTTCGGCAGCCTGAGCAACGCATATATCGTCCGACGAAACAAACATGGTCTTTACCCCGCGCTTCCCCGCGATAGCGGCATCAAGCTGCAGCTCTCCGACAGGCTTGCCGTTTATGAGGTGGCTCGTGAATGTCGAGGAGGAATAAACGTGCGCCAGAGTAGCCTTCGGTACGTCATACGCATGATAGCCGATAAACAATACTCCGTCGAAGGAGCTGTCCATCCCCGGGAAACGCACGCGGCTTCCGGCACCTATCGCGATACGCACGCGCTTGTCCAGCATGCCGTATTTGAGGTTTACGCCGGTACCGTGGCAATCCCAAACGATAACATCATTTGCCCCGTTATCGAAAAGCGCGTTCACCGCAGCGGAAGCCTCCCGCGTGCCCTGCAGGGCAGCAAATTCATAATCCCGACTTTCCGCAAGCCCACGCCCGTATGCCCCGACAACGCAGGCAAGCCCTTCGAGATCGACCGCAACAACAAATTTTCCGTTCATTACAACTCTCCTATTGAAAACAAGATGTGTTTGTAGTACAATTTCTTATGCGCCGTAATAGAAGCCGGCTTTTTTCGCAAGCTTTATCACGCCGAAACGGTGGCAGATCAGCACACCGGCAACGGCACCGACAGCCGCCTGCAATATCTGATACGGCAGCTTCAGCAGTGCATATTCAGGCGTGCTGTAAATATACGCTCTGCCGAACGAATAACCGGCGACCATTATCACGGCACCGGCAAAAACGCCGAGCGACGATGCGGCAAGCTTGTGCGATTTGAGTGCATGATGTGCTATTATCGAAATGACTGCTGCCTGCACGCCGTGTGTTACGAGCGAAACGAACATCGGCGCCGGATAAAAGAGCAGATCGCCGATAAACGAACCGACACCGCCCACGATAAACGCCGATATCGGATCCAGCACGAGCGATGCGGTACAAATTGCGATATCGTTCATATACAGGTGCCCGCCCGGAACCGGGACGGAAAACACCGAGGAACTGAGGACGATATTCACCGCCATGAACATCGCGGTGATACAAAGACGTAATGTAAGATTTTTCGTTGTGTTTTTCATGATGACCTTAATAAACCTATTTTTTATAATGATCGGAGAGAGTAATGGAAAAGGATAAGCTGAGCGAAATACGCCTGTTCGTGCTTGATATGGACGGCACGATATACCTTGGCGAAAAGGTGCTGCCCGGTGCGATAGAATTCGTGAAAACGGCGCGCAAGCGCGGGAAGAAGATCGTGTTCTTCACAAACAATGCCTCCCGCAACCCGAACGATTATGTCGAAAAGCTTTCGAGGCTCGGGTTCGACGCAGACCGCGGGGATATTGTCACTGCAGGCGATGTCACGATCGACTTTCTGAAACGCTTCCGCCCCGGCAAAAGCGTTTATCTTGTCGGCACGCCGGCACTGGAACGCTCGTTTTGCGAAGCGGGCATATGTATTTCCGAAAAATCGGATATCGTTGTCACGTCATTCGATACGACACTCACCTACGAAAAGCTTGTTATCGCCTGCGATCTGATCCGTTCCGGCGCGGAATTTCTTTGCACGCACCCGGATTTCAATTGCCCGACCGAAAACGGCTTTATCCCCGACAGCGGCGCCATCGCGGCGCTTGTCACCGCCTCCACCGGCGTGAAGCCGAAGTATTTCGGCAAGCCGTACAAGGAAACGGCGGATATGATATCGCATCTTTTCGGTGTTCCCTTTTCGGAAACGGCGATCGTCGGCGACCGGCTTTATACCGATATCGCGCTCGGGCGCAACAATGGGCTGATGTCGGTGCTCGTGCTTTCCGGCGAAACAAAGCCGTGCGACGTGAACGAAACGAACGCCCCGGATATCACGCTGGGCGGGATCGGCGAGATCATTCCTTATTTGTGAAATAACCGAGCTTGATCCCGTTTACCGATTCGCCGCGCGGCACGGTGACGACCACGCCGAAGCAGCGTTCGGGTATCGCGGAGAGCGCGACATAATCCAGGCTTTCGCCGCAAAGCCGATATATTGTATTTTCGGTATTCTCCCCCAGCGGGAGAATACTTTTTATTATCCCCGCGCGTGCGCGGTCGTAAAGATAATATTCGAGCTGCGCATGATGAGCCTTGTCGGGAACGCCGTCGCCATCCGTGCGGACCTTCAAAAGATATACATAATCACCGTCGTCGCACTTCGGGCGCGGAACGGCAACGGAGCTTTCACCCCCGGCAACAAACACGGAGCGCACCGGAAGATACCTTGCCGCCAGCACCGCATTGAAATACCCGAGCGCGCGTGCGCAGACTGCCGCGGTACCGCCGTCCAGCGAAAATCTCAAAACGTTTCCGCCCTCTACTGCGGAACAGCAGGTATACGAACAAACTGCACGATATGTCGAAATATAATCGCAGTAATGCTCGCCGCGAAGCTCGACGGATTCCGGTTCGGAACCGAAAACCCTTGCCCGCGGAGCGCTCGCGTTCAGAGCACCGTTTTCGAGAATGCCGATATTATCGCTTCCTACGATACTGCCGCATTTCTTCGGTTCCAGGCCGAGAGAGATGCACTTTTTATAAAGCCGCTGCGCCTTTTTACGCGGGGCAAGTATATAACGCTTGGATTCGCATTTCGCCACGCTCCCGCCGGCTTCGCCGATATCAAATAATATGCCGTTGTGCACCGAAAGAAGCGAATACACGCCCTGAACAGAATATTTGAACAGCACGTTGGGGATATACTTCCCTTCCTGCGCATCAAAGCAGTAAATATCGGTGTCCGCATATTCATACAGCCCTTTGCGTTTGAGCACCGATTCCGCCGCGGTGATGATATCTATCGGGCGGAAGGCGTTCCCGACACCGACATTATCGATAAAGCTCCCGAAGGCATCGCGCAGACGTGTATCGCTTATGCTCACCGAGCTGACCGGGGTGAACAAAACGCTTGCCTTGCCGGAACACAGGCTTTCCAGAAAATCCGCGCATTTTCCCTCGCCGAACGGGTTGGCAGCCGGCTCCGCGCCGGTATCCGGGCTTTGCTCCGGCTGTGCTTCCGGTTGTATTTCCGGCTGTATTTCCGGCTGTGTTTCCGGCTGTGTTTCCGGCTGCGCTTCCGGCTGTATTTCCGGGGCG
>ERZ1034952.29-NODE-29-length-112246-cov-8.012889_pt1 | contig 112246 bp, 108 predicted proteins | sample MGYA00520625_ERZ1034952 | MGnify/ENA primary metagenome ERZ1034952 (study PRJEB33766, sample SAMN09781773) | gut metagenome | biome: gut microbiome | host: Homo sapiens | place: Madagascar | study: EMG produced TPA metagenomics assembly of the PRJNA485056 data...
GCTCAGGATACCGAGCTGCGTAAGCAGTTCCGTGAAGCTGGTGTTGAGTACTCCGTTGTGAAGAATACCCTGACCAATTTCGCTGCCAAAGATGCTGGCTACGATTTTGCTGAGATTCTGAACGGCACCACCGCCATGGCTTCCACCACCGGCGACCCCATCGCCCCTGCTCGTATCGTCTGCGAGTTTGCCAAGAAGAACAAGAACACCCTGTCCATCAAGGGCGGCGTCGTGGAGGGCTCTGTCCTGTCCGCTGACCAGCTCAATGGCTTCGGTGAGCTGCCCAGCAAGAATGCTCTGGTTGCATCCGTTCTGGGTACCTTCCTGGCTCCTATCTCCAGCCTGGCTTTCGTCCTGGATCAGATCCGGGAGCAGAAGGAAGGCGGCGCTCCTGCTACCGCAGAAGCTTAAGTTCGTAAGCTAACACACACAATCTAATCTACATTTTAGGAGGATATTACAATGGCTAGTGAAAAGATCACTGCTCTCGTTGAGGAAGTTAAGGGCCTGACCGTTCTGGAGCTGTCCGAGCTGGTTCACACCCTGGAGGAGACCTTCGGTGTTTCCGCCGCTGCCGCTGCTGTCGCCGCTCCCGCTGCCGGTGCCGCCGCTGCTGAGGTGGAGGAGAAGACCGAGTTCGACGTTATCCTGAAGAGCGCCGGCGCTTCCAAGCTGGGCGTTATCAAGGTTGTCCGTGCCGCTACCGGCCTGGGCCTGAAGGATGCCAAGGATCTGGTGGACAACTGCCCCAAGACCCTGAAGGAAGCCATCTCCAAGGAAGACGCCGAGAAGCTGGTTGCCGAGCTGAAGGAAGCCGGCGCCGAGGCCGAGATCAAGTAATTTATCTCGAAAAGGCATTTTACCTCCGCCGTTTTCGGCGGAGGTTTTTTCATCCTGTATAGGTTTTCCTCCCTTCGGGCAGAATCTATGCGCATCTCTTCGAAAGGGTATCTCTATGGAACTGGATCTCAATTCTATTCTCACTGCCGCCAAGGACTTCCTGCCGGACAATTGGAGCGACATTCTGAAAGGCGCTGTATCGGCCATTCCCGTGTCCTTTGACATCGGCGCTTCTTTGAAATTCATCCTTGTGTTTGTTGCGGCGCTTCTGGGTGCGGGCGTGTTGTTCAAGCTGATCTTTGGCAATAAGTCCGACTTAAACCACGCGCTGTCCTCCTCGGCGGGTATTCTGACTGTGTATGTGCTGACCGTTGTGGTCTATGCCTTCCAGCCTGCAGGACTTTCCAAGCTGCTCTCTCCCCTGCCCTTTGTGACCTTTGTGCAGGACTATCTGTTTGTCCTGCCCTTCCATGGCACGGCCTTTGAGACACTGTGCAGCCAGATTTTGGCGCTGATCCTTCTGTCCTTCGTGGTCAACTGCATGGATGCACTGCTTCCGGACGGAGACAATCCCTTTACATGGTTCCTCTCCCGCTTTCTGAGCGTCATTCTGGCCATGGGGCTGCATCTGGTGGCCAACTGGGCCATTGAAAAGTATCTGCCCTCAGCGCTCGTCTACCACGCCCCCGCTGTGCTGCTGGTGGTTCTGGTCTGCTTTCTGCTGCTGGGACTGCTTAAGCTGGTGCTGGGTATTTTCCTGACGGTGGTCAACCCCATTCTCGGCGGGATCTATACCTTCTTCTTCTCCAATCTGATTGGACGGCAGGTCTCCAAGTCTGTGCTCTCCACGGCCATCCTCTGCGGGGTTTTCTACGCCATGGATCACTTCAATTTTCTGATCATCCACATCAGCCCCGCTGCCCTGCCCGCCTATCTGCCGCTGCTGCCCGGATTTCTGATCATCTGGTATCTGCTGGGCCACGCGCTGTAAAGAAATAGATACAAAAGGCGGCGTGACCGAAATCACGCCGCCCTGGAAGCTTCCCTCGAACCACTCGTTCCGGGAAGCTTTATTTTTTATTCCACGCTCCGCGTCTGTAGAAAATCACAGACAGGACCATGGCAATCGTCCAGCCGATGGGCCAGGCACACCAGATGCCGAGCGTTCCGAATGGACCGGAAAGGACCTCTGCAAGGACCACACGAAGGACAAGGTCCGTAAACGTCGCAACCATAAATTGCTTCATCATCCCTGCGCCCCGCAGGATACCATCGGACACCAGCTTTGCAGACACCACAAAATAGAAGGGCGACAGGATGCGCAGGAATTGAATGCCCACCTGCATGGCTGTGCCTGTGGTATCGTCCAGGAAGATCCGCAGCAGCACACCTCCTGCCAGCAGATACAGCGCCACCAGAGGCACACACAGCAGCCACACCAGCTTGAGCCCGGCCCCGAAGCCCTGACGGACACGCTCCGGCTTTTCCGCACCTATGTTCTGGGCGGTATAGTTGGAAATGCCGTTGCCAAGGGTGGTGAAAGAGGTGATCACCAGATTGTTCATCTTCACCGCGGCAGAATAGCCAGCCATGACACTGGAACCGAAGGTATTGATAACGCCCTGGATGACGATATTGCCAACGGAAATAAAGCTCTGCTGCAGGATGCTGGGAACCGCCACAACGGCAATTTTCTTGAACAGCGTCCAGGAGAACAGCGCCGGTTTTTTCTCCGCTTCAATGGTCCGGAACCGACGGAACACAACAACCAGCGCCAGCACGCAGCTGACGCCCTGGCACAGGAAGGTTGCCCAGGCCACACCTGCCACGCCCATTTTGAAGGCCGTCACAAAGAGGATATCCACGGCGATATTGGAAAGGGACGATGCTGCCAGAAAATAGAAGGGCGTTTTCGAATCTCCCAACGCGGAGAAAATTCCCGTTGCTACATTGTAATAGAACACAAAGGGCAGGCCCAGAATGTAAATATCCAAGTAGAGCTTGGAGTCCGGGAGAATGTCCTCCGGGGTGTTGATCAGCTGCAGAAGATTCGTACACAGCAGCGTGCCAAGGCCCATCAGAAGCAGACACACCACGCCGCTGGAAATCAGGGTCGTATAGACGGCGGTTTTCAAATCCGCCATCCGTCTGGCGCCAAACAGCTGGGAGACAATGACGGAACAGCCAATGTTGCAGCCGAAGGCGAAGGCGATAAAGATCAGCGTGATCTCATAGCTGTTGCCCACGGCTGCCAGGGCGCTTTCGCCTACGAATTTGCCTGCCACAAAGCTATCCGCCAGGTTGTAAAGCTGCTGGAAAATGATGCTGCCGAACAGCGGCAGGCAGAACCGCCACAGCACCGACTCAGGCTTCCCGACCGTCAGATCCTTATTCATGGGTCTTCGCCTCCAGTTTCTTTTTCAGCAGCGCCACGATCATATCCGCGCATCCTTCAATCCCCAGGGCGCTTGTGCAGAGCATGGCATCATAGCTCTCCGGCTTGCCCCACTCCGTCATGGAATAGAAATTGAAATAATGTCTGCGCATCCGGTTGATGCGCTCCATCCGCTCCCGGGCTTTCCGCTCCGTCAGGCCGTTGCGCTGGGCGATTCGCGCCACACAATCCGCTTCGTTTGCATACAGGAAAACGGAGAGCGCATTTTTTCGATCCGAAAGAATGGAAGAGGCGCAGCGGCCAATAATCACCGCAGATTCCCGGTCCGCAATGGACACAATTGCCTGCTTCTCAGCGCCGTAGGCATTCTCTCCGGCAGAATAGAACACACCAGCCATATTCGCCTCGTCGGCAAACGTGTTTCCGCTGAAGGGCAGCAGAACCTCTGTCAACCGCTCTTCATTGTTTTTCAGAAAGGTTTCGTCCATGCCGCTCTTCCGGGCAGCCTCCTGAATCAAAAGCTTATCATAGCAGGTGACGCCAAGCTTCTCAGCCACCAGCGCACCAACCTCCCGTCCGCCGCTGCCGTATTGACGTCCAATGCAAACTGTATACTTTTCGTCCATATTTCTCTGGCTTCCTCTCTTTTTTGTGTCACTTGACACCCATTTACCGGTGTAGTATAATCCTCAAATAGAAATATGTAAAATACATATATTAGATATCGGAAATACGAAATTGACATGGAGCAACCAATATGGAAATTTCTCTCGACTACTACCGCGTGTTCTATCATACCGCCCGATGCGGGAGCATCACCCGTGCCGCAGAGCTGCTCTACTCCAACCAGCCCAATGTGACCCGAGTCATCAAGCTGCTGGAAAGCGAGCTTGGCTGTCAGCTGTTTTCCAGGACCAACCGGGGCGTACGGCTGACACCGGAGGGGGAAAGGCTCTATGCCCATGTAGAGCCCGCCATGGCCCACCTGGAGGCTGCCCAGCGGGAGCTTACCATGGAACGGGAGCTGCAAAGCGGCACACTCTCCATCGGCGCCAGCGAGGTGGCTCTGCGGTGCCTGCTGCTGCCGGTGCTGAAGCAGTTCCGGCGGCGCTATCCGGGGGTGCAAATCCGTGTATCCAACCACTCCACGCCCCAGGCCATTGCCGCGCTTCAGGAAGGTCTGGTGGACTTTGCACTGGTGACGACCCCCTTGGAGCTTGGAAAGGACATGGTTCTGCAAACACTGAAAACCGTGCGGGAGGTTCCGATCTGCGGACCCGGGCTGATTTGCCCGGACACCCTGTCGCCGGAGGACCTGTGCCGGTATCCCCTGGTCTGCCTGGGCCGGGACACCATGAGCTACCGGTTTTACGAGGAATGGTTCCGCAAGCTCTCCCTCCCCTTCCAGCCCGACATTGAGGCAGCAACGGCAGACCAGATCCTGCCCATGGCCGCCAGCGATCTCGGCATAGGCTTTGTGCCGGAGGAATTCCTGACAGGGAACCAGGATGTCCGCATATTGTCCCTATCCGTCCCCGAACCTCAACGAAATATCTGCCTGGTCAGCCGGACCGGACAGCCCTTGCGTATCGCCGCCCAGGAATTCAAACACATCTTGCAGGAACATATATCCCTATAAAAGAAGTAGGAAAATAATGCTTGACAAACGAGCCTCTATCGTGTATGATGTTGTCAGTTAGCAAAGGCTAACCAACATATACCAAGGATGGCTATCCCATCACGAACACAGGAGGTTCGACTTATGGAAATCTTGCAAACACTCTCCGCTGTCAATGCCCTTACAGCGATTACACTCATTTTTGTTGGTGTCGTTTTTACCCGACATACCCTGCGTCGGATCGTCCTGCACAAGGGGACGCGCCATGTCTGAGGAGCTGCTGGTGCGCAATTGCGCCCCTACCCTCGCAGGGCTGAAAACAGCCAGTCTCTTCAACTGTCCCTATGAAAGCCGGGAGGAGCTGCTGAGCTCTCTTCGTCAGCTGAACCGCCGGTTGGGTCCAAAGGGCGTCCGGGCGATCCCGCTGCGATTTTCCGAAAAGCGGGCGCTGGTCTATCTCTACCGCCCTGCCAGATTGGAGCAGGACCTTTCCGCCAACGCCAGTGCAGCCCTGCTCCGCCAGTGCGGCTACACCAGCTGCCAGAGTGGAAAATGCCTGACGTCTCTGGCCCGGAAGCTTCGGCAGCAAGGAGAATTTCCCCACGAAATCGGCCTGTTTCTCGGCTATCCGGCAGCAGATGTCCGGGGCTTTCTGGAGCAGCGGCCCTGCAAATGCGTGGGCTGCTGGCGGGTATACGAAAACGAGGATCAGGCGCAGAAGACCTTTGCTCTCTACAGAAAGTGCACCGGCATCTACTGTCAGCAGCTTGCAAAAGGCACAAACATTGAACGACTCACCGTAGCCGGTTGAGTGATAAGAAAGGATTTGAAAAGAATGAAAATTGCAGTTGTTTATTGGAGCAGCACCGGGAACACCGAGGCCATGGCCCAAGCCGTTGCCGAAGGTGCGCGGAAAGCAGGCGCTTCTGCCGAGCTGTTTACCGCCACGGAATTTGACGGCGGCAAGGTGGATGCCTTCGATGCCATCGCCTTTGGCTGCCCTGCTATGGGTGCAGAAGAGCTGGAGGACAGCGAATTTGCTCCCATGTTCGAGAGCTGTGAAAGCAAGCTCTCCGGCAAGAAAATCGCCCTGTTCGGCTCCTATGGCTGGGGTGATGGAGAATGGATGCGCACCTGGGAGGATACCTGCCGGAATGACGGTGCAAGTCTGGTGTGCGACAGTGTCATCTGCCAGGAAGCCCCCGACGACGACGCTCTGAACGCCTGCCGCAGCTTGGGTGAGGCTCTGGCGTAAAGATGCTAAACACTCTGTGATTGGACACCTATTGCCGAAATACCTCCTAATATTTCTTTTCTGTTGCCATATTGCAGAGTTTTCCCTCGGCTGCCCTGATCCCCGGGCAGCCGATTTATGCTGTCGAAAAACCCCTTACGGGCTTTTCCGACAAGTTTTTGCAGTCTGCTGCGCGCATAATTTGCGCGCCTGCGGCACACAAATTCTACACGCCGCAGCCTGAGAAGTATTTTCTGTCAGGTACACGCCCCGACAGAAAATGATTTTCATTTTATTTGGCGGCTTACGCCGCCAAACTCTGCGAGGCTTTTTGGGCAAGTTGCCTCGACTACCCTGATCCCCGGGCAGCCGATTTTTGAACCATTCAACGAACGTTTTATGGTTTTTTGTCCAAAAACAGCTGTGCATCCGTATTTTTCTGTGAAAAAGGCAAAGAATCTTTGTGCAATGTGCTGTGCTATGCGTCGCTTGACTGCGGATTTTCTCTTTGATTCTCCAGTTTTTTGAAAATCGTAGGAAAGACTTATTCTTTTTACTTGATTTCCTAACAATTATCTGTATAATAGTAGAAAGAATCGCCAATGAAAGGAGGCTTGTTCCATGAAAAAGATCATCTGCAAGAAAGAGTACGATACCGAAACCGCTACCCTGATCCATAAGTTCACCAGCGGTGCTCTGGGTGATCCTGCCGGTTACGAGGAGAACCTGTACCAGACCGAAGGCGGCCTGTACTTCCTGTATGTCGCCGGCGGCGAAGCTTCTCCCTACCCCAATGAGGACATTCTTCGGCTGGCGAAAACCAAGGTCAAAGAGTGGACCGAAAAGCACTGATCCCAGACTCCCGAAGGCCCTGATCATCAGGGCCTTTCTTCTTAGGTATTTTTATGAAAAAAACAAGCATTTTCCTGATTTCACTTCTGTTCTGCCTCTCTCTCGGCGGCTGTGCCGGGAAGCCGGAGACAACCGACATCGCCGCCACCACCCTGCCGGTCTATGAATTCACCCAGGCCCTCTGTCAGGGAACGGACCTGACGGTCGGGCGGCTGATCTCAGAGCCCGTCTCCTGCCTGCATGACTACTCCCTGAACGTGAACCAGGTCCGTCAGGCGGAGAGCGCCGATCTCATCATCCTCTCCGGTGCAGGGCTAGAGGAATTTATGGAGGACATCCTCGCCGGGAAGCCCTCGGTGGATGCCTCTCAGGGAATTTCCCTGCTGGAAGGGGAAGCCCACGACCACGACGGACATGACCACGGAGAGGACCACACCCATGAGGCCCACGAGGACGAGCACCACCATGAGGACGATCCCCACATCTGGCTCTCCCCTGCCAATGCCAAAATCATGGCCGCCAACATCTGCACCGGTCTGTCCGATCGTTACCCCCAATGGAAAACGGTTTTCTCCACCAATCTGGACGATCTGCTTTCCAGGCTGGATGCCCTGGAGCAATACGGCCAGGATCGCCTGTCCCAGCTCTCCTGCCGGGAGCTGATCACCTTCCACGATGGCTTTGCCTACTTTGCCCAGGCCTTTGACCTGGAAATTCTGGCAGCAGTGGAGGAGGAATCCGGCAGCGAGGCCTCTGCCAAGGAACTGATCGAATTGATCCGTCTGGCCCGTGAGCATCAGCTTCCCGCTATCTTTGTAGAGCAGAACGGCAGCACCTCCGCCGCCGACATTCTCTCCCGGGAAACCGGCGCAAAAACCTATGTGCTGGATATGGTCATGGCCGGAGACAGCTATTTTGAAGCCATGTACCGCAACATCGACACTGTCAAGGAGGCTCTCGGATGAGCGAACTGCATTATAATGACTGCGGCCATGCCTGCTGTCTGCGGGTGGAGAATCTGGCCGTCACCATCGGCGGCAGCCAGATCCTGAAGGACATGAATCTGCATATCCACTGCGGCGAAATGGTGGCCCTGATTGGCCCCAACGGCGCAGGCAAGAGTACCTTTCTGAAAGCCATTCTGGGCCAGCGGGCTTACACCGGCGTGATTGCCTTTTCCGAGCCCGGAAAGCGCAGCCACAAGCCCCGCATCGGCTATGTTCCCCAGAGCCCTGCTTTTGACCCCAGCGAACCGCTGAGCGTTGCAGATCTGTTCGCCTGCTGTATGTCCAAGCGCCCCGCCTTTCTGGGCATTTCCAAGGCCATGGATGAAACCATCCGGGTCTGCCTGGACAGGGTTCACGGCGTTGACCTGATCCACAAACGGGTAGGCACCCTCTCCGGCGGCGAATTGCAGCGGGTGCTGCTGGCCCTGGCCCTGGAGCCCATGCCCAATATTCTGATTCTGGACGAACCCCTGTCCGGCGTTGACGCCGAGGGCATGACCACTCTGATGGACATGCTGGACGAGATTCGGAAAAATTATGACCTGTCCATTCTCATGACCACCCACGACTTTTCCCTGCTGCCCAGATATGCAGACCAGGTGGTCCTCATCGACGGCGGCATCCGGGCCAAAGGAACCGCCCAGGAGGTTCTGTCCTCAGATGCCTTTCAGGCCATTTTCCACATGAAAGGAGGGTCTCTATGAGCCTCTGGTACGCCATCTGTGACGCGCTCCCCCTGGAAATGCTCCACTGGGACTTTATGAAAAACGCACTTCTTGCCCTGCTGCTCATGGCACCGCTGTTCGGCATTCTCTCCACCATGGTCGTCACCGGCCATATGAGCTTCTTTTCCGACGCCCTGGGGCACTCCGCCTTTACGGGCATTGCTCTTGGGTCCCTCTTCGGCATTGCCGCGCCCACCTGGGCCGCGGTAGCATTCTGCGTCTTCTTCGCCCTACTGTTCTCCTATCTCCGCCGGGACAGCAATCAGGCGGCGGATACGCTGATTGGCGTCTTCTCCAGTGCCGCTGTGGCTCTGGGCATTCTGGTTGCCACCATGGGCGGCGGCAGCTTCACAAAATACAATAAGTATCTGGTTGGCGATGTGCTGTCCATCACCCCCGGTGAGATTGGGATGCTGGCCATTGTCCTGCTGGCGGTTCTGGTCTTCTGGTGCCTGTACACCAACCGGCTGACCCTGACGGCAGTGCACCCCCAGCTGGCCTCCTCCCGAGGCATTCCCGTGGCGCTGTCCCAAACGCTGTTTACCGTAACCATTGCGGTTGTGGTGACCCTGTCCATTTCCAGCATGGGCCTGCTGATCCTCAATTCCCTGCTGGTGCTGCCGGGGGCGGCCTCCCGGAATATCTCCCGGAACCAGAAGCAGTACCATCTGTATTCCGTGCTCTTTGCCCTGGTTTCCGGCATTGTGGGCCTGAGTATCTCCTACAGTTTCGGCTGCTCTGCAGGCGCAGCCATCAGCCTGGTACTCACCGTTTTCTATGCCCTTACCTTTGCTTTTCGCGGGAGAAACGCCTGATGGAGACTATGGAAATGCACCCGATTGCCCATATGCGCAGCGATTTTCCCACGAAATTCGGCATTCCCAGGCAGAGCGGACTGGTGGAGGAGCTGCGGTCCGTGATCGTCTTCGAGCCGGAGTATCGCAGTGAGGATGCTCTGCGGGGCATCGAGGACTTCTCCCACCTGTGGCTCATCTGGCAGTTTTCCCAGGCAGTCCGGGAAGGCTGGTCTCCTACCGTGCGGCCCCCCCGGCTGGGCGGAAACACCCGCATGGGCGTCTTTGCCACCCGGTCCCCCTTCCGGCCCAACAACCTGGGGCTCTCCTGCGTGCGGCTTCTTGGAAAGCGGCACACCAAGGAGTTTGGAACCGTACTGGTGGTAGGCGGTGCCGATTTGATGGACGGCACCCCGATTTTTGACATCAAGCCCTACATTCCCTATGGCGACTGCATCCCCCAGGCCACCGGCGGCTTTACAGACCGGGTAGGCAATTTCCTTCTGAAGGTGGATTTTCCCCAGGAGCTGCTAAAAAAGCTGCCCCCTGACAAGCAGGCGGCAGCCATCGGTGTCCTCTCCCACGATCCCAGACCTTCCTATCAGAATCAGCCCGGAAGGGTCTACGGATTGAGCTTTGGAGGATTTGATATTCGGTTTACGGTGGAGGAAGAAACCCTCACCGTCCTGAATGTGGAGCCCCTTTAAGCCCCAAAAACGCCCCCGGTCAGCAGCGACAGGGCCGTTCCCAGGGCCCCGCAGCCCAGAATGACCGCCCAGGGCGGCAGCTTCTTTCTTTTTAGCAAAGCGTAGGCCGCAACAAGCAGCACGAAATGCAGAGGCTCGAAGCCATGAATGTTCAGCTTCCGCAGCGTGGTTCCAAACAGTGCCGTGCTCAATTGGTCAACTGTGGTGGCGACGATCAAGGCGATCACCGCCGGGCGCAGAAATGATAGCACCCGCTGGACCACTGCCCCGCCCCGCAGCCGACCGTAAACATAGGACAGGGCAACGCAAATCAGCACCGTTGGAAAAATATAGCTCAGCGTACACACGATCCCCCCCGGGACCCCGGCCAGCCGGCAGCCTACAAAGGTTGCGGCATTGATGGTCAGCGGCCCGGGGGTTGTTTCTGCTATGACGAACAGAGTATTAAAATCCTCCATGGTCATCATCTGCCACACATCCACCAACTGGACCTGGATCATCTGGATGGCCGCATAGCCGCCGCCGATGCTCAGGCAGCCGGTTTTGATAAAGAAGAGGATGGCACTCCGAAGACTGGGCATCACTCTGCCTCCTTTTGCGGCTTGTGAATCAACAGATCCACGGCCCCCGCCGCCAGGCAGAAGAGGAACAGCTTGGTAACGGAGATTCCCCAAAAAAGCCGCCCTGCCAGACACAGCAGCATCATCAAAATGGGGATGGCCTTCTTGGCCTCCAGGAACTCCCGGGCCATGTCCCCGCAGATGTCCACCAGGTAGGCCGCCATGCCGATCTGCATAAAGCGCAGTACCATGGAAAGGAGCTCGATCTGCCGTAGCGCGTCATACAGCGCCGAAACCACCATCAACAGCACCATGGGTGGGATCACCGAAGCGGCCGCACAGACCAGGGCCCCGGGCAGGCCGCAGATCCGATAGCCCACCATCACTGCCGTATTGCAGGAGCTGGGGCCGGGAGCCGCCTGGGCAATGGCGGTAAGGTCCAGCATCTCCTGGGGGTCCAGCCAATGAAGCTCCTCCACAAAACGCCGGCGGATCATGGCCGTGATCGTCAGGCCCCCGCCAAAGGACAGGCAGCTGATGGAAAGCTGGGACAAAAACAGCGTCCAAAGCTTTTGAAGAAGCATATACATCACCTCTCCCCAAGTATACCGAAAACCGGCATTCAGAGCAAGGCGTGGCCGTTAAAAGAATCATGAGTATAATTCATGGTTCGCCTTGAAAAAAACACAATGCGGCCCGCATTGACTTTCCGCCCAAGGCGGGTATAATAAACACATACTTTTTGAGTGCCTTCTCAGGACCTATCTGAAAACCGTCAACATGCCCAAGCAGCGGTGCTTTTCCGGTTTTCAGACAGCCCATAGGAAGGTTAAAAGGGAATCGGGTGAAAATCCCGAACGATCCGGTCACTGTAAACGCGGAGCAAGCCGTAGAAACCATTGTTCTACAGAACGAGAAGGTGCGGCAAGCCTGGAGGCGTAAGTCAGGAAACCTGCTCAAAAGGAATGATGTGTATCTTCCGAGAAAAGTACCGCATCTGAGGCAGGACCAAACCGTACTGTTTTAGGCCACTTTTCCTTTGGAAAAGTGGCCTTTTTGCGTCTATCTCTTGATCAATGCCTGTTCCAGTGCCTCGATTTCCTCCCGCAGGAAGGAAATGTACCTCTGGGCCACATCCGTCAATTGGTGCCCCTTTTGGCAGATATAACCAATATGCAGATAGGATTGCTCCTCTGCCAGAGGAATGGCCACAATTTCCTGCATACCGGTGTGCATGGCCCCGGCGCTGCTGTTCGGCAGGTCCGGCCCGATGCTGAAGCAGTTGTTGTTCCGGATCAGGGAGATCTTGGTACACCGGTCCGTTACATGGATGTTTTTGGACAGGCGGTTGTAAAACACCGGCTCCTCCGAAAAATAGGTGGCATCCGCCTCCTGGTCGTAAGTAACAAAGGGATACTCCCGCAGGTCCGTAAAGGTGACGCTGGCCCGGGCTGCCAGAGGGTGGGACTTGCGCAGGAACACAAAGGAGGCCAGCTGGTTCAGCTCGTGAAACACCAGGCCATTGGAGTTGAGGGAGCGCTGGATCAGGCGGAAGTTATGGGGCTCCGAAGCCAGAACTCCCAGCTCACTTTTGCCACTGGCCACATCGGAAATCACATTGCTGGTGGGGCATTCCCGCATGGCTACATCGTAGCAGTCCCAATCAATGCTTTCCAGCAGCCGGTTGAAGGCCCGGACAGAGAATGCCAGCCGTTGGGCAGATACGGAAAACCGCATGCCCAGGAGCTGACGATGCAAATAGTATTCCTCCAGATTTTTGGAGCGGTCCAGAATGTCCTGGATCCGGGTCAAAAAATCCGTTCCCTCCTCCGTCAGCTCAATGCCCTTGTTGCTGCGATCGAAAATCGAAATGTGCAGCTCCGTCTCCGCATCCTTGATTGCCAGAGACAGGGTGGACTGGGAAACAAACAGCGCCTTGGCCGCCTCCGAGTAGGAGCGGTACCGGGCGACCTGGGTGATATAGTACATCTGCTGGAGGGTCATGGCAATACTTCTTTCTATTGATTTTCCCCTATTATACCCCCTGTGTTTGATTTATTCAACCATTTTCTTTTGGAGGCTTTTATCTATGAATCTTGCGTTTTATGGAAAAGGCGGCATCGGCAAATCCACCGTCGCTTCCAATATTTCCGCCGCCCTGGCTCTGTCCGGGAAGCGTGTGCTGCACATCGGCTGCGACCCCAAGGCAGATTCCACCAGACCGCTGACCCAAAAGAAGATCCCCACCGTGCTGAACCAGCTCAACACCCTGGCAGAGGATGTCCGTCGGGAGGATCTGGTGTTCCCCGGGAAATGCGGCGTTTCCTGCATTGAGGCAGGAGGCCCCCAGGCAGGTCTGGGATGCGCCGGTATGGGCATCACCGCCATGGAGGAGACCCTGCGCCGTCTGGGTATTCTGGAGGAAGAATGGGACACGGTGGTCTATGACGTGCTGGGCGATGTGGTCTGCGGCGGCTTCTCCGTGCCCATGCGCAAGGGCTTTGCGGACCGGGTCTACGTCGTGACCTCCGCGGACTATATGTCCCTTTACGCCGCAAACAACATTCTCAAAGCCATCCGCCGGTTTTCCAAGGCAGAAAGCTCTCTGATGGGCGGCCTGATCCTGAATCACTGTCAGAGCGAAACGGATCAGGGAATTCTCCGCCGGTTTGCCGCACTGACCGGGACCCAGGTGGTCCTGTCCCTGCCCCAGTGCCGGGAAATCCCGGTGGCAGATTGCCGCCGACAGCTGGTGGTGGAGACCTTCCCGGACTGTGAGGCCGCAAAGGCCTTGCGCCGCTTTGCGGACCATCTGGAGCAAACCGCCCCGGCACCTCTTCCTGCCCCGCTGGACGAGGAGGACATGGAGCGCTTCGGCCAATGGGCCAGCGAGGTTCGGGAGGCTGCCCTATGAGTAAAGCACCCCAAATACCCGGAATGCTGTCTTTCCCGGAACGAATTTTCCAAAGGCCTGATCTGGCGCTGGTCGCCACCGGCTCCCTTTCCTGCATCCGCTCCCTGTATCAGGAGGCAGTGCGGCTGGAGAAGACCCATCAGTTTTTTCCCTGCATTCAGCCTGCCCAGGCCTATGCCGCCGGACAAAACGGCTTGGGGCTGGCGAAAACCCTTCGTCAAGTCCTGACCATCCCGGAGGTGGGCGGTGTGATCATCTACGCCTCCTGTCTGGATGTTCTCAGCCAGACGGATTTTGACAGTATCATCGAGGGCCTTGAAAATCCCCGCTCCGTTCCCATCCGGGTCCTGCTGCGGGGGCCCATGGTGAAGCGCTACCGACGGCCCCGGGAGGATCTGGAAAGAATACTTGCCGAGATCCCGGAATGCAGAACTGCCATTCCCCGGGAAAAACGATGGTTCCCCCCTCCCAGGCCTGATTTTTACTATGTCAGCTCCGTCCTGCAATATATGCCCGCCATGCCCGTACTGCTCACCGCCGGAGGCTGCGGCGGTGACCCAGAAAGTGACAGCGGCGGAAGACTCGACTACCGCCTTGGCCACACCCGATTCAACGATATTCAACTCACTTTGGGTGCCGAAGCCACGGCAGCAACGGCAGTCATTGAAGAAGCCACAGCACAGCCGGAGGTCCACCGGGACCGAAAGGTCTATCTGCTGAGCAGCGCCGTTCCCACCTTTGCGGGCCTGGACCGGAGCGCCGTTGGGGATGCCGTATCCCGGAAGGGCTTTTCTGTTCAGGACCTGGGCTGTGACGGATTTACTGCCGGGGAACCGGCCCTGGCCCGGGCGCTGACCACGCTGACAGACCTGTCTGCCCCGGGGCCCGCACAGCCCGGCAAGGTCGATATTCTCGGATACTGCGGTGCGGTGCTGGGCAGCGAGGCCCTTCTGGCCCACGGGCTGGAGCACCTTCTGAAATGTGGCTTTGACGCCGGATTCTGGGGGGCGGAGGAACGGCAGACCAATGCCGCTCAACTGAACTGGGTCGTCTCCGCATCGGGCCTTCCCCAGGCGGAAAAGCTGAAAAAGGCCCTGGGCATCCCCTATTTGGCGGGTATTCCCGTTGGCGCAAAGCAAATGCGACTCTGGCGGCAGACCGTCAACAGCATTTTGGGCCATGAGGAGCAGCTGCAGCAGATGCCTTTGGGCACGCCTCTGCTGCAAGGAAAACGGGCCCTTGTCATGGGAGAACCGCTGCTGATCCAAAGCATCGGCCGGTATCTGACCGACGAGCAGGGCTGCGACCATGTAACCCTGGCCGTATACGCCCCCAGACCGGAGCAGCGGCAGTTCTACCGTAGATTGTTTCCCCAGGGAACCTATTCTTTCTTTGAATCGCCCCAGGAACTGCGGGCTTTGACACAGAATGCGGATCTTCTGCTGGGTGACCCGGAATTTGACCTTGGAGTGCTGCCCCTGGTGCCCATTCCTGATCCCCAGGTATCCGGCAATCGGTACGCACACATTCCTTACGAGATTTTTGGCAAGAAAGGCGCTGCCTGGATCGCTGAAAATATAAAAACCATCTTTTACAAAGGAGAGACTGTATGAACATTTTCAAGAAGCTGCTGGCGCTTACCATGGCCGGAGTGCTGATCTGCAGCGCCGCTGCCTGTTCCAGTGCCAGTAAGACAGAAAGCGCCCCTGCAGAAACCACCGTCCAAACCGTCGCCCCCCAGGCGCCTGCCACTGAAGCCACTGCCGCCGCGGAAACCGGCATGCGCACCGTAGTAGACGCAACCGGCGAAGAGATCCAGGTACCCGCGGACCCCAAGGCCATTGTCATTATCGGGCCCGTTTTCCCCAACATCGTCTTCGCCCTGCAGGGCCACATGAAGAACGTAGTCGCCATGCCCAAGAGCGCCTACACCGCCTGGGAGCGCTCTTTGATGCGGGAGCTGGCACCGGAGCAGGAGAACGTGAACACCACCGTCGTCAGCGGCAGCGGCGTTAATATGGAGGAGCTGGTGAACCTGAAGCCCGACCTGGTGCTGTGCTGGGCAAGCTCCACAGACACCATGACCCAACTAAAGGAGCTGGGCATTCCCGTAGCCGGTTTTAAAAGCGCCACCGACATGGCCTCTCTGGAAAGCCTGATCTCCATGATGGGCGATGTGCTCAACCGCCAGGAGCAGACCCAGAAGCTTTTGGCCTGGTACCATGAGATTGAGGAATATGTGGATTCCAAGCAGGATCAGGTCGCCGCGCTGACGGAGGACCAGAAGCCCAGGATTCTGAACATCACCCTGTCCGACATGGGTGTCAGCGCCACTGGCATGAACGCTTGGATCACCAAGAAGGTCGGCGGCCAGGACATCGTTCTGGAAGGCGCCTCTGCCGAGAGCTCTACCCCCACCATGGAGGAGATTCTCAAATACAACCCCCAGATCATTTTCCTGAATAACTGGGATGACTGCACGCCCCAGGATGTATACGAAAATCGCATCGACGGTCAGGATTGGAGCAATGTAGATGCGGTCATCAACCATCGGGTTTACAAAATTCCCCTCAGCCTGTACCGTTGGTCCCCTCCCAACACCGTTGAAAAGCCCCTGTTCTACCTGTACATGGCCTCTATGATCCAGCCGGAGATCTTCTCTGAAGTGGATATGCGCCAGGAGGAACAGGATTTCATCCAGGAGTTCTTTGGCGTCACCCTGACGGAGGAGCAGCTGGACAGCGTTTTCCATACAGAACTTTATCAGTAAGCGCCAATGAACGGAAATGAAGAAAGAGCAAGCCAGATGAGTGGGCGAACCATGAGCGACCGAAAGTATCGGATTTTTTTACTCACGTCGATCCTCTGCCTGATTGCCTGCGCTCTGCTGGCCCTGTGTACAGGGCGCTATACCATCCGGCTTCGGGATGCAGTGCTGGTGCTGTTTTCCGGACTCCGGCAGCTGCTGGGGCTCTCCCCGATGCCCCAGAGCTGGGATGCCATGGCCGAAAATGTGATCTACACCCTGCGGCTTCCCCGGGTCGCCGCGGCAATTCTGGTAGGCGGGTCCCTGTCCCTGTCCGGCGCTTCCTACCAGGGGGTCTTTAAAAACCCCCTGGTGAGCCCGGACCTTCTGGGCGTCTCCACAGGCGCCTGCGTAGGTGCGGCCATTGCGATTTTGCTGCAACTGAACGCCACCGGCATCCAGCTTCTGGCCTTTGGTTTTGGACTTCTGACCGTTCTGCTGACGGTGTCCATCCCCCGGCTGATGCGCAATGACTCTTTGACCATGCTGGTGCTTTCCGGCGTGATCGTCAGCGGCATCATGGGCTCTATTATGGGTGTCATCAAATATGTTGCAGACCCAGAAACGGAGCTGGCCAGTATCACCTATTGGCAGATGGGCAGCCTGGCAAAAATCACCAACAGCGATGTGCTGTCCGTCTCCCTCCCCATACTGGGTGCTATGGCTCTGCTGATCGCCATCCGCTGGCAGATAAACCTTCTGTCCCTGGGCGACCGGGAGGCGAAGACCCTGGGTATCCGAATTGGGCTGACCCGGAACATCATCATCCTCTGTTCCACCCTGCTGACGGCCTGTGCGGTTTGCCTGTGCGGAACTATCGGCTGGGTGGGCCTGGTGATCCCCCACCTGGGCAGGATCCTGGTAGGGCCGGATAACATCAAATCCATTCCGGTCTCCTGCGTTCTCGGCAGTATTTTCATGCTGCTGATCGATACCGTGGCCCGGGCCGCCACCACCCTGGAGATCCCCCTGAGCATTCTCACCGGTCTCATCGGTGCGCCCTTCTACCTGTATATTCTGGTAAAGCAAAGGATGAAAATGACATGATCCTGGAAGTGCAAAATCTCACATTCTCCTATCACAACGGCAGAACGATTTTTTCAGATGTGAATTTCTCCGTGGATCATGGGGAGGTACTGACCATTCTGGGCCCCAACGGCGCCGGAAAGTCTACGCTTTTGAACTGCATCACCAATTTGCTTCCCCCTTCCTCCGGAAAGGTCCTTCTGGAAGGGCAGGATATCCGGCAGATGCCCTTGAAGGAGATCGCCAAGGTCATCGGTTATGTGCCCCAGACCCATACCCCCGCCTACGGCTACAATGTCCGGGATTTTGTGGTCATGGGACGGGCCCCCTACCTGGGGATGTTCCAAAAGCCATCGGAGGAGGACTACAGCCTGGTAGACCAGGTGCTGGACTCCATGAACATCGCCCACCTGGCTGACAGGCCCTATACGGAGATCTCCGGCGGCGAGCGTCAGCAGGCCAGCATTGCCCGGGTCATTGTTCAAAAGCCGAAGATCATCATGTTTGATGAGCCAACCAACCACTTGGACTACGGCAACCAGCTGCGGACCGTGGCCATGGTCAAGGAGCTGGCCGACAAGGGCTATGCCGTGGTCATGACCACCCATATGCCGGACCACGCCATTTTGCTGGGAGGCAAGGCAGCGGTGCTGGACCGAAACGGCAGCCTGACGGTGGGCTCCGCCGAGGATATTTTACAGGAACCGCTGCTGCGAGACATTTACCGGAGCGACCTGCACATACTCTATTTGGAGGAGCTGGGCCGGAAGGTCTGTGTGGCAGGGTCGCTGAAATAAGGAAACTCTGCCCAGTCTAAGTCTTTGTAGGGATACACCCGCTGCCAAACGCCGTCGTTTTTTCGGTAGCTGCTGCGGTGAGCGGACAAGAGCTTGACGATCTGGTAGACATCGATCCAGATTTCGCTGTCGCATTCCTTTTGGCTTTCGTCAAAAATCAGCTGCATCCCAAAATGCAGGTGGACCGTTTCGATGTTGTTGACATTCTCCTTATCTGAATATCCGGTACGGCCCATGAAGCCCAGGAGCTGACCGGCCTCTACCATGTCCCCTTCCGCCAGTCCCGGCGCGAAGGGGGCATCTTTTTGCAGATGGGCATAGTAATAGTACCGCTTCCCGGCAAAGGAGCGAATGCCCACCCGCCAGCCGCCGTAACGGTTCCAGCCCATGGCTTCCACGATTCCGCCTTCCACAGCTACGATTGGCGTTCCCAGGCCGCCCATGAGATCATTGCCCAGATGCTTGCGCTTGAAGCCAAAGCTTCTGCCCACGCCAAAATCATCGCAATGGCTATAGCCGTAGCCCGCTGCAATGGGAGAAAAGGCTTTCAGGCCGTATTGGGGAATCCACTGGCCGTCCTTGAAAATGGCGTAGCTTCCAACCAGTCCACCCAGCGCGGCGGAGTAGGCCTCATAATAATAGGCATAGTATTTTCCCAGCTCCCCTGCTGCCTCCTCGGGGGAAACATCCCCTTCCAGGTCCTTTGCGGCTTTTTTTACGGCAGACAGCGGGCATTTTCCCCCTGTGCGGCAGGCAGCCAAAGCCAAAATCTCGATCCAGCTCAGGTGCTTCTCCTGCTCTGCCGTGCGGATGTCCTGCTGTATGGCGTAGGCCATGGATTCCGTGCTCACATCAAAGTCCACCCAACGGATAGGTTCTGCCCTCACGGGCAGGACCAAAGCAAGGCCCGCCAAAAGGCATGCAAAAAGCCGTTTCACATCTGTCACCTCTCTTGGCTAGGATGTGAAACGGCGCTTTTCTTATCCGCGCATTTTACAGCAAATCTCTGGAAATTTCCTTGGCGACCCGGTAAATATCCTCCATGGTAGTCAGGGAAGAAATCTGCTGCTTATAAAATCCGCTATGGCTGACGCCCCGGAGATACCAGGCAAAATGCTTCCTCGCCTCCAGACAGGCTACGTGCTCCCCGTGGTCCTGCTCAGCAAGCTGAAACTGCTCCACCGCTACGGCAATGCGGTTTTTCAAAACAGGCCGCTGGGGAATCTCTTCTCCGGCCATGGCAGCCTTCACCTGCTGGAAAATCCAGGGATCTCCAAAGCAGCTGCGGCCGATCATCAGCCCATCGGCCTCGGTCCATTTTGCACAGCGCAGCGCAGCCTCCGGACCAGTGATGTCTCCATTGGCGATAACGGGAATGGACAGCTGGGCTTTGACCTTACGAATCATGTCCCAGTCGGCCACGCCGGAATAGAGCTGACTGCGGGTTCTGCCATGGACCGTTACCATGGCTGCTCCTGCGTCCTCCATGCGTTTGGTAAACTCCAACACGTTGATGCTGCCCTTATCCCAGCCCAGGCGGCATTTTACCGTCACTGGCACGTCCACGGCTTTTACAACGGCCTCCACAATTTTTTGGGCCAGCTCCGGCGTGCGCATCAGGCCGCTGCCATCGCCGGAATTGGCGATTTTCGGCATGGGACAGCCCATGTTGATATCCAAAAAGTCGCAGCCGGAAATTTCCAGCGCCAACCTGGCTCCCTGGGCCATGATCTCCGGGTCATTGCCAAAAATCTGGGCGCCGCAGAGGCTCCCCTCGTTTTTTCGCAAAAGCTTGGCCGTTTTCTGGTCCTTATAGACCAAGGCCCGGGAGGAGACCATCTCCGTCACCGTAACCCCGGCCCCCAGCCTTGCGCAGACCGTCCGAAAGGCCCAATCCGTCACCCCTGCCATCGGGGCAAGAAACAGGGGGTTTTCAACCGATAAATTTCCGATTTGCATAGATTCTCTCTCTTTCTAAGGGATTGCTTATCTCAGAATGGCGCTCAGCGCCCAGGCCGCACCTGTCAGCAAAGAGCCGCAGAGCGCCCAGAAAAGGGCATACAGGGGTCTATATCGCCTTCTGCCGCCTCGCATGACCTGACGGGCCTCTTTTAGCAATGCTTCATCGCTGACGCCTTCTGAAACAGCGTTGTCTTTTAAAATAAAAATTGCCTGGTCAAACAGCTCCGTGCCCGGTCCGGGCACCAGGATCACCTGACGGGAAATGCCTTTTACCATATTGCTTCCTCCTTTTCATGACGGAGAAAGCTTTTCCTTTTTTTCTGGAAATTATTCCCTTGCACCTTATTCCTGCTCCTTTGGCCGCTTGTAGCGGCCGTGGGGCTCCCAGGCCTCCAGGGGGTAGCGCTGCATGGCACCAAAAATACGCTCCTTCAAATCCGGATAGGTCTTCGCCAGGTCGTATATCAGATCCTTGATTTCCTCCCGCTTGGTGTGCTTATCCACCGGGCAGCGATTCTGAAGTACCGGCAGGCTCTCCCGCTCAGCAAAGGCGGCTACGGTCTTTTCGTGGATGTAGAGCATCGGGCGAATCTGGGTAATTCCGGTTCTGTCCAGATGGGTGACCGGCTGGAAGCAGCTGATCCGGCCCTCGTAAATCAGACTCATGAGAAAGGTTTCCACGGCATCGTCATAGTGGTGGCCCAGGGCAAGCTTATGAAAGCCCTTATCCACCAGCGCCTGATTCAACGCGCCCCGGCGCATTTTGGAGCACATAGAGCAGGGGTTCTTTTCCTTCCGATAGTCGAAGATAATGGGGCCGATCTCCGTTTTCACAACGGTATAGGGCACATCCAGCTCTTTGCACAGCTGCGCGATTTCCGTATAATCCATGCCAAGGCCCATATCGATGGTGATTGCCTCCAGCTGGAAATTCTTATTATGATAGCTCCGCAGCGCCGCCAGAAGCTTCAAAAGCACCAGAGAATCCTTTCCTCCGGAGACGCCTACGGCGACTTTATCTCCGTCTTCGATCATGGAATAGTCTTCCACACACCTGCGAACCAGGCCGACAAGTTTCTGCATTTTTGAGATTTCCTCCTAAAACAGGCAAATTAGGTAAGTGAGCATTTAAGAGAATTCAAGAGTATTCAAGCGATTTTGAGAGATTACATCGCATTGCATAAAAATCTTCGAAAAAGGTGTTGACATTTGAATTTTCTTATGGTATAAATGCTAAGCAGTTTGAAGATATTGTACTTCAAACACATGAGAATGTCAAAATATTTTACCAAAAAAATTGGAGGAACCCATATGTCCACTACCCTCGCCAAGAAGGAGACCGTGGTGCGCAAGTGGTATATCATCGATGCAGCCGGCAAGCCCCTGGGCCGTACCGCTGTGATCGCTGCTAACCTGCTGCGCGGCAAGCACAAGGTCGATTTTACTCCCAACGTTGATTGCGGAGACAACGTCATCATCATCAACACTGACAAGGCTGTTCTGACCGGCAAGAAGCCCGAGCAGAAGGTCTACTATCGCGTGTCCGGCTGGATCGGCGGTCTGAAGGAAACCAAGGCCCGCACCATGATGGAGAACCGTTCCGACTACGCTATGGAAGTCGCCGTCAAGGGCATGCTGCCCAAGAACACTCTGGGCCGCAACTGCATGACCCGTCTGCACCTGTACAAGGGTGCTGAGCATCCTCATGCTGCCCAGAAGCCCGAAGCCTGGACTCTGGACTAATTGGAGGTAACACAGAATGTACGAGAGCAAGAAGAAGTATTTTTACGGCACTGGCCGTCGTAAGTCCAGTGTTGCCCGCGTTCGCGTTTACGAGAACGGCACCGGCTCCATCATCATCAATGGCCGCGACATCAACGACTACTTCGGTCTGGAGACCCTGAAGCTGGTCGTCCGTCAGCCTCTGGTCACCACCGAGCTGGTTGACAAGGTCGACGTAGTTGTTTCCGTCTGCGGCGGCGGCGTTTCCGGCCAGGCCGGCGCTATCCGTCACGGCATTGCCCGCGCCCTGCTGACTGTCAACCCCGAGTACCGCGCTTCCCTGAAGGCCGCTGGTTTCCTGACCCGTGACCCCAGAATGAAGGAAAGAAAGAAGTACGGCTTGAAGGCCGCCCGTCGGGCTCCCCAGTTCTCCAAGAGATAACTGGTCCCCGCGATTCATCGCCTGCCGTTTCAAACCCCGGAAAGCCTTTCCGGGGTTTTTTCAATACGGTTGAACAGACCGAAAACGCAAGCCGAACGGCATTGGTGCCGCTCGGCTTGTTTTATGCATTTTCTCTCCGGAATGGGCAATGGGAAAACGTCGCGCCCGATAAAGAACGTAGCCGATCACCGCTGGCACGATTGCCGGGCCATGCGTCCCGGCGCTTACTCTGCAACCGCATCCGATACCGTCAGCGTCACGGCAATTCCCGCCTCGCACTTTGCGTTCCGGAAATCCTCTGTGATATTCATTACCGTCATTTGGTTTGCGCTGCTTCCGGTTTTGACACAGAGGGGGATTTCCTTATTCAGCTCTATGGGCAGCTCATGGGTCATCCTCGTGGTAGCAACTCCCATTGACTTGTCAAACGTTGTATCCAGAACGGGATAGCTGCACCTGGAACTGCCATTTTCAGAAATATTGTAGATATCGCAACCGGTTTCCGTCAGCCGAATGGCGATCCGGTTGCCCAGAAGATCGCTCTTCCCATATGTTTTGCCGTCTTCATTCCATGTTCCGTCACGGTAGACCCAGACAGAGATCGTATAGGATTTCACTGTCTCATCAAGGGAAATGTCGAAAAACCGGATTTCATCATCGAATAGATCCAGGACTTCCTGGGTTTCCTTGGAAAATTCAGAGGGCCTGATGGTCATTACGGATCGTTTGTTCCGGGAACAGGCGCACAGGCTAAGAAACATTGCCACAGCCAGCAGAATTGAGATTGCTTTCTTCATGATGTATCCTCCTTTTTGGAAAGCCCGTTGGTGAAAAGCGGCTATCTAAGCCGTTTGGGTGTATTCCCGCAGCTCTGCACCGTACCGGTACCCAAAGCCATACTGATGATTCCGGCAATGGAACCAACAGCGCCGATCACGCTGAAAACGAAGGCGATTTTGCTCAAAATCTTTCCAAGTCTTGCCCGCACCGTTATGACCGATGAAGCCATAGATTTCCCCTGGGGCAATGTGCAGATTCAGGTCGTCCACAGCCTTTTTCTCCCCATAATTCTTTGTCAAATGCTCAATCCTCAGCATATTTTTCACTCCTTTATTCCTGCAAGTGTCAGAAACTTCTTATCCGATTGAATCCCCTGGGTCACAAACGCACCATCCCGAAACAAAGCATAGGTAGTCACCGGGGCGGGCACATTCTGTGCATCCTGTCTGGTGGTGATATGGACGGTTTTCAGGGGGATTCCGTGAACTCTCGCCATTTCCTCCACCCTGGGCACCCAATAGTAAGTATATGGGCACTGGTCGGTATAATAGAGGACAAAGCCTTCACCGTTTGCTTTTGGATGTTTTGCACATTTCTTGAACTTCGGCGGCTCGGCATTCTCCGTCAGCGGCAAATACAGCAAGGTAATCCCGCAGTCCGATGTATCCGCCAGCCGGAATCCCTTGTAAGTCAGATACTTGGGGTCTGCAAGGAACTCCCGTTTGCGTCCCTCCGCGCACAGAATGCAGATTCCCTTTTTGCCCTGCATCAAGGCATCCTGAACGCACTTGCTCAGCAGATCATTGGAGTACCCATGCCCTTTCATGGAGCCGGAAACCCACAGGCAGCTGATATAGAGGTATCCCACTGCCTCAATCGGCACCCATGCACTTTCCGCCGGGATATATTCAATAAAGCATTTGCCACGTTCCTCGCTGCGATAAAACACAAGCCCCTCTTCAAACCGCTGCTTCAACCATTCTTTTTTTGCAATGCTTTGTTTCCCGGACATGGCACAGCAGATATGCTCCGTATCAATATTCTCCTTCGTAATTTGAATGTAATTCATTCCATTTCCTCCCCCGTCGGTGCGGAGATCAGGGTGATCTGTCTGGGCTTGCTGCCCTCCTTCATGCCGATGTCCATATATTTCATGGCTGTCCGGTTGATTTTCGACAGGAAGTCCATGAATTCCCCGTCTGTCAGCGTCAGTGTACAGGTGGTCATGAGCAGCATATCCTTTTTGGGGTCTGCACAGCCACCGGAAAAATATTTTGCAAATGCCGCGCTGATTCCAAGGAGTGCACGCTGGACCGCACTCCCATCGGCATCGTCAAGTTCCAATGCACTTTTATTCAGCTGATAAACGCTTTCCACCGTTCCACGAATGCGGTTTTCTCCAACCACTGTGAGGATATCATTTTCCGTGAGAATCTTCACATGGCGATACAAGCTCGCACTGGGGATATCCGGAAGTGCCTTTCGAATTTCCTTGACCGTACCGGTTTCGTGCACAAGCAGATACTGAAAAATCCTCTGCCGCACGGGGTTCATAACGACCTCCGCCATTTCCATGTGGATCACCACCTCCTATATTCTATAATTCAATTATATTCTCATTTTTGAGAATGTCAATGGCTAAATAAAAAAGAATGAGCGCCGCGTCAAAATGCAGCAGCACCCATCCAAATCGGTCGGTATTCGTTTGTTTATGTAATGTCTGCTGAATAAGCCGCTTTGCGGCTTATTCACCCACCCTCAGGTGCGCAATTCCATAAAAACGGCTCTTTGAAACCGTTTTTATGGAATTCAGACAGAAATCAATGCGTATCCGAATTGCATGGCGTTCCATGCAATTCGGCAGGTGCAAGGGTTTTGCACTTTTCAGCGCAAAACCCTTGCGCCAGAACAACGCAAAAAATGCCTGAACGTCTTGACGTTCAAGGTGTTTTGCGTTGTTCAGTACGCATTATGTAAGCAGCCCCAGCAGTGCGGAAAGCACGATCACCTTCGGAACGCTCCAGTTTCTTCTAGCGAGAAGATAGAAGGCAATCAGCGCGATCACAGCGGTACGCCAGGCGAAAACACCGTCCACCAGGTAATTGGTCCGGCTCAAATCGATCATTACCGCCACAATAATCCCAAGCGCCGCAGGACGAACCCCCACCATAATGTTTTTCAGCGCACGGCTGTTTTTGAATTTCTCAAAGAAGACAGCAGCCAAAGCGCAGAGGGTAAAGGTTGGGGCCAGAACACCCAGCACAGAGATAATGGCCCCAAGGATTCCCGCCACACGCATACCGGCAAAGGTGGCGCAGTTAAGGCCCAAAGGGCCGGGGGTCATCTCTGCAATGGCAATGATATCGGACACCTCTGAGACGTTCATCCATCCATGGCTGACCATCTCGTCGTTGATCAGCGGAACCATGGACATTCCGCCGAAGCTGGTAAAACCAATCTGGCAAAAGCTCCAGAACAGCTGAAAAAGAACACTCATGCCTCTGCCTCCTTCCATTTCCCCATAATCAGTCCCGCTGCCACCGCCAGCAGAATCACCAGAACGCAGTTCACATTCAGGAAAGCATTCAGGATACAGGCAACGATGGCAATGGCATAACACGCTTTTGTGGGAAACGCGCCTTCCCGAAGCTTCAGCGCTGCCACCAGGATGATGGGCACCACTGCCGAACGGACACCCATCAGCATTTTGGCGATCCAGATATTGTCCTTAAACATGGCATAGCAATAGGTCAGCACGGACAGGATGATCATGGGCGGTGTCACCATACCGACGGTTGCAGCAATGCCGCCCAGGACACCGGCCTGACGGTGCCCGAACAGATAGGCCACATTGCCGATCATCGTCCCCGGCAGGCTTCGGCCCACGCTGACAATATCCAGCAGTTCCTCGGCGGTCAGTTCTTTCTTATCATCCACAAAGTCCTTCTGCATTTGGGCCACAATGCTCCAGCCCCCGCCGAAGGTAAACCAGCTGATGCGGAAGAAATAAAAGAACATCTCCCAGATTTTTTTCAATGATGTTTTCTTCATAGACATTTCCTCAATAATGGACCACATTCTCCGCACTGCGGATACGCCGCAGCACAGGCTCTGCCTCGGAAGACCTGAAATAGTCTAAGGTCGTTTGGGGCACCAGCTGGGAAAGGGTCTGCCAGTCCCCTGCCTGCAAAGCGGCGCGGACGGTAGAAGCGCTGATTGCCTTGCCCAGGGCCTGCTTTCTTGGAAGGATCACACAGTCGATGCCGTTCTCCGGCAGCTGCGCAGCCATAATTTCATTGTACAGCCCCGTCACCTGGCTGGTAGGCTCCTCCCCCACAAAGCGAACGGTAACTCCCAGTGCCCGGGCAATTCTCACGAAAATCGCCAGGTCCAGCTTGGCGTGGCCTTGAATCACCGCAGCATCGTCCTTTAAGAAATAGCTCGGAAAGGTGGCATTGCTGATGATATAGGGCCCGGAATCGTGGAGCACCACATTTTTCAGGTGAGCTGTTCCCGCCTGAACCAGCTGCTTGCGCACCCCGAAGGGCACCAGGCTGGCATCCTCGCTGAGCAGGAACAGGTGCAGCGTATCGCATCGAGCCGCGGCCGTTTCCACCAGATACTGGTGGCCCAGGGTGAAGGGATTTGCGTTCATAACGATGGCACCGGAAACGCCGGGGCGGGCTGTCTTTTCCAGCCGGGACAGATAGGACGGGAACCCGTTTCTCCGGTTTTCCATAAACACCAGCGTACCGTCCACCCGGGCGATTTCATAAAAGCCCAGGCTCTGGAAAAACTTCGCGGATTTGATTTTGGTATATAAGAAAAGATGGGTGTATCCCCGGGCCATCTGGTATTCCATCAGGTGGGACACTACCTCATTCAGCAATCCCTCTCCCTGGCGCTGCTGGCTGACAGCAAAGCAGCGCAGGGTCGCGCCAAAGCAGCTGCCGGTGGCAATTACCCGATTCTCCTCGTCCACCATAGCGCAGATATAGTCCAGATTTGCATCCCGGGTAATGCCGTTCTCCACCAGAAGCGCATCCACCTGGGCCAGCATCCGCTTATCCGACAGGGAAACCTGTGTCAAGGCATATTCGCTCATTCTTGTTCTCCTCCAACGGTGCGGCCGCACCTCGCGTCGTGCCCCGCCGATTTTTCTCTATTATACATTCTTTCGGCCCATTTGTGAAGTGCCCCTTCTACAAGGAACTGCCTCCCGGCAATCGGGAGGCAGTGTTCATGGGGCGATTTCTCAGGCCTTCCCAGCACAGCCGGAAACCATTCCCTTGGGAACGGCTGATCCACCAATCAGCCGTTCCCGGGTTGTGGACTTACAGAGGCATAATGCCGCAGACAATGGCGAACAGCATGCACAGGATGGAGAAGACCCAAACGTACAGGAAACTTGCCTTGATGTGGTCCTTGATATCCACATCGGCCAGGCCCACACCCAGCAGAGTGGCGGGAACCATGGGGCTGATGAAGGTAGCGCAGTTCCGGCAGACGACCATAGCCACAGCGATGGGCAGGGCCTCTACGCCGAAGCTCTGGCCGATGGCGATGATGACAGGCAGCATACCGAAGAAGTAGGAGTCGGTATCGAAGGCCAGAGCCAGAGGCACGGACAGGATGCCGATAACCAGAGGCAGGTGCTGACCAATGGCAGCAGGCAGAATGGACTCGATGATACCGGCCAGGCAGCGAACAACGCTGGGCACGTCAACTTCCATAGCCTTCACGCTGGCGGCAGTCAGAGCGCCGTCCTTCACAATGAAGGAGGTAGTCAGAACGCCCATCAGGACAGCAGCACCCATCAGGGTGGAGCACATCATCAGAGCGGGACCGGCGTGCAGGTTGATGATCTTCTTGTGCATCTTGGCGGTGAAGCCGTAGTTCACGAACAGAGCGATGGAAACGCCCAGCATGAAGGGAACATAGGAGGCGAACACATCCCAGATCAGCATGGCGATGACAGCGATGGTCAGCAGCAGGTTGAACCAGAACAGCTTGGGACGGGACAGCTCCTTCTCCTCCTCGGACTTGCTCTCAGCAATGTCCAGGGTAGCACCGGCGGGCAGGCCTGCACCGCGCTTCTTCTCCTGGAAGCCGGTCAGCACGGAGTGGGCCAGGGCCAGGACGATACCGAAGATCTGGATGGGGATGATGGTGTTCCACAGCTGACCTGCTTCCATGCCCAGCACGGTAGCGGCACGCATGGTGGGACCGGCCCAGGGCATCAGGTTCAGAACGCCCATAGCCAGCACGGCAATCCGCAGCAGGCTGGTGGGACGCATGTTCATCTTCTTGTAGATGGGCAGCATAGCGGGAACCACGATGCAGAAGGTGGAAGCGCCGCCGCCGTCCAGGTGGCCGATCAGGGCAATGACACAGGTCATGACGCACACGCCGATGACATTGTTGCCAATGAGTTTCATCAGCTTGCCGATGATCACATCAAACATGCCGGCATCGGTCATAATGCCGAAGTACAGCACGGAGAAAACGAACAGGGCAGCGGTAGGCGCAGTGGAGTTAAAGCCGGCCTTGATCATAGCTGCCAGGTTGTCAAAGGTAAAACGGCCGCCCAGGACCAGAATCAGGCCCAGGATGGAGGGGAAGACAATAAACGCGATAGCGGGCTGGGTCTTGCTCTTGAACAGGGTAACAACGATTGCAACGATGGTTACCAGTCCAAGCAGACCAACGATGGTATCACTCATTCTCGAAATTCCTTTCTATATTACGGTTCAAAAACTGCTGGGAATTCTTAACAAAAAGGGGGACATTTTTCAGTCCCCCTGAATGTCCTTACAGGGACAGGGGCTTGATCTTGCGGACCACGTCCAGAATGGTGCCGTCACGGGCTTCCAGAACGGCAACCACCTTGTCCTCCCACTCCAGGTCGTCAGGACGGCCAACCAGGGAGTAGGCCTTCTCCTTCAGGCTCTCAATGGACACATGGGGGATACCGGCTTTGTCCAGGCACTCGATGAGGTCGGGGCGCAGGGGGTTCACGGCAATGCCGTAATCGGTGACCAGCACATCCACACAGTCGCCGGGGGTGGTGACGGTAACGACCTTCTCACAGACGGTAGCCATGCGGCCGCGGGTCAAGGGAGTGACAATAATGCAGACCTTGGAACCGGCAGCGGTATCGGGGTGACCGCCGGGCGCGCCGCGAAGCACACCGTCGGAACCGGTCAGAACGTTGACATTAAAGCCGGTGTCGATTTCCAGGGCAGCCAGGACAACGAAGTCCAGCTTGTTGACGAAAGCGCCCTTGTTGGCGGGGTTGGCATACTGAGAAGCGGACATCTCAAAGTGGTTGGGGGTCTGGTTGATGGAGTTCACGGCATCCAGGTCGAAGTCCTGAACGTCAATCACCTTTCCAACCTTGCCCTTCTTCAGCAGCTCCACCATGGGGCCGCAGATGCCGCCGATGGCCCAGCCCATTTTGATGTTGCGCTCGTCCATGTACTTCTCCAGGAACAGGTTGGCCGCCAGAGAGGGGCCGCCGACACCGGTCTGGAAGGAGAAGCCGTCCTTGAAATAAGGGGTGGAGGCAATAACCTTGGCCACATTCTCGGCCATCATCAGATCCCGGGGGTTCTGGCTGATGCGGGCAGCGGCAGAGGCGATCTTCTTGGGGTTGCCGATGGAATCGACCACCACAACGGCATCCACATCGATGGCTTCCACGGAAGCGGGCATATTGGGGAAGTCGACCAGACAGTCGGTAACGACCACCACATGGTCGGCATACTTGGCATCGGTCATGGCATAGCCCATGGAGCCGCAGTTGGACTTGCCGCCGATACCCCGGCAGTTGCCCACGCAGTCAGAGGTGGGAGCAGCGACGAAAGCGATGTCGATATGGACCTCCCCTGCCTCGATGGCACGGGGACGGCCGCCATGGGAACGGATAATGGCAGGGGTCTTCAGCTTACCGGCGGAAACCACCTCGCCCATCCGGCCACGGATGCCGGAGGTCTGAATGCCGATGACCTTGCCCTCTTCAATATAATCGGCGATGGGATCATGGGCGCTGCCCAGAGAGGTAGCGGCAATGGTCAGGTCCTTCAGGCCCAGCTCCTCGATGGCGGCCTTCATAACCATGTTGACCACATAGTCGCCGTCACGCAGATGGTGGTGGAAGGAGAAGGTCATGCCGTCCTTGGCGCTACACTGCTTGAGTGCGTCCACCAGGGTAGCGACGATCTTGCTCTCCTGGGGCTTTTCGAACCGGCGCGTCTTGGGGGCAGCCTTCTGGAGGTACTTGCCGTCCATATAATTCTTGCCCTGGTAAACTTCCTTGCCGTTTACCAGCAGCGCTTCGGGAATATCTCTGCCTACTGCGTTAATCATACCAGATCCCCCTCATACATACCGCAGGCCTTTGCCAGACGCAGCGTGCGCTCAGCGCCGGGAATGAAGGCCACATCGATCATCTTGCCGTTGACGGTGAACACGCCGACACCGGCGGCGGACTGCTCCTTAAATGCACGGACGACAGCCTCAGCCTGCTTGACTTCCTTTTCAGTGGGTGCAAAAACCTCATGGACCAGACGAATCTGCTTGGGGTTGATCAGGCTCTTGCCGTCAAAACCCATAGCCTTGTTCTGCAGGACCTCTGCCTTGAAGCCTTCGTTGTCGTCCAGGTCGGTAAACACCGTATCGAAGCACTGGATCCCGGCTGCACGGGCAGCCAGCAGCATCTGGCCCCGGGCAACCATCATATCCACACCGTCGGGGGTGAACTTGGTCTGCATGCACTTGCGGAAATCGCCGCCGGAAATGGCGACACCCAGCATCCGGTCAGAGGCGGAGCAGATCTCATAGGCATTCAGGATGCCCTTGGGGCTTTCCAGAGCAGCCATCAGCAGGGTCCGGCCGACTTCCACGCCGAATTCACGCTCGGCCGCCTCCACGGCAGCCTCCACCGTGTGCACATCCTGTGCGCTTTCGCACTTGGCGATCCGGATACCGTCGGCGCCACCGGCCACACAGACGCGGATGTCTTCCTGCCAATGGGGAGTATCCAGGCCGTTGATTCGGACGATGACCTCGGTATTGCCGTAGTCAATGGTGGTCAGGGCATGGTACAGGGAGAAACGGGCAGCATCCTTCTGGTTCTCTGCAACGGCATCCTCCAGGTCCAGCATAATGGAGTCACAGCCATAGATGTAAGCATCCTTGATCAGGCCGGGCTTCTGAGCGTTCATGAACATCATGGTTCTGCGCAGGCGGAACCGTTCGGGCTTGGGTCTTCTGATCATCTGATGGCACCTCCCCAGGGAATGTTTGCGCTGGATGCATCGCAGCTGCGGAACACGGCGCACTCTACGCGGGCCTTCAATGTGCAGTCCAAAGCGCCCTTGTCCACAACGGTCACGCGAGCATTCTTAACTTCCAGACGGTCCAGGGTCTCCAGGATCGTGGCCTTGATCTGGCGGCCATACTGATTCATAACGCTGCTGGAAAGCTCCAGCTCAATGCCGTCTTCACCGGGCTCCACAGTGACCATGGCATCGCTGGATTCCAAAGTGCCTGCTGCGGCAGATTTCAGAATTTCCATGTTGATCCTCCCTATGTTTTTTCATTTTTGATGACAATAAGATACCATAGAGAAATTCCAATTTCAAATACTTAATTGTTTATTTAAGTATAATTTCTGTCGAATATCCCGACAATAAGCCTTGACATCTATAAAAAATTCCTTATAATCAATATTGATTCGCGCCCATAGGATTCGTGAATATGCTGTAAAAAAGTGGTGATTTTTCTATGAACATGAAACAAGCCCTGTATTTCAAAACCATTGCGCAATACGGAACCATCACTGCTGCGGCCAAGCAGCTTTATATCAGCCAGCCCTCCCTGAGCCAAACCCTGCGGCAAATCGAAGACGAGGTTGGAACGCCTTTGTTTGACCGCAGCACCTCCCCTTTCCACCTGACTTATGCCGGTGAGCGCTATCTGAAGGCCGTAGAGGCCATGCTGGACATTGAAACCCGGCTGAAGGAAGAAATTGAAAGCATCCGCCGGGATGACGGCGGCCGCCTGCGGCTGGGCATCAGCGTTACCCGGGCCATGCAGGTGCTGCCGGATGTGATCCCCATTTTCACGAAGGCCTATCCCAATGTGACCATCGAGCTGACGGAGGCCGCCTCTGCCAGTCTGGAAGGGCTGCTGCAAAAGGGGCAGATCGATCTGGCCCTGGCCGCCCTGGAAGCCAACGAGGCCAACATTGCCTATGAGCTCATCGAAAAGGAATCCATTGGCATTCTGGCCGGAAAAGGCAGCCAGCTGGCCCAGCTGGTCCCTTCCGGAACGCCCATCAGCCTGGAAATGGTGGAAAAAGAGGCCTTCGTGTCCCTGGACACCTCCCATTCCTCCCGCATCATTCAGGACCGCCTGTTCCGGCGGTATAATATCCGCCCGAAGATTCTCTTGGAGACCTCTTCCCTGGAGGTTGCCCGCCGGGTGGCGCTGAAAAGCGGTGCCTGCATGGTCCTGCCGGACGTCTATGCCGACGAATTTGTCTTCAATTCCGGCGGTGCCTTCTATCCCCTGAAGGACTACGAAAACCATCGCCACTTTTACGCCTGCTACCGTAACGACGAAAACACAAAGAAATACATCCGGGATTTCGTCTCCATCACCACCTCGGTTCTGAACCAGACCACCCACGGGAAACGGATATAAGCCGCTATAAAAAGGAGCTGCAAGGCACATCGCTTTGCAGCTCCATCTTATTTCACTTGCGGCTTTTGTTCCGCTTCTTCCCGGTCAGTTATCACCCCTGCTGTAGCCGTTCTTCATTCCCTGGCTGGCCGCCAGGAGAACCTTATTCAGGGTCTTGGTCGTCTCCTGCTTTGCCATGGTGCAGAGCGCTTCATTGGCCTGCTCCAGAAGAGTGTCATCTTCTGTTTCCGCCAGGCGCCCATCATACTCCCGCAGCAGTGCCCGGGCCTTGCTGACAACGGCTGCCTGATAGCGCTCCACATGGACGATGGCCGTACCATAGTGGGCATCGGTCAGGGCATTGATCAGGCGGCTGTTCCAATAGAAGTTGTCTGTGGACACATCCTCGGTCACATCCGTCAGATATTTGGGCAGGCGGGACACCTGGGTATACACCGGCAGCACCGTGTTGAAGCTGGTAGAGCCGAAGCAGATCCACTCAATGCCCTTGGCCTTTTCCGGCACCCCATTGCGAATCTGGCAAATGGCCATCACACCGGTGCGGTTAATGCCAATGGGCCGGTAAATGCCCTTTCTGGGGTCCTCTGCCTTGGCATAGGGGTTATAGGGTGTACCCTGATAGTAGGAAGAGAGAATGTACTTCACGTCCTCCACCGTCACCTTGCGCTCCGGCACAAAGGACCAGGGGATGTTGTCACTGGTGGGCGTAAAATCCGCATGCTCCCCTTCCCAGCGGTAGCGGGTGGGACAGAGCATCTTTCCCATAAACCAGGCCCGGGGGGTATTGTAAACATGGTCGGAATCCGTGTGGGAGCCGAAACAGTTCCGGGGATTGAACACGCCATCGTTGCCGGTGTCCAGGTGGTTCTCCGCAATGAAGGTCTTCAGATCCCCGGAACACAGGTTTTCCCTGCCCTCGCCAAAGGCATCCGCAAAATCAAAACGATCCAATCCGAATTGGTTGGGCATAATGACGCATTCATCGTCCGCCACCCGGCGGGCAATCCAGTGGTGACCGCCGATGGTCTCCATCCACCAGACCTCTTTGTCATCGTTGAAGGCAATACCATTGGACTCATAAGTACCGTACTGCTCCAGGAGCTTTCCCAGCCGCACAACGCCCTCCCGGGCAGAATGGATATAGGGCAGCACCAGAACCACCAGGTCCTCCTCGCCGATTCCCCCCGGGATATCCTTCTCCCGGCGGCTCTTGGCCTTCCGGTACTCCACCATGGGGTCCGCTCCCAGAACTCTGGGATTGGTCGTGATGGTTTCCGTGGCGGTCATGCCCACGTTGGCCTCGTTGATGCCCGTTGCGGCCCAGATACCCTCGGACCGGTTCACATTGGGGCAGGTGGTATAGCGCATGGGGTTCTCCGGCAGCTCAACAGTCAGATGGCCGATGACGCTTTTGTACGTGCGGGACTGCTTTTTAGGGTCCACCGTCACCAGCTTTTTCACGTCAAAGTAACCGTCGTCCGTTCTGGCGATCATGGTAGAGCCGTCATTGCTGGCGTTTCTGCCTACAAGAATGGTTGTGCAAGGCATAGTCTTCTCTCCTTTGTTTTCATTTTTTTACATTATAGCACACTGCCAAAAGGAAAACCAGCTTTTCTATTCCATCCTGGGTAAATAACGCTCAGGATGCTTTATGTACTGCAGCTGCATTTCATGAAAATACCCCCAATTCCGGGGTATCCGGAATTGGGGGTACATATCACGAACCGGGGGCTTTGGCAGGATCAGACAGTCTCAACCTTGATGGTGTTGGTGTTTCCGGTCTTGCCGTTGATGGGGCCGCCGGTAATGACCACGCAATCACCGCTCTGGAGATGCATGTACTTCTTGGCGTTCTCCAGGCCATAGTAGAACATGACATCCATAGAGCTGAACTCGCTGGAAAGCACAGGGGTAACACCCCAGCTCAGGTTCAGCTTTCTCCAGGCCTTCTCGTCCACGGTCATACCCACAATATCCGTGGGGCAGCGGAAGCGGCTGACCATCCGGGCCGTCTTTCCGGAGACGGAACAGACCACAATAGCCTTGGCGTTCACATCAATCGCCATAGCACAGGTGGCATGGGAAATGGCATCCAGGTTGTTGCTGATGCGGAAGTCGTTCTTATAGAACCGCTCTTTGTAGCTGGTGTGCTGCTCGGTGAATTCCGCGATCTGGGCCATGGTTGCCACGGCCTCTACGGGGTACTTGCCCGCGGCAGACTCGCCGGAGAGCATAATGGCAGAAGTCCCATCATACACGGCATTGGCCACATCGGAAATCTCGGCTCTGGTGGGCCGGGGATTCTGGATCATAGACTCCAGCATCTCGGTGGCGGTAATGACCCGCTTGCCAAGCAGACGGCACTTGTGGATCAGGCGTTTCTGGATGGCGGGCAGCTCCACGAAGGGAATCTCCACGCCCAGGTCACCTCTGGCCACCATAATGCCCTCGCATGCCTCGCAGATTTCCTCTATATTGTCCACGCCGGACCGATTCTCGATCTTGGCAATGATCTCGATCTGGCTGCCGCCGTTGTCGTCCAGGAACTTCCGCATATCCAGCACATTCTGCTTGTTGGAAACGAAGGAGGCGGCCACGAAGTCCACATCGTTCTGGATGCCAAAGAGCAGGTCCGCCTTGTCCGCTTCACTGAGGAAGGGGCCGGTCATAACCTTATTGGGGAAGGACATGCTCTTGCGGTTGGAAAGCTCACCGCCTACAATGCACTTGCAGATGGCATCGCTGCCCTGGAGCTTCTCTACCTCGAAGACCACCAGGCCATTGTTGACCAGGACCCGGTCCCCTACGGACAGATCCTTCACAAGGCCCTTATAATTCACGGAAACGCGGGTCTCATCCCCCTCTACCTCATCCACCGTAAAGGTGAAGGTATCACCGGCGGAAACCGTGACCTTGCCGTCCTTAAAGGTGCGGATGCGGTACTCGGGGCCCTTGGTATCCAGCATGATCGCCAGAGGCAGACCCAGCTCCTTGCGCACCTGTTTGATCAGATTGATTTTGTTCTGCTGCTCCTCATGGGTGCCATGGGAGAAGTTCAGCCGGGCCACATTCATACCGGCCTGGCACATTTTTTTCAGGGTCTCGGCATTTTCAGAAGCCGGACCGATGGTGCAGATAATCTTCGTTTTCCGCATAAAGCATCGCTCGCTTTCTTTTATTGTTTTTTAGATATCTCGATTCTGGCGTATTATACCACATCTTATTTTCCGTTTCAATCGTTCAAAAAGAAAATATTTTAACGTCAAATTTTTAGCTTTTGGAAACTTTTTTCAAAATTTTTGTATCGATTATTTTGTATTCAAAGCCATCTCTTACAGCACTGGATTTTTGGGACAGTTTATGGTATACTGTCCCAAAGAGAATCACCCAGGAGGAAACCCATGCCCATTCAAATCCCCAATGATCTGCCTGCTGCAGGTGTTTTGCAGCAGGAGAATATTTTTGTCATGCCCCAGAATCGGGCTGCCCGGCAGGACATCCGTCCGCTGGAAATTTTGCTGCTGAACCTGATGCCCACCAAAATCGTCACGGAAACCCAGCTCAGCAGGCTTTTGGGCAATACGCCCCTGCAGGTCCATTTGGAGCTGATCCACACCACCTCCCACACCGCCAAGAACACCCCCCAGGAGCATCTGCTGTCCTTTTACAAGACCTTTGACGAGGTGAAGGACCGGAAATTCGATGGCATGGTCATCACCGGAGCCCCTGTGGAGCAGCTGCCCTTTGAAGAGGTGGACTACTGGCCGGAGCTGTGCGAAATCATGGAGTGGAGCAAGACCCATGTGCACTCCACCTTCCATATCTGCTGGGGAGCCCAGGCAGGACTCTACTACCACTACGGCATCCGAAAGCACCCCCTGCCACAGAAGCTCTTTGGCGTGTTCCCCCATCAGGCAGACTACAAGAAGGCCATTCTGCTGCGGGGCTTCGACGATACCTTCTATGCGCCTCACTCCCGGCACACCACCGTCCACCGGGAAGATATCGAGGCACATCCGGAACTGCGAATCCTGGCCTCTTCCCAGGAGGCGGGGGTTTACGCGGTCATGACCAAGGGGGGCCGCCAGATCTTCATCACCGGCCACGCGGAATACGACCCGGACACCCTGGAGCGAGAATACCTGCGGGACAAAAACCAGGGTCTCCCCATTCAGGTCCCCGCCCACTACTACCCCAACGACGACGACACCCAGCCCCCCATGGTGCGCTGGAGGGGCCACGCCAATTTGCTTTTCTCCAACTGGCTGAATTACTTCGTCTATCAGACCACACCTTACGATATTATGACCATCGGCAAAGACGAGCACGCAGAGGACGCACCGCAAGCAGAAGCCGAAACCTGAAATATGCAAATTGCCCCTTGCCGAATCGGCAAGGGGCTTAAAGTGCAGATACAGAGGAATTACAGCAGGTCCTTCACCAGGGACAGGGCAGCCTCGTCGGCAACCAGAGTGAAATCGGGATGCAGCTGCAGGATGGAGCCGGGAGCCTGGGGCTTGATGGGTCCGAAGAAGCAGTCCTTCACGGCCTGGGCCTTGTTGGCACCGTTGACCACCAGCAGAACCCGCTTTGCCTTCATAATGCCGCCGATGCCCATGGTGTAGGCATGGGTGGGGACATCTTCCCGCTTTTCGAAGAAGCGCTGGTTGGCATCGATGGTGGAGTCGGTCAGCTTGACCTTGTTGGTGTTCTTGACGAAGGAATCGGAGGGCTCGTTAAAGCCGATGTGGCCGTTGGGTCCCAGGCCCAGCAGCTGCAGGTCCGCGCCGCCGAAGGAATCGATCACGGCATCATAGCGGGCGCACTCGGCCTCAGCATCGGGGTTCATGCCGTTGGGGATGTTGCAGTTGGCCTGATCGATGTTCACATGGTCGAAGAGGTTGGTACGCATAAAGTAAGCGTAGCTCTGGTCATGGTCCTTGGTCAGGCCCACATACTCGTCCAGGTTGACGGCTCTGACCTTGGAGAAGTCCAGATCGCCGCTCTCGTACTTGGCAATCAGCTGCTTGTAGGTACCGATGGGGCTGCTGCCGGTAGCCAGGCCCAGAACGCAGTCGGGCTTCAGCTGAATCTGAGCAGCAATGATATTGGCAGCCTTACGGCTGACGTCCTCGTAATCCTTGGCGCAAATCAGTCTCATGATAAAAATCCCTTTCTTCTGTACAAATTTGTAATTGGAGCAGGGCTTATCCCTTTGTTTCCCATTATAACACCTTTTGCAAAATCTGTATACCCCATTCCCGCCTTTTTCTTTATCAATTTGAATTTGTCTGGCCCTATTTTTCATAATGATTCTGATACTTTTTTTGTGGCCAGATGCTGCTATAATGGCAACATCCGATTTCGGGAGGAAAGAAAAATGGAAAAGAAAAGAAAGCTCTCTACAAGAAAAATCGTCTTCACCGCTCTGATGGCTGCCCTAGTCTTTGTGGGCTCCGCGCTGCGGGTCCGGCTGCCCATCGCCGTTGGCAGCACCACCTCGTTCCATCTGGGAAATATCTTCTGCGCCCTGTCCGGCCTGCTGCTTGGCCCCTGGCTGGGTGGTCTGGCCGCCGGTCTTGGCTCCGCCATTTTTGATATGTTTGACCCTATCTATATCTCCGAGGCATGGCTGACCTTCCTGATGAAGGACATTTACGGTCTGCTCCCCGGCCTGATCTTCCGGGCCGGAAAGAAAGAGGGCGGCTATGGCAAGGCAGTCCTCGGCTCTGCCGCCGGCGCCGTTGCCTATGCCCTGGCCTATCTGCTCAAGAGCTACATCAAGGGTATCTACCTCAAGGGCTGGGAGCCCGCCGCTGCAGCGGTAGATGTCGTTGCCAAGCTCCCCGCAACGGTGTTCAATGCCGTTGTAGCCATCATCTTCGCCCCCATTCTGTTCCTGGCCATCCGCAAGGCCTTGCAGAGAAATCATCTCTCCCTGGATGGCAGCGTGCCGGAAAACTGACAAAATACGTTTATGAAAGATTGCAGGCGCAGTTCGGTTGGAACTGCGCCTGCGTCTTTGATCGGCAATAATTTGTCGGGAAAGCGATCTGTGGCTTTCCCGACCGTTTTTATCCCAGCGTGGGGGCAACCACATTCATGACCTCCCGCTGGTAGCGGGCGATTCCCTTGGCCAGGACCTCCATGGCCCGGGCCAGATCCTCCTGCTTGAGCACATAGGCAATCCGCACCTCGTTAATGCCCTTGCCGGGGGTCTCATAAAAGGGTGCACCGGGGGCAAACATGACCGTGTCCCCCTTGTCGTCAAAGCAGTCCAGCAGCCAGTGCTGGAACCGGTCTGCATCGTCCACCGGCAGGCTGGCCATGACGTAGAAGGCGCCCATCGGCTCCTCTACCACCACGCCGGGAATCTGGCGCAGCCGGGAAATCACCGTATCCCGGCGGATGCGGTACTCCTCCTTGCACTGGCGGAAGAAGCTGGGATCCACACTATACAGAGCCGCGGCACCGATCTGATCGATGGTCGCCACAGAAAGACGGGACTGGCAGAATTTCAGCAAGGCACTCTGCAGCTCCGGATTCTTGGTGACAACACAGCCCACCCGAGCGCCGCAGGCGGAAAACCGCTTGGACACGGAGTCAATAATGACCAGATTGTCATCAATATCATGGAAGCGGGACATGGTGGGCACACCGAATTTTTCGTCATAGCAGAATTCCCGGTAGACCTCATCGCAGATGAGGAACAGGTCGTGCTCCTTGGCGATGTCCGCGATCATGCGCATTTCCTCTCTGTCCAGAACAACGCCGGTGGGGTTGCCCGGATTGGTGATGAGGATGGCCCGGGTATTCTTGGTAATCAGACTCTCGATCCGCTCCCGCTTGGCATAGCGGTAGCCCTCCCAGGGATTGGTGGGCAGGGCCCGGATGACACCGCCTGCAGCATGGACAAAGGTGGTGTAGTTTGGATAATAGGGCTCAGGGATGATGACCTCCGTATAGGGGTCGAGAATGCTCAGGCAGGTCAGAAGCAGCGCCTCGCTGCCGCCGGTGGTAATGAGGATATCCCGAGACTCCAGGTCAACGCCCAATCCGGCATAGTAATTCTGCACAGCCCGGATGAGCTCCGGATTTCCGGGAGAGGCATCGTAGGCCAGCGTTTGGGGATCGTATTTCCGCACCGCCTCAAAATAGGCGCTGGGGGTTGCAATGTCCGGCTGGCCAATGTTCAGATGGTAGATTTTCTTTCCCCGCTGCTCGGCAGCCACGGCCAGGGGATGGAATTTCCGCATGGGTGAGGGTTCGCAGCGATTGGCATTGATGGATATCTGCATATGTATTCCTCCATAGAGGCTGCAAAGAAGCAATCCCTTCTTTACATTCTCTTTATGATTTCTTTTTGTATTCCCGGACCAGCCGGGCCAGCTCCGGGCTCAGCGCGATAAGGGCAATCAGATTGGGCACTGCCATAAGGCCGTTGACGATCTCGGCCGCAAGCCAAAGGGTTTGGGTTTGCAGCACCGCCCCCAGAAGGACCCCGCCCATCTGCATCCACACAAATTTCTTCCAGAAGCCGGGGCCAAACAGGAATTGGCCGCAGCGCGCCCCATAGAGTCCCCAGCCCAGCACCGTGGCAAAGGCGAAAACGCACAGGAAAAATGTCAGCGCCGCTGAGGCCCAGCCTCCGCATACCGTGGAAAACACCTGAAAGGGCAGCACGCCGCCTGCATCCACCCCATAGGGAATGGCTATGCCGCTGGTCAGCACCGCCAAGGCAGTGAGCGAGCAGATGACAATCGTGTCCGCAAAGACCTCTATGAGGCCCAGCAGCCCCAGCTCAGCCGGATTGGCATCCTGCGCTGCCGCATAGGCCATGGATGCCGTGCCCATGCCGGCCTCGTTGGTGAAGATGCCCCGGGCACAGCCGGTGCGCAGGCTCACAAAGGCAGAGCCGATGAGCCCGCCGGTGACAGCTCTGGGAGAAAACGCGCCGGTAACGATGGCGGCAAAGGCCGGAAGAATACGCTGTCGGCAGCGCACCAGAACCCAAAGGCACAGCAGAATATACCCGGCGGAAACCGCCGGAACCAGCCGCTCCGCCGCCGCACCGATGCGCCGGACGCCGCCAAAGAGCACTGCCCCAACTGCCGCGGCCATCAAAAAACCAACTGCCAGATTTCCGAAAAGGCTTTCTTCTCTGCCAAAAGCGGCAAGGATCCCATTCACGCCGGAGACAACGGCATTTACCTGCGTGGCATTGCCCACGCCAAAGGCCGCAACAACGCCGAAGGCACTGTAGAGGTAGGCCAGGAAATGCCATTTTCTGGGCAATCCCCTTTGAATCATGTACATGGGCCCGCCAACCAGTTCTCCACCGGACAGAACCCGGTAGTGCCCGGCCAACGTCACCTCTGCAAACTTTGTAGCCATACCCACAAAGCCGCACAGCCACATCCAGAATACGGCACCGGGGCCGCCCAGGCAGATGGCACCGCTGACGCCGATGATATTTCCCGTCCCGACGGTAGCCGCCAGAGCTGTGCAGAGGGCCTGGAAGGGGGTAACCGCTCCTGCTTTCTTTTCCCTGGCCATCAAGCTGTGCAGAGCTCTTGGGAAAAGGGTCACCTGTGGGAGCCCTAAACGCAAGCTCAGGAAAGAACCTGCACCCACCATGAAAATCACCGCCGGAGGCCCCCAGAGGAGAGCGTACAGCCGATTCAGCCAAGATGTCATGATACCTCCTTAGCATACCACGCTTTCGTCCATTTCGCAAGAACTATCTTTTCAATTTTCATTTCGAATTTAAAAAAGCAGCAGTACCTTTTCGGTAACTGCTGCTTTCGTAACCCTGTTTTTATTCCCATGTCGCCCATATTTCCGGGCAAAATCCAACTGTCGCCTGTTTTCCGTTGCGGACTACAGGGGTTTTCATCAGACTGGGATCATCAAAAACCTTATCCTCTTTTGCTCTTTCATCGGACATATATTTCATATTGGTCACCTCCTGGGATTTGTTTTCCCAGTCGATGAGCTGATCGATACCACCTACGGCCCGCAGGACGCTGTCGAATTCCTTTCCGGACATTCCATAGCGCTTCAGGTCGATGGACTGAAAGGGAATGCGCCGCTCCTTAAAGTAGCGTTCTGCCTTCCTGGTATCGAAGCATTTGTTCTTTCCGAATATCTGAATGTTCAATAGGTTACCTCCATCAGACACAGCCCCTGGGGTGGTGCCAGGAAACCGGCCTGCTCTCTGGGCGCGCCGAACAGTGCCGGGATGCTCTCCGGGCTTCTCCGCCCCTGGCCAACCTCCACCAGCGTCCCCATCAGAATTCTTACCATATTATATAGAAAGCCGTCTCCCGTCACAGTAATTTGCAGCTCATTGCCCCGGCGTGTGATTTTCAGCGCGTCTATACGGCGGACGGTGGATTTTTTCATTTTTCGATTGCCGCAAAAGGCGGAGAAGTCGTGCTCTCCCAGGAGCTTTTCCGCCGCCCGGTTCATGGCCTCCACATCCAGCTTTTCCGGCATACACCAGACATACCGGCGCAGGAAAACGCAGGGCTCCTCACTGTTCCAGATCCGGTAGCGGTAGGTCTTCCCCGCAGCATTCAGCCGGGCATGGAATCGGGGCGCTGCCTCCTCACAGGAATATATGCCGATGTCCTCCGGCAGATACCTGCGAAGCTGCTCCAGGATCTTCTCCGCAGGCATGGGATTCTGGCAGTGAAAATTGGCGATCTGGTGCGCCGCGTGGACGCCTGCATCGGTGCGGCCGCTGCCGGAGACCTCAATGGGCTCCTCCAGAATGCGGCTGAGCACCGTTTCCAGCTTGCCCTGGATGGTGCCCTCCACCCCGGTGAGCCGCTGCCAACCACGATAGCGGGTACCGTCGTAACAGATATCCAAACGAAGATTACGCATATTCCTCCAATTCTTCCCTGGCCTCCCGCTCGGTATCTGCGGAAAACAGGAATTTGCCCTTTGCATCATACACTTGAACATGGCCCTGCACATATCGGATGGAATACATAACCATTCACCGTCCTTTTGGATTTCATGGCTATAAGATACCATATAATTAGTCCAATAAAGCGGACATTATGTGCAGGGCCACGTTTTTATTTCAGTTTCTTTTTCAGCCAATCGGCGGTGAAGTCAAAAACCTCCCGGCGGTTTGTCTCATTGAGAATTTCATGCCGCCCCTTAGGGAACAGATTGCAGGTTACGTCCTTCATGCCCGCCTTTTGGAATTCCTCGGCAGCCTTCCGGACCCCCTTTCCGTAATTTCCTACAGGGTCATCCTCTCCGGCAATGAACAACACCGGCAAATTCTTGTCCATTTTGGCAAGGTTCTGTTTCTGTTCAATGAAGCGAATGCCGGTCAGCATGTCCCGCAGCAGGCCCGTCGTCGCCGTGAAGCCGCAGCTGGGGTGGGCAATGTAGGCATCCACGATTTCCTCGTCCCGGGTCAGCCAGTCATATTCCGTTCTGGGGTGCTCCACCCGCTTATTGTAGCCGCCAAAGACCATATTTTGCAGAGTCTCGCTGGGATTCTTCTCCCCTACCTTCTTGCAGGCCATCTGGCAGATGCCGATGGCCCCGGGCAGGATCGCCCTGGGCTGCCACCCCGTGCCGCAGATGACCACCGCAGCAATGCCGCTGTCCGGGTAAACCTCCAGAATGGTTCTCGTCATGAAGGACCCCATGGAGTGGCCAAAGAGGACATAGGGAATATCGGGGTTTTCGGCCTTGGTCTTTTGCAGCAGCGAATAGCTGTCGCTGACCGCCGTAAACCAGCCGCCGTCAAAATAGCCCTGGGTGCCCTGGTCCCCTACGGTTCCGCCGTGGCCCATATGGTCCTCTGCCACCACCAGATAGCCCAGGCCATTGAGATAGGATGCAAATTCATCGTAACGCTCAATATATTCCGCAATGCCGTGGACGATTTGGAGCACTGCCTTGGGCTGTCCCTCCGGGGTCCAGCGGCAGCAGTGGAGCTGACCTGCTCCATTGGAAGGAATGGTAAACTCCGTCCGCATAGGCTTACTCCACAACCTGATAGCCCGCGTCGGCAATGGCCTTCTTCCAGGCCGCCTCTGCTGCAGTTCCCTCCAGGGTCACGGACTTCTCCGCAAGATTTACCTCTGCCTTGGTGGTTCCCGGCACAGCCAGGCAGGCCTTTTCCACCCGCGCCTTGCAATGATTGCACATCATACCCTCAGCGTGAATAACCGTCATAGGGGATTCCTCCTGTTGTATTCCCATTTTGGGAAGTGATTTCCCGGCGGAAAGGGATTGACACCACCCGCCTGGTATGGTACTATTCTACCATATGTTTCGAAGAAAACAAGAGGCACTTTTGAAACCTGGCCAGTGTTTCAGGTGCTTATTCTTTGCTATTCACCCTGAATTGGAAAGGAATCACCATGAAAATCAAAGTTACTTCCGACTCTACCTGCGACCTTCCCGCCTCTCTTCTGGAAAAATACGGCATTGATCTGGTTCCCCTGATTGTCATGAAAGACGAGGAAGAATTTCTGGACAATGTGACCATCACCCCCACGGATATTTTTCGGCACGTTGCCCAGGGTGGAAGTATCTGCACCACCGCCGCCAGAAGCGCCACCGTATATCAGGAGCTGTTTTCAAAATATGCAGGAGAATACGACGGGATCATCCACATCAACCTGGGCTCCGGCTTTTCCTCCTCCTGCCAGAATGCTCTGATTGCCGCCCAGAAATTCCCCAACGTGCGCATTGTGGATTCTCAGAATCTGTGCTGCGGCCAGGGGCTGCTGGTGCTGAAGGCCTGCGAGCTGGCCAAGACGGAACAGGATCTGGACGAGATCGTCCGGCAGCTGGAAGACTATATCCCCAAAATCGAAACCAGCTTCCTGCTGGACCGCCTGGATTATCTGGCCAAGGGCGGCCGCTGCTCCATGGTAACGGCCCTGGGTGCAAATCTTCTGAACCTGAAGCCCTGCATTGAGCTGCGGGACGGTAAAATGAGCGTGGGCAAAAAATACCGGGGGCACTATGACAAATGCCTTGCAAACTATATCAAGGAACGCCTCTTAGGCCGGGAGGATATTGACCGCAGCAAATTGATTCTGGTCCACACGGAAGTAGACCCCGCCTATATGGTCGCCGTCCAGGAGGCCCTGTCCCAGTGCGGCGAATTTGATGTTGTCTACGAAGCAGTGGCCGGATGCACCATTTCCTGCCACTGCGGCCCCAACACCGTCAGCGTGATTTTCGCCCGGAAGTAAAAAAGATGAACGAGCACCTTCTTCTGGATCTAGCAACGGACCTAGGCTATGAACTGGCCATCTCCGGCGCAGAAACCTACCGGGTAGAGGACAGCGCGCGGCTGGTCCTTACCGCCTATGGCCTGTCGCCGGAAGTTGCGGCGACAAACAACTATCTGATCGTCAGCATTCTCTCCGCTGACCGCACCCCCATTACCCGGATGCGCCGCATCGGGTTTCATGGGAACAATCTGGATGCCGTAGAACGGCTCAACGCCCTGAGCCGTCGGCTCTGCGCCGAAACGCCGGCCCCGGAGATTGCTGCAAAAATGCTGGAGGAAACCAGGGCGTCCGTTCCGTACTACAGCTTTCCGGTCGTAATACTGGGGCACTTTCTGGGGGCCGGAGGCTTTGGTCTGCTCTTCGGGTGCCGCCCGACGGATGCGCTGCTCGCCGGTCTCGGCGGCATTTTGATTGCCTTTGTCAATCGGTTCACCAGCGCCATGAAGACGAACCCCATATTCAGCACCCTTGCTGCCTCCTTTCTCATGTCCCTGCTGGCCTATGGCTTGGGTGCAGCAGGTATTGCGGCCAATGCCGATACGGTGATCATCGGCGGCATGATGATCCTGGTTCCCGGGCTGGTGTTCACCAACGCCCTGCGAGATATGATCTATGGGGATATCAGCTCCGGCATTCACAAATGCGTGCAGGTCCTTCTGATTGCCGGATCCATGGCTCTGGGTTCCGCCGCTGCCAGAAATCTGACCATCCAGTTCTGGGGGCCGCCCGGGATTGCCGGGACCGCCGCCCACAGCCTGGGGCTTCTGTGCTTCGGCGCTTTTCTGGGCTGCACAGGCTTTTCCATTCTTTTCAATATTCACGGGCCCGGAATGCTCCTGTGTACCCTGGGTGGTATTGCGGCCTACGCAGTCTACGCCCTGACCCTTTCCGCCGGATTTGCCCCCGGAACCGCCTTCTTTGTGGGCACAGCCTTTTCCGCCCTGTATTCCGAAATCATGGCCCGGGTCCGGAAGTACCCAACCATCTGCTACCTGGTAGTTTCTATCATTCCCCTGATCCCCGGGGCAAGCCTATACTATACCATGCAGCAGGCCGTGGACGGCGCCATGGACCGCTTTGTCACCCAGGGGCTGTTCACCGCCGAGGTCACCGGCATTATGGCCGCCAGCATCATCCTGATCTCCAGTCTGGTTCGGATGTTTCTGGGAAGGCATAAAACAAATCATTAAAACAGCAGCGTCGGCACGCATTTCTTTGCCGACGCTGCTGTTTTTTCCTCAATCCTGAAGCAGCTTTCCAATCTCCCGCATTCTTGCAGGGTCCACCTTGCACACTGCCCGGTCATAGGTCAGCAGGCCGTTGAGCTCATCCTCCACATCGGACAGCTGGGTATAGATGGCTCCGCAGAGTCCTTTCTTCTTGGCAGGAAGGATCTGCTCCCGATAGAGCATTTCCAGCGCATCCATAAAGGCCTGCTTATCCCGGAAGCTGCGATAGCCATAGCTTTTTTCCGGATTGAAAATATGTCCCGGTTCCTTCCAGGTATAGCCGCCAAACTCAGAGACCACCTGCGGCTTCCGGCTGCTCTTCAGCCGCACCGGGCGGAAATACACGTGCAGGCTCTCCACGTCGCTATCCGCACAGGCAAACCATCCGGAAGCCGTGTCCACAAAGCGGCTGCTATCCAGAGCTTTCAGGCTTTCATACTGGCTCTGGCTGTCAAACTGCCCCCAGCCCTCATTGAAGATCGTCCAATAGCATACGCAGGGGTGCCGCTCCAGCGCCAGAACCGTCTTTTCCAAGCTCTCCCGAAACTTTTCCCGGGTCTCGGGATCCCGGTGAAGGCCTGCGTCACTGCGGTGCTTTCCCAGATTCAGGGTCGGCAGCACAGTATCCCGCAGATAATGGTAGGTGCCGTTATTCACCATGTCCTGGAATACCACCATGCCAAGCCGATCGCAGGCATAATAGAAGAGCTCCGGCTCCACCTTGATGTGCTTGCGCAGGGTATTGAAGCCCAGGTTTTTCATAGCCAGGATGTCTTCGTCAAAGCACTCGGGGTCTGCCGGTGTCCAGAGGCCGTCGCTCCAATAGCCCTGGTCCAGAACGCCATGGAAGAAATAGGGCTTGCCGTTCAGACACAGCCGCGGCATTCCGTCTACGGTTTTGATGTCCAGGGTCCGGAATGCAAAGTAGCTCTCCACCCGGTCCTGCCCCGCCTGGATGACCGCTTCATAGAGGTAAGGGTCCTCCGGGGACCAGGGTCTGGGGTTTGACAGCGTCAGCGCAGCCTTACCCTCCCGGATCGGCACCTGCATTTCCCCTTCCGGTGTTTTCAGGTGCAGCGTTCCCGTCTTGGGGCCCACCAGCTCCAGATTTACGGTATTCCCCTCTGTGGAGAAATGGAGCTCCCGGATATAATCATCCGGAACCCGTTCCATCCATACCGTCTTCCAGATACCGGAAACAGGGGTATACCACATCCCGCCCCGGTCCCGGCGCTGCTTGCCGTAGGGCATGGTTTTGTCCCGCAGATCGTCCCGGGTCTCCACCAGCAGTTCATTTTCCGGCTGCAAAAAATCCGTCACGTCGAAGGAAAAGCCGTCATAGCCACCGGAATGTTCCCCCAGCAGCTGCCCGTTGAGCCAGGCCCGGGCATGCTGGTCCACCGCACCGAAGTGCAGCAGTACCCTTCCCGCTCCCCCAGGGGCGGCAAACCGGCGGCGATAGTGCAGGCAAGTTCCATCCGGGATTTCCTTATGAACCCCGGAAAGCAGCGACTCCGGCGGAAAAGGCACCAGAATGGTCCTGTCGAAGTCCCCACGCTCCCCTATCGCAAGGTCCCATAGGCCATTGAGATTGCAGAAGGAATTCCTTCGCATTCCGGGCCGGGGGTAAGCATCCCAGGGGATCCCGGTTTGCTTCTTTCCTTCCTCCGTCCAAAGCTCCGTAAACGCCGCCATACCGACCGCCTCCTTTTTTCTATAGTGTAGCACAGAACTCCCCGGGGAGCAAGCACAGCGGACAGATTTCGGCACGCGCTGCCGCAAACAAGTCTTCCGATGCCCTCTAACGTCACAAACCCTATTTTTTCTTTTTTAGAAAGAGGCTATGTCCCATCAGGATCAGCCCGGCAGCCGACAGCACCGCTGCCGGCCACCAAATCAGACCGGTCTGAGGCAGCTTCTTCCCCGTATAGGTGTTCCGGACCAGGAAAGTGTCCCCTTCCGCCCAGATTGTTGCGGTGTAGCCCTCTACGGCCCGCTCCCGCAGGGCCCAGGTAAGGAGCCTGCCCGCACTGTCCCTGGCGGGCAAAGCCTTCCAGATATACTGCCAGTTGTTTTCCGGGGACAGTATTTGTGTGTCGTAGACCTGGCCGTCGCAGAGCAGCTCCACAACGACAGCGCCGGGTCTTCCGAAGGGAAAGCCCTCATCATCCCAGGCCTTCCACACCCGACGGGAGACGGTTTCCACAGGTATGGAAGCGCTGTGCTTTGGTTGGGCCGTGAGCTGATAGGAAAGCGTTCCGTCGTCATTTTGCCCCGGCAGGCTTACAAGGAACGGGTCTACCGTTATTTTCTTCCCGCCCAGCACCGCAGTGCTGCTGCCAACCAGATAGAGCCCAGGCTCCAACGCATCAAACCCGGCACAGCCGTTGGCACCGGTATCCTTTTTCGCCAATGGCTTCAGGCTGTTCTGCCGGGCATAGGCATCCAGGATCCGGGCAAGATCGGTGTATTGCGCCGCCGTCAATCCGTTTATCTCCACCGGGCAGTCCTGGAAATCCCCCGCAAGGGTGAAGCCGCCCTGGGCCCTGACGGACGCTGCATAGAAGAGCCCGAAGGGAAATCCCTCCACCGGTGCCCCATCTTCAAAAAGCTCTACCGTCAAGCTGCATTCGCGCTCCGGATCGATTCGCTCCGCTCCCACTGCCTGGGGCAGCAGGCAGGAAAGCAGGAACAAACACAAAACCAGAGAAAAACCACGCTTACGCTTCATTCCGTTCTCCCCTTTCGCTGCCTGCAGCAGGATCACCGGCAGTCCTCTGTCTGCCGCTGTCTTTCGCTTATGCCCGCTCTACACGTTTTCTGGTCACCAACAGGACTGCCGCACCGACGGCCAGTACGCCGCCCAAGGCGTAGAAGTACGCTGTACCCACGCCGCCGGTGGAGGGCAACTCCGTGCCGGACTGGTTGTTGATGTATGCCGTGGGCCGGCTGAAGGTCATGGTGTCCTCATCCTCGCCGGGTGTGGCTGTAATTGTGATTTCCTGGTCATCTGCCAGCTTGTTGTAACCGGGCAGCCCTGCCGTCTCACGCAGATAATAGGTATCCGCATCCAAGCCGTCGATGATGATCTCGCCCTTTGCATCCGTGATCAATTCCGTCCCGGCAGGCCACGGTGCCCCCTGCGCAGGAACATCCACCCAGCCGGTGAATTTCCCGTTTGCAACCTGTGCAGCCTTGCTCTTTCCGGAATTCAGCAGAACAAACTTGACCCCTTCCAATGTTTTTTCCCGGTTGCCATTGGCATATTTCAGCACATCCATGCCCCAGGTATAGGTTTTCGTAATGCTGGGGGTGGTGCCGAATTGGCCGTTCTCGCCATAGGTCAGCCTGCTCTCGTTGGGGTTGCCTGCCCCGGCGATTACCGCGTTTTCATTGACCGTTGCGCTGTAGCCGATGACCAACTCCCCGTTTTCTCCCAGCGTATTGCAGAAAGCCTGGGAGAAAACAATTTCAAAAGTGCAGCCATCCGTAACCTCGCGGCCGGTTCTTACGGTATAGGCACCGTCCGCCACAGCATTCCCATTCAAGGTGACGGAAATATCAGCGGCGCTGCTGTAATTCAGGGTCAAGCCAGCGGACATTTTATCGTGGAATACGTAGTTCTCCGCACCGGGCTGGGTAACAACGGTGCTCCGGAAGTTGACAACGTCGCCGATATCCGCATCGTTGACCCGGCCAAAGGCCTGCGTGGCGTCCTCCTGCACCTCCTTGTAGTCCGTTGGCACACCGTTCTTTTCCTGCATTGTAACATCTGGCATGGTCGTATCCAGAGCACACAGAACGCCCAGGCTGGAATCCACCAGATAGTAGCCAAAGGCAAGGTCCTTGAATTCCACCGTGGTCCCGGCAGCCGTCACCCGGCCCTGATTGTCGCTGAGCGCAGACGCATAGACCTGGGCCTTTTGGGCAAATTCCGCAGGATCTGCGCTCGCCTTCCAGGTGACATATCCCTGCCCATCGATATCCGCATAGTTCCGGCCGGGGGCCGCAGCCGTTGCGGGGTCTGCAAAGAAAGCTTCCCACGCCGGGTTCACCGTATAGGTAATGGCCTCAAAGGTATCGTCATGAGACAGGTCAAAAATGCGATAAACCGTATAGGTCTGGCCCACGACGGCATTGTTGATGGTAATACTTCCGGTAGTGGCTGTTCCATCGGCAAAAGCCGTGGCGGAAAGTCCCAGAATCAGGACCAACGCCAAGAGCAAAGAAAAAATTTTAGAGACTTTTTTCATCATATCCGCTTCCTTACCTTTCAAAATTCCTGTACATATTCGGTTCATTCTTTTCAGAGCTGCTGTCCATCCCTCCTTTTTCGCAGACACATGACAAACGCTACAGCGAGGAGCATGGTGCCGGAGACGGCAAATCCCGTCTCTCCCCCGCCGCCGGTGTCCGGCAGCACATAGCCTGCGGTATTCACCGCCGTTATGGTGACATCCTCCAAAATCCGGAACGTAAAACTGTCATCCGGGCTGCTTTCCAGGATGGTTTCCCCGTTTCGGAAAGTCAGGGAAAAGCCATTGTGCTCCGCCTCTCGGATGGTTACGTTTACACCATAGGGAATGGAAACGGCGCTCTTTTCGCCATTTGCCAGGGAGAGCGTATGTGTGACGGGCTGCCCGTTGTCGCCGGGATAGCTCAGGAGAAAATCGAACTTTCCGGTGGTATCGGCGTTCAGCACCTTCTTTTCCAGGGTCAGCACCCGGGGGGCATATTCATTTTTCACCGTGATAACGCTGCCTGTGCAGAATACCAGGCTGTTTTCGGAAAGGGAGATTTCGCCATTAAGTCCAATTGTCAGGCGGATGTCTTCCGTCATGGCGATACATCCCGCCGGAGGCACCGTCTCCCGCAGCGTATAGCTGCCAGGCTGCAGGCCGCTGATACTGAGAATTCCCGAAGCATTCACCTGGAAGCGAGCGACACTGCCCGTCTCCTCATCCGTTTCCGGAACTCTGAAGCTGCCATTGCCTGCATCCAGCGCCAAAACCGGACAGCCGCTGCTATCTGTTAAAGTAAATTCCGCCCCGGTCAGCGGCGTTCCGTCCGGGTCTTGCTTTTGCAGGGAAAAGGCGAAGGTATTGCGGGTGTTGGTGAATTCCACCGTATTGCTTCCGTTCTGCGCAACGGTCCCTTCCGCTTCCGCCCCGGGCAGGAGCACACCGTTGACCGTATTCGTGACGGAGTAGCCCTCCGTCGTAATTTCGGTGATCTGATAGCGCAGACCATAGGGCAAATGGCGGATAACAAGGTATTCCCCGTCCCGCAGCGAAAAATCGCTGCCGTCACAGATGATCAGATCCGTTTCCAGAGGCTTGCCGGCGGCGGAATAGCGGTTATAGGCGTAGTCATCCTGCACTCCTTCTCCCCGGGCATCCAGGAAGCGAATGTGAAAGGCAAATTCCGCCGATGCATCGTGCCGTCCCTGCACGTTCTTCTGGATACGCAGCTGGGTGGTCTTCTGCTCGATGTTCACACCGGTCACAGAGGGCAGGGTGAAATTCATATAGCAGGTAGAGCCGGAAGCGCCCCGCTCGGTATAGAAGAAGGTCAGCGTATGGGTCCCCGGCTGGCCGGGCGTCAGATAATCCCACAGATTCACATATTCCCCCACCGCAGAGTGGACACCGCCAATGTCGCAGACAAGGCGGTCATCCAGGAATACCCACATATCATCGTCTCCGAAGAAGCAGTATTCCAGAGGGCCTATGTAATCTTCCGTCAGGCTGAAGGATACGGCATATTGCAGGCCAAAGAAGCAGTTATGCGCCCGTCCGTCATCGCTGACGGGGAAGGTGCTTCTGTTCTCCTGCCAGGTACCCGGGGCATTGGTATAGCCCAGATAGGGAACGCCCTGCCCGGCTGCGCCAAAGCTGGGGTCCGTTTTGTTGACAGCCCCATCCAGCGGCCAAAAGTCATTGGTCAGAATATTTCCGTGAATGGTTCCCGATGTGGGCGAGGGATTGAAGAAGTCCTGAAGGCCATCCACTGTCCCAACGCCGCTGACATTTGCCGAATCCAGCGTGTAGGTATCCCCGATTCTTTGGAACGTCAGGCTGCTGCCGGAATAGATGTGCTTACCCAAAGCATCCCCTTCATTAAAGAGCCTGGGCGCTGCGATCCAGGAATTATAGACGATCTGTCCGCCAGACAACGAATCTGCCAGGCCGAAGGCGCAGCCGGAATTCTGTCCGCTGAACTGGTTTAAGTAGATGCCGTCATAGATGTACGCTCCCATACCGGTGCCGCAATTGGCATTGCCCACAGCCAGCACATCCCGATAGGACCGCCAGGTCCGCTGGCCGTTACGGCTGGCAGCATAGTTGCTTTCGCTGTTGATTCCGGCTGTACCGGTGCGCCAGAGGCCCTCGGAATTCCTGCCGGCGGAGATATCATAGTCATAAAAGGTACTGGGGGTCGTAAAGGATGCCTCCCGACAGTTGTAAACCAAACGCAGGCAGGTTTCGTCCGTGATCAGGATAACATTTTCCCCCACTCGCTCCGGGCGGCTGGTGAAATGAATGCGGCTTGGGTCCGAATAGATGTCCCAGTCGGCTGCTTCCGTACTGTCGGCCGATTTTCCCTGCTTCAGCACCCACACCTGGTCCAACACATAGCTTTCGCTGTCGATGAGTTTATCCACATAGGCGGTATTGGGAGCATTGACATAGGTAAAGTGGTTGTCGCTGTACATCTGCGTCAGAGCAGTGGAGGTTGCCACGCGGTAAATGGCCGTGGCATTGCCTGCATTCTTCCCGGTTTGGTTTCCCGTGGCGTTCAGATAAAGCTCCCGGGTTTTATTGCTTCCGTTGTTTTTCGGCAGTATGCCGCCGGTGGTATCATAGATCGTCCAGGCCTTTGCACCGCTGTCTGCAAAGCGGGGAATATTGGCATAGTATTGCACCGTATAGCTGGGGTTGGGATAGGTACCGGCCTGAACCGCTACGATCCCCTGCTCTACCGCTATGGTCAAGCTGGGCACCGACTCCGCACCCGGCAGGAAAAGCGCCGTTTCTGCCGTCCCATCCAGCGCCGAGAGGACCACTCCCAGCTCCGCCTCCGGAACGGCCTGGGCGCGCAGCAGCGCCGTTTCCTGTGTCAGCGGCTCCAGAACAGCGGCATTCACCGTAACCTCAGCGGTAATACGGTACTGCTCAGGATCCATAGGCTCCTCTCCGCGAAGCAGACTGAGGCTGCGCAGAAGCAGCAGGTCCGAATTTTCGGAAGCCTCCACTTCCTCCTCCGTCAAGGACGAAAACAGGGAGTATCCCGCTTCCTCCGCCGTCTGCACACCCAGCTGCAGCGCTTCCACTTCCGGCCCCTCCACTGTAATATGCATGGTGAGCTCGTCATCAGAATAGTCAAATTCCCGTATTCCCGTCCGGCAGCCGTCCTCATGGGTATGGGCCGCAAAGCCGCATTGCAGCGCCCCGGTGCCGTCATAGCAGCAGCTTTCGTGGGTGTGGGCCGGCCGGCCACAGGTATATTTTTCAAGATCCGGATTTGACGGAATCTTCCCAAAGCCCACTATGGCAGGGTCTCCCGGTGCATACTGCCCTAGGCCCACGATTCCCTCCCGGTCGCCCTCTACGGTGCTCAGGCTGTCAACGGACACATCCGTAAGGATGCCCACCCGGTCCGCCACTGCGTCTGCGTCGTCATCCAGGAAAATCAGCGCTCCCGGGTCCGGCACTTCATAATCGGCGCTTTGGAGCAGGCTCATCCAGACAGCGCAGTCTGTATCGCTTGGCACGATATCTGATGGAATGTTGGCGTAGCGCAGGCAAAATGCCGCAAAGGCGGCATTCCAGTCCCCATAGGGCCGCCCGCACCATGCACCGTATCGGGTATATCCCTCGATTCTGTCATCCGCACCCACAATGTAATTGCGGCTGCTTTCCCTGTAGCCCAGCTGACTGCGGGCCACTGCCAAAAGGTCTGCCTTCCAATTTCCCGTCAGCTCCGGCAGGGTCCGCCGCCAGATATCCGGTGTTTCCAAATCAGCCTGCGGATCCGCGTAGCACCAAAGGTCATGGACATGCGCCTCCATGCCACAAACCAGCACCGTCTCATAGCACTGCTCTGTGTGCACATGGGCCTTCTCTTCCAATGGCCTCTCGCCTTCCGGCAGTTCCTCCTCCGGTTGCTCCTCCTCTAATAGGCCGTCCTCCGGTTGGTCCTCCTCTGGCTGCTTCTCCGGTTGGTCCTCCTCCGAAGGCCCCTCCTTCTTTAAAGGTGCCTCCTCCAAGCCGCAGGCCAACCGCTGCCCCCAGCACTCCGGTCCATGGGTGTGCTCCTCCAGCCCGCAAAAGACGTCAGCCGAAAGAGTTGCCGCCGGAAGGATCAGCGCAAGGGCTGCTCCCAGCGCCACCAGGCAGGACAGCACCGGAACGCCCAGATGCCAAAGCTTTTTTCGCCAATCGGGCGTATGTATTTTTTCGGAACCATTCTGTCTGCGCACATCAGGGTCCATAAAAAGCACTCCTTATTCCGTGACAAATTTGAACGCAGCACCAGGGCCGGATCCCACACTTCCGGCGCTTCCCCTCGTGAATGCCGCTTGAATATAGCATGTTCCGTCTGTCGAAAACAAGGCATATTGCAGCGCATATCCGGCCAATTTTCCGCTTGTCATTCTCTATTTCCGCTGATATAATTCTTTTGAAACGGAGGTGTACCCTATGAAAAAATACCTGATCCCCACCCTGCTGTTGGCCGTATTTGAGGCCGTGGCCGTGAGTCTCTGGCTTGGAAAAGGAAACATATTCTATCTTTTGAATTTCAGCTACATCGGCATTTCCCTGGCACTTGGGGTATTTCTCTTCCTCCGCGGTGTTCCCCAGGCCCGGCGGGTCTCCCAGCTGTTGGTTGGTACGTACATGCTGGGATATCTGGGGATCCTCTGCCGGGAAAATATGCAGCTGGAGGGCTTCTGGTACTATCTGTTCAGCGGCAGCTTCACCGCCGCCACCATTCACTATGCCGTTGCCAAAATCTTTGGACCTCTGGTTTTCGGGCGGGGCTGGTGCGGCTATGCTTGCTGGACCGCTATGGTGCTGGATTTCCTGCCCTACAAGACCTCCCCCGGCCCCCGAAAAAGCTTTGGGTGGATACGCTATACCGTCTTCGCCGCCTCCTTTCTTTTCGTCGCCGCCCTGTTTTTGCTGGGCATCCAGAACAAAGAAGCGATTCTCTTTTGGGCCTTTCTCCTGGGCAACAGCCTTTATTATGCCGTGGGCATTTTTCTGGCGTTCCGGCTCCATGACAACCGGGCTTTCTGCAAATACATCTGTCCCATTACGGTTTTTCTCAAGCCCATGAGTTATTTCTCCCTGTTCCGGGTGAAGTGCGACCACAGCAAATGCGTCTCCTGCGGCAAATGCAAAAAGATCTGCCCCATGGAGGTAGACGTTACCGACAATTCCCGCCGCCGCAAAAACGGCACGGAGTGCATTCTGTGCATGGAATGCGTGAAAAGCTGCCCCAAAAAGGCACTGTAATGCAAAAAAGCCCCACCGCCCAGGGGCAGCACGGCAAAGATCCTTTACACGCAAAGGCCCCCTCCGGCGATGCCGGGAGGGGCCTTGGAAATTTTGGCAAAATAAAAACGCTGCCGGAGTATCGGCAGCGTATTTATCAGCCACGGAATCAGACGGTCCGCTCAAAAGGGACCCGAAAGGCAGAAATCAAACTGCTCTCTCGACCTTGTTGGAACGGAGGCATCTGGTACAAGCGTACACATGGCAGGGAGTTCCATTGACAACAGCCTTGACCCGCTTCACATTGGGCTTCCAGGCACGGTTGGAACGTCTGTGGGAGTGGGAAACCTTAATACCAAAGGTTACGCCCTTGCCACAAAAATCACACTTCGCCATTCATTGCACCTCCCATCCGGACAACTCGTTAAACTCTTGCGTCTCATTCGAACGCCTAGATATAATAGCAAAGATTGAAGAAAAAAGCAAGTCTTTTTTTCACTTTTTTCTTTTTATTTTTCGGTTGATATTCTTTTGCACTCTGGTATAATGAAAGATAGCTTATGAAAGAGGAGTGTGGCAGGTGTGAGCGAATTTAATGTAACGCTTCCTTCTATCACAAAAGAATTCCAAATGGAGGTTATTTTCGCCTCCACTGACTATAATTCCATCCGTCTGACCGTGGAGGACGTGGCCCGCCCCGGTCTGACGCTCTCCGGCTATTTTGACCATTTTGAACCCCGGCGGCTCCAGGTCCTTGGCAACATGGAATGGAGCTATCTCCACAAGAAGACCCCCCAGGAGCGGCTGGTGATCTTCGACCGGCTGTTTGACTACAAAATTCCCGCCCTGCTGATCTGCCGCAGTCTGCCGGTGGACGAGGAATGCCTGGCCATGGCGAAGAAGCACAATATTTCCATTCTCCGCTCCAGCGAGGCCACCAGCAGCTTCTGCTCCTCCCTGATCTCCTATCTCCGGGCGGAGCTGGCCCCCATGGTAACCCGGCACGGTGTGCTTATGGAGATCTACGGCGAGGGCGTGCTCCTCACCGGCGAAAGCGGTATCGGCAAAAGCGAGGCCGCCCTGGAGCTGCTGAAGCGGGGCCACCGGCTCATTGCAGACGATGCGGTAGAAATTCGCAGGATCAGCACCAATACCCTGGCCGGCAGCGCTCCGGAGCTCATCCGGAACTATATCGAACTGCGAGGCATCGGCATTGTAAACGTTGCCAAGCTCTTTGGCATGGGCTCTGTGCGGTCCCGGAAGACCATCGATCTGGTGGTAAATATCGTTCCCTGGAACAACCAGGACGCCTATGACCGGCTGGGGCTTGAGGAGCAATATATGGAAATCCTGGGGGTGAAAATCCCCATGAACACCATCCCCATCACCCCCGGCAGAAATCTGGCCGTGATCCTGGAGGTAGCTGCCATCAACATCCGGCAGCGAAAGCTTGGCTACAACGCCGCTCAGGAGTTCACGGACCAGATCAACAAGCACTTTGCAGAACTTGAGGGAAAAGAATGAAAGAACTGACCATCGGCCAGAATGATGCCGGTCAGCGGCTGGATCGGTTTCTGGCAAAGGCCGTTCCCCTGCTGCCTGCCTCGCTGGCCCAGAAATACATCCGATTGAAGCGCATCAAGCGCAACGGCCAGCGGGCCCAGCGGGACACCCGGCTGGAAGTGGGCGACAAGCTGCAGCTCTACATCAACGACGAATTCTTCGACACCCCCCGAGAAGACAACGCCTATCTGACCGTTGCCGCCCCCAAGCTGAACATCGTCTATGAGGATGAGCACATCCTTCTGGTGGACAAGCGCCCAGGCCTTGCGGTGCACCCCCACGACGGGGCGGAATACGGGCGGACGCTCATCGATCAGATTCAGGCTTACCTGTACCAGAAGCACGAATGGCGGCCCCGGGAGGAGCACGCCTTCACCCCCGCCCTGTGCAACCGCATCGACCGGAACACCGGGGGCATTGTCATCGCTGCCAAAACCGCCGAAGCCCTGCGGGTCATGAATCAGAAGATCAAGGACCGGGAAATCGACAAGCGGTACCTGGCCATCGTAGAGGGCACCCCAAAGCCCAAAGAAGGGAGCCTCAAGGGCTATCTTTTCAAGGATGCCGTCAAAAACCGCGTTTTCGTGACGGACAGCCCCAAGCCCGGGGCCAAGACCTGCCAGACGAACTACAAAACCCTTGCCGCCCGGAACGGCCTGTCTCTTGTGGAATGCGAGCTGATCACGGGAAGAACCCATCAGATCCGCGCCCAATTTGCCCACGCAGGGCACCCCCTGCTGGGAGACGGGAAGTACGGCAAGCTGGACAAGCGGTATGACCGGACCTACCAGGCTCTCTACTCCTACCGGCTTACCTTCCTGTTCACCACGGATTCCGGGGCTTTGGAATATCTGAACGGGAAGAGCTTCCAGGTGGAAAAGGTGGACTTTGTGGAGGAGTATTTCCCCGGATTTGAGATTGGAGGAAAAAGATGAAACTGTTTATTACCAGCAGCCCCTTTGCTGTAGACGGACCGGTTTTTTCCAACGCCAACGGCTTTGTGGACCGTCTTCGCGCAGCACTGCCGGAATATCCCAGCGTTACGGTGATCGCCTCCAGCCCTGAGCGCCACGATCTGACCTGTCAGTTTGGGGTGGATGACTTCATTGCTCTGGCAAACGCCGGCATCTACCCCAGCCGGTGGAATATTCTCGACGGTGTAAATGCAGAGGACGCGGCAGAGCTTGTGTCCTCCAGCGATCTTCTGATCCTGTCCGGCGGCCATGTTCCCACCCAGGCGGCCTTTTTCCGGGACATTGCCCTGGACGTGCTCCTGCAAGACTATCCGGGTGTAGTCATAGGCATCAGCGCCGGGTCCATGAACATGGCACAGACGGTTTACGCCCAGCCGGAAGAGCCCGGCGAAGGGATTGACCCGGACTATGTCCGCTTTTTCCCGGGGCTTGACCTGACAGAGGTCAACGTTCTTCCCCATTATCAGAAAGTTAAGAACGATACCGTAGACGGCCTGCGGCTCTTCGAGGACATCACCCTGCCGGACAGTCAGGGAAGGTGCTTCTTCGCCATTCCGGATGGCAGCTATTTCTATCAGGATGAAGGCTGCCTGCTGCTGTGCGGGGAAAGCTACCTGGTGCGAGACGGCGTTCTCTCACCGCTGACCCAGGATGAAGAGATTCTGGACATGGAACATTTCGAGTAAAATACCAGCCTGGAAGCGGAAAATGGCCTCCAGGCTGGCTCTTTTTTATGCAATTTTCGGCAGTGCCTTTCCTGTAGCATAGTACACCGCAAACAGGGCAAACAGCAGCAGATTGTGCCCGATCATGCAGCCCCAGGCGGCTACCAGGCCAAGCCCTAAGAACCGGGTGCAAAGGAAGGTTCCAAGGATACGGACACACCACATGCCAAGGATATTGAACACAAAGGGCGGGACTGTCCGGCCTGTGCCCTGCATGATGCCCTCCAGCACAATGGGGACACCGTAGAAGGGTTCAGAAATTGCAACCATCCGCAGCACCGTGGTACCCAAAGCCTTCACCTGGGGGTCCTTGGTAAAAATGGAGATAAGCTGGGGCGCAAAAATCAGCAGCAGCCCGCCGGACACCACCATAAGCCCCACTTCCAGAGGAAGCAAGGTGCCTGCCAGACTTTTTAGCTTTTTCTCGTCCCGGGCACCCAGGGCATTGCCTGCCAGGGTAGCAGCGGCGGTCTGCATCCCCCAGCCGGGAATGTAAAACATGGATTCCACCGTATTGGCAATGGTGTGGGCAGCTGTAGCGGTATCCCCCAGCGCATTGATCATGGCTGCAAAGGCCACATAGCCCAGGGATGTTCCGAAGCGCTGGAGCATATTGGGGAAGGCCACCTTCCAGCAGGGCTTCAGAATCTCCCCATCCGGCAGGAACCGCTGGCCCCTGGGGGACAGATCCGGGTGCTTCCACAACCGCACCGTCATGGCAATGCCGCCATAGGTATAGGCAACGGCACTGGCCGCCGCTGCGCCGTTAATGCCCCAACCCGCACCCCAAACCGGCAGGGTCCGTCCGAACAGATGCACCTCCCGGCTGGAATAGATCAGCAGGAAGTTCAGCACGATGTTCACCAGGTTCATATTCAGGCTGACCCGCATAGGGGTTTTGGTATCCCCCACGGCGCGCAGAACTGTGGCAAATATTATGCTGGCGGCGCGGAAGAGCATGGGAGAATAGAGGATGAGGAAATACTGGGATGCCATATCCCGGATGGACACATCCACCTGCATCCACTGGGTGATTTTCCCGCTGAGGCTTGTGGTGATGGCGGTGAACAGCAGCCCCACGATCACAGTCATTATGACCGCCTGGGCAGAGGCCCGCCTGGCCCGCTCCCGGTCCCCTGCTCCATAGCTCTGGGAGATCAGGGCCAGGAAGCCAACGCCCACCGCTGAGACCGTACTGCCCACCAGCCAGGATACCGTTCCCGTGGCCCCCACCGCCGCCGTAGCCTGGGTGCCCAAGGTGCCAACCATGGCGGTATCAATATATTGCACCGCTGTCTGCATCAGCTCCTCCAGCATGGTAGGCCATGCCAGCGCAAAAATGACCGACAGCATATTTCTATCCAAACGCTTGCTCATCTTTCTGTTTTTCTTTCCTTCCCTGGGTTTTCTCGTGAAAAATCATTATAGCACTGTACCCCGGGGGTTCGTCAAGGATTATTTACGGACACAGCGCAAAAAATCCCGGCAGGAACCCCTGCCGGGAATCATTGTTATAGGGAATCAGTGGGCCCGGGTCTCGATCTCGTGCTTGACCTTGGCGATGAATTCATCCAGCTTCATGACGGAGGTCTCATCGGTGTCCCGGTTGCGGACGGAGATGGTGCCATCCTCGGCCTCCTTTGCGCCCAGAATCAGCATATAGGGTGCCCGGTCGATCTGGCGGGCCTCCCGGATCTTGTAGCCGATCTTCTCACTGCGCTCGTCCAGCTGGGTGCGGATGTTGGCGTCCTCCAGAGCCTGGTTGACCTGACGGGCATAGTCCATGGTCTTCTCGGACACGGGCAGCACCTTGACCTGCAGGGGGGCCAGCCATACGGGGAACTTGCCCTTGGTCTCCTCGATCATATAGGCCATGAAACGGTCCAGGGAGCCCAGGATCGCCCGGTGCAGCACCACAGGGGTCTGCTCCTTGCCGTCGGAATCCACATACTTCAGGTCAAACTTTGCAGGCAAACAGAAGTCCAGCTGGCAGGTGGACAGGGTGTACTCTGCGCCAACGGCGGGCTTGACGTTCACGTCCAGCTTGGGGCCATAGAAGGCAGCCTCGCCGATTTCCTCGGTGAAGTGGATACCCAGCTCGGTCAGCACCTCCCGCAGGGCGGACTCGGCCTTCTCCCACATAGCATCATCGGGATGGTACTTGACCTTATCCTCGGGGTCCCGCAGAGACAGGACGCAGCGGTAGTCGGTAATACCGAAATCCTTGTAGACATCCCGGATGAGGCCAACTACACGGGCCACCTCGTCCTTGATCTGGTCAGGGGTGACGAACAGATGGGCATCGTTCTGGCAGAAGTGACGGCCACGCTCAATGCCCTTCAGGGTGCCGCTGGATTCATACCGGAAGTCATGGGCAATCTCACCGATGCGGATGGGCAGCTCCCGATAGGAGTGGGGGCGGTTTGCGTAGATCATCATGTGGTGGGGGCAGTTCATGGGGCGCAGGACGAAGCTCTCGCCGTCCACTTCCATGGCGGGGAACATATTGTCCTTGTAATGTGCCCAGTGGCCGGAGGTCTGGTACAGGGCGACGGTGCCCACGCAGGGGGTCATCACGTGCTGATAGCCCAGCTTGCGCTCCTTTTCCTTAATGTAATTCTCCAGCTCCTGCCAGACCGTATAGCCTCTGGGCAGGAACATGGGCATGCCCCGGCCTACCAGCTCATCGGTCATGAACAGGCCCATTTCCTTGCCGATCTTCCGGTGGTCTCTGGCCTTGGCCTCCTCCTGCTGCTTCAGGTACTCGTCCAGTTCCTCCTGGGAAGCGAAAGCAACGCCGTTGATACGGGTAAGCATCTTGTTGTTGGCATCGTTCTTCCAGTAAGCGCCGGACTGCTGGGTGATCTTAAAGGCCTTCAGGCCCTTGGTGTAGGTCAGGTGGGGGCCGACGCACATATCGATATAGTCGCCCTGCTGGTAGAAGCTGATGACGGCATCCTCGGGCAGATCGCCGATGTGCTCCTCCTTATACTTGGCGTGACGGTCGTGCATGAGCTTGACAGCCTCGTCCCGGGGCAGGATGAAGGGCTTGATGGGCAGGTTCGCCTTGACGATCTTCTTCATCTCTTTTTCGATGGCTTCCAGGTCCTCGTCGGTCAGCTTCTTGTCGCCGAAGTCCACATCGTAATAGAAGCCCTTCTCGGTAGCGGGACCATAGGCGAAGTCCGCATCGGGGTACAGATGCTGGATGGCCTGGGCCATAATGTGGGCAGCCGTATGCCGCAGAACGTGCTGGGCTTCCTCAGCGGGGCACTCTGCTACAGTACCGTCTTTGTAGATGATTTTCATGGTTTTTGTCTCCTTTTCTGAGCGTCGGGATGCAAAAAAGCACCCCTGGTTTTTCCAAGGGTGCTTTGAAATCAGCACGGTTCCACCTTGACTTTTCACTCATAGCCCTCTGTCGTTGGGCGGACACGGCAGTGCTTGCGCCTTTCAAGAAGGCTTTCTCGCACGCAGCTCAGGAGTGGTATCGCCCAAAGCACCGGGACACGCTTGCAGCTCAGTGCGCGCCTCTCTGGATCCGACACAAAACGGGGTCAGTCTCCCTCATCGCTATTGCTTGCAGTATAGCACCTTTTTCCTCAAAGTGCAAGTATTTTTTTGTTCACCGACCCAGATAATGATAAAATCCGGTCAGATCAACGTGCAGCCATTCTAAGGGCAGCACTTTCGTCGCCACAACCGTGAGCAGAACGATCACCATTGGGGGCATCACCCAAAGAAGTGCTTGCTTTTCCCCTTTCATCCCCGCTCTCACTGCGATGCCATAGCCCTGGATTGCAAGCAGGATCAGCAGGGTAAAATATGGCATGGTATACTGCCCCTTGGCCTCCCAAAAGGTATGAAACAAGAAACCGCCAATAAAGATTGTCGTCAAAAGGCAATCTTCATTCGTAATATTCTCTTTCCCAGAAAATGCCAGGAGTGCAGCTCCAAACAGATGTCATTCCCCTTCTCTTACTCTCGAAGTGCATACACCGTAATTGCACTTCCGCCACAGGTGACATTCTGACGCAGATAATCCAGGCAGTCCAGAATATCCCGAAGGATCCACTTGCTTACTCTGCGGTTTCCATTGGGCTCCAGCTTGTACACAACGGGGTACTTTTCCGCAATGGCCTCATAGACGGCTATCTTGTCTGCGTAGCGTTCCGGTTCTGACCGATAGCGAACGTAGAAGCTGTCGCTCATAATGAAATAGGCCTTTTGAGAATTCTCCTGTGTCGGCTCAATGCCTGCCTCCGTCTGCCGGAAGGCATCCGTTTTATCCAAATATCCCGCAGGGTCAAAGGGGGTATAGCCTTCATAGACAGAATTCTCAGCAGTGATCCCCATCTGCGCAAAGTCAGACAGCGCCAGTGCTCTACTGTCCGGAACCAGCAAGGCCTTCGTATCACACGCTCCCAGCAAAATCGCATTGCAAAGAAGCGCCAGCGTAACGGCAGCTATCCCGCCGGAAGCCAGCGTGCCGCCCTTTGGCATAGCTGCCGCTCTCTTCCTCAGGTCCGCCAAGGCTGTGCCTACCAATATCAGGTAGAACGGGTACATGGGAATGCCCCACCGGGACCAATGCAGCTTTAGCACACTCATGCAAACCCAGTAAATAAGACCTGTCAGCAGGCAAAGACTCCCCCGCTGCCGCTCCCGCAGCAGACAGGCAGCCCCCCACAGAGCCAACGGCAGCGTAAGGATTCCGAAAGCTTCGGAAATATCCAGCAAATAGAATTTTAGGTTACCAGAAAAAGACAAGCCATCCGCGCCCAGGTGATTAGGCCGGGCTTCCCGGAGAATATTGGCAATGACCACCTTGTAATCCAGGAACAGATTAGGCGCGATGACAAATACCGTTCCAACTACCAGCAGCACGCTGAGAAAGCCCAGCCGGAGAATGTCCCGGCCGCACTTTTCCCGCACCGAGCGATAAATAACCGCAAAAGCCAGCGGCAGACAAAGAATGGCACCATTGTATTTGATTGTAATGCAAACGCCGATTACCGCCGCTGCAAAATAGATGTATCTGCTCTTTCCGGACTCCAAATACTCAAAAAGCATCCAGGTAAAAAGCAGCACAAAGAAGCACAGAATCACATCTGGCGTTGCCAGCGTGGAATAGCGGATGAATACCGGCAGGAAGCCCACGCCGCAGGCCGCAACCAGGGCGGCCGTTTCCTGATCGCGCCGGTCACGCTTTTTCAGCACCGCCTGCGTAAACAGGGCCGTCATTGGCACAAGGGCAGTTCCAAACAACGCCGTAAAGATTCTCGCCACCAAATAAAATGCATGGGCATGGCTCTGGAATGCCGTATAGGCGCTCTGATGGTAGCGCAGCCAGGAAAATAGCGTAAACAGAATCGCATCGCACTTGATTTCGAAGTGGTCCGGCCGGTCAAAGGACTGGGCCATCCAGGAATGCCGGGACAGCATTTCGATTGCATAATCCACTGTAGCCGGTTCATCCGGATGCAGTTGCAGCGGGAGCCCCCAAAAGCACCCCAAAATACGCATAATCAGCGCCGCGATTGTCAGCACGATCAGCAGCCACCCGAATCGGCCGCATTTTTTTCGCCTTGTCATCCATGCTCCTCCGTTTCTCTGATGCTATGAAAGGCACGCCCTTCGCAGCACCGGCTGCGAAACGAAAATGCGCAATTCTTCTGCAATTCTTCTGCAACATCAGACCTGTCTATTTTACCGCAAAGCATTTCATTCGTCAATACAAAAACCCTTGCAGGCCGGTTTGGTCTGCAAGGGCTTTTCATAGATATTTGCTTATTTAAAATACTTCACAGCAGCCTCAAACATACGAATATCGTATTCGCCGGGGACATTGCGGTAGAGTTCCTTGCCGATGCGCTCGCTGTGGCCCATCTTGCCGAAGACACGGCCATCGGGAGAGGTGATGCCCTCAATGGCACACACGGAGCCATTGGGATTGAAGGCAGCGTCCATAGTGGGCTTGCCCTCCAAATCCACATACTGCGTGGCGATCTGGCCGTTTTCTGCCAGCTTCTTCACCAGGGCCTCGCTTGCCAGGAACTTGCCCTCGCCGTGGGAAATGGGCACATTGTACACATCCCCAACCTGGGTCAGGCTCAGCCAGGGGGACTTATTGGAGGCCACCCGGGTGTGAACAATGCGGCTCTGGTGCCGGGCGATGGTGTTAAAGGTCAGCGTGGGGCAGGTATCATCGGTGTCGATGATCTTGCCATAGGGCACCAGGCCCAGCTTGATAAGCGCCTGGAAGCCGTTGCAAATGCCGCACATCAGGCCGTCCCGGTCGTTCAGCAGCTTCATGACCTGCTCCTGAATTGCAGGATTCCGGAAGAAAGCGGTGATAAACTTGGCGGAGCCGTCGGGCTCGTCGCCGCCGGAGAAACCGCCGGGGATGAAAATCATCTGGCTGTCGGCAATTCGCTTTGCCACGTCCTCCACGGACCGCGCCACATCGTCGGCCGTCAGGTTACGGATGACCGCAATGTCCGCCTCTGCACCGGCAGTCTGCACGGCTCTAGCAGAGTCATATTCACAGTTGGTTCCGGGGAACACGGGAATCAGCACCTTGGGTTTCGCCGTCTTCACAGCGGGTGCAGGGTAAGAAGTGGCCTTGTAATCAAAGGCAGGCACTTTTTCCCGGGTCTCCACGGTTTTCGTGGGATAGACGCTTTCCAGGGTAGCGGTATTCAGGTCGTAGAGCTCCTCAACGGACACCTGCTCGTCATCCAGGATGATGTCCTGCTCCTCCATGGTATAGCCGATCTTCCGGCCAAAATTGCAGTCCTCGGTAAGCTCGGCGATGATGTCGCCATAGCCGCAGTCCGCGTCCTCGCCCCGGAAGCCAATGCCGTTGCCGAAGGACATCTTCATAACCGCCTCGGAGACACCGCCGGCATCCACCGCCCAGGCGGCCTTTACCTTCCCCGCCTGGCACAGGGCGTGGAACTTCTCCCAGACCGTTTTCAGGTCCTCATAGCTTCCGTCAGAGGCAAAGCAGTACACAGGATGCCCCGGCTCCTTGAATTCATTGGAGATAACGTCTCCCGCCTTGACGGGGGCAATGGCAAAGGAGATCACCGTGGGGGGCACGTCCTTGTCCAGGAAGGAGCCAGACATAGAGTCCTTGCCGCCAATAGCCGCCGCATTCAAATGGAGCTGGGCATCCAGGGCACCCAGCAGCGCTTCAAAGGGCTTGCCCCAGCGGTCAGGCTCGTTTCTCAGCTTTTCGAAGAACTCCTGTAGTGTCAGATATGCCTTTTTATAGTCCGCACCGGCAGCCACAATTTTTGCCATGGAGGAGATCACCGCCGCTTTGGCGCCCTCAAAGGGGTTGGCGCTCAGCAGCTCCGGGTCACAGCCCCAGGCCATGACGCTGGCAGCATCGGTCTGCTGCCCGGGCAGCACCGGCAGCTTGGCAGCCATGGCCTGGGCCGGGGTTGCCTGGTTCTTGCCGCCGAAGGGCATCAGAAGAGAGCCCGCGCCGATGGTGGAATCGAACCGCTCCACCAGGCCCCGCTGGGAGGCAAAGCGCAGCTGAGCGGCCATTTCCTTCAAGCTGGCATCAGGGGTTTCCACAGCCTTGGAAGCAGGCACTTCCACCTGCGCGTGCTTCACGGCGCCATTGGTATTCAGGAAGTCCCGGCTCAGGTTGGCGATCTCGCGGCCCTTCCAGGACATGACCATTCTCGCCTCTTCCGTGACCACAGCCACCCGGTAGGCCTCCAGGTTTTCCTTCTCGGCGGCGGCAATAAAGGCCGCCACATCTTCAGGTGCAACCACAACGGCCATACGCTCCTGAGATTCGGAAATGGCCAGCTCTGTGCCGTCCAGGCCGTCGTACTTCTTCCGAACGGCGTCCAGGTCAATCCGCAGGCCGTCGGCCAGCTCGCCGATGGCCACGGAAACACCGCCGGCGCCAAAGTCATTGCAGCGCTTGATCAAACGGGTGACATTGCCGTCCCGGAACAACCGCTGAATCTTCCGCTCCTCAGGAGCGTTGCCCTTCTGGACCTCGGAGGCCATGGTGGTCAGGGACTTCATATTGTGGCTCTTGGAGGAGCCGGTAGCGCCGCCGATGCCGTCCCGGCCCGTGCGGCCGCCCAGCAGGATGACCACATCCCCAGGTGCAGGGCACTCTCTGCGGACGTTGCCTGCGGGGGCCGCCGCCACCACCGCGCCGCACTCCAGGCGCTTGGCAACATAGCCCTCGTGGTAAAGCTCCGCCACATGGCCGGTGGCCAGGCCAATCTGGTTGCCGTAGGAGGAGTAGCCCGCCGCCGCCGTCTGGCACAGCTTCCGCTGGGGGAGCTTTCCGGGCAGGGTGTCCTTCAAGGCTGTCCGAGGGTCCCCGGCACCGGTGACGCGCATGGCCTGGTGCACATAGGCACGGCCGGACAGGGGGTCCCGGATGCAGCCGCCAATGCAGGTAGCCGCGCCGCCGAAGGGCTCGATCTCCGTGGGATGGTTATGGGTCTCATTCTTGAACATCAGCAGCCAGTCCTGATCCTCCCCGTTGACGGTGGCCGTCACATGGATGGAGCAGGCGTTGATCTCCTCGCTCTCGTCCAGCTCCGGCAGCTTACCCTGCTTTTTCAGGTACTTTGCACCGATGGTGGCGATGTCCATCAGGGTCTGGGGACGGGCGGCCGCCTTTTCCTCCCCGTAGACCGCCACACGGGCAGAGAGGTATTCCTCATAGGCGGCCTGAACCTCCGGATCATGGATGACGATCTTGTCCAAGTGGGTCGAGAAGGTGGTATGGCGGCAATGATCAGACCAATAGGTATCCACCACACGAATCTCGGTAATGGTGGGATCCCGCTTTTCCTCATCCCGGAAATAGGCCTGAAGGAATTTCAGATCATCCAAGTCCATGGCAAGGCCCAGCTTGTCCAGCAGTGCGGAAAGGGCCGCTTCGTCCATGGAGATGAAGCCCTCCACCGTGGCAACGGTGGTAGGCGTGGCGTAGGCAATGGCCAGGGTCTCCGGCATATCCAGAGAAGCTTCCCGGCTTTCCACTGCGTTGATGACGTATTTCTTAATGGCGGCAAGCTCTTCCGCGCTGACCTCACCGGACAGGACATAGACCTTGGCGGTGCGAATGGTGGGTCGGTTGCCCTGGGAGATAATCTGGATGCACTGGGCCGCAGAGTCCGCCCGCTGGTCATACTGGCCGGGCAGGGGTTCTACCGCAAAGACCACATCCCCCACAGGCACCTCATAGCTGACATTATCCACCTGGGGCTCAGAAAAAACGGTGTTTACCGCGGAATCAAACAGAGCCTTGTCGATATTCTCCGCATCATAGCGGTTTACCACCCGCAACCCCCTCAGGCTGTGGATGCCCAAAAAGTCCTGAATCTCCCGCAGCAGGCTGTCTGCCTCGTGGGTCTGGCCCGCCTTCTTTTCTACGTATACTCGATAAACCATAGAGCATTTTCCTCCGGTTCTTTATTTCAGGGCCTGCAAAGCCCGCTGTCCGATATCACTTCTGCGGTAGGCATTTTCAAACTGGACCCCATCGGAAAGGCGGTATGCCTCCCGAATGGCTGCTTCCAGGGTATCCGCCACGGCGGTGGTGCCGGTAACCCGGCCGCCGGAGGTGACGAGAACGCCATTCTCATCCAGCTTAGCACCGGCCACATAGGTATGCTTCTCGGCCTCCTCCGTCATGGTCAGAGGGAAGCCCTTCTTGTAGGACACGGGATAACCCTGAGAAGCCTTGATGACGCAGCAGGCGTTTTTCTTGGAGAATTTCACCTCTGTCTCAGCCAGGCATCCATTGGTGGTCGCCTGCATAACAGTCAGCAGGTCGCTTTCCAGAAGGGGCAGCACCACCTGGGTTTCCGGATCGCCGAAGCGGCAGTTGTACTCAATGACCTTGGGGCCCTTGGGCGTCAGCATCAGGCCGAAGTACAGGCAGCCGGTAAAGGTCCGGCCCTCGGCGTTCATGGCGCGGATGGTGGGCAGGAAAATCTCAGCCATGCACTGCTTGGCCACTGCCTCGGTGTAATAGGGATTGGGCGCCACGGTGCCCATGCCGCCGGTATTCAGGCCGGTGTCTCCGTCCCCTGCCCGCTTGTGATCCATGGAGGAAACCATGGGCTTGACTGTCTTTCCATCCGTGAAGGACAGAACGCTGACCTCCGGCCCGGTGAGGAATTCCTCAATGACAATGTGTTCGCCGCTCTTGCCGAAGACCTTGTCCGCCATCATGGATTTGACGGCGTTCACAGCCTCTTCCCGGGTCTGGGCGATGATCACGCCCTTGCCCAGGGCCAGACCGTCGGCCTTGATGACCGTGGGGATGGGGGCGGTCTCCAGATATTGGAGGGCAGAAGCCATATCGTTGAACACTTCGTATTCCGCCGTGGGGATGCCGTACTTCTTCATGAGGTTCTTGGAAAACACCTTGCTGCCCTCGATGATGGCTGCATTGGCTCTGGGGCCGAAGCAGGGAATGCCCTTTTCCTCCAGCGCATCCACAGCGCCCAGCACCAGGGGATCGTCCGGGGCAACAACGGCATAGTCAATTTTGTTTTCCACCGCAAAATCTACGATTTTGGCAATATCCGTTGCCCTGATGGGCACACACACCGCATCCTTGGCAATGCCGCCATTGCCGGGGAGGGCGTAAACGGTCTCCACGGATTTGTTCTCTTTCAGCTTCTTGATGATGGCGTGCTCACGACCGCCGCCGCCGACTACAAGGATTTTCATATTACATCAACCTTTCCATTGCTGTAAATCAGCGCACATAATGGATAAGCCGCCCTTTTTCCGGCGGATTATCACGACAGTGTGCGCACTGCCTCGCAATGACATGGGGGATTAGTGATGGAACAGCCGCATGCCGGTGAAGGCCATGACAATGCCATCTTTGTTGCACTCTTCAATGACCAGATCGTCCCGGATGGAGCCGCCGGGCTGGGCGATATAGCTGACGCCGGAGGCATAGGCCCGCTTGATGTTGTCCGCAAAGGGGAAGAAGGCGTCGGAGCCCAGGGACACGCCCCGGATGGCTCCCAGAAACGCCCGCTTGTCCTCAGCGGTAAGGGGCTCGGGGCGCTGGGTAAAGTAGTTCTGCCAGATACCCTCGGCGCACACGTCCTCTTCGTTGCCATTGATATAGCCGTCAATGACATTGTCCCGGTTGGGGCGGCCCAGGTCTTCCCGGAAGGGGAGCGCCAGGGTCTTGGGATGCTGCCGCAGGAACCAGGTGTCCGCCTTGGAGCCTGCCAGACGGGTGCAGTGGATCCGGGACTGCTGCCCGGCACCCACGCCGATGGCCTGGCCGTCATAGGCAAAGCATACAGAATTGGACTGGGTGTATTTCAGAGTGATCAGGGCCACGATCAGGTCGATTTTGGCACTCTCGGGGAGCTCTTTGTTTTCGGTGACCAGATTCGTCAGCAGAGATGCATCGATCTTGAAATTATTTCGGCCCTGCCGGAAGGTGACGCCATAGACCATCTTGGTCTCCTGAGGCGCGGGAACGTAAGTTTCGTCAATGGCGACAATGTTGTAATTGCCCTTGCGCTTGGTCTTGAGGATCGCCAGAGCCTCGTCGGAGTAGCCGGGGGCGATGACGCCATCGGAGACCTCCCGGGCGATGAGCTTGGCGGTGGTGACGTCGCAGACATCAGAAAGGGCCACCCAGTCACCGAAGGAGCACATCCGGTCCGTGCCCCGGGCCCGGGCATAGGCACAGGCCAGAGGGCTTTCGTCCAGCCCATCCACGTCGTCTACAAAGCAGGCCTTTTTCAGATTCTCCGGCAGCACCTTGCCCACTGCGGCAGAGGTGGGGGACACATGCTTGAAGGAGGTCACAGCGCACAGGCCCGTTGCTTCCTTCAGTTCCTTGACCAGCTGATAGGAATTCAGGGCATCCAGGAAGTTGATGTAGCCAGGGCGGCCGTTGAGCACCGTAATGGGCAGATCAGAGCCGTCGGCCATATAGATAGAGGCGGGTTTCTGGTTGGGGTTGCAGCCGTATTTCAGTTCGAATTCTTTCATGGTCAGCCTCCTTATTCGTAGCGGTTGATGACCTTCTGCCGGTATTCGCCGGTGGCAAGGTCCGTATAGCGGACGAACAAGGAGATCTTGTTGTCCTCGTTCAGGTTATTCCACAGCATTTCCACAAAGGACTCCATATCCTGAGGGATGGCCACCCGCTCAGGTTCCCCCTGAAAAGTTGGGATCACAGGGTTTCCGTTGCAGACATAGGTATGCAGGAAATGGCCCAGGCCGGGAATGGGATCATAATCGTAGGTATAGCGGTTGCAGCCGGTTCCTTCCGGATCAGAGGCTTTCAGAATGGACATTTTGTAGCTGCCGTCCGGGCTCAGCAGGCCGGAGATACGAGGGGTCCAATTGGGACCGTCGTGCTCAAATTTCCGGGTACGCAGGGCCTCTTCCATGGTCTTCCCCTTTTCCAGGAATTCCCGGATGGTATCGGTCTGGTCGCCGTTGGTGACAATCAGTGCCCGGCCCAGCTGACGGACGGGGTGATAAATAATCAGGCTGGGGTCCTCCATTTTGCTGGGATCGTAGGCCTCCGTGCGAATGCCGTCGGGCTCCAGGGCAAAAATGCGGTTGCGGCTGTTGACGCTGCGGCCCATGATGAAATAGGCGGCCACAGCCTGCTTTCCGTCCGGGGTCAGCCCCAGGACAATGCCCCGGCCGGGGTAAGTATTGGAGGAAAGCTTCTCCTCCATGGAACCGATTTCGTAAACGTTCATCCTTTACTCCTCCGAATTCTGGATTTGGGCGCATACCTGCTCGGCAGCTCTCGGCAGCAGGATCCACTCCGCCTGCTCCATGACCCGCCGCTGCAGGCGCTCAGGGGTATCCCCGGGCAGGATATCCACGCTCTTTTGGGCGATGATCTCTCCCCCGTCCGGGATTTCGTTGACAAAATGCACCGTAGCGCCTGTGACCTTGACGCCATAGCGAAGCGCCGCTTCATGAACCCGCAGTCCATAGAAGCCCGCACCGCAGAAGGCAGGAATCAGAGACGGATGCACATTCAAAATGCGTCTGGGATACTGCTTTGTGAAATCCCCGGAGAGAATGCTCATGAAGCCCGCCAGAATGATCACCTGAATGCCATGTTCTTTCAGAGTCTCCCCCAGGGCTTTCTCAAAGCCCGCCTGGCCGCCCAGCTCTTTTTTGAGCAGCACAGCCGTAGGGACCCCGGCATTTTTCGCCCGCTCCAGGGCAAAGGCCCCCGCATTGTTGGACACCACCAGGGCAATTTCGCCGCTGCACAGCACACCGGACTTCTGAGCATCCAGCAAGGCCTGCAAATTGGTTCCGCCGCCGGAGACCAGGACCGCAATCTTGGTTTTCACTCCAGAATCACCTTTTCCTCATTCTCCACAATCCGGCCGATGACATAGGCAGTCTCGCCGTGAGCCGTCAGGATCTCCAGGGCGGTATCCACCTGCTCGGCAGGAACCACCACGCTCATGCCAACGCCCATATTGAAGGTATTGAACATGTCCCGCTCGGGGATATTTCCGGTTTCGGCAATGAGCTTAAAGATGGGCAGCACCCGCACATCGCTCTTCTTGATCTTAGCGCACAGGCCATCGGGGATGCTGCGGGGAATGTTCTCATAGAAGCCGCCGCCGGTGATATGGCTGATGCCCTTCACATCCACCTTTTCCAGCAGAGCCAGAATGCTCTTAACATAGATTTTGGTAGGGGTCAGCAGGGTTTCCAGAATGGAAGCGCCGCCCAGGGCCTCGCAGGGCTCTCTCAGGCTGTCATTGTGCTCCACATCGAAGACCTTCCGGACCAGGCTGAAGCCGTTGGAATGGACGCCGGTGGAGGCCAGGGCAATGACCACATCCCCGGCGCGCATCCGGGTATTGTCGATGATTTTCTTCTTATCCACAATGCCCACGCTGAAACCCGCCAGATCGTAGTCGTCCACGGGCATCATGCCGGGATGCTCGGCGGTCTCGCCGCCAATCAGGGCAGAGCCGGACTGGACGCAGCCCTCGGCCACGCCGCCCACGATCTCCGCAATCCGTTCGGGCACATTCTTGCCGCAGGCGATATAGTCCAGGAAGAACAGAGGCTTTGCGCCGCAGCAGATCACATCGTTGACGCACATGGCCACGCAGTCGATGCCGATGGTATCGTGCTTGTCAAGCAGCTGGGCAATGCGCAGCTTGGTGCCCACGCCGTCGGTACCGGAAACCAGCACAGGCTCTTCCATACCGGCAACCGGCAGGCCGAAGCAGCCGCCAAAGCCGCCCACATCATCCAGGCACCCCTCGTTGCGGGTCCGTGCCACGTGCTTTTTCATGAGCTCCACGGCCTTGTAGCCGGCAGTAATGTCTACGCCGGCAGCGGCGTAGCTGGCAGACTGAGAATTCTTGTGATCCATGGGTATTCTCCTTTATATTTTATTCTTTGCCGTTCCAGCAGTAGGTGCACACATCGCATTCCGGCAGGTCGATGGCCTCCAGAATGCCCTCCAATGTCTGATACTCCAGGGTGGAGAAATGCAGCTTGTCGCAGATGGTCTGGCGCAGCTTCTTGCCCCGCTCGGTGGTTCCGTCCATGTATTCATCCAGATGGTTGAAGCCCTCTTCACCCTCCAGCTCCAGGATGGTTGCCCGGGCAATGAGTTCGTTTTCGGAATTGGACCGGGAGAAATTCAGGTACTTGCAGGCGTAAAGGATGGGCGGGCAGGCGGAGCGGATGTGTACATCCTTTGCTCCGTGCTCATAGAGGAAATCCACCGTCTCCCGCAGCTGGGTTCCCCGGACGATGGAGTCGTCCACAAACAGCAGCTTCTTGTCCCTGATCAGCTCGTCCACGGGAATCTGTTTCATTTTGGCAACCATATTCCGCTCACTCTGGTTGGAGGGCATGAAACTTCTGGGCCAGGTGGGGGTGTATTTGATAAAGGGCCGGGCAAAGGGCACGCCGCTTTCATTGGCATAGCCAATGGCGTGGGGGGTTCCGGAATCCGGCACGCCGCCCACATAGTCAATATCCTGGGCAATGCCGTTTTCTTTGTCGGCCTTGGCCATGATCCGGCCGTTGCGGTAGCGCATGATCTCCACATTCTTGCCCTCATAGCAGGAGGTAGGATAGCCATAGTAGGACCAGAGGAAGGCGCAGATCTTTTTCTTCTTCCGGGGCGCCAGCAGCACGGTCTCCCCCTCCGGCGTCAGCTCCACCGCCTCGCCGGGGCCCAGCTCCCGGCAATAGGTATAGCCCAGCTTTTCGCCGGCGTAGTCCTCGAAGGTAACGCAGAAGCCGTCCTCATTCTTTTCCAGGATGATGGGCAGGCGGCCCAGCTTGTCCCGTGCGGCGATCAAATGGCCGTCATCTTTTAAAATCAAAATGGAGGCCGTCCCCTCGATCAGGTCCTGGGCAAAACGAATCCCTTCCGCAAAGGAGCTCTTCTGATCGATCAGGGCGGAGATCAGCTCATTGGAGTTGACCTTTCCCCCGCTCATGGCATCGAAATGGCCGCCGCTGAAGGACAGGTACTGCTGCAACAGGGCCTCCGCGTTGTTGATGATGCCGATGGTGCAGATGGCGTAGGTGCCCAGGTTGGACCGGATCAGCAAAGGCTGGGGGTCCGTATCGGAAATGCAGCCGATGGCGCTGGTGCCCTTCATCTCGTTCAGAATACCGTCGAATTTGGTACGGAAGGGAGAATTTTCAATATTGTGAATTTCCCGCTGGAGACCCAGCTGGGAATCGTAGGCTGCCATGCCGCCCCGGCGGGTACCCAGGTGGGAATGGTAGTCCGTGCCGAAGAATACATCCAGAATGCAGTCCCGCTTGGAGACCGCGCCAAAGAAACCGCCCATGGTATTCCTCCTTTTATACGTTCAGCTCTTGCTGCAGAGCTGCGTCTTTATCAAGAACCTTTTTTGCGTCCTTTGCCCGCTTTTCGTCCAGCTTCCGGGCAAGGTCCTCATCGGAAACCGCTAAAATCTGGGCAGCCAGCAGGGCTGCATTGGCGCCGCCGTTGATGGCAACCGTGGCAACGGGAATGCCCGTGGGCATCTGTACCGTGGCAAGCAGGGCATCCATGCCGTCTAAAACAGGTCCCTTACAGGGGATGCCGATAACGGGCAGGGTGGTATTGGCGGCAATGGCCCCGGCCAGATGGGCCGCCATACCGGCAGCGGCGATCAGCGCACCGAACCCATTGGCCCGGGCATTCAGAGCAAAGTCCCTTGCCTCTGCCGGGGTGCGGTGGGCCGAGAAGATATGGCATTCAAAGGGAATGTCCAGCTCCTTCAAGGCATCCATGGACTTGCGCAAAATCGGCAAATCGCTGTCGCTTCCCATGATAATTCCAACTTTTTTCATTGTTTTACCTCCTTAAAAAGCAAAAAGGGCCCACTCACCCTCCTGATATAGGAACGCAAGCAAGCCCAGACGGTCGGCAAAAATTCTTCCCTTACTCCACGTGGTGCTCCACTTTATCCGTCAGTCATAAGGGTTCTTATTGGATAGGTTGATTATACCACGATTTGACCGAATCCGTCAAGAAAGCAGATACCACAGAATTTCCAAAAAATGAGGAAAAACCATGTGAATCTTGCCAAGTCGATATTTTTTTACCGTTTTATGAGAAATATGTGTGCAGCACTGCCTCAGCCCAGGGCCAGGACGCTCTTATCCAGGCTCCTGGCAGTAATGGCAAAGTACAGCGCCGTGCCCAGCACCAGCACCACAGCCAGCTCACCCAGGGCCACATACAGAGCATTGATGCCGAAGCCGCCGCCAATATAGACCGTCAGCTCCCAGCCCACCAGGAAGGCATTGGTAACGGCGGGCATCACCAGTCCCAGCAGGGGCAGCTTCCCGATTTTCATATTTCGGGTCTTCCACATAGCCAGAGCTGCCAGGAAGGTTGCCAGGGTGCCCACCAGGAAGTCCAGAGGCAGCGTGCCTGCATAGGTCAGGTTGAACACCAGGCAGCCAAGGCTCAGGCCGGGGATGGCTGCGGGGGTGAAGAAGGCCAGAACGGTCATGGCCTCGGAAATGCGCATCTGGATGGCCCAGGTGGTCGTTCCGGGCAGCAGCAGATTCTGCATATGGGTCAGCACAGCGTATAGCGCGGCAATGATGGCAGCCTGGGTCAGGTAACGGGTTTTGTTCATGGGTAATTTCTCCTTTGGCAATAAAAAATGGGTGGACAATTCCACCCACGCAAAAAACAAAATGGACGCAAAATGCGCCCATCCAAAGAAAAAATGCACGCAAAAGCGTCCATTTTTGATCCTAGTTTTGTTTACCGACAGGATGGTTACGAACTGTCCTATAAAATTGTAGGGATATTTTACAGCATTCTCATTTATTTGTCAAGGACTTCTTTTTCGCAGGGCGGCATAGCCGCCCTGCGGAAAGCTGTTCGGCAGCAGCGCTGCAATAGTGCCTCAGAACTTGACCACGACCGTATCTCCGACAATTTGAATCGATCCCGCTTCCGGATACTGCGGCATTTTCTGGACCTCCGGCAGGTCGGTATAAGCTGTTTCATCCACAATTTCCGGGTTAAAGCCGCACCAAATATTCAAAAATTCCCGGAAAGAATGGGCTGTCAGCTCAGATTCCCAATTGCGAATCGGTTCAATCACAAAACCTGACAGCTCCTGGATTTCCTGGAAGGTTGGATCCCGGTTAAAGTCCTTGTTGACAAAGGTAACCTTCATTTCACCGCTATAGCCGTCCAGGCTTTTGATCTGCGTGATCAGGGTTGTAAAATATTGGATGGTTCTGGTCTGGTAGATTTCCAGCTTTAGGTAGGCTGTATTGTCCAGGCGCACATAGAGTAAGCAGACCACTGCCAACAGTGCGCAGACCAGTCTGTTCAGATTCCGCAGAAGGGCAGCCCGGTTCTCCACAGGCTGAACCCAGCGAATCAGGCAATAGGGCAGCAGCCAGAAAAGCACCTGACTGTAGACCATCAGGGAATGGACAATCTCCGGGTCTGCCATGACATGGGCAAAATTTACCGCCAACGGAAAAACCCCCAGCGCAAGCAGGCCGGACAGCGCCCGCACCCTGCCCTTCTTCCACAACTTTCTCAGATACAGCAGCGCAGCCAAACACAGCAGCACCAAAGCTACATAATACAAAGTATGGAGACGATAAGGGAACATATATGCCGTCCGACTGGCCCCCGTAGGGATCAGGAACAGATAATAGGCCAGCTTAATCCTTTGCACATAGCTCCTGATGCCTCCGGCCATAGGATCGCTGATGCCATTATAGCCTGTCAAAGTCAAATGGGTCACAGCCAGGCAAAGCCTGCTCATCAGGCTGTACAATGCCAGGAAAGCCAGACACGCCGAAACATACCACAAAACATCTTTTGCAAGGTCTTTCCAGCCCCAATTCTCCGCCAGCGTCAGCTTTCGCAGGAAATGCAGCAGCATAACGCACAAAGCCGTGGGAATAAAAGCCTGGTAAATTCCTGTGCTGAGGGCCAGCAAAACGATGCCCAGAACATAAGCCCACCATTTGCGATAACGGCACAGTACGCTGCAGCCCAACAGGCACAGCAGCAGGCCGACCAGGTAATAGGGCGCAGTAAACAGGAAGCCAAAATAGCCTGTGACCGTCGGGAAAACCGTCATCAGGCCAGCCGTCAGGACCCATTCCCATTTTTTCGTGAACCCCAGCAGCGGGATCAGCACACAGGCGCACAGCGCCAGCACAGCCAGACATAGGATGCCACTGTAAAGCGGCAGGCTGAAATTTGGGCTTCCCGTGAACCAACGCACAAGACTGCCCAGTATTCCCAGGAACCAACGCCCTGACCGAAAGGTGTAGCCCATGCCAAACAGATACTGGGGATCATCCACCATGGAATATTTGTTAAAGAGCGCAGATCCGTGGGCCAGCACGCCAAACACAAGCGTTGCGCAAACAACCGTTGGGAAATGGGGCCAGACCGTCAAAAGGCGGTCATAGTATTTTTTACAGAGTGAGCTCTCTGTGTCCTTTTTCTCCATACAATCCTCCAATAGACCGATCGTTTCGGGTGATATAGGAATTCCGAAAAACAGGGTTTCACCGGGAGCCGCTCAGCCCCCGGCGAAACCCCAATATAATTCTCTCGCCCGGACAGACGTTTTTATGCCAGATAGATTGCCTTGCAGGCCTTCATGGTCTCATAGCAGTCCAGCTTGCTGACGATCTCCAGAGGAGCATGCATACACAGCACGGGAACGCCCGCATCCACGGTGACGATATTCCGGTTTGCCATGTAGGCAGCCACGGTGCCGCCGCCGCCCTGATCAACCTTGCCCAGGGTAGCGATCTGCCACTTCACACCGGCAGCGTCCAGGGTGGACCGGACATGCTGCATGGCCTCGGCAGAGGCATCAGATGCGCCGCCCTTGCCACGGGAGCCGGTGTACTTGCAGATGGAAACGCCGTAGTTCAGCTGGCTGTTGTTCCGGCGGTCGCAGGTTTCGGCAAAATTGGGATCGAAGGCATTGGAAACGTCGGCAGACAGGCAGAAGGACTTGGCAAAGCAGTGGCTCAGCTTAACCCCCTGGCCGTCGCACAGGATCTCCATGAAGTACTCAAAGGCGCGGCTCTGCATACCGCTGATGCCCACGGAGCCGATCTCCTCCTTGTCTGCCAGGATACAGACGGCGGTGTGCTTGGGGGTGGGCAGAGTCAGCATGGGCTCCAGCTCTGCATAGGCGCAGACCCGGTCGTCATGACCGTAGGCGCCCAGCAGGCTCCGGTCCAGGCCAACCTCCCGGCACTTTCCGGCGGGGACAACCGTCAGCTCGGCAGTGCGGAAGTCATCCTCCACAAAGCCGTACTTCTCGTTCAGCAGACGCATGATGTTCAGCTTCACCAGGTCGCTGCCCTCGCCCTCCAGCGGCTCGGTGCCCAGGATCACATTCAGCTGCTCACCGGCAATGCCCTCGGCCAGAGTCTTCTTCATCTGGTCGGCGGACAGGTGGATCAGCAGGTCGGAGACCACCAGGATGGGATCGTTCTCGTCCTCGCCGATGGTGACGGTAACCTCGCTGCCGTCCTTCTTGCAGACCACACCGTGAATGGCCAGAGGCACGCAGGTCCACTGGTACTTCTTGATGCCGCCATAGTAATGGGTCTTGAAATAGGCGATTTCACTGTCCTCATACAGGGGCTGGGGCTTCAGGTCCATGCGGGGAGAATCCACATGGGCAGCGCAGATGTTTGCGCCCTCGGCCAGAGACTCGGTGCCCACAACGGCGATCATAAAGCTCTTGCCCCGGTTGTTCAGGTAGATCTTATCCCCGGGCTTGACTTCCATACCGGGCACGGCAGGCTTGAAGCCGTGCTTCTCAGCCTCGGCCGTGGCCCAGGCGGTGGCCTCCCGCTCAGTCTTGCAGGCGTTCATAAAAGCGGCATAGCGCTTGCAGTAGGCCTCCATTTCGGCCCGCTCTTCCTGGCTCAGACCAACAAAGCCATTCTTGGGGCTGCTCAGCAGCGCCTCGCGGAGTTCATCAGCGTTCATTGTTCATTCCTCCAAATTCAGGATATCTGTTCTTGTACTTCACTCAGCAACAACAGTCTTCCTATATTATACATAGATTCCGTAAAAAAGCAAGGCACTTCTCCCGGAATTGGGCTTCCGTGCCGCTGTTTTCCAGAGTATAGGTGCATCTCTCCCGGAACCAGCTTTCCGGATGCTGGGCGGCAATGCGGCTGCGGGCATAGTCTTCCGAAATAGCGTCCCGGGTCATCAGGCGGCGGACCCGGTCTTCCTCCGGGGCCGTCACCGCCACCGTCACATTGCAAAGGGAATCCAGCCCGCTTTCAAACAGGGCAATGGCATCGATGGCCGCCAACTTTGGCTTCTGGGAAAGGGTCTTCTCCACTTCCCGGCGGACGCAGGCGTGGGTGATCCGGTTCAGGTCCTCCAACGCCTTGGGGTCCTTGTAGACCAGCGCTCCCAGCTTTTTCAGATTCCGTCCGCCCTCCTCCACCGCGCCCGGAAATCGGGTCTCTATGGCAGCAAGCATGGCGGCATCCGTCTTGAGAAGATCATGGTAGATGGCATCGCAGTCCATAATCACCCCGCCGCAGTCTGCAATGCAGCGAAGCAATGTGGTCTTTCCGCAGCCGGTGCCCCCGGTAATGCCCAGGATCATGCCTCTGCCTCCGCGTCTACAATGTGGAAGGCGGCGGCCTTTTTCAGCCGGTTCTGCACCGCATAGGCTACGCCTCCGCCCACGGGGCACCGGGCATAAACCTGATGAATGCCAGGGTCGTCCAGAATTCGCAGAGCGGAAAAGAGTCCTGCACTCAGGGTGTTTACGTCTGCTTCCCTGCCGTAGGCCAAGGGCGCGCAATCCTGATACAGCGGCAGCTCCTCCTCAAAACACAGCACCCGGTCTCCGGGGGTAAAATGGGCATGGATATATGCCGCCGCCTTTTCCCGGCTGCCGGAGACGATGACCACAGGCTCGGCGGGAGCATAATGGCGGTACTTCATACCTGGGGCTTTCACCACGGCGTCCTTGTCGATCTGAGCCGTGACCGCCTTGTCGATGACCAGGTCCCCCAGCACCTCGATCAGCTGCTCCGGAGTGATTCCGCCGGGGCGCAGCAGCCGGGGCCGGTCCTCAGTCAGGTCCACAATGGTGGACTCCACCCCCACCCGGCAGGGACCTCCGTCCACAATGGCATCGATTTTGCCATCATGGTCGTGGCGCACGTGCTCCGCCGTGGTGGTAGAGGGCTTGCCGGAAATATTGGCAGAGGGAGCCGCAATGGGCACCCCCGCCAGGGCAATGATCTTCCGGGTAACGTCACTGTCCGGGCAGCGGACGGCAACGGTATTCAGCCCGGCGGTGGTGCGCTTGGGCACAACATCCTTCACGGGCAGCACCATGGTCAGCGGGCCGGGCCAAAATTTTTCGGCCAAACGGTAGGCGCTTTCGGGAATATCGTGGCAGAACCGCTCCATTTCCTTGGGCTCGGCCACGTGGAGGATCAAGGGATTGTCCTGAGGGCGACCCTTGGCCTCAAAGATTTTCAAAACGGCGTTTTCGTCCAGTCCGTTGGCACCCAGGCCATAGACCGTCTCCGTGGGGATTGCCACCAGGCCGCCGTTTCGAATAATGGCGGCGGCAATTTCCGGCGTTTCCTGGGCATCCGCAGATAAAAATAAGGTTTTCATCACTCTTACCTCGAAACGATAAAAAGGGAGAAAACACCCCGCGGCGTTTTCTCCCCTTTTGGTTCAGAATTATTCGTTGGGCTGGTTGGCTGCCTCGATGATCTTGATGAACTTCTCGGGAACCAGGGAAGCGCCGCCGATCAGGCCGCCGTCGATGTCGGGCTGGGCCAGTAGCTCGAAGGCGTTCTTGTCGTTCATGGAGCCGCCGTACAGGATGGAGATAGCCCGTGCATTCTTGGAGGAGTACAGCTTGCGAACCGCAGCGCGGATGCACTCGCAGACTTCCTCAGCCTGCTCGGGGCTGGCGGTACGGCCGGTGCCGATGGCCCAGATGGGCTCGTAGGCAATGATGACCTTGCGGATCTTGTCCTCGGGAACGCCTGCCAGACCCAGCTTGATCTGCATGGTGATCCACTCGGTGGTAATGCCGGACTCTCTCTGCTCCAGAGTCTCGCCGCAGCACATGATGGGGGTCAGGCCCGCATCCAGAGCGGCCAGAACCTTTGCATTGACGTCGGCATCGGTCTCGCCCATAGCACGGCGCTCGGAGTGGCCGATGATGACGTACTTGCAGCCGGCATCCACCAGCATATTGGTAGCGATCTCGCCGGTGTAAGCGCCGGAAGCATTGGCGTTGCAGTTCTCAGCACCGATGCCGATGCGGGTCTCACGGACGGCACGAACGGCAGCGGGAATATCCACAGCGGGCACACACAGAGCCACGTCGCACCAGCGGCCCTTGGGCATAATCGCCTTCAGCTGGGTCATGAACTCCTTGGTCTCAGAGGGGGTCTTGTTCATCTTCCAGTTACCGGCGATGACGGTCTTGCGATACTTTCTGTTCATTGTTGATTACTCCTTGTTTCTTCTTGCATATGTCTACACTCTGAAAAGAATGCAATTGACGAATTTTTCTCGGCTCCCCTGAAAGGGAGCTGGCTCGGCGTTAGCCGAGACTGAGGGGTCCTGCCTCCCACTGTATGTATACCAAAAGGCCGTAAGCCGTAAGCAACAACGGTCTCTATGCCTTTCAGATGCGGCGGGGGAATAACCCCTCAGTCAGCTTCGCTGACAGCTCCCCTTTCAGGGGAGCCCTTAACGGTTCCCGTCTAAAGTTACTTATCTTCCAGGCAGGCGATGCCGGGCAGCTCCAGACCTTCCAGGAACTCCAGGGAAGCGCCGCCGCCGGTGGAGATGTGGGTGATCTTGTCGGCAAAGCCCAGCTGCTCGCAGGCAGCAGCGCTGTCGCCGCCGCCAACGATGGTCACAGCGGAGGAATCGGCCAAAGCCTGTGCCACAGCAATGGTGCCCTTGGCCAGAGTGGGGTTCTCAAACACGCCCATGGGGCCGTTCCAGACAACGGTCTTGGCGCTCTTCACAGCGTCAGCAAACAGGGCCTGGCTCTTCTCGCCGATATCCAGTCCCATCTTATCAATGGGGATGGCATCGGCAGCCACAGTCTCCACGGCAATCTCTGCGTCGATGGGATTGGGGAAGGAATCGGCAACAACGGCATCCACAGGCAGCAACAGCTTGACGCCCTTGCTCTCAGCCTTAGCCATCATTTCCTTGCAGTAGTCGATCTTCTCGCTATCCACCAGAGAAGAGCCGATATCGTAGCCCTTGGCCGCCAGGAAGGTGAAGGCCATGCCGCCGCCGATGATCAGGGTGTCGACCTTCTCCAGCAGATTGTTGATAACGTTCAGCTTATCGGAAACCTTTGCGCCGCCCAGAATGGCAACGAAGGGACGCTCGGGGTCGGCCAGAGCCTTGCCCATGATGGAAACTTCCTTCTGGACCAGGTAGCCGCAGACAGCGGGCAGATAGTCGGCCACGCCGGCGGTGGAGGAATGGGCACGGTGGGCGGTGCCGAAGGCATCGTTCACGAACAGGTCTGCCATAGAAGCCAGAGCCTTGCTCAGCTCGGGGTCGTTCTTGGTCTCGCCCTTCTCAAAGCGGGTGTTCTCCAGCAACATCACATCGCCGTCCTTCAGAGCGGCGGCCTTGGCCTTGGCATCCTCGCCCACAACGTCCTTTGCCATGACGACGGGCTTTCCCAGCAGCTCGGAGATGCGGTCAGCAACCACCTGCAGGCTCAGCTCGGGCTTTACTTCGCCCTTGGGCTTGCCCATGTGGGAGCAGAGGATGACCTTTGCATTGTGGTCGACCAGATACTTGATGGTGGGCATTGCAGCCACGATACGCTTGTCAGAGGTGATCTTGCCATTCTTGGTGGGAACATTGAAGTCGCAGCGGCACAGGACCCGCTTGCCGGATACGTTGATATCCTCGATGGATTTCTTATTGTAGTTCATGTTGATTCCTCCAATTTACCGGGGTTTTCTCCCCGCATTTTGCCAAAATCTTTCAGGTGTGGAAAGGACAGCTGCCGCAGCGCCTCGAATACCGTAATCGCTACCGCATTGCTCAGATTCAGACTTCTGGCCTCCGGGCGCATGGGGATGCGGACACAGCTCTGGCGGTGCGCCTCCAGGAATGCCTCTGGCAGTCCCTTGGTCTCTTTTCCGAAGAAAAGATAGGCCCCGTCGTGATACTGTGCCTCGGTATAGCTCCGGGGTGCCTTTGTGGACAGGCACCACATTTCCGTGACTTCGTTTCTGGCGAAAAAATCCTCCAGATTTTCGTAGTCGATGACCTCTACCAGATTCCAGTAGTCCAGCCCGGCCCGCTTGACAGCCTTTTCGGAGATGTCAAAGCCCAGGGGGCGGATCAGATGGAGGCGGCAGCCGGTCGCGGCACAGGTCCTGGCAATGTTGCCGCAGTTCTGTGGGATTTCCGGCTCCACAAGTACAACGTTCAGCATTGCCGTTCACCTCGGAGTTTTTTCTGCGAATGGGCACGACCCAATCCATACGACCCCTATTGTAAGACAAATCCGGCATAAAATCAATGAAAAAAATCAAAAAAGCAATATTTTTTTTAGCTTCCACCAGAAAGAATTGCTGTTGGCTCCTTTTCTTGTGAAATTTGCACTTTCTGTTTTTTATTTTATGGTCAAAAATTGTTAATTTTAGTCGTAAGGCGAGAAATGCGCAGAAAATGCGGCCCAAAATTTTGGGCCGCATAGGTGTTTTGTCCTCACAGAAGACTGCCGAAAGCGATCCTTCCGGAAATGGCTGACCGTTATCCTACGGAGGAGTCCAGCTGCCCATCCAGGGCCGTCCAGGAGCCTGCAACGGCGGTCAGGACCCGACCGTCGGACAGCTCCGCGGTGAGCATCAAGTCGATGGCCGTTCCGTCCTCCATGGTCGGTGCTTCCAGGCGGAGCGAGAATTGGCCCGTCAGGCTTCCCTCCGTCTCCCCTTCCTGAAGATTCAGGATCTCTTCGGAGAGGACCCTGTCCTCCTGCTGCCAGCTGAGCTTTGCCAACACCAGGGACACGGGTTTTCCATCCGGAGAGATCAGCGGGGTCTGCACCGCCACAGCTACATCTGCACCGATCACACCGTCCTGAACGGTGACGCGCTGGGTCAAGGCGTTGGCATAGGCTTCCAGGCTTCCGGCGAGATAGGTCAGCTTGGGCACCGTCGGGCTGTCCGGCGTACTCAGGAGAATCCGTTCCGGCTCTCTCTCCCCATCTGCAAGCAGGCAATAATAGCCGTAGCCGTTTTCCGGCAGCAAAGAGGCGGCAGCTGTGTAGTTTTCTCCGTCCCACAGGCAGTCTGCCCGGGTGATCTCCTCCCCGTCCAGCGTCACCAGCAGCTGGGCCGTCTGGCCATCCGGCCGGGCGCAGGGCCGGGCTGTGAAAAGGATCTGGACCGGCGATGCAGCATCTGCGCCTCTTGCCTCCAGACTCCAGCTCTCCAGAGACGTACTTTGCAATGCTGACAGCTGCTCCTGCAGACGGTCAATGGTTTCAAGCAAGGCCGTATTCTCCCGCTTCAGCCGGTCCACCTCTTCCTGTAGGGTTTGCGTATTCCAGGAACACCCCGCCAGAAGCAGGCACAATGGCAGCAGCAGCGCGAATAATCGTTTCATGGAAGTCACTCCTTCTGTTTTATAATAGAATTGGGGCATTCCTCATCCTATTCGAATTTGCTTTTATTTTCAGTATACCCGCAAAACCGGAAAAAATCAACTTTCCCGAGCTTTATCGCCCTTTTCTTCTCTCTGCCAATCAAACCCGCTGGGCATTTTGCAGTAAAATAGCAGCTTTCTTTTTCTTGCATTTGTGCTTTTCCCCAATTATTATTATTTTTGGATTTTTTGCTTTACAACTTTAGCGAGATGAAGTATAATGCAGCCATCAAGAAAAAATGCTCCCTAGAAGAGAAAGGAAGGATTCCTATGAAAAAACTGATTGCTGCCATACTTGCCATCAGCATGACACTCCTGTGCTGCGCCTGTGGAAAGAAAGCCGACGATTCCGACCTGAGTTACATTCAGAAGAAAGGCACTCTGATCGTGGGCATTACGGATTACGAACCCATGGACTATCAGGATGAAAACGGTGACTGGACCGGCTTTGATGCCGAGTTTGCCCGGGCCGTCGCCGAGAAGCTGGGTGTGGAAGCCCAGTTTGTGGAAATCGACTGGGACAACAAGTTCTTTGAGCTGGAGTCCAAGGCCATTGACTGCATCTGGAACGGCATGACCATTACCGATGAGGTCAAGCTCAACGCCAGCGTTTCCAATGCCTACGTCACCAACGCACAGACCATGGTGACAACTCAGGAAAATTCCGGCAACGACTCCGTGGAACTCGCCCAGAGCCTGACCATGGCCGTGGAGGCAGGCTCCGCCGGAGAAGCCGCCGCCAAGGACCTGGGCTTTACATGCATCCCCGTTCAGTCCCAGTCCGCCGCCCTGATGGAGGTTGCCGCAGGCACCGCCGATGCCTGCATCATTGACATCACCATGGCCAACGCCATGACCGGCGAGGGCACCAGCTATCCCGATCTGGTTATCTCCATGGTCATGAACAGCGAGGAATACGGCATCGGCTTCCGCAAGGACAGCGACCTGACCGCCAAGGTCAACGACATTATGAAGGACCTGATGGCCGACGGCACCCTGGACGCCCTGGCCCAGAAGTATAGCCTGACGCTGGTCAAATAACATGAGCCAGTTTCTGTCCGTCACTCTGGCCCTGCTGAAGGGCTTCGGCCAGACCATGAACATCTTCCTGCTGACCCTGGTCTTTTCCATTCCCTTAGGGCTTCTGGTCTGCTTTGGAACCATGAGCCGGTTTTCGCCCCTGCGCTGCCTGATGAAAGCCATTGTGTGGATCATCCGGGGCACGCCTCTGATGCTGCAGCTGATTGTAGTCTTCTACGGACCGGGGCTCCTGTTCGGTCTGCCCGCCCTGAGCCGGTTCAACGCCGTCATTCTGGCCTTTACCATCAACTACGCCTGCTATTTCAGCGAGATCTACCGGGGGGGCATCGAGAGCATTTCCCAGGGCCAGTTTGAGGCCGGGCAGGTCCTGGGGCTGACCAAAAATCAGATCTTCTTCAAAATCGTCCTGATGCAGGTAATCAAGCGCATCATTCCCTCCATGGGCAACGAGATCATCACCCTGGTGAAGGATACCTCCCTGGCCCGGGTCATCGCCGTGTACGAGATCATGTGGACCGGTCAGGCCTTTATCAAAAGCGACGGCCTGATCTGGCCCATGTTCTACACCGGCGCGTTCTATCTGCTGTTTTCGGGACTGCTGACGCTGCTGTTCCAAGCCATTGAGAAAAAACTGGACTATTATAAGGGGTAAGCCATGGCATTGCTGGAAGTGAACAATATCAAAAAGGATTTCGGTACCACCCGGGTGCTGAAGGATATCAGCTTCTCCCTGGACCGGGGCCAGGTGCTGGCCATCATCGGCTCCTCCGGCAGCGGAAAGACTACCCTGCTGCGGTGCCTGAACTTCCTGGAAAACCCGGACAGCGGCAGCATAGCCGTGGACGGCATTCAGCTTCTGCGGCGCAGTGATGAGGAAATTCGGAAAAACCGGTTGCATTTCGGTCTGGTTTTTCAGAATTTCCAGCTGTTCCCCCAATATACCGTGCTGCAAAATATCACCCTCGCCCCCACGCTGCTGAAAAAGGGCTCCGCCCGGGAGCTCCGGGATACGGCCATGGCCCTGCTCCGGCAGGTGGGTCTGGCAGAGAAGGCCGCCAGCTATCCCTGCCAGCTCTCCGGCGGCCAGCAGCAGCGGGTCGCCATCGCCCGGGCCATGGCCCTGACGCCGGACATTCTGTGCTTTGACGAGCCCACCTCCGCCCTGGACCCGGAGCTCACCGGGGAGGTCCTGCGGGTCATCCGGGGGCTTCGGGAGGAAAACCACACCATGATCGTGGTGACGCACGACATGGCTTTCGCCAGAAGCATTGCCGACGTGGTGATTTACATGGCGGACGGGGTCATTGAAGAAATCGGAACGCCGGAGGAGGTCTTCGACGCACCGAAAAGTGAAAAGGCCCGCAGCTTCTTAAAGGCCATGCAGAATCTTTCCTGAGGAGGAAACGCATTTTGGAAATGCAGGAAAAAATCGACGCGCTGTACGGCGTTATCACCGCACTGCAAACAGAGCAGCAGTGCCGGGACCTTTTTGAGGACCTGTGCACCCAAAAGGAAATCGAGAAAATGGCCGAGCGGCTTTATGCCGCCTCCCTGCTGCTGGCCGGCAACACCTACAACCAGGTGATCGCCCAGACGGACATCTCCTCCGCCACCCTCAGCCGTGTCTCCCGGTGCGTTCAGTACGGAAAGGGGTACTCCAGCGTACTCAGGCAGGAAACAGGTGGCAATTGACAATATGAATCAAAAGCTTGATGGGCTGTTGCAAAATTGGTATGTCCCCCCAATACTGGGCACTCAGTATTGGGGGGACATATCATACCTGCAACAGCCCCATTTCTTTTATTTCCTTTTGTCTGCCCTCAATCCGCCTGTCCGTTGCATTCACTTCCGGGCTTTCCTGTCCGGAAGGACGTTACCAGGATCAGGGGCATTGCGCAGAACACTGCGTAGGCATAGCGAAACTCTGAATACACCGGCGTTGCCGCCATAAGTGACAGTACGACCATAATGGGCAGCACCGTAAGAAACAGCGCGCCCCTGTCCTTCCGTACCGCCGCGGCATAGGCTGCCGCCACCAGGCCCCAGCTGTACAGCCCAATGCACAGGAAAATCTGCAGCAGCGGCGAGGACGCAAAATAAGCAAAGTAATCCGCCACCAGCTTGTTCAACCACGGACAACGGATGGTATGGACAATGCCCATTTCATTCGGCTCCACATATGTCACCCAACGCCAGTAGTCATAGCCGCCGTTCCAATAGCCCCTGGTCGCGTCGATCCAGGCCTCCAGATAGGCCAGCGGGTGCCGGAGCCCAAGCTGCACATAGAGCTTCAAAAATTCCGCCTTGTGCTTGCTGAGGTACTGCTGGTTGTCCCGCTCCCGCACCAGCGTCTTCATGGGGTCGGAGATCCAGCTGCTGTAGCGGCCGGGAACGCTGTCTACGTCCACCACCTGCTCTAAAAGCGTCCGCTGCTCCTGGGTCAGTTCGCAGCCCTCCGCGATCACGCGGCTGATCTGCTGCAGAGGAATGGACAGCGACTCAATGGTATCCGGCTGGGGCACATTCCTGGCCGCCAGCACCGGATGCTTCAGAACGAAGCTGCCGCAAAGCGCCGCCGCCATCAGAAGCAGCAGCCCCCGCTCCCGCTTTCCACACAGCAGCACGAATACCACCGCAGATGCGAAAAAGGCCAGATAGCCGTTGCTTCGCAGCAAACACACCCCCAGGGCCGAAATTCCGGCCAACAGCCAGGTATGCAGGGCGTGGCTGTCCATGGCATTCAGAATTCTGTAAACGCTGACCAGAAAAATCGTCACCGCCGCGCCGAAGGGCACATCCTTCCACATGGTAACGCTGTAGGCCGTGTGAAAAGGCATAGCCAGATACCACACAAGCACCACTCCTGCCAGAACCGGTCTGCGGGTCAGCTGGTAAACTGTAAATGTCACATATGCAAAGCAAAACGACAACAGCAGCGCGGAAAACAGGCTGTAAACCGCCACACCGGCATTGATGTCCCCGAAGAGCCGCATCCCCAGCCGCACACACAGGCGGATCAGCTGGGTATGGTAATAGGGATGGTGGTTGGAATAGTTCCCACTGAGCACCTGGCCAATCTGATTCATGCTGTCGGTGGTCAGCACACCGGGGTACAGCATCCCCATCAGAATGCAGACGTAAACGGCAAACACCAGCGCCCAGCTGCCGAACAATACCCATTTATCCCTGCCATTCGGGCATTGCCGCTCGGGCATTGCCGCTCCTACGGCTTTCGCCTGGGCGCGGCATATCTCACGGAAAATTTCCCGGAAGAAAAAGAAGCCTCCGCCCCATGCCGCCGCCAGCATTGCCAGGCAGCGCAGTGTGCCCGTCACACCGGAGAGGTCCGTCAAAAACAAGTTGTAATTGGCAAGCACCGTTCCGGCAGACAAGATTCCCGCCAGTACCGCCGCCAGCACGCCCCGCTTTCCGGCGCATTCTCCCGCACCCCGGCTGCGCATGAAGCGCAGCAGCCCGAAGCCCGCCACCAGCAGATAGGGCGCGAAATAGCTGTCGCTGCGGGACATGTAGACGCACCAGTAGTAGCCACACAGCAGGAAAAGCCCCGTCCTCAGCCGGGCTTTCCGGTTTTCCTTCGTCATAGTGTTCTCTCCTCATTCTTCGCGAAAAGTTTTTCCTGATGATTATACTCGATTCCGGACAGAATTGCAATTGCTGTCTCGTTTTTTCTGTTGCGATTTTCCGGGGCGCAATGTATAATAGCTTTAACCAAGTACCTAGGAGGCACCGCCTATGCAATACCGCACCGACCGCTACGGCAACCCCATCTCCGTTCTGGGGTACGGCTGTATGCGCTTTACCCAAACCGCCGGGAAGGTGGATGTGAAAAAGGCAGAGCAGGAGCTATTGGAAGCCTACCGGGGCGGCGTCAACTATTTTGACACGGCCTATGTCTACCCCGGCAGCGAGGCCGCCCTGGGCGAGATCCTGGAGCGGAACCGCATCCGCGACAAGGTAAACATCGCCACCAAACTGCCCCACTATCTGATCAAGAAGCCGGACAGCATGGAGTCCTATTTTCAGGAGGAGCTGCGCCGTCTGCGCACGGACCACGTGGACTACTACCTGATGCATATGCTCACGGATGTCAAGACCTGGCAGCGGCTCTGCGACCTGGGTATCCTTTCCTGGCTGGAGGAGAAAAAGAAGTCCGGTCAGATCCGGCAGGTGGGCTTTTCCTACCATGGAAACTCCGATATGTTCTGCCGCCTTCTGGATGTCTACGACTGGGACTTCTGCCAGATTCAGTACAACTATCTGGACGAAAATTCCCAGGCAGGTGTCACAGGACTGCACAAGGCCGCCGAAAAGGGGCTGCCCGTTGTCATTATGGAGCCTCTGCGAGGCGGGCGGCTGACGAACGGCCTGCCTCACTCCGCAAAAAAGGTCATGGACCACGCAGAAGTCCGGCGTACCCCTGCCCAATGGGCCTTTGACTGGCTGTGGGATCAAAAGGAGGTCACCTGTGTGCTCTCCGGCATGAACTCCCTGGAGATGGTCCGGGAAAATCTGGAAACGGCAGACAAAAGCTTTCCAGGAATGCTTACCGAGGCTGACCGGGCCATTCTTGTCCGGGTGGTGTCCGCTATCAACGAGAATATGAAGGTGGGCTGCACAGGCTGCCGGTACTGTATGCCCTGCCCAAGAGGCGTGGATATCCCAGGCATCTTTGCCGCCTACAACCGACGGGCCTCCGACGGCTATTTCAAATCCCTGACGGAATACTTCATGATCACAGGTATCCGCAAGGACTACACCGGCCCGGCCAACTGCATCGGCTGCGGCAAATGCGAGCAGCACTGTCCCCAGCATCTGCCCATCCGTCAGGAGCTGAAAAACGCCCAAAAAGCCATGGAGGGGCTGCCCTACAAGCTGGGCAAACTGGTACTCCCCCACATCATGCACTATTGAGGTGCCGCCATGGGAACGAACACAGGCGCACGCATTCGTCAGGCCCGAACCGGAGCCAAGCTGACCCAGGCCGCTCTGGGCGAGGCCATCGGGCTCTCCGCCGCCGAAATCAGTAAGGCGGAACGGGGGGAGCTTCAGCTGTCCCAGGCAAAGCTGAAAGCCATTGCTAAGGCCACCGGCGTCACCCAGGCCTCCCTGCTGAGCGGGGACAGGGAAGCAACGCCCGCCCCAAAAAGCGAGGGCAGCACCGTGAAATTATCCGCAGCTGAAAAGAAGCTGGTAAAGCTCTTCCGCAGTGCTACCGACGAGCAGAAAAGCGACGCCCTGCGGATCCTGAACGGTGAAAAAACAGAGGTGGAGCAGCTGGTGGACTCCCTGCTGGGCGACAAACGGAAACGGAAGCTGCTGAAAAAAATCTAAAAGCAGAAGGCCCGGGCAAATCCGCGCACACCCTTGAAGGTGTGTACAGATTTGTCCGGGTCTTTTTCTTTTGATTTCAGCCGTGGAGGTTTCTGGCCTGACGGTCCATGTCCTCTACAACGATATCGTAAATTTCCCCCAGAGAGGCGCAGTATTCCAGCACCTTCCAGGGCTCATTGGTGTGGTAGTGAATCTTGACGGTGTCCTCGTCGCCTACGGCCAGCAGGCAGTCACCCTTGAAGTTCTCTACAAAGTAATCGTTGATGGCATCCTCATCCAGGTCTTCCCCATCAATGAGCAGCTGGGTATCATAGCGGTATTCAATCATGCTTTTTCATCCTTTCTAAGTATTGCCTCCCGGGCTTGGCGCAGAGAGATTCCCTGCTCCAAGGCAATCCGGCGAAGGTCCTCATATTCCGGCTTGCTGCGCCGGACCCCATAGCCCTCCACGGATTTCCCACGAACGGGGCCGAAGGGGGTCTGCATAGTCTCTTCCTCCCGGCGGAGGATATAACGGTCGTGCCGGGTCTCCCGGACCCCGATGGTGGTGGTGTGCAAAAACAGCAGCCGAACCAGCTCTTCCCGCTTTTCCGGCCTGCACAGCACGTTCAGCATGACCCCGGGGCGGTTTTTTTTCATGCCGATGGGTAGAGTATACACATCCAGCGCCCCGGCAGAGAGAAGCACCTCCATGGCAAAGCCCAGCTCCTCTCCGGTCATATCGTCCAGGTTGCAGCTCAGCTCGTAAATTTCATCCGTCATTGGCGCTTCTCCATATGGTTCATCATGGAGGCCAGATACCCGGCCCCAAAGCCATTGTCAATGTTCACCACAGACACACCGCTGGCGCAGGAATTGAGCATACTCAGCAGCGCCGCAACGCCGCCAAAGGCTGCGCCATAGCCCACGCTGGTGGGCACCGCAATCACTGGGCAGTCGCACAACCCCCCAACGACGCTGGCCAAGGCACCCTCCATACCTGCAATGGCAATGACCACGGAGGCATCCATAAGGACCTCACTGTTGCTCAGAAGCCGGTGAATGCCGGAGACCCCCACATCATAGAGCCTTGCCACATCGTTTCCCAAAAATTCAGCAGTTCTGGCCGCTTCCTCGGCTACATGCTGGTCGCTGGTGCCGCCGGTGGCGATGACGATCTTCCCCATGCCCCAGGGCTTTGCATTCTCACCCAAAACGCCTATGCCGCAGTCGGCATAGTAGGTAATGGGCAGCTTTTGCTGCACATAGGCCGCTTTCTCTTCATTCATCCGGGTGATTAGCACATTTTCCTGACCGTTGTCCCGGAAGCCTGCCAGGATGCCGGCAATCTGCTCTGCGGTCTTTCCCGCGCCGTAAATTACCTCTCCCGCACCCTGGCGGAGCTTGCGGTGCAGGTCTACCTTGGCATAGCCCAGGTCCTCAAAGGGCTTCTGCTTCAGATGCAGCAGTGCCTGGTCCACAGAGACCGTCCCCTGCTGAACACCCAGAAGCAGCTTCCGGATCTCACTGTCCATTCCGGGCCTCCAAATCCAGCAGCACACCGCTGTAGCGCGTCTTCAAAGCTGCAAGGATCATCTCCCGCTGCTCCATGAATTTGTCCATTTGATTCTCCGGCAGCTGCACCCGGGCGCAGGTCCCCAGAAGCCGTACCCGCAGGTCCGAGAAGCCCAGATTCATCAGATAGCTCTCTGCCCACTCGGTTCTTGCCAGATCCTCCTCCGTAATGGTCACACCGGTGGGGATCCGGGTAGCCAGGCAGGCATAGGCAGGCTTATTCCAGGTGAAGAGTCCGGCCTCCCGGGACTTCTCCCGGATCATAGCCTTGGTCAGCCCTGCCTCCCGCAGCGGGGAGCGGACCTGAAGCTCCTGCAGCGCCTTCATGCCGGGCCGGTCCCCGGCATGGTCAGAGGCATTGGTGCCATCCAGCAGAACGGTGAAGCCGTCTGCCCGGGCCGCCCGCCAGATATTCCCAAAGATATTCTGCTTGCAGTAGTAGCAGCGGTTGGCAGGGTTGGCCGCCACCTGCGGGTCAGACAGGGCGTTCAGCCGCAGCACCGTCACCTGGGCGCCAAGCTGCTTTGCCAGGCCCATGGCATCCTCATACTCAAATTTCGGTTGGAAGACCGTCTTCACATAGTAGGCATGTACCTCTGCCCCGGCCTGCCGGGCCGCATAGAGCAGGTAGGCGGAGTCCACTCCGCCGGAAAAGGCCAGAGCGGTTTTGGGATTTTCCTTAAAAAATTCATTCAGGGTCATTGCAGTGTCCTCGCAGAAAACGCTTTATTTCATAAATTTATCGATGGCCACGCAGAGGTCGTCAATAGCCTCCTGGTCTCCGGCGGCCACGGCGTCCACCATACAGTGGCGCATATGGTCCTTTAAAATGACCTTTCCGGTATTGTCCAGAGCCGAACGGACCGCCGCCAGCTGCACCAGGACCTCGGAGCAGTCGTAGCCCTCCTCTACCATTCGCTTCACCTTTTCCAGGTGGCCAATGGCCCGGGAAAGGCGGTTGATGACAGCTTTCTGATTCTCGTGCACATGTCCATGGCTGTGGGGGATTCCGTGAGCGTGGAGATAGGCATGGTCGTGGTCATGCTCGTGTGCATGGTCGTGCTCGTTGGTATGGTCGTGCTCGTGCTCATGCAGGTCTGACATTGGGCTATCCCTCTTTTCTTTTATTGCGTCGTCAAGGCAGCACCTCTCAAATTCCTGATTGCCGCAGAGAAATTGCGTAGCGCTACGCCAGGTATTATACCGCCTTTTGCCAAATAACGCAAGTAAAAGTATCCGTTCATCCGGAACGGCGCAGTTAAAAAAGAAACCTTTGACATATGCACGGGAAGCGGCTATAATAGATAAAAAATTACAGATAGGAGGATCCTAACTATGCATCTGGATCACGATCATATCGGCGCCCATTCCCATGAGGAGGCCCACACCCACGAGCACACCCATGCCGACGGCACTACCCATACCCACGAGCATGCGCATCCCCATGACCACACCCACGACTGCGGCCACAGCTGCGAAAGCTGCGGCACGCCCTGCGAGCACACCCCCATGGAGGAGCTCACCGCTCTGATGAAGTACATGGTAGGCCACAACGCCGCCCATGCCAAGGAGCTGGCTGAGCTGGCCAAGAAGCTGGAGGAGAACGGCAACCACACCGCCTATGAGCAGGTCATGGCCGCCGTATCCGATTTTGAAAAGGGCAATATGCGCCTGAGCGTCGTTCTGAGCAGCCTGGCTGAATAAGGAGGAATTTCTATGTGTCTTTCTACGGTTTACCGCAATACCGTGGCCCCGGAAGAGGTCATTATGAAAAACGTCATGACCATTGAGCAGAAGGATGGCGTCATCATCCTCACCGACCTCATGGAGCGCCAGACCGCTGTAGAGGGAACTCTGGAAAAAGCCAACCTGGTGGATGGCTACGTTGTGATCAAGGAAGCAAAAACGGCCTGACTTTTTCCCTGCGGCGAAATGCCGCAGGGAATTTTTTAATGAGAAATTAACCCATTCCCCATTGCATCCCCGGGGAAGCTATGCTACAATGGGGCAGTATTCCTATGAAAAGCAAAGTGATTGGTGAAAAAAATGATTCTAAAATATCTGGCCGTCTTTTTTGTTTCCATGGTTCCGCTGATTGAGCTGCGGGCCGCCGTGCCCATTGCCATCGGCATGGGGCTGCCCACCCTGCCGTCCATCGTTGTATGTGCCATTGGCAATATGGTCCCTGTCCCCATTATCTATCTCTTTGCCCGAAAGTTCCTGGTCTGGGGGCTGGATAAGCCCTATATTGGCAAGATCTGCCACTTTTTCCACGACAAGGGCGAGGCCGCAGGCAAGAAGCTCTCTTCCAGCCGCTTCGGCAAATACGGTCTGGTGATTGCCCTGACCGCCTTTGTGGGCATTCCCCTCCCCGGCACCGGGGCCTGGACCGGCACCCTGGGCGCAAGCTTCCTGGACCTGGGCTTCAAAAAGACCGTGGTCGCCGTTCTGACCGGCGTTCTGATTGCCGCAGTCATCATGGCAACCGTCAGCAATGTCGGCGTACATATGGTTGGACTTTAATTTTGGAGGTACTTATTATGAACGACTGTCTCTTCTGCCGGATCATCGCCGGTGAAATTCCTTCCACCAAGGTCTACGAGGACGAGACCGTATTCGCCTTCCGGGATATCAATCCCCAGGCCCCCACCCACATTCTGGTGATTCCCAAGGCCCATATCTCCGGCTGCGACGGCGTAACTGCCGAAAACAGCTCCGTAGTTGCCCACATTTTCCAGGTCATCCCCCAAATCGCCAAGGCAGAGGGCCTGACAAACGGCTACCGGGTGGTATCCAACTGCGGTGCCGACGCCGGGCAGACTGTGCCCCATCTGCACTTCCATATTCTGGGCGGCAAGCAGCTGGCTTTGGATATGGCTTGACAAAATGAACAGATTGTGTATAATAGAGTCAATCGCATAGTAACGATGTCTTCGGGGTGCCGGTAAACCGGCTGAGATAGGGATGAGTATCCCTGACCCGTCAAACCTGATACGGTTCGTACCGTCGTAGGGAAAGATGCGCCTTTACCTATTTTATGTCGCATTGTACCCGGACAGGTTGCAATGCGACATTTTTTTGTAGGAGGTTTGCAACAATGGCAAACGAAAAGAATCGCTCCGTCCACATTCTGGCCGAGAGCGCAATTATGATTGCTCTGGCCACCGTGCTGAGCATGATCAAGGTCTACGAGGCCCCCTATGGCGGCTCCGTCACCCTGCTGAGCATGGCCCCCATCATCATCCTGAGCATGCGCCGGGGTGTCAAGACCGGGCTGGTGGCCGGTTTCGTCCACTCCCTGATCCAGCTGCTTCTGGGCCTGAACAATGTGGCCTGGGTGCCCACCCCCGGCGGCATTGTGCTGTGCATTCTGTTCGACTACATCCTGCCCTTCACCCTGCTGGGCCTGGGCGGCTGCTTCCGCAATGTGCGCTTCTGCAAGAACGACACCGCCAACCTGATGGTTGCCGCCGTGCTGGGCACGCTGCTGGTGACCCTGCTGCGGTTCGCCTGCCACATCATCTCCGGCGCCGTGATCTGGTACGCCCTGGACCTGGAGTGGTACGCTGACGACCCCGATCACATCGTCCACAAGTACGGCGCATGGATGTTCTCCACCATCTACAACGGCACCTTCATGCTGCCCGAGATCATCGAAACCGTCATCGGCGTTCCCCTGCTGACCAAAGCTCTGAGCAAAGTCAATATGAATCAGTAATTTCCACAGTTTTTGAATTTTCTTGCCAAAAGACCTCCCTGCCATTGCTTGACAGGGAGGTCTTTGCGCATTTACGACTGGACCAGGCCGCTAAGCTGATACAGTATATTGGCCGCATTCTCTCTGGTAATGGTTTCGGACACCGGGAGGACAAGTTCCCGCGCCTCCAAAGCAGCCACCCTGTCTTCCGGCGCGGCATCCAGGTCCAGGCAGGCGCAGAGCAGAGCTGCGGCATCCTGGGCGGTCACCGTATCAGATGCTTCGAAGTCCCCCTGCCAGGGCGTTCCGGCGGTCAGTCCCGCCCGCAGCGCCGCCGTGGCATAGGGCCGCAGCCATTGGGGAATGTTGCCCCCCAGCTTCGCATCCACCGTGTCCTCCACAGGAACGCTCAGAGTCTTCACGACCATGGTCAAAAACTCGCCCTTGGTTACGTTTTTTTCCGGGAAGAAGCATGGGCTCCCTGCCAGGGTTTCCCCGGCAAAAATACCGGTGGAGCGCATCCACTCCGCCGAAAAGGCACAGCTGCGGCCAAAGGTATCCGTATAGGCCGTTGGCTCTGTGGGGCGGAGAATGGTCACGGTGACGGTTGCCTCCCGGGAAACCTTGCCCTGGGGATCTGTGGCCGTATAGGCGAAGGAATCCACCCCAACTTTGTTGTTTTTCGGCGTATAGGTGAATGCGCCGTTCTCCCCTATGGTCACTTCCCCTCTGCGGGGCTGACGGGTGACGGTAAAGGTCAGCGTCTCCCCTTCCGGATCCTTGGCTCGGAGCATACCGGTATTGGCAAGATTCTTATAGGTCTCCAGGGCAGAATCCTCCGCAATGGGTGGCTTGTTTTCCTTTCCCCGAATACCCAGGGTCAGGCTGGTCTGCTCCAAAAGGCCCCTTTCGTCAATGCCCAGATAGGAAAAGGTCTCCACAGCGTCGTCTTCCGTCCGTTCCGGCGTATAGGTGACGGCATCCAGCTGCTCCCGGGTAAGCACATCCCCCGGCCGCAGCACCCGGTTTCCCAGACGAAGCGTGCCGGAAGATGGGACCTGGCGCAGGCACACGCCCTCCAGGTCTTCCCCAAACTCCTGGGCCCCGAAACAGTAAACGCTGCCGCTGTCCACATCCGCAGCGGCAGCCGACATAGGCACCGCCAGCAGGAGCAGCAGGCAGAGTAGCTTTCGCAATTTCATAGAACAATACCTCCAGAAATTTTGTTTCCGGAGGTATTGTTTGCCAGAACTGGCAGGTTTATTCGAATTTCTATTTTTTCCACAGGCGATACTGGCCCTGGGTATCCACGCAGGTATATTCTCTCTGCAAGAGCGCAGCGATGCGTTTCGGCTCCACCGCATCTGTAGAAGTCACCACCCAGAGGTTTTTTTCACCGTGAAGATAGGCTTCGATCTGATCGCCGATCTCCGGGTCCAGCTGAATGTAGTGCGGCTGCCAGTCGCAGTAGCGCAGCGAGGGCTGGAGGCCCGCCTGGAGGTACCAGGCAGAGCAGGAAGGCAGACCGTAGACATATACCTGCCCCTCCTCGGGAATCCGGCTTACAAGGGTCTGGATGGCATCATAGTCCTGCCGCTCCTCTGCGTGATAACGGACGCAATACATGGCATAGCGGATCTCTTCGACGGCCCGGGGATAGAGGAGCTTCCACTGGCCTGCCACAGAGGCGATGAGCAGCACAGCGCACAATACCAAGCACGCCCAGCGGCTCTTTGCCCGCCTTGCCTGGAGCCGCCGGGCATTCCAGGCAAAAAGATATCCGCCCAGCACCCACAGAGGCAGCGCCAGGACGAAATAATGGGCATAGCAATTGCCCATGGCTGCGGCCACAAGCAGGGTCAGCACCCCGGACACATACAGCAGCCACAGCTTCCAGTCCTTCACCCGGTAAATGAGCAGGACGATCAAGGGAAACAGCACCGTCAAAAGGCATGGCCAGATCGTTTTCAGATTCCACAGCTTTGCAAGGAAGCCAACCTCATCGGAATAAGCAAAGCCGAAGGCAAACACCTGGGCGATCATCTCTTCCAGAATGCCATTGCAGGCCGCCCAGATACAGGCCGGGGCAATTCCAGCCAGAAGGCCCAGCAGAAACATTCCGGCGTTGGCAAAAAGATTCCGGAAGCGCTTCCAGGCCAGCAGATTGCAGGTGACCGTCAGCAAAATTGCCCCGATGATGGCGGCATTGGTAATGCGGACCATGGCCATGATTCCAAAGGCAAAGCCGTAATACAGGCCGTACAGGGGCGGGTGGTCCTGGTTCTCCGGGCTGGGGATCCGGGTGACCCCCAGATATTTGAGGCACAGATACAGGCAGGGCATCAAAAAGGGCATGGACAGCTCTTCCGTCAGATTGCCGCCTGTCATGGTGTAGCTGAGCATCACCGCCCCGGGCAGCAGCAGCAATAGCTCTGCCCACAGGGGACACCCCTTTTCCGGGAAAGCCAGATCGAAGCACTTGTGGGCAAACAGCAGCGTCACAAACAGGCACACGCACTGCACGGCAAAGGCCCCCAGCCGCCCGGGCAGCAGCAGCTGGCCCGCATACTCCATGAGGAAGAGATAGGGTCCCTTCATGTCAAAGTAATCCCGGTAAGGAAGCATTTCCTTGGTCATGCCCTCCCCCACCAGACGGAAAAAGGCCGCGTCCTGCCCCACATTGTATTTCAGCAAGGGGGTTGTGGAAAGAGAACAGACGGCCAGATACCCGACTGCCAGGGCAGCCAGCACCAGAAGCCTGATGAGCTTATTCAGGAAAGAGCGTTTTTGTTCCATGTCTTCGCCTTTCTGTAATTGCGTTTTCTTTTATTCTACAAAAAAATCCCGCCGCCGTAAAGAGGAATCTTTCGGCGGCGGAATGATTTCAGGCGGATACTTCAAACAGAATCAGCAGCACAGTGGACAGCGCCAGCCACACAAGGCCTGCAAACAGCATCCCGGCGGGGCTTTTGCGCTTCTTGGCCTTCCGTTCCCGGTAGGTTTCCATAGTCTCCTGATCCCGCGCGTTGCCGATGCTGGCGCCGGGGACATGAAGATGGAAAACAGACTGCAAACCGTAGCCCAGCACGTCAAACACGCCCTGGTTGGTCACATAGCGCAGAACCCCTGCGCCCAGCAGCAGCACCGCTGCCACAAAGCAGCCGTCACACAGCTGCCGCAGCAGTCCATAGCCCTGGTCCCGGTTGATGAAAATCACCATGGCGCACAGCAGCACACCCACAAGCAGGCTTATCAGAAAGCTTTTCAGCCTTTTGCTCATTTGCGCAGCTCCTGCTGATACTTGGCGAACTCCGCATCGTTGCACTGGACGAAGTGGCCCGGGGCAACCTCCCGGAAGCTGGGCTTATCCACGGAGTAGTCATGCTCGGCCAGAGGATTGTAGGTGATACGCTGACGCTTCTTCTCATACACAGGGTCCGGCAGAGGAATGGCAGACAGCAGGGACCGGGTGTAGGGGTGCAGCGGATGGGCAAACAGCTCATCGGAACTGGCCATCTCCACCATCTTGCCGAAGTACATAACGCCGATGCGGTCGGAGAAGTACTTAACGACGGACAGGTCGTGGGCGATGAAGAGGATGGTCAGGCCGAATTTCTCCCGCAGCTCGTTCAGCAGGTTGATAACCTGGGCCTGAACGGACACGTCCAGCGCGGACACGGGCTCGTCGGCAATGATCAGCTCCGGGTTCATGATGACGCTGCGGGCCACGCCGATCCGCTGCCGCTGGCCGCCGGAGAACTCGTGAGGATACCGGGTAGCGTGCTCAGGCACCAGGCCCACCAGCTCCAGCATCTCATTAACCTTCTGGGTGATGACCTTGTCGTCCCGCTCGCCCTGAATGACCAGGCCCTCGGAGATGATCTCCTTGACGGTCATACGGGGGTCCAGAGAGGCAATGGGGTCCTGGAAAATCATCTGGATCTGAGTGACCAGCTTGGTCTTCTTCGCCTTGCGCAGCTCATTTTTGTACTCGGCCTCCAGCTTGGTCTTCTCCTCGCCGGATGCCTTGGCAATCAGCGCCTCGTACTTTTCCCGAACCTCGGCAGCGCGCTGGCGGGCATAGGCCTTGTCGCAGTGCTTCTGGTCAGCGTCAGCCTCCTTCATCAGGCGACGCTGTTCGGCAACGGTCTTGTCCATTTCCGCCTTCAGGGCTGCGGCATTTTCGGGGTGCTCCTTGGACGCGGTCTTGTAGTCCTGCTTTGCCTTTTCAATGGCGTCCTTGTAAGACTTCTTACCGGCGGCAATGCGGATTCCCTTGAAGAATACGCTGCCGGAGGTGATGTTATAAAGCTTGATGATGGAACGGCCGGTGGTGGTCTTGCCGCAGCCGGACTCGCCGACCAGGCCGAATACCTCTCCCTTCCGGATCTCAAAGCTCACGTCATCCACAGCCTTGGTGGGTCCGAAGTACTGGCACAGATGGTCCACCTTCAGCAGGACTTCCTGGTTCTTATTCTCCATCTGCGGCACCTCCGTTCTTTTCCTTCATTCTGCGGATACGGTCAACAATGATCTTGGGCATTTCCACCTTGGGCGCGTCGGGATGCAGCAGCCAGGTAGCGGCGTAGTGGGTATCGCTGATCTGGAACATGGGGGGCTGCTTCTCGAAATCGATCTGCATGGCGTACTTATTCCGGGGGGCGAAGGCATCGCCCACAGGGGGATAGATCATGTTGGGGGGCGTGCCGGGGATGGCTTCCAGCTTTTCGTTGGTATCCAGGTCCGGCATAGAGGACATCAGCGCCCAGGTATAGGGATGGGCCGCACGATAAAAGATATCCTCAGCGGTGCCGTACTCCACGATCTTGCCGGCATACATAACGGCCACCCGGTCAGCCATGTTGGCGACAACGCCCAGATCATGGGTAATGAAGATAACGCTCAGCTGGCGCTCCCGCTTCAGCTTGTTGATCAGCTCCAGGATCTGGCTCTGAATGGTTACGTCCAGAGCGGTAGTGGGCTCGTCACAAATCAGAATATCGGGGTTGGCGGCCAGGGCAATGGCGATGACGATTCTCTGGCGCATACCGCCGGAGAACTCGAAGGGATACTGATTGTAGCGTCTGTGGGGCTCGGCAATGCCAACCTCGTCCATCAGCTTGATGGCCCGGCGCTTGGCAATGCGCTTGGTAACCTTGTCCACAACGCCGGAGGCGTTGGCCTTGAAGAAGTCCACCAGCTCCACAGCCTGCTCCTTATAATCCCGGCCGTCCTTCTGGGAAAGCAGCTCCCGGTAGTGCTCCGCCAGGCGCTCCAGCAGGTGATCGATATTCTGCTTGACCAGGTCCATATCCACGGTAGCGGCGGCGGCAACCTCCCAGTCAGGGGTCTTGCCCCGGGCGGTCAGCTTGTCGTGCTTGCGCTGGTCCTTATCGTGGGCCTTGATGGCCTTGGCGTTGCCGGTAATGGCGTGGAAATAGGTGTCCAGCTCACTCTTGAGGCTGGTGGAGAAGGTATAGGTCAGGCTGTCCTTGTGGATATTCAGGGGGTCTACGGTTGCCAGAACGGCGGCCGTCAGGGCCTTATGGGTATCGTAGGATTCCTTCTTGTCCAGATTCTCCTTGCTATAGACGCTTCTCGCCTGCTCCAGAGCCTCCACGGCCTTGGCCATATTCTCATAGGACTGCTTGGCGGTGTACTCCAGGGCAGCCACCGTATTGTCCAGGAACTCGGTCATGAAGTGGCCGTCCAGGTATTTCAGCAGGAACTCATTCAGCTCTGCTACGGGCATGGTGGGCAGGGGTTCGTTGGCGAAGGTCACATAGTAGCCCATGCGGAAGAAATTGGGGGCCTCCTTGGCGGCGGCAGTGCGAAGAATCTCGCGGATCTCCTCCATGGTGGAGATGGTCTTGGACTGGTCGCCGGACTTCTTGCCGTCCTTATAGAGCTTGTTCAGGGAACCGGCCAGAGTCTTGATCTGCTCGGCCTCTTCCTTGACCACGTACTCGTTGACGGAGGCGGCGGCCTGGGTGGCGATGTCGTTCACCCGGTCCGTGGCATCCTTATCGGCATGCTTTTCCAGCTCGAAAATCAGCACATCCAAATCGTCTAGGGCCTCTACCGCTGCCTCGTGGGCTGCGGCATAGGCGGATTCCAGCTCAATGTGCTTGAATTCAAACTTGTCGAAGTCCTTGCACATCTGGGTGAGCTTGGCGGCCTTTTCGGAATCGTTGGGGGCAAGGGCCTGAATCATAGCGGCGTTCAGGCTTCTCAGGGTCTCATTGAAATTCTTGCGGCTCTCCCGCTGGCGTGCCTTGCCCTTCAGCAGCATGGCCTCCGTCAACTGACGGCCGATCTTTACGATGGGGTTCAGGCTGGACATGGGGTCCTGGAAAATCATGGCGATCTTATCGCCGCGGATCTTGTGGAACTCCTCCTCGCTGATTTTCAGCAGGTCTTTGCCGTCATAGATGATCTCGCCGGATTCGGTGACGGCGTTGTTGGCCTGGATGCCCAGGATGGCCTTGGATGTTACGGACTTGCCGGAACCGGACTCGCCGACGATGGCGAGGGTCTCTCCCTTGGCCAGGTCAAAGTCAATGCCGCGGACGGCCTGGACCTTGCCGTTGGTGGTGCGGAAGGATATCCGCAGATTGCGAACTTGCAGTTTGGTTTCCATCAGTCGTCCTCCCCTCTGGTAGTCGGGTTAAAGGCATCCCGCAGGCCGTTGCCAAACAGGTTGAAAGAGATCATCAGCAGGCTCAGGAAGATGCTGGGCCACAGCAGCGTATGGGGCGCGCTGGTCACAGCGGAGTTGCCCTGGCTCAGCAGGGTGCCGATGGTGGTGCCTGCAAAGGCGGACAGGTCCACAATGCCCAGGTAGGAGATGGTGGTCTCAGAGCGGATGACGCTGGGGATCACCAGTGCGCAGCTGGTGATAATGGTGCCGATGGCGTTGGGGAAAATGTGCTTGAACATCAGCCGGAAGTCGGAAGCGCCCAGAGTCCGGGCAGCCATGACGAATTCCTGGCCCTTAAAGCGGTAGAACTGCTTCCGGGTCAGAGCGGCCATGCTGATCCAGCCCGTCAGTACAAAGGCGAACAGCAGCGACGGCACAACGCCCCACTTCTGGGCCAGGTGCAGCTGGAACAGGGTGATGACCACCACAAAGGGCAGGCCGGACAGGATATCGGAAATACGGTCCATGAACAGGTCGATGCGGCCGCCGTAGTAGCCCTGAATGGCGCCGTAGATGGCGCCGATGGTCAGGTTGATGGCGGAAACGAGCAGTGCGAAAATCAGAGAGAACCGCGCGCCAATACCAACAGCAGCAAACAGATCCTGACCCATGGCGGTGGTTCCGAAGACGTAGCTGGGCTCATGGCCGTTCAGATATTGATAGTAGTTGTAGTAGCACACACGGGCCTGAACAGAGCCGGACTTCTTGGCGGAGTAAATATAGCTGCCGTCGTCACCGGCGATCCGCAGGGAGTTGTACTCCGCGCCCTCCAGGGCCTTATTGGTGCAGTAGACAGGCTGCAGATTGCCGTCCGCATCCAGGATGGCGCTGCCGCTGCCGTCCACCTGATACCAGATATTGGGGGTATCGGCGGAGCCGCCGATGTCGGCAGGATCTACATAGGGGTAGATCACCTGAATGCCGGTCTCATTCTGCCAATCCTGGATTTTCTGGAACTCGGCATAGGAGAAGACGCGGTAGACGATACCCAGCTCAAAATAGCGGTTGACGTTCAAATCGTAGGTCTTCCGCTCCACCATCTGGCCCCGGTACTTGACGGTGCTGACGTTTTCCTTCACAACACCCAGCACAGGGTCCATACCGGTCTCCTGGGCAATGCCCTTCCAGTAGTTCATAGAGGTCTCATTCTGGCTGGAATGGACCTTGCCGCCGTCCATAATGCCGATGTGCAGCTTGGCAATGGAGGGTACATAGGAGGGGTAATTGATATAGAGCTTATCCTTATCGTTGATGGAATAGGGGGACAGCAGCGGAGAAACCAGGGCAAACAGCACCAGGAATGCCAGGATCCAGGCGGCTACCACAGAGGACTTGTTCTTGGAGAACCGCAGCAGGGCGTCCTGGAAGAAGCTGCGGGACTTGGTCTCCAGCCGCTTGTCGTGGAGTTGGGCATCCATTTGGACGAACCGGAATTTCTCCTGGGGAATATGTTCAAAATTCGTATTATTGCTCATTTCTTAGACCCCATTCTGATGCGCGGATCGATAAAGCCGTAGCTGATATCGACCACAAGGTTGGCGACCAGACCGATTGCGGTGTAGAAGCAGGTGGTCAGCATGAAGATCGGATAGTCCTGGGCGTTGATGGCGTCAATGGTCAGGCGGCCGACACCAGGGATGGAGAATATTTTCTCAATAATCAGGCTGCCGCCCAGGATGCTGACGAACTCGCCGATGATGGCGGGGACGACGACCACGAAGCAGTTCCGCAATGCGTGGCGCACGGTGGCCTGGGCACGGGTCAGGCCCTTGGTGCGGGCCAGCAGCATGAATTCGCTGGTCAGCACCTCCGTCAGCTCTGCCCGGGTGGTCCGGGTAAAGGCGGCGATGGTGCCGAAGCCCAGGGACATGATGGCGGGAATCATACTGACGAACATGGCAGGGCTGAACCAGTCGGTGCCGGACTTCATCAAAAACGGCAGCCAGCCCAGCTTATAGCTGAATACATACTGAATGATAAAGGCGTATACAAAGTTGGGCACGGAGATGACCACCATGGTCAAAGTGGAAATGGTGTAGTCCACCCAGGTGTTCTTTTTCAGTGCCGCAAAAATGCCCAGGGCAATGCCCAGAGGGATACTGAAAATCACGGAATAGAGGTTTACGATGACGGTTGCAGGCATTCTCTGGGCGAACAGAGTTACGACATCCTGGCCGAAGAACAGCTTATCGCTGACGCCCCAGTTAAAGTCCGTGATAATATCCTTCAGGAATATTCCGAACTGGACCATATAGGGCTTATTATAGCCTGCCGCCTCCCGGCGGGCCTCAATGACGATGGTATGGGGATCACCTGCGGGCAGCTGTGCCGGCGGAAGCATCCGGATCAGCACGAAGCACATACAGGTAATGATCAAAAAGACGATCACCATGTAGACAACTCTTTGGAGACTGTATTTTAGCATTTGCCTTCCTCCCTGTTTTTATTTTTTGGATACTCCTCTGGAGCAATCCTGTTTTATTACCCTGTTACGACAGGGAATGGGCTCAGCCTTTCCGTTTTCGGGAGGGCTCAGTCCATTCCCCATATACAGAAAATCGACTGTAATGGGGGCCGAAGCCCCCATTACAGCTGTGCTTAGGTTATAAGTGGAAATAAATCTTAGTAGGTCAGCTGGCCGCCCTGCTCAGCAACGTAAGCAGTCCACTCAGCGTCGGTGTAGTTGTACTTCAGGTAAGGGATTCCGCCGTACTCCATGACGGGGTTGTAATCCTCGGTCACGTAGTAGACCTGCTGGCTCAGCAGAGCCATGCTGGAATCCTGCAGCATGGGCAGGTAGTCGTAGGTCTCCAGGACCTTGCCCTCGATGCCGGCCAGGATGGTCAGACGGGTCTCAACCTCGGCAATGCCTTCACCGAAGTTGTAGTCGGTGCCGTTCACGGTGACGGTAGAGCCGTTCAGGGCATCGGACCACTGGCGCAGGTTCATGGTCAGCTCCTTGCCGTCGATGGTCAGGGTCAGATCCACAGTGGTGGCATCGAACCAGCCAGCGTCATACTGATAGGCGGGGTTGACGTACAGGTCAGACAGGGAGAAGGGGTTCATCTTGGAACCGGTCCAGCCAGCCAGAACGGTGTCGGACAGACCGGACTTGATCTTGTTGGTCCAGTCGTTGCCGTAAGGAGCGGACTTCACGAACTGAACCTTGCCGTCGAAGGGAGTACCCTTGGTGACTTCGTTCATCTTCTCATTGAGGTAATCAATGGTCTTGGTCATGAAGTCGGAGTCGGCAGACATGCAGTACTCAATGGTCACGACCTGGTCGGAGACGCCGTCGCCGTCCTTGTCTGTGATGTAGCCCTTCTCCAGAGCCTCGTTGAAGGCCTCGGTGTACAGCTCCTTGGCAGCCTCGGGATCGTAACCGGTGATGGAAGCAACAGCCTCATCCAGGTTGGCATACTTGGAGGTATCCACGGAGTAGAAGTCGCACAGGACCTGCTTGGCCTGCTCAGAGCTGCGGTAGGTGTCACCGGTCTCAGGGTTGTAGATATAGGTGTTGCCGATGATGCCGTAGCCGCCGGAACGGGCGGGAGAAATGGTGCTGGCGAACAGCTCCTTGTCGTAGGTAACAGCGACAGCCTTCCGGAAGGAAGTCAGCGTCATGGTCTGCAGGTCCTTGGTGGCAGTATCGAAGTCGGCGGCGGCCTCACGCTCATCCAGCACGCTCTTGTTGCCGTTCAGAATCAGGAAGAACAGGGTCTCCTTGGGGGTGCGGTGGCAGAACTCGGAGTTGCGGTAGGTGGCGAAGTCGTCAGCGGTCAGGCCGTAGCCCATCAGCTCGCCCTTCAGGAACATCATCTTGTTAGTGGATGCCTCTTCGATCTGCTGGCAGTCGATGGCAGTGGTCTGGTACATGGGATAGGTCTGGCCGTCGGTGGGGTCAACATAGACGTGCTTGCCGTCGTTCCAGCCGTACCAGTTCTCGTTCTTCTCCAGGCGCAGAGCCTTGCCGGACTGGAAGGAGACCAGCTTGTAGGGGCCGTAGGAGCAGGTGGTCTCCACGCTGGTGTCATAGGTGGAGGTCTTCTGGTCCTTGTTCATGCACTTATCGTACAGGTCGGTCTTGACCAGCCAGTTGGAGGTCAGGGAGTACAGCAGGTTGAAGCCGGCCAGGCTCTTGGACAGGGCCATGGTGATCTGGTAGTCGCCGGACTTGTACAGGCCAACGTTCTCGAAGGGAACCTCAGCCCACTCCTCAGCGTAGACCAGGTACATAGGCAGGGTGGAGCCATCGGTCTCGCCCCAGGCTTCGTTGCCGGTGACCAGAGTGGTCAGGGCGTCCAGGGTCTCGTCGGTCAGGGGGACAACGCCGTCAGCGGTCTCGTTGGCGGTCAGGGTCTCGTACTTGGAAACATCGAAGTACTGGTCGCCGTAGTTGTCAACGTAGTCCTTCAGGACTTCGCCGCCCAACTGCTCGCAGCCAACGCCCAGAGCAACATAGACCTTCTTGCCGTTGGTGTCCACATACTGGCCGTCCTCACCCTTGGTCAGGTCGGCGATGGCGTCGGCGTTGGCCTCATAGGTGGTGGTGCCGCCCTTGGCGTAGCTCTCGGCGTTGGCAATGCACAGGCTCTGCGCATAGTAGTCGGAAGCACGGTAGTTCAGCATTTCCGGATCCAGCAGACGCTTCATGGATTCCACATAGTCGTCAGCGGTGATGGGGGTGCCGTCTTCCCAGCAGGCGTTGGGGTTCAGGTCGATGGTGTAGGCGTAACCGGCGGTCGCGCTCTCGGGAATGCCGAATTCGGGATGATCCTTCTTGACCTGCTCGGTCACATCCACAGGCTCGCTGGCGGCCATCTCAGGCACGAACTTGTAGCCGGTGAAGGGGGCCTTCACGTTGCCCTCGGTGTCCTCAACGGGATTCAGCTCGTCGTTGAAGATGAAGGTGTAGAAGCCGACCTCAATGAGATCCTTCAGATAGGCATCGTCATTGGTCTGGTAGGTGTGGGGATTCCAGTTGGCGGCCAGCAGAGGAACGGAAGCCTTATAGGTATAGGTCGCGTTGTCTGCAGCTGCGGTTGCTTCGGTGGCGGCGGTGGCAGCGGCCGTGGTCTCGGTATTGCTCTTGTTGGAGCAGCCGGCGAACACGGAAACGACCATCAGCACAGCCAGAAGCAGTGCAAGTGTTCTTTTCATTTCATTACCTCCAATAAAATTTCTATAAAAACGGATGTCTCCGTATCATAGACACTGTCTTTGCTTTTCTTTTGCAGGATGCCTTTGAAAAAATTTCATTTTTCTCACGGACATTTGTACTTTTCAGGAAAGCATCTCTATTTTACCACAGATATAACAATATTTCAATCCATTTTTTACAAATTGGTTATATTTTACTTTTTGTTCGTCTACATTCGGAATACACCCCACCATATAGTACACAAAACGGCTATATTTGTGCGCATTTATCCTGTGCCTTGTAAACATTTCTCCGGTCCGCGTCTTTCTCCTGCGGAAATGCGCTTTTCCTTCACGTACCCGGATGTGTATTTGACTGGAATACATCCATGCTGCCCTACAATTTTCCCCGGATTGGGATGCATTTTTCCGCCATTCTTGAATCCCAGTCGAAGCGCACGCTCCCGCGATCCTTCCCGCACAAAGTCGAAGGGCCTGCCGCCCGCAGAATGCAGGCAGCAAGCCCTTTTGCTATTGATACGATTCCTTCCGGGCCGTCCTTGCCCGGTTGCCCGCCAGTCGGCTTTACAGCATTGGCGGCGTCCATTCGCCGCCGGAACCGCTGCCGGAACTGCCACCGGAACCGCCGCCGCTGCCGCCGGAACCGCCGGAGTCCCCTCCGCTGGGCGCAGCAACGATAGGGGTAGTGCGGACCGTTTCCGCCGCCACATAGCCAAGCTCCTCCCCGGCCTGCACCAGCAGCACATTCTCCGCCTCCCACAAAACCTTCACAGGCGAATTTGTATAGATTTTTTTCATTGCCGTGCCCCGGAGCCGGATATTATCAAAGAGCTGGCAGTTGTAGCCTGCATAGCCGTCCCAGGCTTCGAAAGCGTCCTCCCCCTGTTTCCGGATCCACTGCTCCGGCACATAGGCAGCCCCCTTTTCTTTGCCGAGGTATACCGTGGTATAGCCTTCCAAATCGGGTGCGAAGCCTTCCTCCGCAATGAGCTCCAATTCCGTGCCCCGGGATAAGGTCGTCAGCACCAGCTCTGCGCCGTCCGCCTTGATCACGGCATCGCCGGTCCAGCGCACATCGGCCAGCAGGGAAAGCCTGCCTGGAACCATCAGCGAGATATCCCCGCCGTCCTGGCCGCCTCCGCCGCCGGAGCCCCCAGAGCCGCCGGAACCGCCGGAGCTTCCGCCATCCGCAGGGGACGAATTGCCGCCGCCACCGATCCCCGTCATATAACGGCTGACCTTTGTCTTGGATACAAATCCCGTGGTCCCGTCCTCAAGTGCTACCAGATAGCAGCTATCCAGCTCCTCCAATACATCGAGTTTGGTATTCGTAGGCAGTGTTTCCGCCTGTCCTGTCAGGAAGTAATTGGCGAAGCACTGGGCATTGTACATGGAATACCCTGCCCACTGGACATAACTCTCCTCATTTCCCATTTGCAGAAGCTGCTTTTCCACGCTTCCCTCCTGCTCTCCGGCCTTCACCCAGGCGTGGGTCTCGTCGATCCAGCTGAGGACCTCGACCCGGTCTCCCCTGTGCAGCAGCGACAGCACCTCCGGCACGCCTTCCCCCTGGACCCAGGCGCTCTCCAGCTTGGGCTCGGGCGCGGTTTCCGGCACCGTTGTCTCGGCCTCCGTGGTCTCGGGAGCCACCGTCTCAGGAGGCTCTGCCGTTGTCCCGGGCTCCGGCTGCTTTTGACCGCAGCCGGACATGAATAACATCATAAGCAGCAATAGATATGCGATCCCTTTTTTCATGCGATTTTACCCCTTGTATTCACTGTCGTATTCGCTGCCGTAGACATAGTGGATGATCTCCCACACATAGTCATAGGCCGCCGTACCCGGCCGGAAGCTGTTCCGGTTCTGGTATGCCACATAGCCGATGCTGCGGTATACCATTCCGCCGTAGAGCGTATAGCTGGTTCCCGCAGCGTCCTGCAGGATGATATAGGGCCGCATGGCAATGTCCTCCTTGCAGTCCTCATCGGAAAAGCCAACCAGGACATTGGTATACTGCACCAGGCTGCCGGCATAAGCAAACACCGGGTCCGCCACGCCCCGCTTATAGGCGTAATTGGATTTTCCGTTCTGCAGCGTAAGGTTCCCGCCGCCAATCGCACTTGCCCGTGCCAGCACGGTTCCATACTCCACCAGAGTCAGCCCATACACGCCTTCCTTGATCAGCGCGCTTTTCAGAGCGCCGTCCACCGAGGTGATCATCCGGATTCCCTTATTGCCGGTGAGCCGGATCGATGTGCCGGCATAGCGGAGAAGGTTGTCAAAGGCGGACAGGCGCTCTACCTGAACGGCAGCCCCGTTCTTTGTCAAACGATAGCACCGCATTCCGATGGGGTATCTGCTGTGGGCATCCGCTGCATCATTGTAGCTGTATGCTGTCAGAAGATAGGACTCCGCCACAGGCAGGTCCACATAGGCATTCCCTTCCCCATCCTTCTGAATCGGATAGGCCACGCCGTCCAGCGTTACCTGGCTCTCCCCCTCCAGCTCTGTACCGGCGATATTCAGAGCGCTGCCTGTATATGGCACATCCCGCTCCTCAAATGCCGTGCAGCGGGAACAGGTTCGTCTTTCCTTCCCCGCTTTTCCGGGTGCAGGCTCCTGCGTCCTCGTCCAGCTGCCAAAGGCATGGCCCTGTGCCTTCACAGTCTGTTCCGGCACACTGGTTTCCTGTGTTCCCTCAGCGTCCGCATAGATCTTGCCGCAGGTCTTGCATGTATAGTAAGCATGGTTTCCGTTCTCTGTGCAGGTTGCTTCCCTGGCCTCCGTTTTTTCCATGGAATGGCCCATGGCAGGAATCGTCTGCTGGGCTACCAGCACTTCTTGGCAGACAGAGCAGTGCCTACCTTCAGTCAGGCCTGTCTTCGTGCAGGTCGGCTCCACTGCCTGGTCGACCACTTCCTTATGACCACTGGCGGGAATCTCCTTTTGTGCCACCAGCACTTCCTTGCAGACAGAGCAATGCTTACCCTCCGTCAGGCCCGGCTTTGTACAGGTCGGTTTCACCGCCTGGTCAACCACTTCCTTATGACCACTGGCGGAAATCACATTTTGTGCCACCAGCACTTCTTGGCAGACAGAGCAGTGCTTGCCCTCGGTCATGCCTGGCTTCGTGCAGGTCGGCTCCACCGCCGGGTCAATGACTGCCTCATGGCCACTGGCGGGAATCGCCTTTTGCGCCACCAGCACTACTCGGCAGACAGAGCAATGCTTACCTTCAGTCAGGCCCGGCTTTGTACAGGTCGGCTCCACTGCCGGGTCAATTACTGCCTCATGGCCACTGGCGGGAATCGCCTTTTGCGCCACCAGCACTTCCTGGCAGACAGAGCA